>Ga0209138_1000307_pt1 | contig 50058 bp, 46 predicted proteins | sample SaaInl3SG_22_DNA_FD_184645 | JGI IMG/M metagenome (GOLD analysis project Ga0209138, IMG submission 184645) | Marine microbial communities from expanding oxygen minimum zones in the Saanich Inlet - ESP_153SG_22_DNA (SPAdes) (version 2) | ecosystem: Environmental > Aquatic > Marine > Intertidal...
TGCTAATAGCATGGATGCGTGGTTCGGCGCGGTCATGGTAATGGGCCTGGGTTCCGTCGTCGTGGCGATCATCCAATGGCGTTTTTGGCGCGCCGGCCCCACGGTCAAATAGCTAGCGTAGCTGGCGAGGTTTCGTTGATCATTTTTTCGGACGCGTTGGGCAGTGTATGAGGGTATAATTTTCAGCTATCCAATTTGTCATGATAACTGGCTTGTCGTTTGTGGTGACGCAGTTGCCCAACACAATGATGGTTATTTCCATAAGAGTTTTGCAAAAAGTATGTTTTGTAGAAAAAGTCAGGTTGTCATGAGTTATGTTCTTGTCGCGGCTAATGCCGATCTTGGCAAGCCAGCCTTTTTCTGATCCAGTGGACTACAGATGCTTGGCTATCTGGCAGGTGCGCTCCTTGGCAACGAAAATGCACGTGGCAAGGGGTCGGCATGATGACAGGCCTTGTGACGGTAGCGTCGGGACAATTTACGCGGAAAAATTACATTGATCTAGCCCGCGATTTGACAAATCGATGGCAATATCAAATCGAAGGTGACTTTGGTGACAAGTCTCACCGTTGGTATCTACTTAAGGGATCGCACATCCTCGTAGGAGTGCTGACCAATAGAAGAAAACATCTTCTTAAGTGATTGGTACTAACAAGTTATGCCTTAACCTATTGCCTCATTTTGTAAACATGGATCTTGGGCTAGTGCAACGCTACTGAACGAAGTGTTCTTTCCAATATTCGAGGACATTGAGTTCAAAAGGGTCGCCAAAACTGATCCATTGATCAACTTTAAAAATGACGATTTTTCGCCCAAGCTCAATCAGATGATTAATTGACGTTCCAACGTAATGCTCGCCATTCACCACTATATCGTTATCAATAGCATGATGGGCGGCAACTTTGAAATCTTTGGCTTTCCGGAACCAAAATGTTCCAATAACCAGCGGGTCTAGTTGCGGCGTTTCACTAATGGTATTTTTTTCAACTATCGATGTGACAACATTGTTTTCATCAGTCACACAATAAGCAAATGACTGAGGGTTTTTGATAGGCATTCCGTTTAGTACGGTGATCCAGATAGCGCCGTCTACAGATTCGTCTTGCCGGATGTCTTCCCATTTTTCAGGGTTAAAAATGGTTCTATAATCGCAAGAACTAATAAACAATTCATCATCATCGTTAAGTAAATCTTCTGCTAAGAGGCAGCTTGCTGCCTGACCAGATGTGGTGGTCGACACTGCAATTGTTTCATGCTCGAGACTGGCTGCTTCAAAAATTTTTCTGACGTTGTGGCGCTCAACATCTTCTTTTCGTACAACGAAGATCCATTTGTCTTGTGGTGGATGGGAGTCGATGGAGTGCATGATCATAGGACGTTGATCGACATGTATTATTGGTTTCGCAACTCGGTATCCATATTCCAAAAAACGGCTGCCGCGACCAGCCATCGGAATTAAAGTCACTTGATTTGCATTTTTGTCATGCTGAGGATAGGCATCTTCCTTGTAGTTAAAATAGTTATACCAGAATAAATACTGCTCATAATCTTCAGGCGTACCGAGGCAGATAAACTTTGAAACAATTGGGACGTTTATCTTGAGCCCATCGTTGAGCATGTAATTAAAAAGCAAGCTCACGTAAGCTTCGGGTAACAGTTTGTTGGGCTCATTAAGTAGTACTTTTGCGTAATTGCGGAATATACCCATAGAACGAAAATAATAAATTCCAGCGGAAGCAGGTTCATTATGGCGTTCATCTGTGAATGAGCGTTTTTCCCTTAACTCAATCAAATTGTTATCATTATCACAACGCATATAAGCGTAGTATGTGTCCCCAAATGAAGCTGGGTGGAACCCCTTGAAAGCTGGAACTGCTCCGTCACATGTCTGCGTTTCATATAAAAATTTGTTGAAATCCCACTCAACAAAGAAGTCACAATAGGAAATGATTAGAGGCTCATCATTGGGGATGTCTTCCAGCATCAATACAGAATGAACAGGGCCGATCTCATGAGGATCAATTACCACAACTGACACATCATAAGCCAAATTTGAGAGGTCTTTGATGATATTGGGGTTTTCTTTCAATTGCTCGGTGTTAATGATTACATGAAAAGCGCAATGCCGCTCATCGAACATTTCAAAGACATGTTCAATCATCATTTTATCCCCTGCCTTTAGGAGGGCCTTAGGCAGATTATAACCAGCTGACTTGAAGCGTCTTGAGTGCCCTGCCATCGGAATTGCAACGTGATACTTCATAAAATCAATTTCAGTGACAGGGTGTTATTGCGTGATGGTGTTGCGCCAGAAACCAACAGACTCTTTCAACACGTCAATAACGGTTGAATCCATTGGTTCTCTTTCTCTAAAACTTAGCTCAAGTAAGAACTCTGCTTCTTCACAACCATTATCTGTAAGTGTTTGAACGACCCTTTCAGGGATAATTTTGCCAACGTCGTTGTGCTCTCTTGTGAAAGGCCAATGTCCAGATTTGTTTTTATGGCTTTGCTTTAAGTGAATCAGCGGGGACACAGTTGCAAATTCAGATAGCCAAGCGTACGGGTCGGTGTCATCTGGATTAGTGGAGCTAACATCACCATGATCAACATCAAGACACAGTTTAAAGGGTAGGGGGGCACCATTATTTACATCCGTATGCAACGAATGAGTCTCTATCAATGTCTCACCTTGTTCGCGGGAAATGGACATAGGCTCCCAAGTTAGAAACTTGAGTCCGCGCTCTTTGGCGTAATGAGCAATCTCATGCCAACCGTCAATATTCTGCTGTCGACGTTGCTGACGGATAATTGGGTCATTGTTATCACGTTGGGTAAAAATGCCAAAGTGACTGCCCATAGATGTGCATCCAACATCAACAGACAAATCAACAAATTTTTTGAACCATGAAATCCAATGTTGACGGATATCGGGATCGGGGTGTGCCAAATGGTTAACGCGGGTGAATGCCCCTGTGAAGCTGCTGGTGATCACCACATCATGGTCTTCGCAGGCCTGATTAATGACTTGTATCTGTTTGACAAGTACCTTTCCGGGCAAATCAACATTTAACATATCCGCCGTAATTTGTGCTCTTCTCAAGCCAAGGTCTTGGCCAACAATTCTGATCCATTCGTCATGTTCAGAAAACCGATTGACGGCGAAGCCGGTGTTTATTCCTAAAGAAAATTGACCTGATTTTGAGGATTTTTTCATTATCGTCTTTCTAGACCTTCCGCAATGCAATTTTTCATTCTATTAATGGAGCTGGTAAGGTCATTGTCTTTGGTAAATAATCCAGAGGATCCGCCGACCAAAATATCAGCACCAGCGGCAACCATATTCGAGATATTCTCATAGTTAACATTACCATCAACGGTAATGTAAGTGTCTAGTTTCATGTCGTCTATCATTTGACGAAGCCGTTCCACTTTGCGGATGCACTGTGGGACAAGTTCTTGGCCTTTGTAGCCTGGGTTTACTGTCATCACTAGGACGACATCTACATCTTCAATTATATAGTCCAAAGTTTCCAAAGATGTACCTGGGTTGATTGCTACGCCAACTTTGAAGCCAAGGCGGCGAATTTTAACAAGATCCCGATGAAGGTTTCGCGAGCATTCCTGATGAATCGTAAAAAGATCACCATCAGTCATTTGAAAACTCTCAAAAAGGTTTGAGGGCTCTTCTGCCATGATGTGGTAATCTGATTTAAGTTTCGTATGCATTCGAAGCGAGTTGATGATACTTGACCCCATTGTAAAATCCGGAGCAAATTTTCCATCCACCACATCCCAGTGAAGATAATCGATACCATTTTCTTCAAGTGTGCGTAATTGTTGGCCAGCGTTAAGCCAATCAATGCACATCATTGATGCTGATATCTGGACACTATTTTTACTGCGTTTGCTCATAAAGCAAGATCCTTATGGTTTGATAACCACTTTTGATGCATTACCGCTGGCCGCCATTGTGAACCCTTCAATAACATCTTTAATGTCATATTCATGGCTGATTAAATCATCAACGACTATCATGTTCTGTTCAATATAGTGCAAGGCTTTCCGGTGTTGAGCGGGTGTTGAACCATGAGAACCCGTAACATAAATCTGCTTATAATGAATATGATTTGATAGAATGTTCAATGCAGGTTCATTCTTCCCAATTCCACCAAATAAATTGATAACCCCGTTGGGCGCGACAACTTCGAGAGCTTGTTTGTGGGTTTCCAATACGGGGCATGCCGTAAAGATAATGTCTAAACCTTTCCCTGCACTGTGATGCAGAGCCCTTTCAACCACATCCTCATGAATTGGATCAATGGCAAATGAAGCACCGGCTAAGATAGCATTATTACGGCGAATGGGAGATGGCTCTACAGCAACGACGAGATCAATGTTGTAAATAGATTTGGCCAATTTAATTAGCATCAATCCAATTGGGCCTGCTCCAAAAACAACCATTGATCGGGGTTTTTTATAATCAGCCAAGGCTTGCTCAAAGCCATTGATACAACATCCCAAAGGTTCGGCAAGCGCAGCTTTGTTCCAATCCAGTTTGGCGTCAAATTTCTGAAGCGGACCAAAGCGCACAACTTTCTCATCAAGACGAATGTATTCAGCAAAGCCACCATCAAACTGATAACCAATTGCATAATTGATAGCGCAACTGTTAGGAAGGCCCGCATTGCAATATTCACAATCCCCGCAAGGTATATCCGCACCAGTTGAAATTCGGTCATTAACTTTATAGGAGGTAACACCTTCACCAACTTCGACGATCGAACCAGCAATTTCATGCCCGAGTATCCGAGGTGCCTGTATGCGATTGTTACCTTCACGTAAAATTCGCAAATCAGAACCACAAATCGCACAGGATTCAACTTTGACTACAACGGTTCCGGGCAATGCTTCAGGTTTTTCACGCTCTTCAAGCCTAAGATCATTGGCTCCATGCCAAACTGCCGCATACATAATATGAAACCCCCAAATTTACTTTAAAGTCTTTTTCCGTTTAAAACTATTTAACACCATGGCTTTGAAGGCCGGCTCATCTTCGGCAACCGTTTTGTTGGTGGATAACCAAAAGCCAAGGCCAGGTGCGTTTATCATTTGATAAATATTGAGCTGTAAGGGCGCATCATCTCCGCTAGCGGGAAGCATGAAGGTTAAGAACATATCTTCTGTCCACCCATTATCATGGGCGTATTGAGAAAAAATATCTACAGCTTCCTCTGTGCTCTTTGGGTTAGTAAATACATTAATCCATCCTCCATCTCGTCCAGCTTGCGACATCAAGAAAATGTGGCTTGCAGCAGAGTAAGGTGTGTTGACGTAGCCGTCCCTTGTATCAGCCTGAACTGACTGTGCCGACATTTCATAAGGCTTTTTTATATGTTTGTCGAAATCACCTTTAACATTATTGGCACCCAAAATCATATATGCGGTCAGTAGAAACATAAAAGTGGGAATGTAGACTATGCTGGATCGATTGAACGCGAAGTTCATTACTTGTCGCAATCGGAAAGAAATCACATTGGCCTCAAAACCCGAATTATATTGCACATAGGACCGATGAAAATAATAAATTGATGGCACAAAATAAAGGAGATGCAAAAAATATATGCCTAAGCGGTTGTAAATTACATCACTGGGAATTCCAAAGTTCATGAATTTCCAAGCTAAGATCAATCCGAGTTCAACCAGCATGGTGATCCAAATCAGATAGAATTTTATAAACAACTCGTATGGATCAACCCGGAAAATCAAGAAGCATAAAGCTGTCAACATAACAGGTGCGACCATGTAGGTGCTGACAGTGAACCAGTCAAATTCACTTGTAATATTGCCAAACGCCTGATTTTCAATTGACAGTGCACTCCAAATAACTGGCGCGCACAGTGCTGTGATAATTCCAATGTTGAGCAAATAAGGTTTGAGGTGTTCTTTATAGAGTTGGCCTCGTGAACGGCGCCAGTAATGAATGGTCAAAACAATAACCCAAAATGGCACCCCAAAGCAAAAATTCAGAATGTGTATTTGTGATTGTAGGCCCCAAAGGAATGAAAGAACAATGTGCCGCGATCCCGCGACCCGCGCTTGACCAATTGAATAGTAAAACATTATCAGAAAGATCATTAGGGAAAAAGACGGGAAAGGTTGTCCGATAACACTGGGATGATCAAATGCTGGTAATGATGAGGGAAGGTCGCTTGTCAAAAGAGCTATCAGGAAATCCCGAAAAGGGTAGTTAACTATACTTAGGACCCCAAGTGCCGAGATAAAAATTGACCAACGGAGTGGCAGGAATGTGTTGTATATTTTCACCAGATAAACATAACTCAACGTCGGAAAAACCACAGAAAAAAAGAAATATGCTACTGCATAACCAAAAATGGAGTTGAATAGAGCATTTACCCATAATGAGACTGTGGGCAATAGCAGGTGCGGAACTAATGTTAGGTCATCATTGGAAAGAAATAGATCGCCTTGTTCAATTCGCCAAGAGAGATGTTGCCAGCTGGTGATGTTGCTCAACGCGTCAAAATCGAAAATCACTGGCAAAAAATAGCTTGTTTCAAGGGATGCGATTATTCTGAAATCCCAAATAAGAAAAAGCAGGAAAATCCATCCGACAGACAGGGTCAGGCTAGCTTGTTTGAGCAGTGCAGGATTAGCAACAAACCTTTTTAACATTGTGTTTTCCGCTGATAACTATGTGACGCGTTTAACCATAATTCTGGAAGCTTCGTGCAAACGGCATCGACTTTAAATTGATATTTTTTCAACATGCTTTGAAAGTGAACAACTTCATCAACGGTTCGCTCTGGCCCATGCAGTTCAGGACTAACTAGGCATATTTTTGATGAAACAGCCGTCAGCCCAATGATTTCAGTTTCATTCAAAGGGAAGCCATGGAAACAATCAAGCCATATCCAGTTTATTTTTCCGTTTAATTTGAGTGCAGCGGAATAATGTTCGTATTCGGATACTCTGATCGCTACCCGTTTTTCATTCTTCCGAGTCTGTTTAATAAGTGAAGGAAACGATAGGTCCAGAAGAAAAAAATCAGCCAATTGACTTTTTTCAGCCATGTCTAATACACGCTCTTCAATGCCTTCCTCTTTGACATTTAGTATGGCAAATCTCCGGCCAGCTGCTTCTAGCCAATCCTCAAAATTAACACCGTCTTGCATGGCATCATGATGAACGACCAACCGATCGCCAAAGCCGTGGATATCTACTTCAACCGGTTCGCTACATTCAAGTTCTTGCAAATCAGTGATTTGATTTATGCGGTGACGTATGACCATCATGGTATTGTTGGGCCACTTCTAATGCGTTAGCGTATCAGCTTTGATTTTAGCATAAGGGAGTATCTGATAGTAGTAAGGGACAATTTAATTTTCGATGAAATTGCATCGTTATGCCCAATACCATGTTCACGGTTGCCAAAAAAAACGGGAAACCTTTGAATGGATAAGTTGCGCTGGAGAGCCGAAACGTAAAAATATAGGTCTAGAGAAAAATCGTGCGGGGGGGCGTCAAGGCTCTCAAAAAAGTCCCTTGAAAATAAGTTTGGCTGCGCGTTTATGTCTGAAAGCCATTTTCCGAAAATCAAAAATTCAAAAATACTCATAGCAAAGGTGAAAATTTGGTCTCTTAAAGCTCGGCGTTGACGACGGCCCTTTATATAACAATTAGGAGAAGAGCTGGTTTCATAGACATCGATCGCTTTGAGAAAATCGTCAGGGTTTGTTTGAAGGTCTGCATGAGTCCAACCTAAGGCCAAACCGTGTGCTGTCTTTAACCCTGAAAGTATTCCAAAACCATATCCCCGATTAATTTTAACGGTGACACAGCGCATGTGGCCATGGTGATTGTTACTAAGCAATTTTTTGAAAACACCAGCGCTTCCATCCTTAGATCCGTTGTTAACAAAAATAATTTCAAGATCATCCCGTTGGCTTACAACTTTTTCACAAGCCTGAAATAATTTTGGAAGATTTTTCTGCTCATTATAACAGGGGATAATAAGAGAATATTTGATGCTAGTGCTCATGATAGTACCCGTAAATTAGTTTACTTCCACCATGACTTTGACTGTGCGGAAAACCTTTTGACGGGTTTTATGGTGGAAAAGCTTTTCAAGTGTTTCAGGAATTTCTTCTAGAGCAATTGTATTAGTGATCAAAGCTGATGGCTTCATTCCTTTAACCATCAGGTCGATTGCATCTTGCCAATCACAAGATACATCGCCTTTGTAAAAAGAGTTCCAACTGCCCAAAAGAATTATTTCCTTGCGCAGAATTGAACTAACCATGCTTTTGGGCATGTCAACATTGCCAGTGATGTTCCCAACCCAAACCACTCGACCAGCCTGTTCACAAAGATTAATAGATGCTTTGAACGTCAGCGGAGCTCCGACAAATTCAATTACTTTTCCAAAGGTATTGGCTGCTATTTCAAGATAGTTGGTCCAATCGTCCTCGTCTCTAAGTACGATAGTATCGACGTTATATTGTGCCCCAATAGCAAGTTTCTCTGGATTACGATCAATAAGTGTTATTTCAAGGTCAGGAAATTCCTGCCGGATAAGCATGACCGCGAGAAGCCCTAAAAACCCTGCACCGATTATGCAGATTTTGTCGCTTTGTTGGTGACTAAGATCCAATTTCTTAATGGCATGCAAAACGACGGCCATGGGCTCAATAAGCGCCGCATCATCAAAAGAAACTCCATCAGGAAGTTTTATCAAATTCCATACGTTAACGTTCAGTTGGTTAGCAAATCCGCCATCTTGCCGTGATCCATAGTAGCTGTATTGCTTGCATAAGGCGTAATGTTGGTGCTCACAGGAAGAGCATGAGAAGCACGGTAGCAGGGGGAAAACAGCAACTCTATCGCCAACGGAGAAGGTGTCATTATCGATAGATGTAGAGGAAACTTTTCCGGCTAGTTCGTGCCCCATCACCAGCGGGTAATGGTACGCACCATTGCTGAAGCTGCGTTCTATGTCTGATGAACAGACGCCGGCTCTCATGATGTCTACAGTGACCTCATCATTCTGCGGTGACTTTAAAGGTACTTCTGTCACAACAAATTTTCCGTTATTCGTTAGAACGACGGATTTACGGACATTATTAAGCATGCTCACTCCTGTTCCTCTAGGTCATGTTTTTTTCAAAAACAACACGCCTTGCGAGGTAATAGTTTATCAATGCTGAAGCCATAATCCCACAAATTTGAGAAAAGCTCTCAGAAAACCCCAGTAATTCATAACTGCCTATCTGCATGATAATATGACCAATCAGTGCTACGGAGTTGGTCATAAAATAAAGAGGCAGGGCCTTTGCTGTGGTAGCTTTTGACTGAAAAGACCAGGTTCTGTTTATTTGAAAGACAATTGGTATGGGGATGAGGAAGCCAAGTATCCCCGCAATGCGGTAATCAATGTCGAAAAAATTAAAGAATAGGCTAAACGAAAAAAAATTGATTACCGACCCAACGCCACCTACAACACAAAATCGAAAAAATGATGTTGATGAAATTACTCTGAGGAACCCAAAATATTTAGAGATTCTAGCGATGGTCGGTCCATTTCTTTTTTCAAGTGGCCAGAGTTTTTGGGTTTTTATTCACTTTTTTTCCCCACCTTTTGCTCTAAAATTTGCAGATTTTTGTTCTGATAAATTAATCGGTATGCGTCATCTTCAATTAATACTGTGTTCAAGAAATTACTGTTGGGAAGAATGACATAATCAAATTCATTCGCTAAAACGAACTCTGGAATTTCGGAGTCGGACAACTTGTTAATTAGTATTTCCTGATGCCAATTATGGATCCCAGCATCATTCCGTTTGTTTCGAGTAACACCATACATATCCGAAATGGTGAAGATCAGGTCCCCTTTATTTACAGAGCTATTCATGAAAAAAGCTTCAGCTTCATTATTCTGCCTGTAGTTTTTCACACCTCTGTAAGCGTCGGGAATGCTTATCATTAAACAAAGTGCCGCCATGGCGATGCTGGTTTTTTGGCTTACTTTACTGAAAATAATGAAGATAAACGGGATGAGGAGGGCAATCGAAAGTTCAGTATTGCCTACATTTCCACCGGCCTTCAATCCACTCAAAAAGGAAGCCCCTGATGCAAAAACAAGTGGGAACGCCCAAGGCTGTTTTAAGGCTTTCATCTGGTCGAGAGCAAAAGAAACAGGTTTTTTAAGTGGCGCCAATGCGCTGACACCCGCAACGCTAAACAAAATGAAGAAGACAAAGGTGAGTTTGATGAGCAACTTGAGGTGTTCTAAGCCCCATGACTTCAAATTCACCAAGCCATGATCTGCTAGAACCGTAACTGACCAAAACCACGCATTTTCGATGGAAGCGACGTGGTAAAGAATTAGTATTGTTGTCAGCGCAGTTATAGCCGCAGACACCCGGTATTTCCATGATTGCAATAAGGCAAAAACAATATAACCAGCTATAAATGCGATGTACTGCTGTTTGAAGATAACTGGCACAGCTACTAAGATCGATAATAGAACAATTGAAGCGGTGATGCGATGGTTTGACTGTTGTTTTTCAATTAGGTAAAGAGCCGTTAACCCAATGCCCACTGCCAATGTGTCTGGTTTGAATTTTAGAGCATAGATGAACCAATTGGAAAGCACGACTACAGTGGTGAAAATCCAAAATGCTATAAAGTGCAGCCGCTCAGTGTCGTGAATGGTTTGCGTGATTTTTAATTGAATAAACAAAAAATAAACCAGCACCAGGATTCCCAGCAGATGCATTGCTTCAATCATTAAGCCGTCGGGAATTACATAACTCATCATCAAGATGATATAACTTAGCCCCGGGAAATAATTGCTTGAAGCCATGGTAGGAAAATCATTTGGCCCTGAGTAAAGCCGTCCTGATGTTTCGAGACGATCAACCATTGCGAGGTGGTCTAGAACATTCCAATCGGCAACCACACCAAGGCTAAAACCAATGGAAGAGATGAGAAAAAAGGAAAGTAAAAAGAGTGTTGCATACATATGGCTTAGTCCTGTTTGTCTCTCTTCAAGATTGAAACCGAATTGACCCGTTAAGTTACGCAAGCGTAGAGGGAGAGTTAGGTTATGTCGATTGTTTCATCCATTCAGTGAGGCTGGATGCATCTGAATAAACAGGAATACCTCGATCGTTTAACGCATCTTCTATTATTGACTCAGCGTCATAATAACAAACAGGCTTTCCAGCATTTTTTGCGATGATCCCAGTAGATGTGTATGGGAAGCTTACGCATAAATCTGAATGTTCAATTACACGATGTGCGGATATCCCAGGATCAATAAAAATTATTTTATCGTATATTTCAATGATCTCGGCCATAAGATGGTGCAAGTGCTTCTGGTCTTTTAATTGATATTTTTTAGTTTTGATTAGCACTGTAAGGTTGTTTTGTTTGGCCGCGTAGATTACGTCTTTCAAAAAATTCCGGTAATTTTTCTTATTCACATATTCATGGAGCTGGGGTACCGCTGCTACCTGATAATGACGCTTTGGAGGCACATCGAATATCACTACTGCCTTTGATGTTAAAACTGGTAACGGTTCTCCATTATCGGAAAAGGGTAGGTCATCTACGACTAGAATATCATAGTCCCCTTGCGCATTATTTTCGATAAATTTCTTCTGAGGGTTGTCCCAAACAACATAGCTTGGCCACTTCATCATTTTCCAATAGTTCATTTCTCTGTAAGGTTGTGTTCTCGGGACGATGGGATGGTTGTTTGTCGAGTAGAAATACATTGAAACGTGCCCCCCAACTTGTTGTGCTAGGTATGTCCACATTGGCCGATAGAAGAAGCTTTCGTGATGAAACCAATATTCATTGTCGGGGTTTTTGTTGGTATTGAGTTCGAACAATTTGAACGAAGATGCCTCAACCAGAAGGAAGGCCGCCCACCACCGACCTATTATCAAATAGTAGAGGCTGATCACAATTGCTCCTAACGCCCACAACGCATAAGCGATGTAACCTGATAAGGATGTGATTTTTAGGACCGAATTTCGTTGATAATTAATGGACACACCATTGTATCTTGAATGTGGAACGGAACGGCATTCGTGGAATATTTGGCGAATATTTCTGGAGGTTGCCATAGAGTCAATATACCACGAAACCAGATTCAGCTGGGGTTGGCTTGATACAGGAGTAGGGATGTGACTGGTGTTTAATCCAAAAAAGTAGGTTGCTTTCATATTTGAACTATTGCCAGTGTTCTTAAAGCTTGGCGTCAACAATTTGTAGGTAATCCCGGCAACTCCATAAAGCCAGAATAAGATGACAAATCCTGACCACGCCAAAATAGAAGCAATATTATTTACCGGAATATTGCGCTTTTTTACAAGATCCAAAAGTTGAGGTGGCAGGATGTGAAATGCCGTGGAGCCGTTGCTGAGGGCATTTTGGATGTTTTTATGAAGTGCAACCCCACCGACATACTTGATGATATTTTGTCTGCAAACATTTCCTGTGATCTCTCTTGTAGAAGGAGCCAGAAATCGAGACATTCTGAAAGAATAATTATGGGACAATTCTCTTTCGATTTCATCTTTAATGTCTAGAATAATACCAAGCGAATTGTTTGCTTTAAGCTTTGTGTATCCACGCAATACCCCCCGCCGATATTGGGCTATTTGTGTTTGAAAAACCCATAGTATTACGTTTTTAACAAATGGTTGCATCAGGTGTAATGTTTAGAATGAATCAAAGGGGGACTATGTTTGGGGTCGATGGGCTCTTTAGAAATTATGTTGTGGGATTCTAATGAATCGATAACCGCGTAAACTTCCCAAACAGGAATTTGACACTGTTCTGCAATGTTGATTAGATCGTTATTTCCGTCAGAATAGGAGATAATGTTCATCATCGCTTTGATGGCATCATTTCGTTGATTATTGCTAATGAGGGGATATAGATTTCGTTTGCCCATTTGCGGCTCGCCCAAGATCTTAACTTTGGGATTGCAATTTTTTTCGATAAGTTCAATGGATCGCATGACAGCGTTAAAGCCACCTTCCAACCCTTTAGGGGTTACAACCTTTTCAAGGTTATCCAGAGATGTATGATACTCTGGGTAAACACCATATTTTGTCCGCATAATAGAGGCGACAGGTAAATCAATGCCCGGAGCACAGTACTGGCGCTCATCACTGCCCCTGTCATTCCAAGAATATTTCTTAAAGTCTGGCTTGATTGAATGCAAAACATGTTGGACGATTTTATCGCTGTAAGTGTCGCCATGTCTTGATGGCAAATAGGAATAATCGCGATTGTCGCCGATGCACGTTAAGTTAAAGCCAGCGATAATATTGGCTTTCATGGCATCGATATTCTGACTTAAATAGGCAATGGAGCCAATTGTTTCCGGCACGAAGGCAATACGGTATGTATACTTCCTATCGATCATTTTGCTGATTTGGTCTGTGACATATGTCAGTACACTTATACCAGACAGTTCATTATTGGCCATCGATGGATGGCAAATATAAGATGAAAGAAACACCTCGTCTGAGAGCTCACCCTCCATAATCACTTCACCATAAGTTAAAGCCCCGGGGCTTAATGACGCGTCAATGAATACTTCGTAGTCACCTTCGGTCAATGATTGGCGTTGTTCATGGGTAAGACAAAACCCCCAATAATCGTTGTAATATGAAGTGACATAAGGAATGGCTGAAGGTTGTTTTTCGAGTGAAAATAAATGTGGTTCGAGCTCTGAAAGCGGCATCATTGTGTGAATGGGAAGACTGTATCCAACAAGATGGAGGTTGTTCTTTTTAAATTCACATATCTTCTTCCCACATGGAGCCTTAATCCAAGCATCGTTGACATTCCATTCACGCGGGATCGTCCAGTCAAAGACATTAGTTCCAGAGGTGATTTCTTTAATCTCCAGTTGAGGAATTAACCCCTGAATATGGCCAAGAGTTTCTCTCACGCCATCTCCAGTAATACTTCTGTTGATTGGCCATAGTTTGGCGCAGAAATTGTGAATTTCATCTCCAATCATGACGTCAACATTTTCTTTCTGTAGCGTGTGGTTAGCAGGAAAGGTTCCTGGGGAAGGGTCCTTGCAAGTAGTGCTTCAGCATCACGGCAACTTTGGGACACAATCGTACCACGTCCGAGCGGAGTGATAGTACTTTTCCCTGTGTTAACACAGAGATCATGGTAATCAACAAAATTTGCTTCGGTATCAGCAGCGCCTAAATCGCGTCCTGTGTATGTAACTGTTGCCGAGTAAGTCTGGTTTTTTAACTTGATGTGCCCAGACAAGCTAATGTCTTGCCGATAGCTTACATTAAGTTTTTTTTCGACCCAGTGAAGATAGGTAGATCCGCTATCAAAATTTAAATTACAAATCATCGCGTCGGTTTCATAAAGTTTAGCCCAAATGCTTTTGACACCAAAACAATGGTCGTCGTCAAAGGCAGCCAAATGAGATTGCTCGTTGCCATAGCATAGAACTGAAAGCATAGGGTCCAGTGACCGATCGCCTTCACCCTTGAGTAATAGCCAATTGCCGATAGGACACATTCCTGGGGCACGCAAACTAGGATTAAAAATCTTATCTTCTTTGTCTTGACCAAAGGAATAAGTGAACATGGGCAGAATAAGATTACCGTTAGGACCAATTACTTCACAAAGACAATCAAAAAATAATTCGGCCAAATCATCAACGCTGTTGCACCCCTCAGCTGGACCAAAAAAGGCTAAGTTCGAGTGCATAAAGACAGTGCTGCCCCTTTTTAAATTTGATGCCTCCATGGCATTAATAATGTCAGTTTTTTTGATCATTAGGGTTCAAGTTAGCTTCAATGATTTCGCAAAGTCCGGAAACAGTTCTTAATCGCCGATCTTGGAAATTATCAGCGGTGAATGAAAAATTGAATTCCTTTTCGGCATCTAAAATTACATTCATGATGCCCAATGAGTCCAGGCTTGTGGAATGAAAGATATCACAACTCAATTTGTTGCCATCCGTCAGGTTGCTAAAATCTGGATCTACCTTGGCAATATAATCCGTCAACCACTTTTCTATTTTTTTCATTGTTTTCAGTCTTAATTAATAATTGCTACGGCTCTTACCGGCGCTCCATCGCCATTTTCAATTTTGATGGGCAAAGCGGATAAGATAAAAGTGTCTTTGTCAATGTCACGCAAATTACAGAGATATTCTAGAATGACAACACCTGCTCCAAGAAGAATCGTGTGATTTGGAGAGTCATTATCACTGCCACGGCCATTCAAAGGATTGTCGGGCATGGGACTGTCAAACCCGACTAAAACAACACCCTGATTAACTAGATATTGTGCGGCCTCCGTGGAAAGAAAGGGGTGATCACTGTAATAAGCTAGGCTATCAGTCTTCAGGTCCCAGTCAAACTGGAATAGGATGCGTTTAGGAGTTTGATTACCAAGCGCAGATTGAAGCATTTCTACAGTAATTTCAGTTTTGTCTCTGAGTTCAGTGAAATCGACACGGCGGGCCTCTCCATAAAACTTATCTAAATCGACATGTTCAATCGTGTTTCCTTGTTTGATGAAATGGCGTGGGGCATCCACATGCGTTCCTGTATGAGTTCCAATCGTGACTTTTCGGGTTTCACGACCCTCAACTTCAAATCGACCAAGCTGATTGATTTCGACAGAGGGATGCCAATGCACCGGGAAAGTGATCATTCCTTCTCTGATTGTCATGCTGAGATCTATAATTTTCATTTTTTGATCACCTCAATAATTGGAAGTTCACTTGATATAAGGAATTTGATGGTCAAATCGCTATTGTTTACATCCAAATTCACTTCGGGGGTTCTTTGTTCAATCCCATAATTAGCTGATATATCTCTGGTTAAAAATGCCAAACTACAACACCCGGGGGCATCGAGATATGAGCAAGGGCGCAAGGTGTCGGTAAATTTATTTTCTGTTAAGGTCAGTGAAATACTCATGCTGTTAAACGGAGCTGGCAGAAACCAGAGGCCAGGATACTTTCCCTCAGAAAAACGTAATTTTTGCAGTTTATCTTCTGCATTCTGAATGTCATTGGTGAAAATTATCGCCGAAATAAAACCCAAGGGCTCGTTTTCAAATGGTTCAATATAAGCAAACTGGAGATCGAGAACAGGGTCGTAAAAGACACATAATTGCTGACCATATGTCTTTGCAAAGTCGAAGGCACCCTTTTTAGAGATGTTCATTTCATTTCTATCAATTTTGACCCAATCATCTAATGGCGCCGTACCCCGGCATATAAGCAGTATATTTGATTGTTGGGCGCTACTATGTGTGTGATGGTCGATTAACTCAACACTTGCTGCATCACGGCAAGTCATGAACACTAAATCATGCTTGGGGTGATGTTTGCTCAGATATGGCTTTTTGTGGATGGAGTTCTCAACTGCCGTGTCCTTAAATAAAATCTCATAGCCGAGGCGATTAAGCCTCTCAATGCTTGCTTTTAAATTCCGACTGGAAATAGTGAAGTGGCTAAATCCAATAATCATTAACGGCTTAGCCTACGGCTGATAACTTTTTTCAACTCTTTCCGTTTAAGTTTACCCATCACGGTTTTAGGAAAATCCTCTACAAAGACAACATGATCAATTGTGATTTTACCCTTAGATTTGAGGCGACTATTGCAGCTTGCCTTGAGGTTATGCTGTTCGGGAATTGCGCTATTTATGACCAACACGAGACTTTCACCGAGTGTGCTGTCTTGAACCGAGGCAATATAAAATTCGGGGTCGCCAACAATAGGTTTTAAAAAGGCTTCAATTTCAAGTGGTGAGATGTTCAGCCCTCCCCTAATGATTGTGTCATCAGAGCGTCCTAGGATATTAACACGACCATTTGGATCAAGATCAATCAGATCATTAGTTTTAAAGATGGTTTGTGCTGGCTGATACTCGTTGTTTTCAATCCATCCAAGACATTGATACGGGCTTTTGATTTCAGCAATGCCCGAAGCGTTATTTTTAATTGTTACACCAGGCAAGGGCATTCCGCATGAGCCAAATTGATAATCTTCTCCATGGTCCACAGACACATAGAGTAATTCAGATAGTCCATATGACTGCAATGGAGGTATCCCATAGCGATGATAAAAATCTTCTCCCTCACTCAGGCTTAGGGCTCCAGTTCCAATGAAAATTTTTCTTAAACTTTCACCTAAGACATGGTCAGTGCGATCCATTTTTACAAATAGCGACAACATAGTAGGTGCCATCCAGACACAGGTAATCTGTTCTTCCCTAATGATGGATGCAAACTTTAAGGCTGTCTCAATGCTGAAGGTTTTGTCAATTATGACCAAGGCCTCGGCTGCTAATGGCGCAATGATCCCATTGAAAATTCCAGCCATGTAATGCATGGGCATGAAATTTAGAAACCGATCATCCGCTGTGATGCCTGAAATGGAATTAAAGGCATTTGCACACCGGATGAAAGTATCAGCACTATGGATTATGGCTTTTTGATCACCAGTTGTGCCACTGGTAAAGGTTATAATGAAGGGTTGTTTTGCCGTTACCGTCTTTGGTTCTGTCCGGGACAAATTGTATATATCAGTTGTATTGAAATTAATTTTTTTATTTTCGCGGTCGTTCAACATGTAGGCACTAGTTGTATCGATATATACGTCAACGTCGATTTTTTTGGCCTGATGCAAGAGGCTTTTGTTCTCAATGTTTGGGGGTAACATTGCTACACAAAATCCATGGCGCATTGACGTTAATAAAATGAGAGCAGTCTCAATATTATTATCTGCGATACAAATAAAACGTTGTCCAGTTTGAATGCCCGATTGTTCAAGAAAAGACGCTGTTTGATCAATTAAATCCAGCAGTTGCTGGCCAGAAAACCCTTTTTGATTGGATAAATCAAACAACATGCATTTGTTGTTGGTTTCAAATGCTGAAAAAAACTTGGAAACTAATGTGCTCATTTCAGCTCGTTAGAGAGAGGATTGTTCACTGCCAAAATATCGTGCCAACGAGGATTTTGACTGCTCATTAATGTAGATACCCTTTGCATTTAAATCTATCGCAATTTCCTTCAGTGTGTCCAAAGGTGCATCATCTAGTGTGAGCTTGCACAACTCGATAATAAGCACTCGTGGGTCAACATTATATTTAAGGGCAACTTCTCTGACCATCCCCATATAGCTCGAGTGAAAGCCAGAATATCCGCAAATTAAGTCCAGACCGTCGCTACCTACTGAACTGAGCAGTGGGCGAATATATTGTTCGGATAAATCGATCAGTCTCAGTAAATCAATATCTAGCTCATGGTTTTCACGTTGTAAGATCGCAACGAATTGTTCAAGTTGAGTGTTTCCCGCGCTGCGCCCCAGGCCTTGAAGAGAGCAGTCAATAATTGATGCCCCCAATTGATGGGCAACAAGCGCATTAGCATTACCCAAACCCAGATTATCATGACCATGGAAGCCGAAGGGGATATCTGAGATGCGTTCACAATATTTTTGGATCATATTTGGTGTAAGGTTGCCAGCAGAATCAACTAGGTAGACAAAGTCCGCACCATAATTAATCACCTCTCTTGCCGCCATCTCAAAAACCACAGGGGACCTTGCGTATGACTTCATGAAGTTCACGCACGTCATAATGCCTGCGTTTTTGGCTTTTTCAATAAACTCTTTGGTTCTTTTGTAATCATCAATGCTTACACCAATACGAATAAAATCCATTTGATGGTCAATGCAAACATCAAGATTTGGCAATTCACAGATGCCAGGGATGGCAAACATTCCCCATTTTGATCTAGTTAGAACTTCCTTTGTGGCGACCATATATTCTTCGTCGGTTTGTAAAGCCTGTCCCAAGCCCTTTTCGGACGCATTAATGCCGATCCCGTGACCTATTTCGATATAGGGAATATTAGCATCCTCCAGGCCTTTTGAAATTTTAGAGGTCTGGCTAGTACTAAAATTAAAATCGATGACATAAGAGCCATCTCGTAGTGTTGTATCAAGTAACATCAAAAGTCCTCACAAAACATCAGAGAAGCATTTCTTTAATCGGGTCTCCAAATTTATATTCTTTGGAGGCAGGTGTATTGATGATGTCATCAAAATGCTTGGGATGCATGCCAAAGCCCGGTCGTACAACTTTGATATTATCACGAGTGAAATTGTCACCCTTTGCAATGTCTTGTGAAGCGTAAATCGAACGTTTGAATTGAAGGTTGTTTTTTTCGCGCTCTGAAAGAATGATTGCGTCACGTCCAAGAGATTTCCATGCGTTCTCGGACTCTGAAACCAGTAGTTTCATTTCTGCTGTATCAGAGGAGAAGGCCACGTCAACACTGTCAATCTCTTTAGAGGTGGTGAAGTGTTTTTCAACGATGCTTGCCCCAAGAGCGACCGCTGCCAATGCAGTGCCTATTCCAAGGGTATGATCCGATAAACCGATTTCGCACTGATACTTTTTGCGCATTCTTGGTATATTAGCCAAATTGCTGGCTTCGACTTTTGCGGGATAGTCAGAGGTGCATTTTAGTAGGGCGAATTCTTCAAACCCTTCATTCGAAATAAATGCGACAAGATCATCAATATCACTTTCACTGGTAACTCCAGTCGAAACGATCATCGGTTTGCCTGTTGAGATAACCTTCTTTATCAGCGGATAATGATTGTTTTCAAAGGAGGCAATTTTATAAGCAGGAGTGTTTAATTGTTCCATGAAATCAACCGAGGTTTCATCGAAAACAGAGCTAAAAAAGGTAATGTTTTTCTTTTTGCACACTTCACTAAGATCGCCAATCCAGTTCCAGTCCATATATGCCTTACTATAAAGTTCATATAAGCTACTGCCGTCCCAGAGACTCTCGGGATTGTTGATTTTGAAATCACTGGAGTTGCAGTTTAATGTCAACGTATCGGGCGTATATGTTTGTATTTTGATTGCATCTGCTCCAGCTTCAGCAGCTGCGGAAATGATTTCAACGGCATTATCAAAAGACTGATTATGATTTGCAGACATTTCAGCAATGATAAAGGGTTTGTGTGCAGCGCCAATAGCGCGTCCATTAATAACCATTTGAGGCATCTGGTAGCGGCTCCTTACTTTAGCGTGAGCTGTTTTAGTAAGTTTGCGATGGTAGTGTCATCGGCATTAATTTTAGAAAAGATTTCCTCGGCTTCATGAGGGGCAGTTTTGAAAGCCAGTCGCATCAGGTTCATCCAGTTAACATTATTTTTGGAGCGAATGCGTTCAATCGCATCAATAATAACCAATTTGTTTTTGTACACGCGAGTTTGTTCATCTTGATGGTAGAAGGCAAAACCACATTTTGAAAATACCTGCTGGCTCTTTGGGTTGTCAGTTTTGATTTCAGCCACCAAAACAGTCGTGTTCTTGGCGGTGTATGACGCGACGGCTTTTTGTAGAACGATTTGGCCAAACCCTTGCCCGCGGTGATTGGGGCAAATGTTCATCGACACCAGTGCATCCGAGGCATCAGAACGATACTGAAACGTAACGACTCCAATTGATGTTTGTTGTTTAGTGTTTTCAGCAATATAGATGCAAAAATTTGGATCATTTAGTTTTTCGGTGAACCATTGGACATGTCTGTCTTCGGAAATGATGTCGGAATGATGTGATTGTTTGCGCGTTTCAGGATCATTGCGCCAAGTAAGAATGTCCTCAGAGTCAGCCATAGTTGCTAACCGGACAATGATGCTACCCGATAGTGGTGTATCCATCATTAATGGCCTATTCACAATTAAGTTTTTCAGCAACGAAAATGAACCAGTTATAGGCTAGTCCAAACCATTTCATTTCAATATCTGCATGATTGAAATTGCCAAAGTGACCTGAGAAATCGTGTTGAATTTCCTCTTTGGTTTCAAAGCATCGCATAACTTCGCCGTTACGGGCATTAAAGTGATCATCCTGGATAACTTGGTACCCAGCATTTTCGTGCGGAATGCTGTTCTTGAAAATAAAGCTGGTGCTTTTGGGAATAGATACAATAATCCGCCCACCAGGTTTGATCACTCTTGCCATTTCATTCACATGATCTTCAAAAGGCACATTGTTCAGTGACATATAGTAACAACTGTTCCAGGCAATAAGATAGTCAAATGATTTATCTGCGTAGGGGATATTACTACAATCTCCGGTGGATAGGTCAAAATCGTAGTTTTTATCAGATAAAGAAGCTTTTATGTCAGCGATGATCTGATCAGTTATTTCAATACCGCTGGGCAAAAGGCCAAGAGATTTGAAGAAAATCAAATGCCGGCCATCCCCGCACCCAACATCTAGAATGGTCTCGCCAGCGTGGGGCTTTGGCATAGTTAGTTCAGGGAAACTGCCTTTAAAAATTCTAATGACGGCTTCTGCTGGGTATGAAACAGAGGTGTTGTCACTGTAAATTTTCCCCCATTTTTGAGTTGAGCTGTATGTCATATTGTCAGACCAATCTACACAAAAAAGTTTTATTTCAATAATGTAGAGAAACGTTCTGTTTCGTCTATCGGTGGTGTTGAATTGAAGTGCAACAACCGTGCAGATGATTTTGAAATGTCGTTTACTTTATCCTCCAGCATTAAAGGAAAATTGAAATACGGTTTAATGAACCATGGGCCATATAAATTGAACACGCTCCAACGTCGTTTTTTAGAAGCCTCGCCGCCTTTATGCCATAATCCGGAGTCAAAAATCACTACATCACCTGCGTGGCCTGTGATTTCTATTCCTTCATATTGACCGTCTCTCTTGGGGCGATCTGTCCGCAGATGTGAGTTTGGTACATAAGAGGTCGCACCATTCTCGGTGGTGAAATCATCCAACATGACCATTACGCTGAAAAACACACCAGGCTGCATTCTTTTTTGGCCGATGTAACGGCTATCAGTATGCCAATTTTGACCTACCTCAATTGCATCAGGATTTTCTTGGCTTTTGCATCTGTTAATGGCATTACATGCAACGAGGACATGGTCTTCATCAATGATTTCGTTGAATATTTGTCCGACTTGAGGAATATCGACAAGTGCCAGTAACTCTAAATTATGGCGGAAAAAATTTGGCGTAAAGGTAGCGTTTTCGCCCAATGTGTATTTGAGTGATTTTGAATTCTTTTCGACTATTTCCTCTAATTCCGTGACGAAATTAGCACACTGTTCATGGCTGAAACAGTTCTCGATTTTAGTCAAACCGTTCAGTCTCAAATTTTCCACGTGAGACATTGTATTAATTTACTCCTTTTCTGAATGAACCAATCATTGTTTTTGAACGCCCTTTTAAAAAACTTGGTGCAATAGAGTTGCGTCCATAGAAAGGGAAGACTTTACCAAGTGCAAATTGTACTCTCATTGGGAGGCCCCAAATGTTAGTTGGCTTGCGCACAGTCCACAGCCCCACATTACACTGAGAAAACCCATACATCTGCATCAGCCATTTAAGACCTTTAGGGGTGTACGGCTTTTTGTGGTCAGGGTCATCAAAGAAGGATAAGCCTTCAGACTCAACGTTAGGTGTGATCATCACGCATGCACCGTTGTCGTCAAGAACACGGTAAATTTCGCGTAACAGTGAATGTGGATTAAAAATATGTTCAATAACCCCATAGAGTGTAACCAAATCCAATGACTTGTCAGCAAAAGGAAGCTGGTCAGTTTCAAAGTTGACTCCGTCAGAAATATCCAAGCCATGGCTTTCCCAACCATGGTCCTCGAAGACTTTGCACAAAACTCCGTCGCCACAACCAAGATCAAGATGACGGCCAGTTTTAAGGTGATAATTATGATAATCCAAAAAACGCATAATTGTCTTTTGGCTCAGTTCACAAGTTTTATAGCGTTCGGGATCAACTAGAGTGTCGAGCCTTTTTTGAAAATAGACTTTCGTCAGTTCACCGGTTTCGTTCATTGCGTCCAACTATTGTTGAGTGTTTCTTAAATTATTAAAACTTAATTTATTATTGCTGGTTAGCGGTGCGAGAGAACTTATGCAACATATTCTATAGCATTAAAGCGTTATGCGATTCTTTGGTTTATTGCGCGTCTCAACTTTACTCATGTTCGTTAGTTTAATCTTTGAAAACCTGTATGGCAAACTGGTCCATTGAGCAACTCGTCAATATCAGCCACGTCTTCACATGATTTAATTTTGGCAAACACATTATCCAGCGTGTCAAAGTAGTCAGCGAGGATATTGTCTTCATGCGCAAGAGACGCATAAATACTAGGTGTTGCAAGATACCCTTTTGTTAGCATTTCCTGTGTGAACAAGGTTTTGTATTTTGTTGCATTGTTGCTGTTAAAGGAAAAACCGCTCAACGCTGTGATGCCAGAGAGGGTAATATCAAGCTTATGGATGTCAGCTAATTTTGTCCAACCGTCTCTGATCTTGAGCCCAATGGAAGTAACCTGCTGCCAGCTTTTTAGTTCTTCCATTACGTCGAGAGTTTTCAATGCCGCAGCAAGTCCAATACGCTCAGTCCAGAAGGTGCTGGAGATGAAAGAGGAGTTGGCCGCATCCATGACCGAGCGGCGTCCAATCACGGAGGTGATGGCGTATCCATTGCCAAGGGCTTTTCCAAACACCGCCATATCAGGTTCCACATTATATTTTTTGTGGATTCCCCCAAAGGTTTCGCGGAAGCCAGAAGTACATTCATCGAAAATAAGGACAATATCGTTGTCAGTAGCGAGCTTGCGGACTTTTTGAAGAAAGTCATTTTCTGGCTCTTTGTTGCGAACAACCTCCATTTTGATTGCTGCGAGCTTATGGTCTGCAATCAGAGCTTCCAATTGTTCGATTTTGTTGTATTCGAACGGATAAACTGATCCTGAAAGAGACGGTGGGACGCCGTTTGGCTCAAGGCCGGAAAGAAGGTGTGTGTCCAGTCCCCTGTTATCTTTAATATTTGCCGCCAAATACCAATCATGCCAGCCATGATACCCACAAAATGCAACCACCTCTCGACCTGTCGCCGCGCGCGCAATTCGAACAGCAACTGAATTGGCTTCTCCACCTGTCCGACAAAACCGGGCCATTTCTGCAAAATCGTGCATATCGATCAAACGTTCAGCCAGCATGACTTCTTCAGGGGCATTCAATGTCGACATGTTGCCGTCTTGAATAACTTGTTTCACAGCGGCATCAACGGCATCATGGCTGTATCCCAATAGATTTGTGCCAACACCCATCAGAGAAAGGTCACGATATTCCTTTCCATCAAGGTCCCAGACGGAGCACCCTTTTGTGCGCGAGAAATATGCTGGCCATTGCTCTGGCAAAAACATCTCCGGCCGCTTTGATAACAACATATTTCCAGCTGGGATAATCTCTTTGGCACGCTGCCACAATTTTTGCCCACTACTCATATTCAAGCCCTGATTCCGTTTTGAGTTTTTGCTCTTATTATTATTCAAAATGTCATTGTCGCTCTGGCTAATAAATTTGATGATCTCTGAGAGACTGAATTGCGTGTTGGGGTGAAAGTGGTCACAAATTGATAGGACAACATCGTAGTCACTCTGGTCATCAATTGTAAGTCGAACAGACGACAAGTCCTGTTCTGCTGTTACGTTGCACGTTTTAAAGTGACCACTTTCCCGCATATAGATAGTGACGTGTTCTCTTTCTGCATCTATGCGGGCGCTTAAATTAGCTCTTTTTAAAGCTTCAAAGCTAAAGACCTCGACATCCATTCCGTCAGGGAATGTGGGGGGGAATACATTTGAAACGTAATCGGCATCACCGGATATAAATCGATCAACGACTTTATCCACGATCGATGGGTCGATTAAAGGGCAATCTCCAGTGATACGAATAATAGCATCAGCATTATACTTCTGAGCGGCTTGGTAATAGCGTTCAAGGACATTTCTTTCATCGCCTCGAAAGACGTCATAACCAAGGTTGGTTGCATGCTCGGCCAGTCTGTCGTTGGTTTTGTGCTCTGATGTTGCAACAACGATTTTCGTCAGTTTCTTTGATTGATTAATGCGCTCGAGTAGAAGCCCTATGACAGTGTTTTGGCCTAGCGGCTTAAGCACCTTGCCAGGCAGTCGTTTTGACAACATACGAGCCTGGACAATACAAATGATGTTCATTTTAAAACCCAGTTATACGGATGGATCAAGTTGAGATCGTCACTTCGATATGCTGACGATGGCGATTTAGCTGGAGTGCTGCTTTTAGAAATTAGATCTTTCAATTGTTCTGACGAATTTGCACCAAAAATGATTTTGTTAATACCGCGAGCAAAGTAACTATTCACACAGCTGAACGCACCTTCTAGAGGGCTCATCTGGTGAGTCTGAAGCCATTTGGCCCAGCTTTTAAATTGAGTTTCCCAAGGGAGAAAATACGTGGGTAAATCCTCGTAGTTGTTAAGCAGTAACCCCTGCATAAAAATGCTCCGAATGTGAAGGTCGATAGAGTGATGCTGGGCAAACGCAAGAATGCCATCATCAGCCAATCGCTGGTCTATAGCGTTTGTAGGAAGCTGCACTACATCAATGTCATTGTCTGCCGCTAATCTCATCACATCCTTGGGGTTGTAAACGGATACTCCAATTTTATTGCAGAACCCTTGTTCTTTTAATCGGCTCAATTGACCCAGAGCCATCTTCACTTGATCGTCATTCAGGTTATGGGTGTTATGGATAAGAACCGCTTCGACTTTGTTTATGCCAAGGTTTTGCAGGGAAATGGTGAGAAGTTGTTCGGGGTCAAACGATTGGTATCCCTTATCAGACAAAGGGTATACCAATTTGGTCACTACTGAAAACAAAGATAAGTCAAACTGACCAAGTCGTTGTTCAGCGTTTCCATAAGCGGGGGCAGTGTCGAGAGTGGTTACTCCATGCTCAGCTGCTATGCGAAGCATCGCTTCCATCTCGGGGGTGCTGATATTGCTATCTTTATTGAAAACACCATAATTTGAACCAAATTGGGCCGTTCCAAGCACCAGATGTGAGGTTTTATGGTTCATGAAAATGTTCTGTTTTATTACTGGGTACGACTTGCTTGATGAAATGTTCTTGGGTTTGTAACATTTGCTCTAAAGGTCAAATATGTTTTTATAATACTGTTTTCTTGAGGTCTCGAAAAATTCTAGAAACTGATCAGCCATGCTGATTTTAGGCAACTTTTTGATCCGCATTCTCATTTGGTCAAGGCTGTCCCATAATCGTCCATCACGTTTTGAAACAATGCCAAGATAATCCTTCCGATGAACGCATATTGACATTGAATCAGACAAGTTATTACCCTTGAATGACTTGGCTTGATTAAGGCCCTCTAATTTATAACCAATTAATTCGAGACGCTGTTGCCATCCTTTGAGAGAGATATGCTGGCCAGCTGAAATACGTTTCATTCCAAGAGTGTCAAAACCATGCTGTGTTAAAAGAGCCATGGCTTCAAGACCCATATATGGGCGGAGTCTTTTGTCTCCGTCTCCACTCACAACAAGCGCAATATCACATGATTTCTTGTTCAAATTAATTTGAGAAAAAGAAATGACGCCGATCGCAACTCCATCTGTTTGTACGATGATCAGGGTGAGTCTATCCTCAGTCAAATTCTCAAAATAAGACAACTGTTTTTGCGGAGTGTTAGGGAACATACCCTGTTCAAGATATGCCGTAATCCCTTTGTCATTAAACCAAGAATACCATCTGGAATTTAGCGCAAAATCATTATCTGGTATGCATAGGTTTATGAGTTCACCTTTAATAAAGACATCTAGTTTTGAAGTGTTTGAAGTCATCGTATCACCTGATGCCTAATTCAGTTCGGTCAAGATATGGAGTTTTTCAATCACAAAATTAAAATCAGCATCGCAAAGGCCATAATATAGAGGTAAGCTGAACACCTGGCTAAAATAATCTTGGCTGTTTGGGTAGTCAGAAGGTGAGTGCCCCTTAGCTTGGTAGAACGGCTGGTTAACTACGGGGATGTAGTGAACTTGCGTAACGATATTATCTTTGCGCAGGGATTTCATGACCTGATTGCGTGTTTTTCCTATTGCGTCAAAATTGATTGCCACTGAAAAAAGGTGATTTGCAGAATGGTCAATATTCACCTTCTGGGCGCGGCGAATATGCTGAAAGTTTTTCAATTCTTTTTCATACCGATGCGCAAGCTCACGCCGGCGCGCAACGAAGGCATCAAGTTTGTTAAGTTGCGAGTTAGCTAAAGACGCTTGAATATCAGTAAAGCGATAGTGATAACCAAGGGTTGCCATTTCATAATACCAAATATTTACCTCACCATTTGTGTAGGCATCTTCAGTATTAATGAATTTTTCATCCATTTTATTGATACCATGCGACCGAAGGCAAAGTAGGGCTTTGTAAATCTCTTTGTCATTAGTGGTTATGATCCCGCCCTCGCCAGCCGCAATAGATTTAACGGGGTGAAGCGAGAACACGGTGCAGTCTGAATATTTGCATGATCCAACCTTCGCGCCACACGCATAACTTCCCCCTAATCCGTGCGCCGCATCTTCGACCACAAATTTACCTTTTTCTTTGGAAAGTTTGGCCACTTCAGGAACGCCCTCTGTAGCTCCACCGAACAACACTGGAGCAACGATTTGAATGTCATCATGCTGGTTCAGTGAAGCAGAAACAGTATCGTAATCAATGTTTGCGGTGGATAGATTGATGTCAGCAAATCGTGCTTTTCCACCACAGTAATAAGCAGCGTTAGCCGTTGATACAAATGTGATAGGTGATGTTAAAACTGTTCGACCGGGCTGCATTCCAAGCGCAAGATAGCTTAAGTGAAGGCCGGCAGTAGCTGAGGAAACTGCAACTGCATATTTTGCCCCCACATACGCAGCGATACGCTCTTCAAACGCTGGAATGGCGGGGCCTTGGGTTAGCCAACCACTTTTTAGCGTGTTGCTGACCGCCTGAACATCGTCATCATCAATATAATGTTTACCGTAAGGAATGACTTTCCCAAGGCGTTTGATTTCATTGCAGTCTTCTTCAGAGGATTTTAGCGCTTGGATTGTTTCGTCGATGCTAATGCTGGGTCTGTTCAAAATTTTGCAAAGCTTATCGTCACTCAAACTTAGATCATAAGGACGCTGGATAATTGTTTTTTTGCGCTTGGCTTGTATCGGTTGAATTGTCTCACCATCAAATCCCATTGCGTTTGCCATTTTTACGCTGAAATCATATTTTGAGATACGTTTCCCGCTGCATAAGTTAACAACACCCGTCTGGCCAGACCGAACCAATTGATGGGCAAGGTCAACGATTTGTGATGTATGCAACGGCGTGAAAAACACATCATCAAACATATAGATTTGACGGCCAGCTCTCAGCTCATCCAGAATAATGTCTGAGAATGAGCGCCGATAAGACGGCCCCCATCCAAAAAAGGTTGTCCTGAGCACTAAGGCTTCGGGATTTTGAGCTAAAACCTCATTTTCGCCATTTGCTTTATGCACAGCGTAGATGTTTAACGGAGAAGTAATGGTGTCTTCTGTCGCTAAAGGGATGCTACCGTCAAACAAATGGTCTGTTGATATGTGAACGAGCTTAATTCCTTTACGGCTAGTTACCTTCGCTACATTGTGGGCGGCGAGCTGATTGACATGTTTTGATCTTTCTGGGTCCTCTTCGCATCCCTCAACGCTGGTGTAACCGGCGGTGTGAATGACCAGATCGGGCTTTATGTCATCAAGTGCCTTAGCTAATTCAGATGGGTCGGATAAATTGACGTAATGATTGGTAGTTCCATCTAGCGCAACATCACGTTGGTTCAACCAGAGATGGACATCATGCTCTTTGCGGATTCTTAACGCCCAGTTAAGGCCAAGAAGGCCAGATCCACCTGTTATGACGATGCGCGACATTCTTTAAATCTTCCCGATTTTGTGCTTGTTCAGATCAATCCACGCCGACAATTCTTTTTGACTCATCCACTCGGTGTTGTTGTCTGAAGTGTAAGAAAAACGCTCAGGTACTTTTTTGCCATCACCAATTCGGGCAGGGTCTTTTGACCAATTGTTAATCGCAGGAAGGATTTTGAAATAACCATCATATTCAAATGTATGTGCCGCATCCTCAGTACCGATCATTTGCTCGTGTAACTTTTCGCCAGGGCGTATACCAATGATTTTCTGCTTGGCGTCTGGAGCTACGGTCTCGGCGATGTCAACAACCGTCATGGATGGGATTTTTTTGACATAGATTTCGCCACCTTTCATATCATCAAACGCATGCCAGACCAGTTTGACACCTTCTTCTAAAGAAATCATAAACCGTGTCATGGCAGTGTCAGTGATTGGCAGCTCGCCTGTATCTTTACGGCTGATGAAGAAAGGAATGACAGATCCACGTGAACCCATAACATTGCCATAACGTACAACCGAGAACCGTGTTCCGTCTCTGTCATTCATTGGGTTACTGGCTGAAAAAAGCTTATCTGAAGCAAGTTTGGTCGCACCGTATAGGTTGATGGGGTTAGATGCTTTATCGGTTGATAAGGCCACGGCAGATTTGACGCCAACTTCATTGCAAGCGTCGATAACATTCATCGCTCCATTGATGTTGGTTTTTATGCATTCAGCGGGATTGTACTCGGCAGTAGGGACAATTTTGGTTGCCGCGGCATGAACGACATGATCAACGCCCTTCAAAACTTGAACTAAACGCGCTTTGTCGCGAACGTCACCGATCACAAATCGAACACGAGGATCATTCTCGTATTGCATGGCCATATCCCATTGTTTCATTTCGTCGCGGGAATAGACAATGATTTCTTTTGGGTTAAATTTCTTAAGCGTCATTGGAATAAATGTATTGCCAAAAGACCCCGTGCCGCCTGTGATTAATATGGATTTGTTTGAAAGTAGCATATCTTTTCCAAGAAACTATTTATGGGTTGAATTTATTGCAATTGACCATTTTTAATAGTCAAAACGCGGTCGCAGTGTTCGAGTGATTTTGCCCGATGAGTGATTGAGATTATCGTAACCTTAGCTTTTAAATTTTTAAGATAATCAATAATCTGTGCCTCGGTTTCAATGTCTAATGAGCTTGTGGCTTCATCCAACACCAGTACATTTCGATTGAAATAGAAAGCCCTTGCAAGCGCGATCCGTTGACGTTGGCCACCGGAGAGCTTGGCACCATCTTCACCCAGATTGGTGTAAAGGCCATGGGGCAAGTCCGCAATCGCTGCGTCCAGCTGAGCTTGGCTGACCGCGTAGAGAAGTTGTTTTTGGTCAATGTCATCTTTGGCGATGCCAAGCGCAATATTTTGCGCAACTGTTCCATCAATAATGAAAATTTCTTGAGGTAAATATGCCACATTTTTCCATAAAATTTCGGGGTTATTGGTAATGTCCTTTCCATTAACCTGAATCTGGCCTTCAGACGGGGTCAGCAACCCAAGCAATGTATCCACCAAGGTCGTTTTGCCCGCCCCAGATGTTCCAACAATGCCAATATGCTCCCCTCCATTTATCGCAAGTGAAATTTTGTTGAGGGCAGTAATTTTAGCGCCCGGATAGCGATATGATATATTATGAAGTTTGATAGATTGCACTTGGTCAATGGTGTCAGGTGTGAATGACGTGTTTTGGGCCGGCACAGATGATGCTTCATGCTTTATTTCTTCAAGGTCAGATGCCAGTTTCATTACCGTGTCTTTTGCATATCGAACACGGCTTAGCGTCAGGGAGAAGCTACGCGCGAGTGGAATCATCCTGATTGAGGCCATGCCAAAAACCCCTAACGTGGGGATCAAGGTGATCGGATCGCTAACCATATGACTTGCGGCAATAGACATACCAGCTACAAAGATGATGATGATCATCTCAAAGATATATTTGGGTAACATAGAAAAGAAATTAATCAAGCTTTGTGATGCCGCAAATGTTGATGCGCTATTGACCAGACTTGTGTTGAAATAATGTTCTTGTTTTAACACTCGGATCTCTTTAAAGCCGCGCAAGCTTTCGTTGGTATGCCGAACAATTGCCGCTGCTGACTCATTGTAGTGGCGGCCTGCCGCCGTCATCTTTTTGCGAACGAATAGATCAAAACAAATGAGGCCAACAGCCGTGATCGCGACTAAGAACCCAAATGCATATGGGTTTGTCCAGGCCAAAAAAACAATTATCAAGATGGCAGCAATGCTATCGCCCAAGGCTTGCAAGCAGAGCATCACCAGATTGGCGTAAGTAGGCACCATCATTTGAATGGCGTTGACATAATCTGAACTGTTCCGCTGGATCATCTTGCTGTAGGGCATGTTCTGATAAGATGTGATCAGGTTTTTACGGATGCGCACCTGTTGATTTTGACTAAAGGTGATCACCGATTTCATGATGATGGCGCCAAAAACACTTTTAATGCCATAAATAACAATCAGCGTTATGGCCATTAATGTCACAAGGCCACTGTGGCTATAGTCTTTTAACGAAAGTGCGTCGACAACAGTAGTGGGAAGACTCTCAACCCCGCCAAAGACAATGCCTAAAAATGGGCCAATGATCCCGATCCCAACAAGGTCAAGAATAGAGAGCGCCATAAAGGAGACGGTAATTCTTGGTAATTGGCTCCAGCTGTCGCCCAGCAAGAAAATAGCTTTTTTAAAATATGACTTCATGTGTTTTTTTAATTGCCCATGCTACCGCAGTCTGGGTGAAATCATTCCCCCAGAAGTTTTTGTTCTTATTTTCGACTCAGCCTAATATTAGCTGGCTAGAGCCAATGTCCTCGTCAAAATGCTCGAGGTGATTGCCTACCCGTCATGACCAGAAGAAAATGCAGCGGTCCCCGGAAATAGGCTGGAAGCATGCGGGCTAAATGGCTTTGCATCTTCATTACGCCGCCGCATCATTCATCAACATGTTTTGATCAGTTATATAATATGCTTCAGGATAAAAAATATTAGCGGGTTTGATCTGTCTAGCCAAAGCGTCAAAACAGGCTTGTGGGGTACGTGCATCACAAATTATCACTTTGGTGTCATGAATATCATCCTTGATTTGATCAAGAGTGGTTGCAACAGGAATAGGCCCGATTTTGTTTTTGTTGCTCTCTTCACACACGAATGCGGTGACGGTGACGGTGCTATCAAACGACGCCATGATCGCCAGCTCGGCGATATCGACATCGCCAATAAGCACAACGTCGGTGATGCCTTTGGCTTCCAGACTTGAGAAAATGTCGCGGTATTCTACCCTAAGCTTGCGGTACAGGCTAAGCGAGGTGTGGAGATGTTCGACCACTAGTTCGGCCTTTTCCGCAAATCCTTTGGGGGTAAGGTAATAGGCGTAACGGCGGGCGGGGATCTGCTTCATCTTGATCACGCCGCGTTTGACTGCGCGTTTCATCAGGATGTTTACCAGACCTGTGGCAATGCCTAGCCGTTCGGCAAGCTTGGTCTGGCTTACTTTTTGGTCGGTTTCAAGAGCCGTGATTAAATCAAGCTCCGCTTTGCTGCGGTTGTCCATTTTGATCGTAATTTACCCTAAGTGTTATAGTTGTATAGCATCGTTCATAACGTGAATGCAAATTATATTCACGCAATGAACGTAATCTTAGTGAGTTACCTTTTTAGGTGTGGGATGATTAGAAGTTTGTGCCAATGGTACCTCATTGAAGTGAACAAATCCTTGCATTCATGGCGTGAATGAAATAGCTTTTGGGTATTAGACCCGATCAGAGAGCCCTTCATGACTGAAGACCACACAAAATCGGAACTACAACTGCTTTCCATTCTCGAGGATGAGCAAGTTATTAGCCAGTCGGCTTTGTCAAAACGACTTGGAATTGCGGCTGGCCTTGTCAATTTTATAATGAAACGTGCGGTTAATAAGGGGCTGTTGAAAGTCCAAAAGGTGCCGGCGCGTCGCTTTGCCTATTTTTTGACGCCGAGAGGGTTTGCCGAAAAGGCCCGCTTGGTTGCAAATTACATGAATGCATCATTGAGTATTTTTAAAAATATGCGTGATGATTTCGATATATTGTTCAGTGACGCGAAAGCGCGTGGTGCTAAGCGTGTTGTGATAGTTGGTGATTGGGATCTTGCTGAACTTGCTTTGCTGGGTTCGTTGGGCGGCGATGTCGAGATTGCCGCTGTTATTTGTGCCAAGACAAACCGATCTCAACTTGGTGTTATTCCAGTTTTTACACAGCTTGATCAATTTGAAGATGTGAGTGACGATGACCTGTTCATCGTCGCTGATATTTATCATGCGCAGACACAATATGATGATCTGGTTTCGCGTTTTGGTGCGGAACGGGTGCTGGCACCCAAATCTCTCTATATCTCTCAACAATTTACCGAGATGATGCCGAAGTTGACGGCTGGAGGGCGACGATGAATTGGTGTGTAGTGGCTATAAAGCCTAATGGCGAACGTACTGCCGAAGCTAATCTAAAGCGTCAGGGCTTTGTGCCCTATGTCCCGCAAATACTTGTGACGCGGCGGCACGCGCGCCGGGTTGACCAGGTAAAGCGCCCGTTGTTTCCAGGCTATCTCTTTGTCCAGCTAGACCCTGATAACGCTCGTTGGCGCGCAATTAACGGAACATTTGGCGTGCGCCATATCCTGACTAGCAATGGCCGCCCGCAGACGGTTGTATCGGAAGTGATAACGGCTCTGCTTGCGCGGGAAAACGATGGCCTAATTGAGGTTGCCCAAAGTTTTGCTGTCGGCGATACAGTGCAAGTATGCGGTGGACCGCTGGATATGCAGATTGGTAAAATTTTGACAGCAGACGAGGCTGGGCGTATTCGGCTGCTGTTGCAAATGATGGGCGGTGAGGTGGTTTCGACCCTTACCGCTGAAAGTCTGCAAAAGATAGGCTGACGACTTTCGCAGGCTAACAAGGATTAGTGGCCCGGGTGAGACGGTTCACCCGACCTGCGGTAGCATGGAAATATCTCTTGATCGAAAAAGGATTTATGTGAGGTGCAGCGTAAGCTCGATGATCTAAATTTTTAACCCAACGCAAGGACGCTTGGTCGCTAGGTTGTTCTGCCGCGCTCAGTAAAATTTTTTAAGGTACTCATTGATTTAGAATATAAAAATGTGATTTCAACTGACGAAATCGCCGGGCCGATACGCTTTATGGAATGTTGTGACGCCGTTGCATCGGCTCCTTTTACGTCAACAGACGTCATTGGGTTAGACACAGGTAAAGCGTCAGTGTAGTTTGATCCGGCTAGCTGGTTTGATGGTTCGCTTAATAAGGATTGGGGGCAGTCATTAATGATCAACGGCAACTCAAAGAGTGGATGGCCGGCCTATTGCACCATGAGGCCATCAAATAATTAGGTGCGAGAATGTTTTCTGGTTTTGAGGAAAAGTAATGACGAGCAAGACAATCAAGTTAACGTCGCCACATTTTAACGATATCGAAATTGGTGCTGGTAAGGACCTTGTTCTTATTGCTGGCCCTTGTGCGATCGAAACCCGAGATCATTCGATGCGTATGGCCGAAATGATTGGCCAGGTCTGTGACAAGCTTGGCGTCCGCTGGATCTTCAAAGCATGTTATGACAAGGATTGTAGGTCCTCGCCAGCTAGCTTCCACGGCTTGGGGTTGCATGAAGGTTTACAAATTCTATCTGATGTGCGGGACGCTCATGGTGTGCCGGTAACGTCTGATTTTTCCGACCCATCATGGGGCGCGGCCACTGGTGAGGTCTGTGACATGGTGCAGGTGCCTGCCTATTTGTGCCGGCAAACCTCGATGTTGCGTGCGGCGGCCGAGACTGGCAAGCCAATCCATTTGAAAAAGGGCCAGTTTATGAGCCCTTGGAACATGAAAAATTCATGCCGTAAGCTCGAAGCCTTTGGCAATGATCAGATCCTGCTGACAGACCGTGGTACTTTTTTTGGCTATAATATGCTGGTCAACGATATGCGGTGCTTCCCAATTATGCAGGAAACTGGCTATCCAGTCTGTTACGACGCCACACATTCGATACAATTGCCAACGTCAATGGGCAATATCTCTGGTGGCCAGCGTGAATATATCCCGCATCTCACCCGCGCCGCGGCGGCCTGTGGTATCGAGGCCCTGTTCATGGAGGTGCATGACGATCCGCCGAACGCGCTATCGGATGCCAACACAGTTCTGGATTTTAAATATTTCGAAGTCGTTCTAGCGCAGGCAAAAGCAATGCACGAGATGCGCCAGGAATTGCGTGAAAAATGGGGAGAAGACAATGTCCATCCAGAATAATTCAGGTGTAACTGTTGCTGATGTGATGCTGGGACTTGAGATTTGCCCGGTTGCATCAGAGCGGGTGATTGTCAAAGAAGTGCTGGAAAGTATGGATGAACATCGGCTGGGTGTGGTGTGCATCACCGATGATGAAGGCAAGCTCTCTGGAATTCTAACCGAAGGTGATATGCGCCGCGTTCTATTGCGGGTGCAAAAACCACTGGCCGCGTTGATGGCTGATGATGTTGGAATGCATGCGATGGCCAGTCCCAAGACAACACAACCAGATACGTTGCTGGCTGATGCAGTTACGATGATGGGTAATCTGCGCGTTTGGGATCTACCTGTTGTAGACGCGGAAAATAAGCTAGTCGGTCTATTGCATTTGCATCAGGCTATTATGGGATTTATGTCACGATGAAACTTTATGGCGTTGATGCGCTTCATCATCTTGCCAATGAGGTTGGTAGACCTGATGGGGGCGCCTCATCACATTGGAAACTATTTGGTAGGAATTTTGTCATCGCGCCTGATGGGTCTGCCTCGGGATTGCAAGGGTTTGGCGAAAACCGTAGTTCATATTCTGCAACATCAGGTATGTTTCATCATTTTATGCAACGCCGGTGGCGCAACATGGCAAAGTCGTATGCGTCCTTTGGTTCTTTTGATTCTTCCATGGCAGCGATCTGTAAGTTCAAAGACAAAGCATATTCTTTGGATGCATTGCGTCAGACATTAACGTTGGCTGCTTTGGACGCAACAGGCGTGTTAGGTCGTGACCGTATCGCGCTGGTAATTGGTGACGGTTTTGCAAACATGACATCGTTGCTAATCAGCAGTGGAGTCGCACAAAAGGTCATAATAGTTAATTTAAACAATACTTTATATGTAGATTTGCTGAATCTTATTGGCTTGCCGCAATTGACACATAAACATTCGGTGCAGCTCGTCACAAACAAGGGGGAAGCAAAAGCCGCCTTAGCTAACAACGATGTCAAAGTGATTGCGTTGCAAGCAGAGAAACAGAGCCTACTTGCACATTTGAACTTTGATTTGGCGTTCAACATTGCCTCTATGCAGGAAATGGATTTATCCATCATCCGGAGTTACTTTGAGCAAATGCGAACCGCTGCTCGGAATTGTGGTGTGCATTTCTATTGTTGCAATAGAGAAAGTAAAACCTTACCGGATGGTAGCGTAATTAATTTTGCTGATTATGGGTGGCAGGATAATGATGTCCACATCATCGATGATGAGTGTGATTGGCATCGTCATTATTATCGCCGGTATCTGCCCTTTTACTTTAAATATGACGGCAAACTTAGGCATCGGTTTACAGTTTTGGCGGCGGATTAGCTTGGATATTACAAATGTTTGAACAACGAAACGAAATCCGTGCTTCATTGAAAGCAAAATTGCGTAATCGTGAGCGTGTGTTTGGCGCGTGGGTGTCATATCGTGAGCCAGCAATTGCCGAAACATTTGCTATGGCCGGATTTGATTTTGTTGCCATCGATATGGAGCACACGACAATTTCAACTGATGAGGCGAACCGTATCATCACTGGTTGCCATGCCGAGGGGGTGGCCTGTTTGCCGCGTCCAGTATCGCATAATAATGATTATATAAAACCGCTTCTTGAGGCTGGCGCCGATGGAATGATCATCCAGATGGTCAATACACCAAAAGAGGTTGAGACACTGATAAGTCTGCAAAAATTTCCACCCGTTGGGAACCGCAGTTACGGTGTTAATCGGGCGCATGGTTATGGCTTTGATTTTGACGATTATATTAAAAGCTGGAATGACAGTAGCAGCTTTGTAATCCAAGTGGAGTCTATAACGGCAGTCGAAAATATTAATGAATTGATCGCCTATGACGAGGTTGATGCCGTCATGGTGGGGCCGTACGACATTTCAGGGTCGTTAGGCGTTCCAGGACAGACCGATCACCCGCTTGTCCGCGAGGCCAGCGCAAAAGTTGTTGAAGCTTGTGCAAAGCGCGGCATCGGTTGTTGTACGCAAATTGCTGACGTGTCGAATGAGCGTGTTGAAGCGGCTTTTGATGCTGGCTTTAGCTTTGTTATTTTAGGTTCTGATTTGTTTATCCTGTCCAAATGGGCGTCGGATATGCGCTCAACCATCAAGAAATTTTCATAGAATTAGGACACCTAGTGAACGATTTTGTAAATCATCTGTTTGGTTTAGAGGGCCGAATAGCGGCTGTTACAGGCGGTGGTGGCTATCTTTGCGGTGAGATGTCTCGTGGTCTTGCCAAAGCAGGCTGTGATGTAGCGGTTATAGATCTACGCCAAGAAAAGGCTGATGTTGTGGCCGAGGAGATCACTGCCGAATATGGCAAGAAGGCAATTGGCATTGGCGTTGATGCGGCAAACAAAGCTGGAATGCAAGCTGCCCTCACTCGCATCACTGCCGAGCTTGGCCCCGTAGATATCATGATCAATGGCGCTGGTATTAATGCGCCGACACCGTTTTTTGACATAGAGTTAGATGAGTTCCACGCGGTCATGGACTCGCAAATCACCAGTACGCTAATCGGCTGTCAGGTGTTTGGCGCGCATATGGTAGCGAATGGCAAAGGCTCTATTATTAATATCTCGTCAGCCTCGGCGGGCCCGCCACTATCAAAAGCCTTCGCCTATTCTGCGGCAAAGGCTGCCATTAAAAATCTGACGCAGAATTTGGGCCGTGAATGGGCAACAAAGGGCGTTCGTGTTAACGCAATTCGCCCAGGGTTCTTTCCAACCGAATGGAACCGAAAGAATTTTATCACACCTGAACGCGAGGCAGCTATTCTCGGCCATACACCAATGGACCGATATGGCGAGGTGGACGAGCTTGTGGGCGGCATAATCTATCTAGCTTCAGATGCATCAACATTTGTCACAGGTTCAGAGCTCGCGGTTGATGGCGGCTTTTCGGCGATGACGGTTTAGACTAATGTTAGAGCGATCCATCAAAAACATTGTCTTGGCACTGGCCACAAGTTTTTTAAAGACAAAGGTCGGCCGGGTCGTGTCCGTAACCATTTAGTGTAGAGGGTTTGAAAAGTTTTAAAGGGTCGCATGAAGACTTCGTTAGAGGATGTTGCGGAACGCACCCTTTTTGCCAAGCGAACAAGTCCCTGATTGTTACGGCTTGGGCTTTGCCATTTTTCTGTAGGACAGCTCCCTGCAAGTAGCAAACACTTTTTAAGATGTGGCACCTGATCGGATTACACAATTGAAATCTTGCCAGCGTCGTTATACTTCAACACCAGCAATTACCAGCGGACAATATTTATGACGAAAAAAACAGTAGTAGTTACCGGAGGCAACAAGGGCATTGGTCGGGCCATCACTGACGCCTTTATTCTAGCTGGCTATCATGTGGTGATTGGATCGCGAAGCGCAACGGGTCTTGATGATCTAGACAGCGCCAGCTATTCGCATATCGCCATGGATGTCCGTGACGAAGCGGCGCATGTTGCATTATGCGAACAAGCCATAAAAATTGGCTGGAAACTTGACGCTTTTGTGAATAATGCTGGCGTCTCGGCTTGGCGACCAATCGAGAAAATTGATAATGCATTTTTTGATGATCTGATGGCTATCAATCTCAAAGGTGCATTCTGGGGCTGTAAGGCTGCTGCCGCCGCAATGGAAAATGCTGGCGGTTCAATTATAAACATTTCCAGCATGGCGGCAAAGCGTGGCAGTGCAAACAACGCGATGTATTGCGCCACAAAATTTGGCATGAATGGTCTAACCCAATCCCTATGCAAGGAATTAGGCCCAAAAAACATCAGGGTAAATGCGTTATGTCCGGTTCTTATTGAAACTGATGGATTGATGGATGCTTTGAGAGAAGAGTACGCACCGGGCGCAAATGGTCCAGAAGCGTTTCTATCGAATTTTAAAGCCGCTAACGCAGCATTAGGTCGGCTCCCCACGGGTGAAGACGTTGGCAATATGGCGGTGTTTTTGGCATCCGATGCGGCTACTGGGTTCACCGGACAATGCATTAATGTTGATTGTGGAGTGTTTCCGCAATGACCGATGTGAGAATTGTTGCTGTTATTCCGGCGCATATGGCATCGGTGCGATTTCCGGGAAAAATTCTGTTCCCGTTTTTTGATCACCCTATGATCGAACATGTGCGGCGGCGGGCGCTTCTGGTGGATGGCCTCGACGACGTTTATGTGGCTACTTGTGATGAGGATATTGCCTCTGTGGTGCGCGGCTACGGTGGTAAAGTTATTATGACTGGTGATTATCATCGCAACGGAACGACCCGCGTAGCAGAGGCAGTTGCCGACATCGATTGTAGCCACGTATTATTATTGCAGGGCGATGAGCCGCTGTTGTTGCCCCGGTTCGTATCGGAAATGGTCAATGCGATTAGATCTAATCCAACTGGTGACTCATGGAACGGAACTGCGCCGCTAGATAATGTGGATGAGAGTGACAAACATTCCTTTGTTAAATGTGCCATCGGGCAAGCGCAGCAAATTATGTATTGCTTCCGCCGCAGTCCATCCTTTGCTGATTTTGAAAACCAACAATCATTCATTCAGAAAATCATGGGTATCATCGCCTACCGGAAAGAGTTTTTGATGGCTCTTGTTGAATTGCCCCAGACGCCAGTTGAAAGCCATGATTTCATCGAGCAGATGCGCATCATAGAACATGGCTACAATCTTCAGGCCGTTCCCTTGCCACATGCATTGCCATCAGTGAATGAACCGCAGGAAGCTGATGTCATCGTAGATTATCTGAATGGTGATGAGGAACAAAGCGCACTTTTGAAAACCATTTTTTCAGACGGATGATAGCTTCGTGAGAGGGCCCGAGACAGATCAGTTGGATAGTGTCAGCATCGCTAGGATCAATGTGGCATTGTTGGGCCAACAACCCAGTAAGTGGCGTCTTGCGAATTCGTTTTTACATGCTCTCAATTTTTCATCTAAAAATGTAAAATTTTATGCGCCGCTTATCGCTGGTAAGTATGGGTTAGGGCTCGCCTTTACGCATTTGTTACGAGGGTTAGCGAATGTTGCGGCAAGTTTCGCCTTTGTTGGACCTGATTTTTTTGGTGATAAACTTCCCCAACGTACCAGCATCTTATTTATCTCACATCTTAACCGCCCGTCAGATTATACGGCGCCAAGTGATCAGTACTACGCTAATTTAGCTGATCAATCCGTGGCCCAAGATTTGACCTCCGCAGTGGTAATGCTCAATAAATGCCGCGCCCGTAAAACGGCTATTGATGTTGCCCCTTCTGTGCACGTAGCCCCGCGTATTGTCTGTGCTCCATATTTATCCCCTTTACGCGAAATTTGGCATTTTTTGGCCGCGCTGCTAACTGGATTAGGTGCCTCGATTCAGTCACTTTTTCTGCGTGGCATGAGACGGCGCCTGGGCGTTTTTACTGGTCTTGCCCAAGCTAGCGCACGAACGTTGGTTGGCCTTCGCTTTCGTCATCAAATTCTACAAATCGTCAAACAGACGAATGCAAAAAAAATCGTATTCACTTATGAAGGACATCCTTGGGAACGATTGGTTTGTCAGGCGATAAGGGCAGAATTTCCAGCGATTGAATTGATTGGCTATCAGCACTCCCTAGTCTTGGCAGGGCCAAAGGCTATGACCAGCAAGATACCCGTGACTTTAACCCCGCATAAGTTGTTGGTGACAAGCGAAGTAACAGCCGGTCTTCTGGCCAAAGATGATGGAACTCTTCCCAAGAAGATAATCTCGGTTGGCAGTCCTAAATTTGTCGATTCCTCTGGCCGACCAGGCGCAAATACGGCCAAAAGTATCCTTATTGTTCCGGAAGGAACGCCCGAAGATACACTGCCTATGGCGGAGTTTGCGATCGCGCTTGCTCGTCTGCTGAAAGACAAGTGTAGTCCAATAAAAGTGACGATCCGTCTACATCCGCTGTTGAGCTTTGAGTGGTTAGCGCTGCATTGTACGGCGGTGAAAACAATGCCAGATAATGTGGTCTTCTCGGCACGCTCATTAGCGGAGGACGCTGCCGAGGCTGGCTGGATACTTTATCGAGGTTCCACGGCAATATTCACTGCAGTGGCATTTGGTGGCAGACCTCTCTTTCTTGAATTCCAAGATGATGTGACGGCAAACGATCCGTTAATGAACGCAGGCTCTTATCGTCGATTGGTGAGAGATGCCGAGGCTGCAATGGCGGTCATGTTCGCTGACGTGAAAAGTCAACGCCTAGATAAAGACGGTGTGTCACGCTCCCCTGAACAACAAGACCTTATCGATTTTGCCGCCGCCTATTTTCCGCCGTTGGATGAAAAGGCATTTCTAGAAGAACTTCGTCTGACTAACTCATCAAACGATTGATGTGATACTGCATCAAGGCTTTCGTGTAATGCAGGTTCTTCGGTGCCAGATGTTCTTTTAATGACCCAAGCCTGAATGTGGTTCTGTGCTTAAACCAGTTATTGGGGAACGGCAGTTGCATATGAGTGAACGGCTGCTCATCACTTGCATAATAATCAATATATAAATTCCGTCTCTTCACCTCTAAGCCGTCAACAATGCGATCGACGCCATGGAAGCTATAGGGTGTATGCAAGAATGCGAGAGCGCGGTTACTTTTGTATTCCACCCGTTTTTCCATCCGGCTCCCAGTTCGGTTGAACAATAGGGTATTGCCGCCAAAGTCACTGTCCCAATCGTCTGATAAATAGACAATGATGTTCAAGACATGCGGTGTGCCGGTTTCTGGTTCATGTGAATGATCAACGTGAGAGCCAAGGAAGCCAGACGCATTCATTTCGTGGTAATTGGCAAGCTTTGTATTGCCATGCTTGGTTGCCAATAGGCTTTTGATCCCAGTTAAACGGCGAAAATTCTCGATCCATTCATCAGAATTTAATGATGCAACAATTTTTTGAACCGGAACAGGAATTTCACTATTCAGGCTTATTGATTTGTTCATTTCAACTGAAGTTGAAAATGACTTGCCCATTTGCATGGCTTTTCGCTCATTTAGGGCTGAGGTCACTGTGGAAAAAAAATCTTCAGTCAGAAAATCGTCCAAGACCAGATGGGGAAATGGTGCACCTGCCAAAAACTCATCACGAAATGGTTCCAGATCATGAAATTTTTTGTTGATTATGTCTATCGCCATTAATTTACCCACCGTCCTATATTTCATCCGTTATAATACACCATCAGTTGCTCTGGCATACAGGTTTTTAGCCCTTAAAATATGTTTCTCGGAGGAGTTTAAAAATCTTTTTGACCCTGCTTCGCTTTATATGGCGGTTATCCGCCCGAAAAGTTTCTTCGTTCAAACATAGTGACATCTCGAACGAGGGAAAATAAAAGCAGCGATCTGGGTTCTCAGCAATAACTTGGTCAGCAACGGCTCGTAGCAAACATTTGCCAGCGAAGGATGCTGGGATCACGCTCTGCCTGTTGAAAGTTGCACTTGCTGGCACCGGGCTAATTGTGACGAGAATTTTGACTTTGGGATTGTGCGTTGCGAGTGTTTTTATCACTTTAGCAAGTTGATCATAATTTTGTTTGTAGCTGAATTCATCAACGGAGAACCTTGCCGGTGTGGGGCTCAAAAGATCTAGGTGTGGTTTGCTGCCCCAAACAATGCCAGAATTTAAATCTGTCCATGCTTCATTTTGACCGAGTGTTAGCGTTATGATATCTGCGGTTTCAAGCGCTAGTTTGCTTGCTGCGCGGTGCTTTTTTATACCTGCGACAGCTTCCTTGTGGGATCCAAAACTAGCGACAGAATGCTCACGCAATGGGTCAAAATACTGATTGCCAATGCGTTCAATATGAAACTCTACAGTGCCAAAGCTATAGTCCAAGATTTGTAGCAAGTTTGGGATTGTGTAAATGCGGCCCCAATCCGCAGAGAAATTCCAGCGGTTTGGTTCAAGCTCAATGTAATGAACCGGAAGACTTTCTTCTTTTAAGAAGATTGAAATTTCTTCGGCAAAGCAAGTGCCAAGCGCCGCAACACGCGCATTTTCAGCTAGCGTAAATCCGTGAGCGATGGCGAGGGTGCCCCGCTTTAGAGATTCTTCGAAGTTGCGGCCATGCGGGTAAATCTGTGTTGGCACCAAACCATGCTTCGTAATCTCACGCATAGGCGGCGGAAAATAGCGTGAAATGACCTCTTGGCCTTCGCGTAGGCGCTGGCGTATATTATGAGAAAGAAGCGATTTAAACATTTATGTGCATCTAAATTTACAAATTTGGTGGGTTCTGATCTAAGGCTGGTACCAATAGTATTTCAATTGTTTTCATTAGGCCACGCATAAATGAGCATTGGGTTTTCTGAAATGATTATGTCGACGTCGGTTGCAATCATCTGTCCAACTAAAGACCGGCCAGACAAGGTCAGGCAGCTGCTCGCATCGATTGTTGCAAGCGATGTCCAGCCTGGCCAGATCATTATCGCTGACGGGGGGAATAATCTGAAGCCCGTGGTGGCCGAATTTGCTGATAAGCTGGTTTTGACGTGCTTATACTGCCCTAGTCAGGGGCAAATTATGCAACGCAATCACGCCCACACGCATTTGTTACCGGGCATCGAACTAGTGCTACACCTAGATGATGACATCACCTTAGAGGCCGATGCTTTGGCAAAAGCTCTGGCGCATTGGAACGAGATACAAGCCTTGCCCGGCAAGCCGCTGGGCGGCATGGCCTTTAACATCATTGACCATCCGGCAAAGCGGAATAATCTTTTTCGTTCCCTAGCGCTCATGAAGGTCGAGCCGCAAGGCCGTGTTTGGGCGTCTGGATTTGCTAGCCCACATGTGCCGGTCAGTGAAAATACATTTTCACAATGGCTTATTGGTGGGGCCACGATGTGGGCACGTGACGTTCTGGAATCTCATCCACACCCTTTATCGTTTCAAACACGCTGGGCATTTTGTGAAGATGTTTTATACAGCTATCCTCTCTCCAAAACCCATCGCTTGGCAGTTTGTGCAGCGGCGCGTGCCAAGCATAATGATACCTATAACAATCATCCATTCGCCAAGCGTAGATTTTATGCAAAGACACAGGTGCTTATGCGCAATTATCTGGTTGCACTAAATGCTGATCTATCATCGTTCGCGTTAATTTGGATGGCCGTGTGCCAGATGTTTGCTTATCTGGCAAAAGGAATGTTTGGTGACTGGAGAGATATTGGTTCGTTTCTGGGCACTGTTGACGGCATCATCTTAGTGCTGCGCGCAGGAGTTTTCAGACAATCTGCAGAAATATTGGTTCGAGGTTTAGTAAAATAATGACGGTCCGTGATATTGCCATCATGGCCAACGGGCACCCATCAGGTTCCACCAAGTGTCAAGCTCCATGTTGGTTGGTGGATGATGCTACTTAATTATGTTAAAAACAACCTTACCAAATTCGGTGTATCACCATATACGCAGAATAATTGTAGGGTCGTGAGGGTTTAATGGTGCCTAATCTTTCTGCCATCATGGCGGTTTATGCTGGCGATCAAGTCGATGCCGTAGAGGCGGCGATTGACAGCATAATCACCCAGACCCGTCAGCCAGACGAATTTATCGTCGTCATTGATGGTCCAATCGGTGATGATCTGGCTAGCCTTTTGAAAAGTTATGCCAAGCGGAAATTGATCACGCTGCATCCCTTGGCAGAAAACCAAGGCCGAGGCCCAGCCCGCAATTTTGCAATATCTAAAGCGCGTGGTGATGTCGTTGCGCTTATGGATGCCGATGACATATCCCGCCCTGACCGCTTTGCCAGTCAGCTAGATTTTTTGGTGACCAATAATCTTGATGTTCTGGGCGGGTTCATTGCTGAATTTGACAATGTTCCGGGCGACCAGAATGTGATCCGCAGGGTTCCGCTTGACGGGGCGGGAATACGCTCAATGGTGCGGTTTCGTTCGCCGTTTAATCATGTGACTTTGATGTATGCACGTAGTTTCTTTGAAGAAATCGGTGGCTATGGCGATTTGAACTTTGTTGAGGATTGGGACTTTTATCTGCGTGCAGTCAATCGCAAGGGCCGTGTGGCAAATTTGCCAAAAATTCTAGTCGATGTCCGTGCCGTCCAAGTGCGACGCCGTGGATGGCGTTATTTTCGCGAAGAGATAGTTGTGCTGCGATCGGCCTATAGTCGAGGCCAATTATCGACGCTCATTTATTTCCTGTCGATTGCGATACGGGTTCTTAAGCTGATTTTGCCGAGCTTTATCTTGTCAATCCTTTACCGGACCGTGTTTAGGCGGAGTTCATGAACCCATCATTTTTCACAATTATTGGTGCGGCGCATGATGACCAGACGATCCAGCTATTGGGGGCGACGCATCTGCATCGCACTAATCCAGCAATCCAGCATGTGACCGCTGGCGGTGTAGCGGCGAATATTGCCCGGCATTTGGCCGCTGGTATGGCGGGACATGGTCACCGTCCTCATTTTATTGGTGTTGCTGGCCAGCGCCAGCGTGACATGTTGCTAGGCGAATTTGCTGCCCAAGGTATCAAGGCGGTGTTCATCGCCAAAGATGGCCCGACACCGTCATATACCGCAGTGCTGGATAGCGATGGCGAGCTGGTTGTTGGCGCCGCCTGTATGGCGCTGTATGACGAAGTGCGGCCGGTGGATATAAATGCACATTTGCCGCAAACTGGCACAGTTATAATTGACGCTAATTTTCCAGCTGATGTTGTCGCTGCGATTGCTGATAATCTTGCCCTGCCAATTTCACTTTTTGCGGCGGGTACTTCGGTTGAAAAAATAGACCGGCTGGCACCCATTATCCAGCGATTGGATGGTTTGGTTTTGAACCGGGCCGAGGCGGCGGTACTATGCGCCGAGGCAGATGCACCGTTAGATATATCGGTTAAGGATATGGCGCTGAATTTGGTGGCAAAGGTCCGGCGTGGTGGTTTTGTACTGGTGAGTGATGGCGGTGATGCGGCGGCTTTGGCAATTGGCAATGATGTGGTTAGCATCACCCCGCCGGTAATTAATCCGCTCAACGTGAATGGCGCTGGTGACGTCATGGCGGCGGCGTTATTTGGTTATGCGGGCCGCAATAAAGCGATTGCAAAGGCCGATATGCAACAGGCCTTAGAACAAGCGGTACAAGCGGGGGCCGATTACGCCGCTGGTGCAAATTGATGCGACAGAGAGTTGGAACGTGCAGATGAAATTCACCGATGAAGTAGCTGCTGCTAAATCTGAGGGCGCTGGTATTGTGGCGCTTGAATCTACCCTGATCAGTCACGGTTTGCCGCATCCTGATAATATTGCTGTTGCGAGCGGTGCTGAGGATGCTGTGCGGGCGGCTGGGGCCGTTCCGGCAACGATGGCGGTTCTTGATGGCAGTGCGCATATCGGTCTTGATGAGGCGGCAATGATACGCCTTGCGACCACGCCGAATGTTGCCAAATTATCGCGCCGTGACTTGCCGGTGGCGCTCTCGCCAAGCGGTAATCCTTTGGGGGCAACGACGGTTTCGGCAACGATGATCCTTGCCCAGCAAGCCGGTATAGATGTCTTTGCCACCGGTGGCATTGGTGGGGTTCACCGCGGCGTTAATGACAGCATGGATATCTCTGCCGATCTATTTGAACTGGCACAAACGCCGGTTGCGGTGGTTTGTGCCGGCCCAAAAGTCATTCTGGATTTGCCGCGAACCCGCGAATATCTGGAAACGATGGGGGTGACGCTCGTTGGTTATAAATGCGATGACATGCCCGCCTTTTGGTCGCGCTCCAGCGGTCTGGCGGTTGATGTGCGGGTTGAAACGCCAGTGGAAATCGCTGGCATAATCAAGGCCCGCCGCGATCTTGGCATTGGCGGTGCGGTGCTGATCTGTAATCCGGTGCATGAGGATCTGGCGATTGATATTGAAATTGTCGAAGGCTGGATAGCCAGCTGTATAGATGATGCCCCTGGCGGTGCGGCGGCGACGCCGTGGTTGCTTGGGGAAATTGCCCGCCGCTCAGAGGGACGTTCGCTGGCGGCGAATAAACGGCTAATCATCGACAATGCGGGACTAGCAGGGGAAATCGTCACGGCACTGGCAGAATTGTAATTGCCCGACCAATCGCGCTGGCCATAGATGACTTGACAGAACCCGAGCACAGGGCATCATGAAGGGCATCATGAAGGGCATCATGAAAGCCTGATTTAGGCGGGCTGAACGCCGATGCTGGCTAACGAGGTGGAGTAGGATATGCAAAAACATTACGAGTCATTTGGGCGCAATGATGCGAATTTTGTACCGCTGTCACCGCTTAGTTTTATCACCCGCACCGCCGATCTATTTCCCAATCGCACCGCCATTATTTATGGCAAGCGCCGCTATAGCTGGGCCCAGAGTTATGCCCGTATGCGGCAATTGGCGTCGGCGCTAAACGCGATGGGTCTTGGCGTTGGTGACACTGTTTCGGTGATCGCGGCGAACACTCCGGAAATGTTCGAGGCGCATTTTGGCGTGCCGATGGCGGGCTGTGTGCTGAATACGATTAACACCCGGCTAGAGGCGGAAACCATCGCCTATATTCTGGATAATAGTGATTGCCGTTTGTTGATTGTTGATACCGCGTTTCACGCGACGGTACAGGCGGCGCTGGATAGTCTTGGCAAGGATATTCCGGTGGTCGATATCCGTGACGCGGAAATGGGCGATTTGCCGCCGATTGGTGATCAGGATTACGAGGCATTTATCGCTGGCGGTGATCCAGAATTTGCATGGCAAATGCCACAGGATGAATGGCAGTCATTGGCCCTTGGTTATACGTCTGGCACATCGGGGCGGCCAAAGGGTGTGGTCTATCACCATCGCGGCGCCTATTTGATGAGCATGGGAACCGCCACCGGATGGCCGCTCCCGCAACACCCGACCTATATGTATGTGGTGCCGATGTTCCATTGTAATGGGTGGTGTCATGCATGGACGATGACGATGATGGCGGCGACCATTGTGCTAACAAGGGTGATAACCGCGGATGAATTATTCGGCCTGATCGAGGAACATCAGGTGACGCATTTCGGCGGCGCGCCTATTGTCATGGCGATGCTGGCCAACGCCCCTGTTGAAACGCGGCCAAAGCTGGATTACGCGGTCAAAGCCTTTACCGCTGGCGCACCCCCACCGGCGGCTATTTTGAAAAAGATGGCTGAGATGAATTTTGAGGTGATGCAGGTATATGGTCTCACCGAAACCTATGGTCACGTCACCCAATGCGTATGGCGCGAGGAGTGGGATGCGCTATCGCTGGACGAGCAGGCCGATTTGCAATCATGGCAGGGGGTTGGCTTTCCGATGCATGAGGGTGCCGCGGTGATGAATACCGAAACCGGCGAATTGGTGCCGCGCGATGGCGAGACACAAGGCGAAATTGTCCTGCGCGGTAATGCGGTGATGAAGGGCTATTACAAGGACCAAAAGGCAACTGACGCGGCCCTGCGTGATGGCTGGTTTTTCTCTGGCGATGCCGCGGTGTGGCACGAGAATGGCTATATCCAGATCAAGGACCGGTTAAAGGATGTGATCATTTCGGGTGGGGAGAATATATCCTCGGTTGAGGTCGAAGGGTTTTTATATCGCCATCCAAAAGTCGCGGCGGCGGCAGTGGTCGCAAAGCCCGATGAAACGTGGGGCGAGGTGCCCTGTGCCTTTGTTGAATTAAAGCCGGGCGAGAGTTTGGAAGTGGATGAATTCCTGCAATGGTGCCGTGGTGAGATGGCCGGTTTCAAACGACCCAAGCATGTGATCTTTGGCGAATTACCAAAAACATCGACTGGTAAAATTCAAAAGTTCGAATTGCGCAAGCGGGTAAATGAATAGCCAGCGCGCACAATGTTAAGCCAGAAAAAACCCCGCCAAGAGCGGGGTTTTATTTTGGGTATACCCAATGATTGTGTGGCCTAATTCTGGCCTAGCCGCGGCGCTTCATGCGCTCGTTACCGCCGGGCTTGCCGCCTGATCTGCCGCCCGGCTTTCCACCTGGCTTGCCGGCTGGCTTGCTGGCTGATTTGCGGAACGGCTTGCCACTATTTGGCTTGGCATTATGCGGCTTGCTTCTTGGCTTGGCGCTGGACTCATCCTTGGCGAACGGGTTCTTACCAAAGGCAGATTTCTTACCGTCACCTCTTGGCTTATCTGCCCATGATTTGTCCGAACGTGGCTTGTCAGAACGTGGCTTGTCGGCCCATGATTTATCTGAACGCGGCTTGTCGTTCCACTTACCGGCTGGCTTGTCACTGCGGGGCTTATCGCCAAAGCTTTTCTCACCGCGTGGCTTGTCGTTCCACTTACCGGCTGGCTTGTCACTACGGGGCTTATCGCCAAAGCTTTTCTCACCGCGGGGTTTGTCGTTCCATTTGCCACTTGGCTTTGCCGGACGAGATGATTTGTTTGGACGGTCATCACGGCGACCCGCGCCACCACGAGTGGCGTCATTATCTACCGGCGACCAATTGCCGTCATTCCATTGGCGCTTTGCACTGCGCGCATCGCCATCACCGCTAGGGCGGGCCGCTGGTTTGTTGCGTGGCCGATCGGAACCGCGAGATTCTTGGCTACGGTTACCGCCGCGAGATTCTTGACCGCGATGACCACCGCGAGACTCTTGGTTGCGGTTACCACCGCGTCCGGCATCACGGCGATTGCCACCATTACCATTGGCACCACCACCGGCACCATCACGGCGGTTCCGTGTCGGACGGCCCCGCTTTTTCGGTGCGGCTTTCGCGCGAAAATCAGTAACCGGATTGCCATCTGTATCAAACAGTTCACAGCGCGGCCC
>Ga0209138_1000310_pt1 | contig 49889 bp, 45 predicted proteins | sample SaaInl3SG_22_DNA_FD_184645 | JGI IMG/M metagenome (GOLD analysis project Ga0209138, IMG submission 184645) | Marine microbial communities from expanding oxygen minimum zones in the Saanich Inlet - ESP_153SG_22_DNA (SPAdes) (version 2) | ecosystem: Environmental > Aquatic > Marine > Intertidal...
AAACGCTCTGTTATAGAAACTGTAAATGACGAACTTAAAAACATCTGTCAAATTGAACATTCTAGACATAGAAGCTTTACTAATTTCTTGTCTAATATTGTTGCAGGGCTTATTGCCTATAGCTTTTTACCTAAAAAGCCGTCCATAAAATACCAGACAGTCAAAACAAATCAACTTGCATTTTATTAATCGAACTCAGGTTATGAGGTTTTTTCTTGCGTCTATTTTAAAAGACCAAAGGTCGCATTCAAAATTGTAAGTTGAGCTAATCCCGATTTTACGTCGGGATGTATACAAATAAATCTCATGCACAACATGTATGAGATTTTTTTTGCATTTATTTTGAAAAGACCAAAGGTTGCATTCAAAATTGTAAGTTGAACTAATCTCGGTTTTACATCAGAGTTTTAGCTTAAAATAATAATACGTAGAATTTATTTCTACGGATTTTTTTATTTACAAAATTTTGTAGTTTTACACAAACAACAACAAATACTGTGATACAGTCTTTCTTAGAATATTTGTCTTTAGAAAAAAAATATGCTACACATACTATAACAGCCTATAAAAACGATTTGCTAGCGTTTAAAGATTTTATAGAAACAGAGTATAAGGTAGAAGATTTAGCAGAGGTGCATTATCCACAAATTAGAACTTGGATAGTTGCTTTGGTAAATCAAAAAATAACTAATAGAAGCATAAATAGAAAAATTAGTTCGCTAAAATCATTCTATAAATTTCTTCAAAAAACAGCACATATAGAAAAAAATCCATTAGCAAAACATAAATCCTTAAAAACACCCAAAAAAGTACAAGTACCATTTACAGTAAAAGAAGTAAATAATGCTATAAATAGTTTTACAGAAGAAGACAATTTTACAAGCTTAAGAAATAAACTTTTAATAGAACTTTTATACTCTACAGGAATTAGAAGAATAGAACTCATTAACTTAAAAGAAAGAGATATAAACCTTATAGACAAAACAATAAAAGTTCTAGGAAAAAGAAATAAAGAAAGGTATGTGCCTTTGTTAGCCTCAATAACTCAACTATTAAAGAGTTATCAAGAAGAAAAAAATAAAATTTCAGTAAAATCAGAATACCTATTTATAACATCAAAAGGAAATAAAATATACGAAACACTTGTTTATAGAATTATAAATTCTTATTTTAGTAGAGTCTCAGAAAAGGTAAAAAAGAGTCCTCATATATTAAGACACTCTTTTGCAACCCACCTTTTAAACGAAGGTGCAGATTTAAATTCTGTAAAAGAACTACTAGGGCATTCGTCCTTAGCCTCAACACAAGTCTATACGCACAATAGTCTTGATGCAATAAAAAAAGTGTATAACCAAGCTCATCCAAAGAGCGTAAAAAAAAGATAACGTATGAAAGTATTCTCCCAATCCGTAAATTTTAATGCAGATCACAAGTTAATTGAGTTTGTAAAAACAAAAGTTTCAGCCTTATCAAAATTTCACGACAAAATTGTAGATGCAGAAATTTTTTTAAAAGTTCAAAATACAAGCGATAAAGAAAATAAAATTACAGAAGTTAAAATAAATATTCCAGGTAAAGAATTAATCATAAAAAGAGAAACAAAGACATTTGAAGAAGGTATTAATTTAGCTGTAGAAAACCTTAAAAGACAGCTCAAAAGATCCAAAGAAAAACACAGAGATTCATTAATATCATAAAATGATAAAAAAAAGTAAAAAAAAATTATAAAAAGTTTTAGAATATAAAAAAACTTTATACATTTGCAGTCCGTTAGAAATAGCGGATTGTTTTTTTGTTAAAACAGCCGATGTAGCTCAGCTGGCTAGAGCAGCTGATTTGTAATCAGCAGGTCGTGGGTTCGAGTCCCTCCATCGGCTCTAAAGTAAAATAAATTGCAAATGCAATTTAGTTCATTGAAATAGTAAATGAAAGGGGAGATACTCAAGCGGCCAACGAGGACGGACTGTAACTCCGTTGACTATGTCTTCGCAGGTTCGAATCCTGCTCTCCCCACAATTTACATATTGCGAAAGTAGCTCAGTTGGTAGAGCGTCAGCCTTCCAAGCTGAATGTCGCCGGTTCGAACCCGGTCTTTCGCTCAAATAATTTACGAGTTACGAAACAAGAAATACAAATCGTAAATCTAAATCGGCAGTAGTAAATTAATTGCCGATGTAGCTCAGTTGGTAGAGCGCATCCTTGGTAGGGATGAGGTCATGGGTTCAAATCCCATCATTGGCTCACTTTAAAAAGTATTATTAGACACTAAATATATTTAAACTAAGAATTAAAATTAATAATTATGGCAAAAGGAACTTTTGACCGTTCGAAACCACACTTAAACATTGGTACTATCGGACACGTAGATCACGGTAAAACTACTTTAACTGCGGCTATTACTAAAGTATTAGCTGATGCAGGTTTCTCTGAAGCTAGATCTTTTGATCAGATTGATAATGCTCCAGAAGAAAAAGAAAGAGGTATTACAATTAACACTTCTCACGTAGAATATCAAACAGCTAACCGTCACTATGCTCACGTAGACTGTCCAGGTCACGCGGATTATGTAAAGAACATGGTAACAGGTGCTGCTCAAATGGATGGTGCTATATTAGTAGTTGCGGCTACAGATGGTCCTATGCCACAAACTAGAGAGCACATCTTATTAGGACGTCAGGTAGGTATTCCACGTATCGTTGTTTTCTTAAACAAAGTTGATATGGTAGACGATGAGGAGCTTTTAGAATTAGTAGATATGGAGGTTAGAGAATTATTATCTTTCTATGATTATGATGGAGATAATGGTCCTGTTGTTTCTGGTTCTGCTTTAGGAGCTTTGAATGGTGAGCAAAAATGGGTTGATACTGTTTTAGAATTAATGGCTGCTTGTGATGAGTGGATTGAAGAGCCTACAAGAGAGGTTGATAAAGATTTCTTAATGCCAATTGAAGATGTATTCTCAATTACAGGTCGTGGTACAGTAGCAACTGGACGTATCGAAACTGGAATCGCTAATACTGGAGATGTTGTAGATATTATTGGTATGGGTGCAGAGAAATTATCATCTACTATCACTGGTATCGAAATGTTTCGTCAAATCTTAGATAGAGGTGAGGCTGGAGATAATGCTGGTATCCTATTAAGAGGTATCGCAAAAGAAGATATTAAAAGAGGTATGGTAATCTGTAAGCCAGGTTCTGTAACTCCACATGCTAAATTCAAAGCAGAAGTTTATGTTCTTAAAAAAGAAGAAGGTGGTCGTCATACGCCATTCCATAATAACTACCGTCCACAGTTTTATGTAAGAACTACAGATGTAACAGGTACTATTAACTTACCTGATGGAGTTGAAATGGTAATGCCAGGTGATAACTTAACAATAACAGTAGACTTAATACAGCCAATTGCATTAAATGTAGGTTTACGTTTCGCTATCCGTGAAGGTGGTAGAACTGTAGGTGCTGGTCAAGTAACTGAATTATTAGATTAAGAGTAACTTAATTTACTAATTATAATTTAAAAGGGTGTCCCGATTTTTTCGGGATGCCTTTATAAATGAAATAATAAACGGGTTTAGCTCAGTTGGTAGAGCACTGGTCTCCAAAACCAGGTGTCGGGAGTTCGAGTCTCTCAATCCGTGCAAAATATAAAAGTAAGATGAACTTTATACAATATATCAAAGATTCTTTTGAAGAGTTAAATAATCACATGACTTGGATCTCAAAAGAAGAAGCTCAAAAAACTACTGTAACTGTAGCTGTTTTTACAATATTATTTGCATTAGCTGTAGCAGGTATAGATTATGTTTTTCAAACTGGGTTAGATAACTTTTTCAAATTATTTTAATAATAAATTATGGCTGATTCAGTGATGAAATGGTATGTTGTTAGAGCCATTGGAGGACAAGAAAATAAAGTGAAAGCTTACATAGAAACAGAAATTTCTAGAGTAGGTTTATCAGATTACGTAAACCAAGTAATTGTACCAACAGAAAAAGTTGTACAAATTAGAAATGGTAAAAAAGTAAACAGAGAAAGAGTTTATTTTCCAGGGTACATAATGGTAGAGGCTAATCTTTCAGGAGAAGTACCTCACGTTATAAAAGCAATAACTGGTGTTATTGGTTTTTTAGGTGAAACCAAAGGTGGTGAACCTGTTCCAATGAGAAAATCAGAAGTGAACAGAATGCTTGGTAAAGTTGATGAACTTTCTGTGCAAGATGAAAATATTGCAATTCCATTTAACGTTGGAGAAACAGTAAAAGTTGTAGATGGTCCATTTAACGGATTTGACGGAACTATAGAAAAAGTGAATGAAGAAAAGCGTAAGCTTGAGGTAATGGTGAAAATATTCGGAAGAAAAACACCATTAGAATTAAGCTATATGCAAGTAGAAAAGATATAATTGTTACACAAATATATATCGATTTATTTTTTGGCTTCCAACTTAAAATAAATCATTAAACATTTTTAAAATGGCAAAAGAAGTTAGTAAAGTAGTTAAGTTACAAGTAAGGGGAGGCGCAGCGAATCCATCGCCGCCGGTTGGACCCGCTTTAGGTGCTGCTGGTGTTAACATTATGGAGTTCTGTAAACAGTTTAATGCAAGAACGCAAGACAAACAAGGTAAAGTTTTACCTGTTGTTATTACTGTTTTCAAAGACAAATCGTTTGATTTTGTTGTAAAAACTCCTCCTGCAGCAGTTCAGTTACTAGAAGCGGCCAAAATTAAAAAAGGTTCAGGAGAACCAAACAGAAAAAAAGTAGCATCTGTTACTTGGGATCAAATTAAAGTAATCGCAGAAGACAAAATGGTAGATTTAAATGCCTTTGAAGTTACTTCAGCTATGAAAATGATTGCAGGTACAGCACGTTCTATGGGATTAACAGTAAAAGGTAATGCACCAGCATAAACTTTATAAAAAGTAGTAAAATGGCAAAATTAACAAAAAAGCAAAAAGAAGCTTACGCAAAGTTAGATAGCTCTAAATCTTATGATTTAGCTGCTGCTTCAGCGCTAGTCAAAGACATTACTAATGTAAAGTTTGATGCATCTGTAGATTTGGCAATACGTTTAGGAGTAGATCCACGTAAAGCTAATCAAATGGTTAGAGGTGTAGTAACATTACCTCACGGAACTGGTAAAGATGTAAAAGTTTTAGCATTGGTAACTCCAGATAAAGAAGCAGAAGCTACAGCAGCTGGCGCAGATTATGTGGGATTAGATGAATACCTTCAAAAAATTAAAGGAGGATGGACAGATGTAGACGTTATTATAACAATGCCTAGTGTTATGGGTAAATTAGGTCCTTTAGGTAGAGTTTTAGGTCCTAGAGGTTTAATGCCTAACCCAAAAACAGGTACTGTAACAATGGATGTTGCAAAAGCTGTTCAAGATGTAAAAGCTGGTAAAATCGACTTTAAAGTTGATAAAACAGGTATTGTTCATGCGGCAATTGGAAAAGTATCTTTTGATGCAAAGAAAATTGAAGAAAATGCAAATGAATTATTACAAACAATTATGAAATTGAAACCTACAACTGCAAAGGGTACATATGTAAAAAGTGTATTTATGTCTAGTACAATGAGTCCTAGTGTAGCTGTTGAGTTTAAATCTGTTTAATACGTTAAAACTTATAATTATGACTAGAGAAGAGAAATCACAAGTAATACAAGATTTAACAGCAACATTAGCAGATACTAATACTTTATATTTAGCAGATATTTCTGGTTTAGATGCAGGAACTACCTCTAATTTACGTAGAGCTTGTTTTAAAGCAGGTATTCAGCTATCAGTTGTAAAAAATACTTTACTTGCAAAAGCAATGGAAGCTTCAGACAAAGATTTTGGAGACTTACCAACAGTATTAAAAGGAAACACTTCTATGATGATTTCAGAAGCAGCAAATGCTCCTGCAAAATTAATCAAAGAATTTAGAAAAAAATCTAAAGATAGACCATTATTAAAAGGGGCTTTTGCAGAAGAGTCTATTTATATTGGTGATGAACAATTAGATGCTTTAGTAGATATTAAATCTAGAGAAGAACTTATTGGAGAAATCATTGGATTATTACAGTCTCCTGCTAAAAATGTTGTTTCAGCATTACAATCAGGTGGACAAACACTTTCAGGTATTATTAAAACTTTATCTGAAAAATAATTACGCGCACAAATAAACTAAAATAAACAAAATTTTTAAAAACAATTAAAATGGCAGATTTAAAAGATTTCGCAGAACAATTAGTTAACTTAACAGTAAAAGAAGTTAACGAATTAGCTACTATCTTAAAAGATGAGTATGGTATTGAGCCTGCAGCAGCAGCAGTAGCAGTAGCAGGACCAGCAGCAGGTGGTGCTGACGGTGGTGCAGATGAGCAAACAGAATTTGATGTAATCTTAAAAGCAGCAGGTGGTTCTAAACTAGCAGTTGTAAAATTAGTTAAAGAATTAACTGGTTTAGGATTAAAAGAAGCTAAAGGTATCGTAGATAGCGCACCAGCTGCAGTTAAAGAAGGTGTTTCTAAAGACGAAGCTGAAGGTTTAAAAGCATCTTTAGAAGAAGCAGGAGCTGAGGTAGAGCTTAAGTAAGCTATTACTCCCGATTTCGAATTATCGAAAAACGGGAAAACAAATTTAGGTTTAGGTACTAAAAATAACAGTTTTTAGGCCTAAACCATTTTGTGTATATATTCGTTCTTTATTTTAATTCAGATTTTAATCAAAAAAATATTCTCTTTTGGCAACGAAAAACACTACTGAAAGAATCAACTTCGCAACTTCTCAAATGATAAAAGAATATCCAGACTTTTTGGATATTCAGGTAAAATCTTTTCAAGATTTTTTCCAACTTCAAACAAAGGCAGAAGAAAGAGGTGAAGAAGGTTTGTACAAAACCTTTATGGATAACTTTCCAATTACAGATACAAGAAATCAATTCGTATTAGAATTTTTAGACTACTTTGTAGACCCACCAAGATACTCTATACAAGAATGTATAGAAAGAGGTCTTACACACAGTGTTCCTCTAAAGGCACGTTTAAAATTATACTGTACAGATCCAGAACACGAAGATTTCGAAACTATTGTACAAGACGTATATCTTGGTACAATTCCTTACATGACAAACTCTGGTACCTTTGTAATTAATGGTGCAGAGCGTGTGGTGGTTTCTCAATTACACAGATCTCCTGGTGTATTCTTTGGGCAATCTTTCCATGCAAACGGTACAAAATTATATTCTGCAAGAGTTATTCCTTTTAAAGGATCTTGGATAGAATTCGCTACCGATATCAATCAAGTAATGTATGCTTATATTGATAGAAAGAAAAAATTACCAGTAACAACATTATTTAGAGCCATTGGGTTCGAGAGAGATAAAGATATATTAGAAATTTTTGATCTTGCAGAAGAAGTAAAAGTTTCTAAAGCTGGATTAAAAAAAGTATTAGGTAGAAAACTTGCGGCTAGAGTTTTAAAAACTTGGCATGAAGATTTCGTAGATGAAGATACAGGAGAAGTTGTATCAATCGAAAGAAACGAAATTGTTTTTGATCGTGATACAATCTTAGAAAAAGACCATATTGATGAAATAATTGATGCAGGTGCCAAAACAGTATTACTTCATAAAGAAGATAATCAAATGGCAGATTATGCAATTATTCATAACACATTACAAAAAGATCCTACAAACTCAGAAAAAGAAGCTGTAGAACATATCTATAGACAATTACGTAATGCAGAACCGCCAGATGAGGAAACTGCAAGAGGTATTATAGATAAGTTATTCTTCTCTGAACAACGTTATAATTTAGGTGAAGTTGGTCGTTTTAGAATGAACACAAAACTTCAGTTAGATGTTGATATGGATCAAAAAGTATTAACAAAACTAGATATTATTACAATTATCAAGTTTTTAATACAATTGATCAACTCTAAAGCAGAGGTAGATGATATTGATCACTTATCTAACAGACGTGTAAGAACTGTAGGAGAGCAATTAGCCGGTCAGTTTGGTGTTGGTTTAGCACGTATGGCTAGAACAATTCGTGAGCGTATGAATGTACGTGATAACGAAGTGTTTACACCAATCGATTTAATTAATGCAAAAACATTATCATCTGTAATTAACTCATTCTTTGGTACCAACCAATTATCTCAATTTATGGACCAAACCAATCCATTAGCAGAGATTACTCACAAGCGAAGATTATCTGCACTTGGACCAGGTGGTTTATCTAGAGAAAGAGCTGGTTTTGAGGTGCGTGACGTACACTATACACACTATGGTCGTTTATGTCCGATTGAAACTCCAGAGGGACCAAACATTGGTTTAATTTCTTCTCTATCAGTATTTGCTAAGGTAAATAATTTAGGGTTTATAGAAACTCCTTACAGAAAAGTAGAAAACGGTGTTGTAGCTGGTAAAGAGCCTATTTATTTAAGTGCAGAAGAAGAAGAAGGTATGAAAATTGCCCAATCTAATTTAGAACTTAAAGAAGATGGCGCTATTGTTTTAGATAGAGTTATTGCTCGTGAAGAAGGAGATTTCCCTGTTGTTAATCCTGAAGAGATTAATTATATGGATGTGGCTCCAAATCAAATTGCCTCTATATCTGCATCTTTAATACCATTTTTAGAGCATGATGATGCAAACCGTGCATTAATGGGATCTAACATGATGCGTCAAGCAGTACCATTATTACGCCCAGAATCTCCTATTGTAGGAACTGGTTTAGAAAGAAGAGTAGCAAAAGATTCTCGTATTTTAATAAATGCAGAAGGAGAAGGTGTAGTAGAATATGTAGATGCAAATAAAATAACCATTAAGTACGATAGAACAGAAGAAGAAAAAATGGTAAGTTTTGATTCTGATCAAGTTTCTTACGACTTAATTAAGTTTAGAAAAACCAACCAAGGTACTTCTATTAACCTGAAACCAATTGTAGAAAAAGGAGACAGAGTTACAGAAGGTCAAGTACTTTGTGAAGGTTATGCAACACAAAAAGGAGAATTAGCTTTAGGTAGAAATATGAAAGTAGCCTTTATGCCTTGGAAAGGGTATAACTTTGAGGATGCAATTGTAATTTCAGAAAAAGTAGTTCGCGAAGATATATTTACATCTATTCATATTGATGAGTATTCTTTAGATGTTAGAGATACAAAATTAGGAACAGAAGAGTTAACTAATGATATTCCTAACGTTTCTGAAGAAGCAACCAAAGATTTAGATGAAAATGGAATGATAAGAATTGGAGCAGAAGTAAATCCTGGTGATATCTTAATTGGAAAAATTACCCCAAAAGGAGAATCTGATCCAACTCCAGAAGAAAAATTATTACGCGCTATTTTTGGTGATAAAGCAGGTGATGTAAAAGACGCATCATTAAAAGCTTCGCCATCATTAAGAGGGGTAGTAATCGATAAAAAATTATTTAAAAGAGCGGTAAAAGATAAAAACAAAAGATTAAGAGATAAAGAAGCATTAGCAACTTTAGAGCAATCTTTCGTTTCTAAATTCGAAACTTTAAAAGATCAATTAATAGAAAAGTTATTTGCACTAATTAGCGGAAAAACATCGCAAGGTGTATTTAACGATTTAGGTGAAGAAGTTTTACCAAAAGGTAAAAAATACACCCTAAAAATGTTAAATTCTGTAGACGATTATGTTCACTTAACAGGTTCTTGGACAACAGATAGCGACTTAAATAAATTAGTTGGTGAGTTAGTTCATAATTATAAGATTAAAGTAAACGATTTACAGGGTTCTTTACGTCGTCAAAAATTTACAATCTCTGTAGGAGATGAATTACCAGCCGGAATTTTAAAACTTGCTAAAATTTACATTGCTAAAAAACGTAAATTAAAAGTAGGAGATAAAATGGCAGGTCGTCATGGAAACAAAGGTATTGTTGCACGTATTGTAAGAGCAGAAGATATGCCTTTCTTAGAAGACGGAACTCCAGTAGATATTGTTCTTAACCCATTAGGGGTACCATCTCGTATGAATATTGGTCAAATTTACGAAACTGTTCTAGGTTGGGCAGGTCAAAAATTAGACAAAAAATATGCAACACCTATTTTTGATGGAGCGTCTTTAGACGAAATCAACAAATATACAGATGATGCAGGTGTACCAAGATTTGGACACACTTATTTATATGATGGAGGAACAGGAAAACGTTTTGATCAACCAGCAACAGTTGGGGTAATTTATATGATTAAATTAGGACACATGATTGAAGATAAAATGCACGCGCGTTCTATTGGTCCTTACTCATTAATTACACAACAACCATTAGGTGGTAAAGCACAATTTGGGGGTCAGCGTTTTGGAGAGATGGAAGTTTGGGCACTTGAAGCTTATGGAGCATCGAGTATCTTAAGAGAAATCTTGACTGTTAAGTCTGATGATGTTATGGGTAGAGCTAAAACATACGAAAGTATTGTGAAAGGTGAAGCTATGCCAGAACCAGGTTTACCAGAATCATTTAACGTATTAATGCACGAATTGAAAGGTTTAGGATTAGACGTTAGATTAGAAGAATAATTTTTAATAGTTGGTAGTTGTTAGTGCTTAGTTATTGGTTTCAATCCTTTAATTAGAATTTTGAGAGTCACAACTAAAAACTAACAACTAAAAACCAAAAACTATATAAAAGAACATGGCAAGAAAACAAGAAAAGTACACTGTAAAAAAGTTTAATAAAATCTCAATTGGTTTATCATCACCAGAAGCAATATTAGAAGTTTCTAAAGGTGAAGTTTTAAAACCAGAAACTATAAATTACCGTACACACAAGCCAGAAAGAGATGGTTTGTTTTGTGAGCGTATTTTTGGTCCTGTAAAGGATTATGAGTGTGCTTGTGGAAAATACAAAAGAATTCGTTATAAAGGGATTGTTTGTGATAGATGTGGGGTAGAAGTTACCGAAAAGAAAGTACGTAGAGATAGAGTAGGGCACATCAACTTGGTAGTTCCTGTAGCTCATATTTGGTACTTTAGATCATTACCTAACAAAATGGGATACCTTTTAGGTTTACCATCTAAAAAGTTAGATATGATTATCTATTACGAACGTTATGTTGTAATTCAACCAGGTATTGCTAAAAATGTAGAAGGAGAACCATTACAAAAAATGGATTTCTTAACAGAAGAAGAATACTTAGATATTGTTGATGAATTACCACAAGAAAATCAATATTTAGAAGACACAGACCCAAATAAATTTATTGCTAAAATGGGTGCTGAGTGTTTAATAGACTTATTGGCTAGAATCGATTTAGACCAATTATCTTTCGATTTAAGACACAAAGCAAATACAGAAACTTCTAAACAACGTAAAACAGAAGCATTAAAACGTTTAAATGTTGTAGAAGCATTTAGAGATTCTCAAAAAAATAGAGAAAACAATCCTGAGTGGATGATCATGAAGGCAATACCAGTAATTCCACCAGAATTACGCCCTCTAGTGCCTTTAGATGGTGGTCGTTTTGCAACCTCAGATTTAAATGATTTATATAGAAGAGTAATTATTAGAAACAATCGTTTAAAAAGATTGGTAGAAATAAAAGCTCCAGAAGTTATTTTACGTAATGAAAAACGTATGTTACAAGAATCTGTAGATTCATTATTTGATAACACACGTAAATCATCAGCAGTAAAAACAGAATCTAACAGACCATTAAAATCTTTATCAGATTCATTAAAAGGTAAACAAGGTCGTTTCCGTCAAAACTTATTAGGAAAACGTGTAGATTATTCAGCACGTTCTGTAATTGTAGTTGGGCCAGAAATGAAATTGTCTGAATGTGGATTGCCAAAAGATATGGCAGCAGAACTTTACAAACCTTTCGTAATTAGAAAATTAATAGAAAGAGGAATTGTTAAAACTGTAAAATCTGCCAAGAAAATTATAGATAGAAAAGAACCCGTTGTTTGGGATATTTTAGAAAATGTAATTAAAGGACATCCTGTTTTATTAAATAGAGCTCCTACTTTACACAGGTTAGGTATCCAAGCTTTTCAACCAAAATTAATTGAAGGAAAAGCAATACAATTACACCCATTAGCATGTTCTGCATTTAATGCCGATTTTGATGGAGATCAAATGGCGGTTCATTTACCATTAGGACCAGAAGCTATTTTAGAAGCACAATTATTAATGTTAGCTTCTCATAATATCTTAAACCCGGCAAATGGCGCCCCAGTAACTGTACCTTCTCAAGATATGGTACTTGGGTTATATTATATGACTAAAGAAAGAAAGTCAACCAAAGATGTTCCTATTAAAGGAGAAGGGTTAACATTCTATTCGCCAGAAGAAGTAACGATTGCTTTTAACGAGCAACAAGTAGACCTAAATGCTGGTATAAAAGTTAGAACTCAAGATATAGACGAAAACGGAGAGCAAGTAACTAAAATTATAGAAACTACTGTAGGTAGAGTTTTATTTAATGAAAAAGTACCTGCTGAAGCTGGATATATTAATGAGGTATTAACTAAGAAAAACTTAAGAGGAATTATTGGTGGAATTTTAAAAGCTACAGATATTCCTACAACAGGTGCTTTCTTAGATGAAATAAAAAATATGGGATATAAATTTGCCTTTGAAGGCGGTTTATCATTCTCATTAGGAGATATTATTATTCCTGCAGAAAAACAATCTATGATTGATGAAGCCAACAAAGAGGTAGACATGATTGTAGGAAATTATAACATGGGTATGTTAACGCAAAAAGAGCGTTACAATCAGGTAATTGATGTTTGGGGTTCTACCAACAATAGATTAACTGAATTATCCATGAAAAACTTAAGAGAAGACCAACAAGGTTTTAACTCTGTATATATGATGCTAGATTCTGGTGCAAGGGGTTCTAAAGAACAAATACGTCAGTTAACTGGTATGCGTGGTTTAATGGCAAAGCCTAAAAAATCTACTGCAGGTGGTGGAGAAATTATTGAAAACCCAATTCTTTCTAACTTTAAAGAAGGTTTATCAATCTTAGAATACTTTATCTCTACACACGGTGCTCGTAAAGGATTAGCAGATACCGCTTTAAAAACCGCAGATGCAGGTTACTTAACACGTAGACTGGTAGATGTATCTCAAGACGTTATAATTAACGAAGAAGATTGTGGTACATTAAGAGGTTTAGAAGTAGCTCCTTTAAAGAAAAACGATGAAATTGTAGAGTCTTTAGCAGACAGAATAGAAGGTAGAGTTTCTTTAAACAATGTTTATCACCCAATTACAGACGAAATCTTATTAGAAGCTAACCAGAGAATTACTTCTCAATTAGCAGAAGCTGTAGATAAATCTGGTATAGATGCTGTAGAAGTAAGATCTCCATTAAGTTGTGAATCTTCTAAAGGGATTTGTGCAAAATGTTATGGACAAAGTTTATCTACACTTAATAAAGTTCAAATTGGTGAAGCAGTTGGTGTAATTGCAGCACAATCTATTGGAGAGCCAGGTACACAGTTAACATTACGTACATTCCACGTTGGTGGGGTTGCAGGTAACATTTCTGAAGATAATAAGTTAACCGCAAAATTTGAAGGTAAAGTTGTTATAGAGGATTTAAGAACTGTTGTAGGTAAAAATAACGAAGGAAATGAAGTTGATATTGTAATTTCTAGAACAGCAGAAATTAAAATTATAGACAAGAAAACAGGAATCACGTTAAGTACTAATATTATTCCTTATGGTTCTATCATTTTTGATAAAGACAGAAAATCTATCAAAAAAGGAGATGTAATTGTACAATGGGATCCATTTAACGGTGTAATTGTTTCAGAATTTTCTGGAAAAGTGAAGTTTGATAATTTAGAGCAAGGTATGAACTATGCTGTAGAAATTGACGAACAAACAGGTTTCCAAGAGAAAGTAATTACAGATTCTAAGAATAAGAAAATTATAGCTTCTTTAATTATAGAAGATAAAGATGGTAATGCCCTACGATCTTACAGTTTACCAGTTGGTGCACATTTAATGGTCAATGACGGAGACACTGTAGAAAGTGGTAAAACATTAGTAAAAATACCTAGAAAATCTGGTAAAGCAGGTGATATTACAGGAGGTTTACCACGTGTAACAGAATTATTTGAAGCACGTAACCCTTCTAATCCATCTGTAGTTTCAGAAATTGATGGTGTAGTTTCTTTCGGAAAAATTAAACGTGGTAATAGAGAAATTATCGTTGAATCTAAAACAGGAGAAATTAGCAAGTATTTAGTAAAACTTTCTAACCAAATCTTAGTTCAAGAAAACGACTTTATTAAAGCGGGTATGCCATTATCTGATGGAGCAACAACACCTTCTGATATTTTAAGAATTAAAGGACCCTCTGCAGTACAAGAGTACTTAGTAAATGAAATACAAGAAGTATATCGTTTACAAGGTGTAAAAATTAATGACAAGCATTTCGAAGTTGTAGTTCGTCAAATGATGCGTAAAGTTAAAATTATAGATTCTGGAGATACATTATTCTTAGAGAATCAATTAATTCATAAAAACGACTTTATCGAAGAAAATGATGCAATTTACGGAATGAAAGTTGTTGAAGATGCGGGTGATTCTGAAAACTTAAAACCAGGTCAAATAATTTCTGCACGTCAATTAAGAGATGAAAATTCTTTATTAAGAAGAAACGATCAGAACTTAGTAGTAGCAAGAGAAGCTAGACCTGCAACTGCAGAACAAGTTTTACAAGGTATTACTAGAGCATCATTACAAACCAAATCGTTTATTTCTGCAGCTTCTTTCCAAGAAACTACAAAAGTATTAAACGAAGCAGCTGTAAATGGTAAAATAGATACTTTAGAAGGCTTAAAAGAAAATGTAATTGTTGGTAAGAAAATACCAGCAGGTACAGGAATGAGATCTTACGATAAAATTATTGTAGGACCCAAAGATGAGATAGAACAAAGTTTCTAAAAAAAAAAACGTGTAAACGTTTAAATATTTAAAAGTTGAATTGTTTACTGTAATTTTATTACACTATTCAATTCAACTTTTTTTTTGTCATTCCTGCGTAGGCAGGAATCCATAATATGAAAGTTTTAGATTCCTGCTTTCGTAGTAATGACATTTCGTTTTTAAGAATACAAGAGAAAATTACACAAGTAAACAAATTAACATTTAAATATAGAATAAATGGAAGAAAATCAAAATAAAGACGGCCAATTAAATATAGAGTTAGATCAAGAGGTTGCAGAAGGTACGTATTCTAACTTAGCAATCATCAATCATTCTGTATCAGAATTTATTGTAGATTTTATTAATATTATGCCAGGTGTACCTAAAGCAAAAGTGAAATCAAGAATTATTTTAACACCACAACACGCTAAAAGACTTACCAAAGCTTTGGCTGATAATGTTAGAAAATTTGAACAAGCACATGGTGAGATAAAAGATTATGAACAACCACCAATACCCATGAATTTTGGACCTACAGGACAAGCTTAATAAAAAAGCGAAACTTTTAAGTTTCGCTTTTTTTTATAGTTTTTTTGAATCGTATCATTTATAAAGATTAAACTAAAGTAGTATTATGTTACATATTAGTCATAAATAACAAATAAACACTTATATGTTGTAATGTTTTGTTAACTAGATATTTATCTGTTTTATGTTGAATAAATTGTAAAAAATAATTTAGTTAAACGTTAATTAAGCTTGTTTTTAAACTATTATTTAGTGTTTTCTTTTCATTTTATTAATCGGTTAAAGTTATTCTACATCTAATTTTGGAGAAAATTATAACTAAACTAAAATGAAACAATTGAATACTTTAAGACTTTTCTTATTTATTGCTGTACTTTCTTTAACAGCATTCCAAACATTTTCGCAAACAGGCACAATACAAGGTTTAATTACCGATGAAAATGGAATTTACGTTCCAGGTGCTAGTGTGTCTTTAGAAGCTATCAAAAAAGGTGATGTTACCAATTTTGATGGTAAGTTTACTATTGTAGCTGTACCAGTAGGTACTTATACTTTAAAAGTTACCTATTTGGGTTATAAAGATGTTGAACAATCAATAATTGTTAAGCAAAACCAAACAACTAAAGTAAGTTTACAATTAAAATCTGGAGGAATTGAATTAAATGAAATCCAAATAAAAACATACGCTTTAAGTGGTCAATCTAAAGCCTTAAATAAACAGAAAAATAATATTAATATTACCAATGTTGTTTCTACAGATCAGATTGGTAAATTTCCTGATGCTAACATTGGAGATGCTGTAAAAAGAATTCCTGGAATTACAATGCAAGTAGACCAAGGAGAAGCTAGAAATATAATTATTAGAGGGCTTTCTCCTCAATTAAACTCGGTTACTTTAAATGGTAGTAGAATCCCTTCAGCAGAAGGGGATAATAGAAATATTCAAATGGACTTAATTCCATCTGATATGATTCAGTCTATTCAAGTTAATAAAGCAGTTACTCCAGATATGGAAGCTGATGCTTTAGGTGGTTCTGTAAATTTAATTACTAGAACAGCTCCACAAGGATTTAGATTATCTGCAACTGCAGGTTCTGGTCTAAACACAATCACCGATAAAAGAATCTTAAATGGTTCATTTTTAGTAGGAAATCGTTCTAAAAACAAAAAATTTGGTTGGATGATTTCTGCAACTGTAAATGATAACGATTTTGGTTCTGATAATGTTGAAGCAGAATGGATAGATCAAGCTGTAAGCCCATTAACAGGGAATGATATTACTGTTAGCCCATATATTGCAGAATCTGATATTAGAACGTATTTAGTACAACGTGTTCGTAGAAGTTTTTCTGCAAATTTAGATTATCAGATTAACGATAATAATAACATCTACTTAAAAACAATGTACAATTGGAGAGATGATAGAGAGAATAGATATAGGTTACGCTACAGAAGTATTGAGCCAATATTTACTTCAGGAACTGATCAAATTATTGGTTATCAAGGTGAAATTAGAAGACAAACTAAAGGAGGTTTAAATAATGATAGAAATAAAAATACAAGATTAGAAGATCAACGTATGCAAAATTATACGTTGGGAGGTAAGCATGTATTTGGAAAATTGGAGTTTGATTGGTTTGGTTCTTTAGCTGCAGCTTCAGAAGAAAGATTAAACGAAAGATATATAGAATATGAGTTAAAAGAAAATCCAGCAGGAGACCCTATTCGTTTACAAGTAAATTTAAATAATACTAGATTTCCAGTAATAAATCCAAGTGTTGCAACTGATGCTACTTTAAGTAGATATTCTTTAAAAGAAATCACAGAAGAAAATCAGTTTACAGAAGAAAATGATGTAAATTTTGTAGCTAATTTTAAACTACCAACTAAAAAAGGATCTTTAAAATTTGGAGGAAGAATTAGAACAAAAAGTAAAGATAGAAATAATGACTTTTTTGAGCTTGCCCCAACAAATGCCACTTTTGATGATTTTTCTGCTTTGCCATTAATAGATAAAACAGATGCTAATTTTTTAGCAGGAAGTAGCTATGCAGCAGGTCAGTATGTAGATCCAGCTTTTTTAGGAGATCTTAATTTTAATAATGCGTCTCTGTTTGATAAAGAGTCTGTTGTTGATGAATTTTTAGGTGGAAATTACGATGCAAAAGAAGATGTATTTGCTGGATATGTAATGGTTACTCATAAGTTGAATGACAAGTTAACACTATTAGGAGGTTTACGATTAGAAACCACTAAAATAGAAACTACAGGTAATATTGTTAATTATGATGTAAATGGAGATTTTGATGGTGTTACATCAACAACAGAAAATAATTCATATACAAACATATTACCAGGCGTGCATTTAAAATATGATTTCACTAAAAACAATTCAGTACGTTTTGCTTGGACAAATACTATTGCAAGACCTAATTATATAGATTTGGTTCCTTTTAGAAACATCATAAGAGAAGATGCAGAAATAGAAATAGGAAATCCAGATTTAAACCCAACTACATCTATGAACTTTGATTTATTAGGTGAGCAATACTTTAAAAATGTTGGTATTTTATCAGGTGGTATTTTCTATAAAAAAATAGATAACTTTATTTATCCTTTAGTATCTCAAACTACAGATGATTCTCTTGGAGCAAACACAACAGGTTTTGATACAAAAAGGCCAGTAAATGGAGATGATGCTTCTATTTTTGGATTAGAGTTTGCGCTACAAAGACAATTAGATTTTTTACCAGGTTTCTTAAAGAACTTTAGCTTATATGTTAATTATACCTATTTAACGTCAAGCGCAAATGGTATTAGAAATGAAGATGGAGATGAAAGAAATGATTTAGATTTACCCAATACAGCACCTAATATGTTTAATGGTTCATTAGGGTATACTAATAAATTTTTTAGCGGTAGACTTTCAGCAAATTTCTCTGATTCTTATGTAGATGAAATTGGAGGAAATGCTTTTGAAGATCGTTATTATGACAAGCAATTCTTTCTAGATTTTAACACTACGTTTACCATCAATAAGAATTTAAGAATTTATGCAGATGTAAACAATATTACAGACCAACCTTTACGTTATTTTCAAGGAGTTAGTGATAGAACCATGCAAATGGAATATTATGGAAGAAGAATAACACTAGGTCTAAAGTATGATTTATTTAAAAAGTAATTTAGAATTGATAATGAAAACAATTCATAAATTAATCATCTGTTTTTTAAGTTCTTTTATACTGCTTTCTTGTGGTAACAAAAGTAAGTTACCCGTTATTAAACCAGATGTAATTACAGAAAATACTTTAAATGACACTGATGATCCTGCAATTTGGATTCACCCAACAGACACAGAAAAAAGTATTGTTTTTGGCACAGATAAAGAAACAAACGGAGCTATTTATGCTTTTGATTTACAAGGAAAAATTATTGAAGATAAAACCATTAGAAATATAAAAAGACCAAATAATGTCGATTTAGAATATGGTTTTAAATTAAATGATTCAACAAATACTGATATTTTAGTATTTACCGAAAGAGAAAAGCAACAAATTAGAGTTTTTTCTATTCCGGATATGAAAGCTTTAGATAATGGTGGATTTCCTGTTTTTGAAGATGCAACAAAGCCTGAATATAATTTACCAATGGGTGTAGCTATATATAAATCTGCAGTAGATTCCTCTTTTTATATAATTGTTGGTAGAAAATCTGGACCCAAAGAGGGCTATTTATATCAATATAAATTGACCTCAGAAAATAGCCTTCTAAAATCTACTCTAGTAAGAAAATTTGGAAAGTATAGTGGTCAAAAGGAAATCGAAGCAATTGCAGTAGATGCTGAAATGGGTTTTATTTATTATGCTGATGAAATGCATTGCATTCGTAAATATTATGCAGAACCATCAAAAGGTAATGATGAAATTAGTTGTTTTGGTGCTAAGTATTTTTATAGAGATATAGAAGGAATTGCCATTGCAAAACAAGAAAATGGTGCTGGCTATTTAATTGTCTCAGATCAACAAAAAGGACAATTTAACCTTTTTGATAGAAATACAAATACGTTTATAAAAGCTGTAAATTTATCTACTTTAGAGACAGATGGATGTGAGGTAGTTACAGTTGCGTTAAACAAAACATTTGATAGTGGTTTGTTTGTATCTATGAATAATAATAAAAACTTTTACTTCTATAATTTTAGTAAAATTATAGAATAGTTTAGATAAAATTCTATTTTTAAAAAAAAGCGAAACTTTTAAGTTTCGCTTTTTTATATTTTAAATTTTTCTTGTTTTGTTCAATAACCAATAATCAGCTAAAACCAAAGCGGTCATTGCTTCTATAATCGGTACAGCTCTAGGTACAACACAAGGGTCATGCCTTCCTTTACCAGTAATTTCTGTAACTTCATTTTCTGAATTGATGGTTTGCTGAGAGCTCATAATAGTAGCTACAGGTTTAAAAGCAACTCTAAAGTAAATATCCATTCCGTTAGAAATTCCACCTTGTACACCTCCAGATAAATTGGATTGTGTAGTACCATCTGCATTAAAAATATCGTTATGCTCAGAACCTCTCATTTTTGCACCACAAAACCCACTACCAAATTCAAAACCTTTTACAGCATTTATAGATAACATTGCTTGGCCAAGTGCGGCATGTAATTTATGAAATATAGGCTCACCTAAACCAACAGGAACGTTTTGTGCTACACAAGTTATAGTTCCTCCAATAGTATCTCCCGCTTTTCTAATTTCTTTAATTTTAGCAATCATTTTCTCAGCAGAGACTTCATCTGGACAACGTACAATATTGCTTTCTGTTTTAGAAAAATCTACCTCCTGATAAGGTTTTTCCATAAAAATATCGCCCACAGAAGATGTAAAGGCATTAATATTAATGCTAGCAACCAATTGTTTTGCCAAAGCACCAGCTACAACCCAATTGGCAGTCTCTCTAGCAGAACTTCTACCACCACCTCTATAATCTCTTAAACCGTACTTTTGGTCGTAAGTAAAATCAGCATGAGAAGGTCTATATACATTTGTATTATGGTTGTAATCTTTAGATTTCTGATTTGTATTTCTAATCACAAAACCAATAGAGGTTCCTGTTGTTTTTCCTTCAAAAATTCCTGATAAAAATTCTACAGTATCTGGCTCTTTACGTTGAGTAACAATTTTAGATTGTCCAGGTTTACGTCTGTTTAGTTCTTCTTGTATAGCCTCAAAATCAATTTTTAAACCAGCAGGAAATCCATCAATAACACCACCAATAGCTGTTCCATGAGATTCTCCATATGTTGTAACTTTTAATAAATTTCCAAAAGAATTAAATGACATTTTATAGTAAATTTTAGAAATACAAATATAATAACATGTATAGATAAAACTTTAAAATTATTCTTTAAATAATGATTTCTAGTATTTTTTATTTGTAAATAAGCATTGATATTGAAATAGATAGCTTCTTTAAAAAATGATATTCAAAAAAGTAAAAAAAAACATCTTTTTTATTTTAAAGAAATAAAAAACCTTTCTATATTTGCATCCGCATTCAGGGAATACCTGATGAGGCTTCTGGAGAAATGGCAGAGTGGTCGAATGCGGCAGTCTTGAAAACTGTTGACTGTAACAGGTCCGGGGGTTCGAATCCCTCTTTCTCCGCATTTAAAAACCGTAATTACTTTATTAATAAGTATTTACGGTTTTTTGTTGCTGTTTTTAGTCAGTTGTTAGTCAGTTATTGTTTAAATATACATTTTTTATTATTCTAGTAATTGCTAAATAATTACCTTGAGATATTATTACTGTCAATTTAATACTTGTTTATAATAATAGGATTTAACAATGATTTACTGCTGACTTTCCTTTTGTAATACTGCACATTATAACAATACATTACTAAACATTGATAAGATACATAAGGAAGTATCCTAAACTGCTGATAAATCTTTATAAAAATAAAAACCTTAAAAAAAAAAAGCCAAAAAATTCCAGCCATCATTCTCAAAACAAGACCCCCTATCAATTTTAAAAGTCGTTTTCTTTTTTGGGTAGTATCTGTGAAATGTATATATAGCCTAACTACTAAGAATATCTAATAATTATTATAGAAAAGACTATTTAAAAACCAACTTCTTATATATCTCTTCTGGTTTCTTTCTTTTAGTAAGCCTATTGAATTCTTTAACTTTTTGTTGCTTTAATCCTGAAACTAAAACCTTATCTTCAATTTGATCTAAGGCATTTATTTCACCTTCTAAGCTTATAATTTTAAGAATTTATAGAAACTGTTCCTTATTAAGTTTAGGTACATCAAACACATTAATTCTGTTTGTGAAATATTCTTTGTGTGTCATATACTAATAATATTAACAAATACGAATTATAATATTTAAATTATTTTTCAACTTTAAATCAAAATACAAACCATAGAAGATTAATGAGTTGATACGATACTTTAGTTTAATCCACTGTCTATGGAAAAGATCTATTCAATTATTTAAAATAATTATTAAAAAAATGAATATTTATATAGGGGTAATTTGGTTTAGATGCATCTAATCTAATAGATTCAGATAACGATGGTGTTGCCGATTATCTAGAGGTGAATAAATATGAAGCTTCAATAGAAGATGACTTAGAAATTTATAATTTATTGACACCAAATGGAGACGGAGAAAATGATATATTTGTAATTCGTAACATTGAGTTATACCCAGAGAACACGATAGAGATTTTTAACCGCTGGGGAGTACAAGTGTATAGCGTTGCAGGATATGGACAAAATGGGAACTATTTTAAAGGTGTATCAAACGGAAGAGGCACAGTAAGCAGCTCAGAGTCGCTACCAACAGGAACCTACTTTTATATTTTAAAATATAAAAAAAATGGAGACATGAAAGAGCGTAAAGGTTATATATATTTAACTAAGTAGATTTTAAAAAAAGGAAGTTAGTTATTCTAAAAATAATATACATAATACTTTAAATCAATCATTATTACACTATAAATTGGTGTTTAAGTATTGATAATATACTTATGTAAAAGAGCTTAAATAGGCTTAGATTTACTAAATTTATACAATGGATTTATTCTCTTCAGAAACTGTAAAAAACATACTTCCTTTTGATGGCATAACCAATTATCATGGTGTTGTTTTCAATAAAAAGCAGTGCGGATTTTATTACAGAAAACTATTAGAAACCATCGATTGGAAAAACGACGAAGCCATTATTTTTGGTAAGAAAATTATCACTAAAAGAAAAGTAGCTTGGTATGGAGAATCAGCTTTTTCATACAAATATTCAGGAATAATAAAAACGGCAAACATTTTTACAAAAGAGTTGTTACAACTTAAAAAAATAGTAGAAAAAGAAAGTGGAGAAACTTATAATTCTTGCTTGCTAAACTTGTACCATTCTGGAGAAGAAGGAATGGCATACCATTCAGATGGAGAAAAAATGCTAAAAAAAAACGGCGCAATTGCATCACTTTCATTAGGAGCAACACGTAAATTTTCATTTAAACATAAAGAAAACAAACAAAGAATAGATGTAATTTTAGAAAATGGTAGTTTGTTAGTAATGAAAGAAGGTACCCAAACCAACTGGTTACACAGATTACCTCCAACAAAAAGAGTGCAAGCACCAAGAGTAAATTTAACATTTAGAACCATAGAGATATAGCTTCAAATTTTGTTAGTCTACTTGAGGGTAATCTAGAATTTTTTAATTAGATCTTAATTATGTGTAACTAAAGGTTAGATATTCGAACTTAAATTCATAAATTTCTGACAAAACTTTCCATATTTTTGTAGTAAAATTTTATTCATTGGATACTAACAATCAGCAAACCATAAACTTAAATAAATACATTAGTTCCTCAGGGATTTGTTCTAGAAGAGAGGCCGAAAAATTTATTAACGAAGGTAGAGTTACCATTAATGGCAAACCAACGCAATTAGGTAATAGAGTTGGTAAAAAAGACGTGGTAAAATTAGATGGTAGGTTGGTAAAACCAAAAAACAAAACCCTCTATATTGCATTGAATAAGCCTATAGGAATCGTTTCTACTACAGATGGTAGAGAACCCAATAACATTGTAAAACACATCAATCATCCAGAAAGATTATTCCCAATTGGGCGTTTAGATAAACCATCAGAAGGGCTTATTTTTCTTACCAATGATGGCGATATTGTAAATAAAATTTTACGAGCAGGTAATCATCACGAAAAAGAATATTTTGTTTCTGTAAATAAAACTATTACCCAAGAATTTATTGATAAAATGAGTAATGGAATTCCCATTTTAGGAACTATCACTCAAAAATGTAAAGTCGAAAAAGTAAGCGATAAAATTTTCAAAATTATTTTAACCCAAGGTTTAAACAGGCAAATTCGTAGAATGTGCGAGTATTTAGATTACGAAGTTACCAAGCTAAAAAGAACCCGAATTATGAATGTAGAATTGGGGTATTTACAAACTGGTGATTGGCGCGAATTAACAGAAGATGAAATGAAAGAAATCAACACCATGATTTCCTTGTCTTCTAAAACCGAAGAAGCTTCTTTGCTTAAAGAAAAGCCAAAAGCTACAAAACCGAAAAGAAAATCGGCTCCTGCAAAAAACAATTTTAATAAAAAAAGTGCTGCTTTTAGAAAATCATCGCTAAAAAATAAAAAGAAAAAGTCTGGTTTTTCTTCAAAAAAGAAAAGAAGATTTTAACATCTAATCTTTAAGAACGTTTTAATTTTACAATTCTTAAATAGTCTTATCTTTGCCGACAATGAAATTCGACTTAAAAATAACAGATCCAAAAAGTAAAGCCAGAGCAGGTGTAATTACTACAGATCATGGAGCAATAGAAACACCTATTTTTATGCCAGTAGGCACAGTAGGTACTGTAAAAGGCGTACATCAAACAGAGTTAAAAGAACAAGTAAATCCAGATATTATTTTAGGAAATACTTATCATTTATATTTAAGACCAGGTTTAGATATTTTAGAAAAAGCAGGTGGTTTGCACCAATTTATGAATTGGGATAGAAATATCTTAACAGATTCTGGTGGTTACCAAGTATATTCACTTTCTGGAAGAAGAAAAATAAACGAAGAAGGCGTAAAATTTAAAAGTCATATAGATGGTTCTATGCACTTTTTTACACCAGAAAACGTTATGGAAACACAACGTACAATTGGTGCAGATATTATTATGGCTTTTGATGAATGTACCCCTTACCCATGTGAATATAATTATGCAAAACGTTCTATGCACATGACACATAGGTGGTTAGATAGATGTATTAATCATCTTGAAAAAGTGCCTTATAAATATGGTTATGAGCAAACGTTTTTTCCAATTGTACAAGGAAGTACGTATAAAGATTTAAGAAGACAATCTGCAGAATATATAGCAAACTCCAATCAGCAAGCAAATGCTATTGGTGGTCTTTCTGTAGGTGAGCCAGCAGAAGAAATGTATGCAATGACCGAGGTTGTCACAGAAATATTACCAGAAGACAAACCACGTTATTTAATGGGTGTAGGTACACCTATTAATATATTAGAAAATATTGCTTTGGGTATAGATATGTTCGACTGTGTTATGCCAACTAGAAACGCAAGAAATGGAATGTTATTTACAGCACATGGCACTATTAATATTAAAAATAAAAAGTGGGAAGACGATTTCTCTCCAATAGATGAAATGGGAATTACTCATGTAGATTTAATTTATTCTAAAGCCTATTTACGTCATTTATTTGCTGCCAAAGAAATGTTGGGTAAACAAATAGCTTCTATTCATAATTTAGGTTTTTATGTTTGGTTAACAAGAGAAGCAAGAAAACATATTTTAGCTGGAGATTTTAGAGAGTGGAAAGATAAAATGGTAAAACAAATGGATAAACGACTTTAGATTTCTAGGTTCTAAGTTTAAAATTTAGAATTTAAGTTGGTATATAAAATAAAAAAAAGCTACGCTTTTGAAAATAATAGATTGGTACATATTAAAACGTTATTTGGTAACATTTTTGTTTACTCTACTCATATTGATACCTATTGCAATAGCTATCGATGTATCTGAAAAAGTAGACAATTTTTTAGAGCATCCCAATTTAGGAATTGCAGAAATTTTAAATGATTATTACCTAAACTTTACCATTTATTATGCCAATACATTTATGCCTTTGGCATTATTTATTGCAGTTATATTATTTACATCTAAACTATCTAATAATACAGAAATTATTGCTATAACCAATGCAAAAGTTTCATTTACAAGGTTGTTATATCCTTATTTTGTAGGAGCTACTTTGGTAACTATTATTTCTTTAGGCATGAATCATTATGTGGTGCCAAATAGTAGTAAGATCAGAAAAAGTTTCGAAAAAAAATACATTAGCAATGCCAAACAAAAAAACGAATTTAAATACGTAAACAATTTTAGTTTGCAACTAACAGATAGTACGTATGTGTTTATTAAAAGTTTTAATACAGAAACAAATGCAGGTTATAATTTTGCTTCAGAAACTTACAATGGTTTAGAATTAAAAACAAAGCTTTTTGCAGATAATATAAAATTCAATCCTAAAGATTCTACATATGCATTAGGAACCTGGCGTTTAAGAAAAGTTTATAAAAACAAAGACAGTATTTTTAGAGGGACTAAATTAGATACGGTATTTAATTTTACACCTAGAGATTTAATTTACAAGTCTGCCTTTGCACAAGAAATGCCTTCTGGAGAATTAATTAACTTTATAGATTTATCTAAAAAAAGAGGCGTTAAAAACTTAAACGCATATTTAGTAGAATTGTACAAAAGAACAAGTCTGCCAATTGCAAGTTACATTTTAACCATTATTGCAGTAGCATTGGCTTTTAGAAAAAGAAGAGGAGGCACAGGTGTAAATTTAGCTATAGGTGTAGGTATTATGTTTCTCTATGTATTTTTTATGAAAATTGGAGAGGTATTAGGTTCTGTAGCCGGAGTAAACTCTCTATTGTACGTTTGGATACCCAATATTATATTTGGTATTTTATCAATCTACTTGTATATAGATGCAAGAAAGTAAGCTAAATAATTACCTGCTATTACATTTTATTGTATTTATATGGGGCTTTACAGCTATTTTAGGGGCTTTAATTTCTATTGATGCTATTCCCTTAGTCTTTTTTAGAATGGCGTTGGCTGTTTTTTTTATCGTCTTGTATTTTTTAATTAAAAAAAAGAAGTTTTCTTTAGATGCAAAAGGAGTAGCTAAATTTCTAATAACAGGTATTATTATTGCGCTTCATTGGATCTTTTTTTTTAAAGCCATAAAATTATCAAATGTCTCAGTGGCATTGGTAACTATGAGTACTGGCGCTTTTTTTACATCACTGTTAGAACCCATTTTTTTTAAAAGGAAAATAAAAACAATAGAAATACTTTTAGGGCTCTTTGTTATCGTTGGTTTGTATATCATATTCAATTTTGAAAACGAATATAAATTAGGAGTTATTTATGCATTAATTGCCTCCTTTTTAGGATCTCTTTTTGCAGTCTTAAATGGCTTGTTTATTAAAACATATCAAGCAGAAAAAATAACTTTATACCAACTTTTTTTCGGAACTTTATTTGTAGCTATGTACCTTTTATGTACAAGTAGTTTTACTATGGCATTTTTTAAACTTTCTAATTTAGATTGGCTATATCTTTTTATATTAAGTTCAGTTTGTACAGCTTATGCATTTATTGCTTCTGTAAAAGTGATGAAGCATATATCTCCCTATACAGTAATGCTTACCGTAAATTTAGAACCTATTTATGCTATAGTTTTAGCAGTACTAATTTTTGGAGAAAAAGAACAAATGAGTAACACATTTTATTTAGGTGCGTTTATCGTATTATTTGTAGTTTTGTTAAACGGAGTTATAAAAAAAGGAGTAAACTTAAAGCATAAATTTACACAAAGCTTAAACAGAAAAAAGTAAGATTATTTTACTTTAAAAAGTAAATTTTATAGTATGTTTGTTCTTACAAATTATTAAAATCAAATAACTACAAATGGAATATTTAGATTTTGAATTGCCAATAAAAGACCTGCAAGATCAATTGCAAAAATGTAAAAATATTGGTGAAGAAAGTGAAGTTGATGTAACAGCAACTTGTAGAAAGATTGAAAAAAAATTAGAAAAAGCTAGAAAAGATATTTATAAAAATTTAACACCTTGGCAACGTGTACAATTATCTAGACACCCCAATAGACCTTATACTTTAGATTATATTAATGCAATTTGTGGAGATACTTTTATGGAGCTTCATGGAGATAGAAGTGTAAAAGATGATAAAGCAATGATTGGTGGTTTGGGTAAAATTGGCGATCAATCTTACATGTTTATTGGTCAACAAAAAGGATTTAATACAAAAACGCGTCAATATAGAAATTTTGGCATGGCAAACCCTGAAGGTTATAGAAAAGCCTTACGTTTGATGAAGATGGCAGAAAAGTTTGGAATTCCTGTAGTAACTTTATTAGATACACCAGGTGCTTACCCAGGTTTAGAAGCAGAAGAACGTGGACAAGGAGAAGCTATTGCTAGAAATATTTTAGAAATGACACGTTTAAAAACACCTATTATAACTATTGTTATTGGGGAAGGAGCTTCTGGTGGTGCATTAGGTATTGGAGTAGGAGATAAGGTGTACATGATGGAAAATACTTGGTATACTGTAATTTCTCCAGAATCTTGTTCTTCTATTTTATGGAGAAGCTGGGAGTACAAAGAACAAGCAGCAGAAGCCTTAAAATTAACAGGAACCGATATGAAAAAGTTAAAGTTAATTGACGGTATTATTAAAGAACCAGTAGGTGGGGCTCATTCTGATAGAGAAGGCGCTTTCAAAGCTGTAGAAAGTCAAATTATTGCAGCCTTTGAAGATTTAAAAGATTTATCTGAAACAGATCTAGTAGCACAAAGGATGGATAAATATGCAAATATGGGAGTTTACAAAGAGTAGTTTTTTTTTTGAAATAAAAAACAAGATAAAAAAGAGCAAAATTCTAAATTTTAGAATTTCGCTCTTTTATTTTTGCCTACTGCCTACTGCCTGCTGCCTACTGCTTATTAAATCCCTAAAGAAGTAAATAATTGTTTTATTCTTGGATCTGAGGGTCTTGGTGCATTTGCATCCACAATATTTCCTTGTGGGTCTATTAAAATAAACCTTGGTATTCCAGTAATTTGATATGCTTGCTGAAAGGAATAATCTTTTCCAGACCATAACTGCGTACCTGTTAATTGTCTTTCTTTTACAAAGTTTCTCCATTTTTTTTCTGCAGCTTCCCAAGAACCACCATTTTTTCGCGCTTCATCAGTAGAAATACTAACAAACTCTATGTTTTTATTATGATATTCTTTTTCTAAATCTTTTAAATATGGTATTTGCTGTATACAAGGGCCACACCAAGTTGCCCAAATATCTAAATACACATATTTTCCTCTAAAAGCGTCTAAAGATTTTTTACCACCTTTATAATCTACATAATCTTCAAACTTTGGAGATGGTCTGCCTTTTCCTGTTAAGCGGTATGAGTTATTTGCTTGTTTAAAAGAAGTAATCATTTGCTTATTTTGTAAACTAATATTACTTGCAAATGCACTGTCTAAATTATGGTAAGAGTTTAGAATACTATCAAATCTTTTTTCAATATTGTTTATTCTCTCTGTAAATTCTTCTTTTTTTAAATTAACAATTAATTGTGGGTTTCCAATTTTTTGACTTTCTAGTACCTGAGCAATTATAAAAGAACTATTCTCAGCTCCTTTTCCAGAAAACTTAAAACTATTCATAAAGTTATTTGCATCAGCTTCTACAAAAATATCGAAACTATTTTTAAGATAAATTGGCGCTCTTTTAGTATTGCTTGTTTGCAATACATAAATATCTGCTTTAGCAACTTTTAAAGTATCTTTAAAAGTACCATCTTCATTAATTGTAATTGTTTTAATTGTATTGTTACTTCTATCAGATATTGTTAATGTTTTTTCTTTATTATTTTCTAATTTACCTCCTAGAGTAACATAGTTTAAAGGCACTTGTTTTTTACAAGAAGCCATTGCTATAATTGCCAATAATATTAGGTTTATTTTCTTCATTTTTTATAATTTAATTTTACAAAGATAATATTTAAATTTACGATTAACTCAAAAAAAAATCCCAAACATTGGTCTGGGATTTTCGATTATTTAAGAATCAGATTCATGCTCTGTTCGTTTTTCTTCTTTCTTTTTACTTTTTTTGATTTTAATGGTAAGTTTATTGTTTTTTTCATCTAAATCCATAGCAATAGTGTCACCTTCAGATAGTTTAGAATTTACAATTTCTTGTGCTAAAGCATCTTCTATGTACTTTTGAATAGCTCTTTTTAAAGGTCTAGCACCATACTTTTTGTCAAAACCTTTATCTGCTATGTAATCTTTTGCTTTTTCGCTTAAGTTTAATGTGTAGCCTAAATCAGCAATTCTATGCAATAACTTATCCAATTCGATATCTATAATAGAATGTATGTCTTCTCTTTCTAGTGCATTAAATACGATTACATCATCTATTCTATTTAAAAATTCTGGTGCAAAAGACTTCTTTAAAGCGCCTTCTATTACAGATTTAGCGTGTGCATCTGCTTGTTCTTTTTTAGAAGAAGTGCCAAAACCAACACCACCACCAAAATCTTTTAGTTGTCTTGCACCAATATTAGAAGTCATAATAATTATGGTATTTCTAAAATCGATTTTTCTACCTAAACTATCAGTAATATGTCCATCATCTAAAATTTGTAACAACATGTTAAATACATCTGGATGGGCTTTTTCAATTTCATCTAATAGAATTACAGAATATGGTTTCCTTCTAACTTTTTCTGTTAATTGACCACCTTCTTCGTAACCAACATATCCTGGAGGTGCTCCAATTAAACGAGAGATAGCAAATTTTTCCATGTATTCACTCATGTCAATTCTTATTAAAGAATCGTCAGAATCAAATAACTCTCTTGCTAAAACTTTAGCTAATTGCGTTTTACCAACCCCAGTTTGTCCTAAGAAAATAAAAGAACCAATAGGTTTGTTTGGATCTTTTAACCCAACCCTATTCCTTTGAATAGCTTTTACCACTTTAGTTACAGCTACATCTTGCCCAATTACTTTACCTTTAATTAATTGAGGTAACTCATGTAACTTATGGCTTTCTGCTTCTGCAACTCTATTTACAGGAATTCCTGTCATCATAGAAACAACTTCTGCAACATTGTCTTCTGTTACAATTTCTCTATTCAATTTAGAATCATCTTCCCATTGTTTTTGAGCAGAATCTAAAGCAGCTTCCATATTTTTTTCGTCATCACGTAACTTGGCAGCTTCTTCATATTTTTGCCCATTTACAGCTTTGGTTTTTTTGTTTCTAATGATTTCTAATTGAGTTTCTAACTCTACAACTTGTTTAGGAACAACAATATTAGTGATATGTATTCTAGAACCCGCTTCATCTAAAGCGTCTATAGCTTTGTCTGGTAGGTATCTATCAGTCATGTATCTATTTGTTAATTTTACACAAGCCTCTATAGCATCGTCTGTAAAATCTACATGGTGATGTTCTTCGTATTTCGATTTTATATTATATAGAATCTGAATCGTTTCTTCAACAGTAGTTGGGTCTACGATTACCTTTTGAAAACGACGTTCTAGGGCTCCATCTTTTTCTATATTTGTTCTGTATTCATCTAAAGTGGTAGCTCCAATACATTGTATTTCTCCTCTTGCTAAGGCAGGTTTTAACATGTTAGAGGCGTCTAAAGAGCCTGTAGCACCACCAGCACCAACAATTGTGTGTATTTCATCGATAAAAAGTATAATATCTTCATTCTTTTCTAGTTCGTTCATTAACGCTTTCATACGTTCTTCAAATTGCCCGCGATATTTTGTGCCAGCAACCAAACTAGCTAAATCTAAAGAAACTAATCTTTTGTCAAAAAGGATTCTAGAAACTTTACGTTCTACAATTCTTATAGCCAAACCTTCTGCAATGGCAGATTTACCAACACCAGGCTCACCTATTAACATGGGGTTGTTTTTTTTTCTACGACTTAGAATTTGAGAAACACGCTCTATTTCTTTTTGTCTACCAACAACTGGGTCTAACTTACCATTTTCTGCTAATGCAGTCAAATCTCTTCCAAAATTATCTAAAACAGGTGTTTTAGATTTTTTTACAGTTTTACTTTTTTGAGGTTGTTCAAAGGGATTTGATTTTTCTGAAGCAAACTCATCATCAGAAGATGTTTCTGCAATAGGGTTTTCTGGTAAATCTGTATTTTCTGCATGCAACTGTTTGTATAAAGCTTTCGCTTCATCATAATTTACATGATATTTTTGAATCAACTTAGTGGTTGGGTCGTTTTCGTTTCTCAGAATGCATAATAATAAATGAGCAGTGTCTATAGAGTCACTTTGGTATAGTTTAGCTTCTAAAAAAGTTGTTTTTAGCGCCTTTTCTGCTTGTCTTGTTAAATGCAAATTTCTCTTTTCTGTTTCTTCTGCAAATGCAGGATTTACGGGGTTTAATAATTCTAGTTTTTTACGTAAAAGCGTGGTGTCTACATCAAATGCAGTTAAAATCTCCATTGCTTTTCCTTCTCCTTTTCTTATCAAACCTAATAAAAGATGTTCAGTTCCAATAAATTCGTGACCTAATCTTAAAGCCTCTTCTTTACTAAACGTTATCACATCTCTTACTTTTGGTGAAAAATTATCGTCCATATTTTGTTATCTATTGATGTAAATTTAATCCTTTTTTTTTTGAATAATGACAAAAAAGATGCCAACTCTAAAAAACTGACAGTTTGACCATACAACTAAATTATAAAACGATTGAAAATCAACCAAATAAAACAGTGTTAAAAATTATCAAAAAATGTTGATAACTCTCTTTAATTCATCGCTTATAAATCTTTGAAAGTAGTAGTAGAAATAGTATCTTGCCTTGTTTTAAAAAAATGAATAATATTAATAGAAAATATATATGGCAGACGGAGAAAAATTAATTCCAATTAATATTGAAGAGCAGATGAAATCTGCATACATAGATTACTCAATGTCGGTAATTGTGTCTAGAGCTTTACCAGATGTAAGAGACGGTTTAAAACCAGTGCATAGAAGGGTTTTGTATGGTATGCATGAGTTGGGGATTAAAGCTACAGGTGCTTATAAAAAATCTGCAAGAATTGTTGGAGAAGTATTAGGTAAATATCACCCACATGGAGATACTTCTGTGTATGATTCTATGGTGCGTATGGCACAAGATTGGAGTGTGCGTTATATGATGGTAGATGGTCAAGGTAACTTTGGTTCTGTTGATGGTGATTCTCCTGCAGCAATGCGTTATACAGAGGTTAGAATGCAAAAAATATCAGAAGAAATGTTAGCTGATATTGATAAAGATACTGTAGATCATCGTTTAAATTTTGATGATACCTTACAAGAACCTACAGTATTACCAACAAGAATACCAAACTTATTAGTAAATGGTGCATCTGGTATTGCAGTGGGTATGGCAACAAATATGGCACCACATAACTTAACAGAAGTTATAAATGGTACGGTTGCCTATATAGATAATAGAGATATTGAAATAGACGAGTTAATGCAGCATGTAACTGCTCCAGATTTTCCAACAGGTGGTATTATTTATGGCTATGATGGTGTAAGAGATGCTTTTCATACAGGTCGTGGTCGTATTGTAATGCGCGCGAAAGCTAATATAGAGGAGGTAAAAGGGCGCGAGTGTATTATTGTTACAGAAATACCTTACCAAGTAAATAAAGCAGATATGATTAAGAAAACTGCTGACTTGGTGAACGAAAAGAAATTAGAAGGTATTGCCAATATACGTGATGAATCTGATAGAAATGGAATGCGAATCGTATATATTTTAAAGCGAGATGCAATACCAAACATTGTATTAAATAAACTTTTCAAGTATACGCAGTTACAAACTTCTTTTAGTGTAAATAATATTGCCCTGGTAAATGGAAGACCAGAGCAATTAAATCTAAAACAATTAATCCATTATTTTGTTGAACACAGACATGAAGTAATTGTTAGAAGAACAGAGTATGAACTTAAAAAAGCAGAAGCAAGAGCTCATATTTTAGAAGGATTAATAATTGCATCAGATAATATCGATGAAGTTATTGCAATTATTAGAGGGTCTTCTAATGCCGATGAAGCTAGAGAAAAATTAATTGAACGTTTTGAGTTATCAGAAATTCAAGCAAAAGCAATTGTAGAAATGCGCTTGCGTCAGTTAACAGGTTTAGAACAAGATAAATTACGTTCTGAATACGAAGAAATCATGTTAACAATTGCTGATTTAAAAGATATTCTTGCAAATGAACCAAGACGTTATCAAATCATCAAAGACGAATTACTTCATATCAAAGATAAATATGGAGATGAGCGTAGATCTACCATAGAATATGCTGGTGGAGATATGCGAATAGAAGATATGATTCCTGATACTAAAGTTGTAGTTACCATATCTAACGCAGGGTATTTAAAACGTACAAATTTAGATGAGTATAAGGTTCAAAATAGAGGAGGACGAGGTCAAAAAGGAGCAACCACAAGAAACGAAGATTTCTTAGAACATTTATTTGTTGGTACAAACCATCAATATATGATGTTTTTTACCCAAAAAGGGAAAGTATTTTGGATGCGTGTTTATGAAATTCCTGAGGGTGGAAAAAACACCAAAGGTAGAGCAATGCAAAACCTTATCAATATAGAACAAGACGATTCTGTAAAAGCCTTCTTAGTTACTCAAGATTTAAAAGATGAAGATTACATAAATAGTCATTATGTGATCATGGCCACTAAGAAAGGTCAAGTTAAAAAAACCTCTTTAGAGCAATATTCTCGTCCAAGAACAAATGGTATTAATGCAATTACTATTAAAGAAGGAGATGAGCTATTAGAAGCAAAATTAACCACTGGAGATAGCCAAGTAATGCTAGCACTAAAATCTGGTAAAGCCATTCGTTTTGAAGAAGCGAAAACTAGGCCAATGGGTAGAACCGCATCTGGAGTAAGAGGTATTACTTTACAGCACGAAAATGACGAAGTTATTGGTATGGTTGCCGTAAACGATATGGAAAGCAATATTTTAGTTGTTTCTGAGAAAGGTTATGGTAAAAGATCTAACCTAGAAGATTACAGAATTACCAATAGAGGAGGTAAAGGTGTAAAAACATTAAATATTTCTGATAAAACAGGAAACTTAGTAGCTATTAAAAATGTAGACGATTCTAACGATTTAATGATTATAAACAAATCTGGTTTAACCATTAGAATGGCTGTAGAAGATTTACGTGTTATGGGACGTGCAACACAAGGTGTTAGATTGATAAAAATTAAAGATGATGACAGTATTGCTGCTGTTGCTAAAGTAGTTCATGAAGAAGATTCTGAAGACGAAATAGAAAATGGTACAGAAATTGAAAATAATGAAAACAATAACAATCAAGAACAATAATAAATTAAATAATCATTAAAATGAAAAAACAAATAATAACGCTTTCTTTAGGTCTAATGACGGTTTTAGCATTTGGACAAAAGAAACAATTAAAAACTGCAGAAAAGGCAATTAAAATGCAACAATATTCAGAAGCTTTATCTGCAATAAGTTCTTTAGATGGCTTGTTAGCAGGTATGGATGAAAAATACAAGGCTAAATATTACTTTCTAAAAGGACAGGCTTTAGCAGGTAAAAAAGACTTTGAAGGAGCCGCAGAATCTTACAATACACTTTTTTCTTACGAGAAAGAAATTAAAAAACAAAAATATACAAAAGAAGCACAACCTTTACTAAACAAACTAGTACAAGAAGTTTCTACTTTAGGAGCAAACTTCTACAATAATGATAAAAATTATAGTGAAGCAGCAAAAAACTTTGCATTAACATATAAGTTAAGCCCAAAGGATACAGCTTATCTGTATAACGCAGCAGTAAGTGCTTCTTTAGCAAAAGAATACGATACTTCTTTAAAATATTATAGAACTTTAAAAGAGGTAGGTTATACAGGTATTCAAACACAATACCTTGCCACTGAGAAAGCTACTGGAAAAGTCGTAAATCTTGGAAGTAAACAGCAAAGAGATTTAATGATGAAAACAGGTACTTATATTAAACCAGAAAATAAAACAACAACTTCTAAGCAGGCAGATATTGTTAAAAATATTGGTTATATTTTAGTAAACCAAGGGAAAACAGAAGAAGCAATTGTTGCATTACAAGAAGCTAGAAAAGCAAATCCAAAAGATGTTAACTTAATTTTAAATGAAGCGCAGTTATACATCAAACTAGAGAAAATGGATAAATTCGGTGCTTTAATGGAAGAAGCTGTAAAATTAGATCCTACAAACCCAGTTTTATTTTTTAATTTAGGAGTTGTAAATGCTAACGAAGGTAAAACAGAAGCAGCAATTAATTATTACAAAAAAGCTATTGAGTTAAAGCCAGATTATGGAGATGCTTACATGAATTTAGCTGTTGCTATGCTTGCTGAAGAGAAAGAAATTGTAGATGAAATGAATAAAAACCTATCTAACTTTAAAAAGTATGATGAGTTACAAGAAAAGCAAAGAGCATTATATAATAAAGCTTTACCTTTTATTATAAAAGCAGATAGTTTAAACAGAACAGAAGGCACTGTAAGATCTTTATTGAATATTTATGATACTCTTAGAATGGAAAAAGAAGCAGATGCTCTTAGACCCATCTATAAGAAAATGAGATCTGGAAATTAATCTTAATTTTTACTTATATAAAAAAACCGAAACTTAAAAGTTTCGGTTTTTTTATATCATTTTTTTTATTACCCTAAGTTTATGGGTGTGTTTTTGCAAATCTGCATTAAAAATTCCACTATGGTCTAAGGTGTCAATTCTAACTTTGCCATACGCATGTATTATGTGATAATCATTTAAAATAATACCAACATGCGTAATTTCTCCCTCTTCATTATCAAAAAAAGCCAAATCTCCAGCTTCACTTTCTTCAATAAAACTTAAAACAATACCTTGTGTTGCTTGGTCTTTTGCATTTCTAAATAATTGGTAACCACAAAGTTTATAAACCATTTGCGTAAAACCAGAACAATCGATACCAAAAGGTGTTTTTCCGCCCCATAAATAAGGGGTATTTAAAAAAGTAAAAGCAGTTTTTAAAATATCTTTTTTATTAGACTTCCCATTAAAAACTGCGTTTTCATAAGTGTATTGTTGATTATTTATTCTTAATTGGCCATTGTTGAAAAATGGTAAATGAGCACCAATAGGTAAGGTTATAAGGTCGTTTTTTGCAGAGGTTATAAAATCTAAAATTTCAGCAACATAAACATTTTCATTGTTTTTTAAACGTACATAGTCAGCCTCAGAAATTTCAATAAATTGTTTGTTATCAATATATCCTTCAAAACTATCAAAGTTTAATCTAACTTTACTCCATAGTTTTTCGGTTTCTAAAATCTCAAAAATTTCACCAAAAAGGACTTGACTAGTCATTTCTGACTTTTCGGTTTTATCTGCTCTTAAAGGAACAATACTTATATTACAAATGCCAAACAGCATAGATTTATTAATAAAATTAAATTCTTTCTAATATCATTGCACTTGCACCACCACCACCATTACAAATTGCTGCGGCACCAATTTTTGCATTATTTTGTTTTAAAATTGATGTTAAAGCAATAATTATTCTAGCCCCAGAGACTCCTAAAGGATGTCCTAAAGATACAGCTCCTCCATTTACATTAACTATGTTGTCTGTAATATTTAATAATTTCATATTGGCTAAGCCAACTACAGAAAATGCTTCGTTTAACTCAAAATAGTCTACATCTTTAATTGATAAGTTTACTTTAGCTAAGGCTTTTGGTAATGCTTTTGCAGGTGCAGTTGTAAACCATTTGGGCTCATGAGCTGCATCTGCATAACTTTTAATTTTTGCTAAAGGTTGTAAGTTTAATGCTGTTGCTTTTTCTAAAGACATTAAAACAAGTGCAGCACCACCGTCATTTATTGTAGAGGCATTTGCTGCAGTAACTGTACCCTCTTTTGTAAAAGCAGGTCGTAAAGCTGCTATTTTTTCCATTTTCACATTTTTGTACTCCTCATCTTCAGAAAAAATAATAGGTTCTCCACGTTTTTGAGGTATTTTTACAGGAACAACTTCATCAGAAAATTTTCCATTGTTCCAAGCCTCAGCAGACCTCTTGTAAGATTGAATAGCGTAATTATCTTGTTCTTCTCTTGTAAACTCATAAGTACTCGCGCATTCGTCTGCACAAACTCCCATGGCTACTTTGTCATAAGCATCTACTAAACCATCTTTCTGCATGCCATCTTCTATAATAATTGGGCCAAATTTAGAGCCAGTTCTAGCATGTTGGTAATGTGGAATAGCACTCATGTTTTCCATACCTCCAGCAACCACTATTTCAGCATCGCCTAAAGCAATGGTTTGTGCTGCTAACATAATAGATTTCATTCCAGAAGCACATACTTTATTTACAGTTGTACAAGGTACAGTATCTGGTATACCAGCATAAATTGCAGCTTGTCTTGCAGGAGCTTGACCTAAGCCAGCAGAAACTACATTCCCCATATATACTTCTTGAATCATATCTGGCGATAAATTAATTTTTTCTAAGGCTCCTTTTATAGCTATTGAACCTAGTTTTGTGGCAGATATAGAAGATAAACTACCCATAAAACTACCAATTGGGGTTCTTGCAACAGATACTATTACTACTTCTTTCATATCGTTATCATACTTTAAATTTCTGACTTTTTGCTAAATTAACTAAATTTAATCAATTTTTTAAGGATTGTGTAATTAGTATTTTCAACCTAAATTATTTTACTGTAAGTTTGTTATTATAAGAAATTAATTATGAGTAACATCGTTTACAAACTCTATCAAAATAATGCAATTATTTACAAAGTAATTTTATTTTTAATTACAACAGTTGCTATTGTATATCTTTTTCCAAAAGGAGGCCAGTTTAAGTATGATTTTAGCAATGGTCAATTATGGAAATATGATAATTTATATGCACCTTTTGATTTTGCAATTCAAAAAACAGAAGAAGAAATTACCATAGAAAAAAAACAAATAATTGCAAATGCAAAGCTTTATTTTGATTATGACTCTTCTATACCCAATGAAGTAATTAATGTTTACAAAAGAAAATTAAGCGCTTTAAAACAAAATGATACAATTTCTCAAGAGCAAATTCAAGAATTTGAAGATATTGGTATTAAAATAATAAATAATGTATATGAAAATGGCTTTTTAGAAGTTATTAGTCAAGATAGAGTATCAAACCCAAATGAGTTAGTTGTAGTAAAAAAAGAGAATGTTATAGAGGATGTTTTATTTAAGAATCTAAATAATTCTAATGATGTTTTATTAGCAATAACAAAAGGTATCAAAATTAAAACCAATTTTTATTTCAAAAGTGAAGTTTTTAATATCTTATCAGAAATAATTACACCTAACATAAGCTATAATGCTTCTTTTACTGATAAAATTATAGATAATGAAATAGGAAACATCTCTTACACGAAAGGAAAAGTGTCTTCTGGAGAACTTATAATATTAAAAGGTGATATTGTAGAAGGTAAAAAATTAGCTATTTTAAACTCCTTAAAAAGTGAGTCTGAATCTAAAGTTTGGACAGACTCTAATTACAACTGGATTATTTTTGGATATACCATATTAGTAGCATTAGCATTATTAATGCTCTTACTTTTTCTTCAAATAAATAGGTTAGAAATTTATAACAATAACAACAAAGTAACTTTTATATTTTTCAATGTTTTTATCATGATTTTTATACAGACATTGGTTATAAAATACAATTCAGATTACTTATATGTAGTACCATTAAGTGTTTTACCAATTGTGTTAAAGGCTTTTTTTGATGCAAGATTAGGCTTGTTTACACACGTTTTAACAGTATTGTTATTAGGATATGTTGTGCCTAATAGTTTCGAGTTTATTTATCTGCACATTATTGCTGGTATTGTTACTATTTTAACAGTATCAGAGCTGTATAAAAGAGCAAATTTATTTATTTCTGTAGCTCAGATTACGTTAATTTATATGATAACTTACTTTGCTTTTTCTATTATTAAAGAAGGTAATGCATCACAAATTAATTTAGATTATTTTATTCTTTTTGCCATAAATGGATTGCTTTCATTTTTAGCCATTATATTAATTTATATTTATGAAAAAGTATTCGGTTTGGTATCTGATGTAACACTTTTAGAACTTTCAAATACCAACACAAAACTTTTAAGAGAGCTAAATGAAAAAGCACCCGGTACTTTTCAGCACTCTATGCAAGTTGCAAATTTAGCAGAAACTGCAGCCAATGAAATAGGAGCAAATTCTATGTTAGTAAGAACTGGTGCCTTGTACCACGATATTGGAAAAATGGTAAATCCAATGTACTTTATAGAAAACCAAACAACAGGTGTAAATCCTCATAACGATTTATCTCCAGAAGATAGCGCAAAAATTATTACAGACCATGTAATAAAAGGTGTAGAAATTGCGAAAAAATATAAATTGCCAGACAGAATTATAGATTTTATTAGAACGCATCATGGAACTAGTACAGCCTACTATTTTTATATGAAAGAAAAGGAGCAAAACCCAGGTGTAGATATCAATATAAAAAAGTTTCAGTACAAAGGACCAAATCCTTTTTCTAAAGAAACAGCAATTTTAATGATGTGTGATGCTGCTGAAGCAGCTTCTAAAAGTTTAACAAAACCAACTGCCCAATCTATTAATGATCTTATAGACAAGATTATAGATAAACAAATGTCAGAAAATCAATTTTTAAATTCAGACGTTACTTTTAAAGAGATAGAAATAATAAAAAAAGTAATTAAGAAAAAGCTAATGAACATCTATCATTTAAGGGTAGAATACCCAGAATAGAAAAACGAAAAAAAAATAAAAAAAACTGAAAAACATCTTGGTAAATTGTTTTTCTAATATTACATTTGCACTCGCAATTTTAAGTTCGTTAATTTTAAATGAACTTTCGGGAGAGGTGGCAGAGTGGTAATGCAGCAGATTGCTAATCTGTCGACGGGAAACTGTCGCCAGGGTTCGAGTCCCTGTCTCTCCGCTATAAAATTGCACTCGGGGTGTAGCGTAGCCCGGTCATCGCGCCTCGTTTGGGACGAGGAGGTCGCAGGTTCGAATCCTGCCACCCCGACAAAGTTGGACGTAACAACTAAAAAATTACGGGCTCTTAGCTCAGCTGGATAGAGCACCTCCCTTCTAAGGAGGCGGTCGAAGGTTCGAATCCTTCAGGGCTCACATAAAGCTTCACAGAAATGTGAGGCTTTTTTGTTGTTTACAAACTACGTTTTATAGGGGTTACAGACAATCTGAACTTTTTTTAACAAGCACTTAACGCTTTGTAAATTTAAGTATTTATTTTAAAATAATTATAATTTTGACACACATTTGACACACATTTGACACACATTTGACACACATTTGACACACATTTATCTATAAAAAAACCTCATTTGTAAGGCTTATTTATTTTAATTAACCTATTTTTTGCCATACTTTTATTTTTTATTTGAAAAACTCAAAATATATTGATAAAAAAACTCAAAAAATTAGAGCAAAACTATTGTAAATCTTGCCCCCCCTGTCTAAATAAAATCAATTTTCTTTTTAGGGGTAATCTTCTTATAATCAAGTATAACATAAAATATATGTATATCTTAATGATTTAAAAATGTTTTTATATTGAATTGATTCATTAAGTTATAGAAAACGTTTTAATACCTATTAAATATAGATTTTATAACATTAATTACCCTATTTTTTGTTTAAAACTATAAAACTTCGTGCAGGGGTTACTCTATACCTCTTCCTGTAAATTATTTTTTACTCTCAAAATTTAGTGCATCTACTAAATCCCATCCATTTTCATATTCTTTATTTTCAAGGAATTGTGATACCTCTATATAAAATCCTTTATTTTTTAATGAGTCAGCTGTGTTCCTCCATTCATTATAACCTCCTTTATCAGGAAAAGCTATTATAGTCTTTCCTTTCAAAGGAGCTAAATATTCATGTTTAAAACCTTTAAGTGAGCCTGTAGACATCCAGGTGTAATTTGGGAATTCTATGCTCATTATGAGTGCTGTCTTCTCACTTTCAACAATTGCAACCTGTTTTAAATTGTCGTTTAATAAATGAAGTCCAAATAGACATTGTTTCAAATTGTATTTAGGTATTTTTAATACCGAATGCACCCAATTTATGAGAGGTTTCCCATCTTTGTTTTTTAGTCTCTTCCCTGTAGTGGTATCATAAGCCATTATCTTTCCTGAGCGAATGTTTCCTGTATTATCCATTTGCCAAAACACAGTAGAATTGTTGAACTGATTTGATGTTCCTACTTGATATTTATCAATAGTGACATTAACCTCATCCTTGTCATAATGGTTATATAGATAGTATATGAGAGGATTTATTTCATATTTTTTTAAGGTTTTCTGCAGGATTTCCTTTTCTATATAAGAAGGTACTACAGCCTCAGGTTTTATATATTTATGGTTAAATATTGAGTTGTTATTTGGATACTTACTATATCCACAATTCGTTTCCCTATCACATCGTCCATATTGATTATCAGCGTAGTGACCTGTTTCTGTTTCAATGTATTTAACAAAGCGCTTTTTACCACAATGCGGGCAGTTAAATTTCTTACTTGTTTTGTCTAAATGATATTTATATTCTTTCATAAGTTTAAGTGTTCATCGGTTTATCGGTTTAAGTGCCTATATATAGGCACTAAACCTATGAATAACTAAACTGATAGTATTCCTAATTTATAAGGTTGTCTATTCCCATCTTGTATTAACCATCCATTATCTTTTGATTCAGTTATTAATTGTTTTATTTTACTTTGTCCTTTTCCTTTAGTGCCTTTGTATTTATTGTCAAGAACATCTTTGATTTGAGTTACTAACTCGCTGTGTTTAAATCCTTCTTCATCTTTAAACACTTGTTCTAATACTTGAAATTTATCCTGAGAACTTAAAGTTAATACATCAAAGCCTTTTTTTTTAGATTCCATATTTACGGTATAGTTATCTATTATCTGTGGAAGACCTTCATCTGTGATGCAGAAAGCAAATGGTTTAAACGACTTGTTTCTGCAAAATCCTGCGCTTACAATAGAAGCATTCTCGTTATACTTATCAACTTGAAGCGCAATAACTGTTTCTGCTTTATTCATCAATTCTGTCCCTAAATGACCTCTTGCTTTTTCGCTCCCGGGGTTTTCGTGAAGAACAACCACAATATGTATGTTGTATTGCTCAGTCCATTTAAGGAGTTTTGAGGCAATATTTGAAGCCTCTGCCTCGTCATTTATAGATGTGATTAAATCTCGTATTCCGTCAATTACTATAAAACCTAAATTAGGAGTGTTTTCAATGGCGTGCTCTACTAGCTTTAGTCTCTCAGAAGGGCTTGATTTTCTTAACCCGTATGTATTGAGGTTTGATGGAACATCAATATCTATCTGAGTGCAGATACGCTTTACAGCCCTCTGAACGTGGTATTTAGATTGTTCGGTATCAAAGTATAGAACTTTATTAAAGTCGTCTTTAAGTGGGCTTCTGAGTTTGTTTTGAAGTACCCCTTTACTAACAGCAGAGGAAATTGCTAGATTAATAAAAAATGATTTTTTACTCTTAGCTTTTCCTTTCACCATAGAAAAGTTTCCTAGTGTCCCAAGAAGAATAAATTCCTCTGAGTCGTTATCTTTTATCTCCCAAGCTGTTTCGGGTGGTGGAATTACTTCTAAAACATCTATCCTACTAGATTCTAACTTTTTAGATAATTCGTTTGTTGATTTGCTTAGTTCTAACTCAATTGAGTTTTTAAAACTTTCCTTACTCATATTAAATAAATTTTAATTATAATTTGAGCTACAAATGTTTTAAAATAGGCTTACCCGTTATGTTGTTAAATTACCCAAGCCGGGTAATTGTTATTAATTTAGAAAAATATTATTGAAGTTATTCATTCGTTGTTCAGATGTGGAGTTCTTTAAGCTTTTTAGTCTGCCGTCAACTTTGAACTTGTCATAAGCTTTCTTAGTTATCAGCTTCATGTCCTCAAATACTAAACACATAAACTCCTTTTCTGTATAATTATGAATTAATTTCATACTCTTTAATCTTTTAAACAAATAAGAGTAATCTGAAATAACATCAATAATATGTAATGATGTATATTTTATGAATTTATGATAGGTATCTACAGAGACAAAAAGCTCGGGAAACGGATTTGTTTTATAGTTTGAGTCTGAAATCTTTAACAGACCCTGTTTTTCTGCTTGGTATATTGAAAAAGTTAATTCTAATCTTTGAGTTCCTTCGTGCTGTGTTTTAACCTCTAAGCCTAATTTAATCCCTGAAAACCCATTTAACTCAGCTAAATTATTGAGCCTTCCTCCTTGACGACTTATATATTCTATTCCATACTTTTCTTTAAGATACTCCGATAAGTCTATTTGTAATCTTGGTGTTATAGATATGCTTTTGCCTGTTAACTCTTTATATCTATGTTGTATCGGATTAAAACCAAATGAAGGAGAATTCATTGACCAATGAACAAATGTTTTCTCTTGATGGTCGTCTAAGAAATTTCTGAACTGTTCAATTATATCCCTCTCGTTTCCGTTTTTAAAAAAGTACTTCTTAATTTTATTGTCATAATAGATGGCACCTATCCAAAAAATAGTGTGAATAGGTTTATTAAAATCAGCACAGCCATAATGAAGTATAACGGTATTTTTTCTTTCGGATAAATTCATATGTAACATATATAATTGTTGTTTTATATTTGTTAAAAATATCAAAAATTAATTCTGTTAACAAACCATAGGCATATCTTCTTCTTTTAATTCAGCTATTTCAAGTCCTCTTAAGATTCTGTCGCATCTAATGTAAGGGAAAATCAAATTTATTATATTTACAATAAAAAAGATGTTCAAAGGTCACTGTTTTCCTAAAGCAATTATATTACACGAAGAACAAGTATTACTATAGGGTTGAATCTTCAGTTATTCAAGAAGATTGTTTTGAAACTAGTGATTGCTATGTTATTTTAGATAATGAAGACGATGATTTAGTTATAAAAAACTTCAAAAATGATTGTATCGATTTTTATAAGTGTAATGGTGAAGTTGATTCTGAAGAATTAGGAAGTTTAAAGTTTTGGAGTTAATATTTTAGAAAGTTTAATTTTTTGTCAACCATCTAAATATCAAATTATTTATACTTAAAATATATTAGCTATTTTTGAAATTTTATGTCAAGTTTCAGTTTCCCTATAGTAGTAGTAGTAGTAGTAGTAGTAGTAGTAGTATTTTTTTATTATAGTTATTTTGAATAAAAAATTAACATTATCGACAGTAGTACTGATTATCAACTAGTTAGAAAATTAAAAACGTCATAGAACGACATTAAAACGACACAAAGCAGCATTAGCAAAAAAGTAGGCTATTAAAAAGTTTATCAAGAACTAAACACTTTCTTATAGTAAAATAATAACCCATTCAGAAATGTTTGGGTTTTTTTATGATTAATTAAGTCTGCAATTATTATGTAAGTGTTTAACGTAGAATGAATATTGTTAATGAGTAGTAATCGTGTTCAATGAATTCAATTTATAAAGCTATTTCAAACAGAGAAATAGACGATATCCAAAGCAGATTTATTAGCTATAAATTAGAGTTAAATAAGGTTGAAAATATCATACAAATTGAAATGATAAAAGAGCATACTTTCACTTTTCATACAGATAATGGTTCTTTTAAAGTAACTACAGTTAATATTCCTTTACTAATAAGTTCAGTTTTTAGAATTAGTTATATTTAAAATAATTTTGAATTAATTTTTTAGTTATATTGTGAAAAATTATCTAAATAAAACATTATGAATACAAATTTATCATTCGGAGGAATTATCACTCAAGGAATTAAGCTTGGAATTTTTAACATCATTAGCATTTTTATTGCAACTATATTATGGGCTTTAACAATTTGGATACCATATTTAAATGTCGGAACTACAATTGGTTTATTGTCAATGCCAATTGGTATTAGTAAAGGGAATATTATGTCGCCAACAGAAATTTTTAAGCCTAAGTACAGGCAGTATATGGGAGAATTTTTTATTTTAACTGGATTAAAAGCACAAGGTCTTATACCTGCTATGTTATTTTTAGTTGTGCCATATATTATTTTAAACTTAGCTTGGTCACAATCAACTTATTTATTACTTGATAAAGGGTTAAATCCGTCAGAGGCTTTAACGTTAAGCAACAAAATTACTTATGGTCACAAAGGAAAAATTTTCTTTGGAAAGCTGATTTTAACATTTTTATCTTTTGGTTTATTATATCCTTTTTTTATGATGGGAGCTAACGCTTTTATCTACAAATCGCTTTCGAGTGAAAAAGAATAACTAAACACTTTCTTATAAAACATCAAGAACCCATTCAGAAATGTTTGGGTTTTTTTATATAAACCATAGGCATATCTTCCTCCTTTAATTCAGCTATTTCAAGTCCTCTTAAATAGGTTAAACTTAAATTAATTATATTTGACATAAAATATTTTAAAATGAAAAAGATATTTTACCTCTTTTTAGCCATAAGCATTCTATCTTGCGAAGCAGATGCTGATGGGAATACTCCTCTCGAATATTTAGGAACTTATCGTGGTGATGTGATGGTGTATATCAACAGTAATTACCATTCAACATTATTCAATCACTCAATTACATTTGTGGCTATTGGTAATTCAAATGAAGTAATGATTGAGGGTAATCTTATTATGACGAACACTTGTGAATTTGACACTAATGGTTTCAATATTCCAGAAACTAAACCTGCAACCTCAAACGTCTTTTATGTCTTGGAATATGGCAGCGGAACTTTGAGCGGAAATAACTTACAAATTGAACTTCACCAAGACCAAATCGATGTCAACACAAATAATATTCTCAATACGGGTTATTGGACTGGAAATTTAACTAAAGTTGAATAAAACCTAAACCATAGGCATATCTTCTTCCTTCAATTCAGCTATTTCAAGTCCTCTTAAATAGGTTAAACTTACGTTTGTAGATGAATGCCCCATAGCCTTTTGAAGCTTGGTTATAGAGCCTGTTCATTTTAATTCTTTACCACTTTATAACTAACTTCTTTATTCTCTAATTTATCAAGCATTTTAACGATGTAAGTTGCTGATGATAAATGTGACATATCAATCGTGTTTCCCTTAAGTGCCATTACTTTGTTCCCTTTCATATCAAATACTTCTATATGGTATTCTTTATTGCTGTTAAGTGCTAATAAAGATGATGTTGGATTGGGATATAGTGTTGGTTTAGTTTGTTGAGGTATATTGATGGCTAAATTTTGTGCTGTAAGGTCGTACTCAATAAATGTAAAGTAACAGTCTTGACAATCACTACTTGAATTTAAAAAATTTCTCTGCCATTCTATGCTAAGGTCTTGCCCTTCTTTAAAAATATGATATTTCTCAACATATCCACCGTAGTGGTTTTGCCATTTAATACTTGAATAAGCGCTTACATCTTCTTTTGAAAAAGTCGATATCCCAATCCATTGCCAAGCTTTACCTGCGGGTATAGTATGCCCCCAAAGGTTATGACCTTGCTTTACAATAATGTTAGAAACAGGGAGGTTCAACATTTGAGAGTTTCCAATCGTCGGAGCAATTAATAATATAAATAAAATTTTTTTCATAATAGATGTTTTTTTCAAATATAAATAATTAAAAACAAATATAGACTATCCTTTCATTTCATTGAATTCCTTAACATAGTAAACATTCAAAACACCATTTTAAAATACTTTAAAAATAAACTTTAATAGTATTTATTTATACTTTTATACAGATAATGGTTCATTTAAAGTAACTACAGTTAATGTTCCTTTACCGATAAGTTCAGTTGTTAGAAATTAATTATATTTGCAAGAATTTTAAAACTTTACTATGAAAAAATCACTTATTATTTTACTATTTATTCCATTAATCTTTGCCTGTAGTAAGGATGATAATGACGACGCAAATTCAAATGACCCGATTGTAGGGACTTGGGAAATATTTTATTCAGAAGCATTAGATAGTTCTAATCAATGGGGTGGTGGTTTTGATACTCCGATAGGTGACTATACTTGGATATTTAAGTCTGATGGCAGCTATGATATAATTGATAGTGGGTTTTTAGACCAAAATATGGGGACTTGGACTAATATGGGTAATAATATTTATAAAATTACAGATGCTGAAGGTGAATATTCTGATACTATTAACTTTTTGTGTTCAAATAATATTCTCATTTATGATTATGGCGGAACATATACCACATTAGAATATTTTCAAAAAGAGGGATACAACTACCAAAACTGTAATGAAATAACTTATAACGCTAACTAAAATGAAAAAGTTATTATTATTACTGTTCTTTATTCCTTTAATTACAATGTCTTTCTTGTCAATTGACAAAAGCAAAGAAATTAAAGTCGAGAAAGTTGAAATTTTTAAATGTAAGATTAGACAATGCAATGCAATCGCAAAATCTACAGGTAAAAGATGTAAACATTGTGTATCAAAAAAAGAGGATTATCAATGTTATCAGCATAAACCAAAAAATTAATAGTTATGAGGAAATTTCTTTTGTTTTCTATTGGGTTATCTTTATTTGTTGGTGTACTCTGCGGTAATATATTTCCAAAAAATGAGTATTTTGCGATACATACAACAAATGGAAAAACTATTGAAATTTCAAAGGAATTTTATATGGAGAGGCGACTTAAGGATGATTTCAGCAAATATTTGTTAAATAAAACTTATTTTAATATTTCAATTTTTGCCCAAACTTCTATTGCTATCTTTTCACTCTCACTAATTGGTTATTCTGTCTTAAAAAAATAATAATTATTATGAAGCTATTATTAAATCTTTGGAGATTTTTAAATTCCATTTTTTTACAACTCCTTCTTTCGTTTGTTGCCTTTATATCTTATATTGAAGTTTCTTATTTTAGAAACTCTTATAATAATGGAGTAGCTATAGCAATGGGTTTAATTACTTGTATGTGTATTTTTTGTATTGTATGGCTTCAAGTAAATAAATCTAAAAAAAATAAGCATATCTTCCTCTTTCAATTCAGCTATTCTTTTGTAATTTAGATTGATTTAATTCTGAATAATAAAACAAATAATTTATGACATTACTTTACGTTTTTGGATATTTATTTATTATTAGTCTTGTAGTTTTTATACTCTCTATTTTTTTTGACTTTAACACTTTTTTCTTTGGTTATCTAAAACTAAAATGGAGGAGACTTTTTAGGACGCTCATAATTCTTGGTCTTATATTATGGGATACTGTTATTTTTTTTGAAAAGATTTTATATGATATAAAAAGAGACCGTCTATCTCTTGATGATGACTTCTTATTTGCCATCATATTAATATTTACAGCTATTCTTGTTATTGGTTTAATATCTTGGATTGTTAAACCATTTGTTGTTAGCGAAGATTAATCCTTACTATATTAAAACCTTAAATATGGCTACTAAAGTAAGCATCACATTTATTGACAAACAAAACAATGAAGAGATAATTACAAAAAATTTCTTTGGCATTGAGCATATGGAAAGATGGATAAATGAACAAAATAAAGAAGTTAAAAACATAGAATATATTTATTAAATCTAATATAGATTTCTTATATTTACTATAGTATTTAAATGATAAAACAGCTCTGCAGAGGTGCAACTTTCTAACAATAGAATACTACCGAAATAATGATATAACCTGTTATTAATTTAGCAGGTTTTATTTTTTCTTCTATTTAACTATCTCAATCTGAAACTCTGTTGGCATTTGATTGGTTTCTATTTTTTCATTTTTAGATAGTATAAAAAGCATTATAGCTTTCAAGTACAGTATTTTACCCTTATTACTTAAGGAGGCTATGTCAATGGTTTTTATTAACTCTTTTGCAACTTCTGTTATTTGATTTCTAATCTCTGTTGCTAAACTCTTACCTCTACGAGATATTCTACCTGCTTGTTTTCCTGTTTCTAAAGTAAATGGCATATGTTAGTGGTTCTGTCGCATCTGCTAAAATTAAGCATCAAGTTTTAAACTAATTTAATTTTTTAAGAAGCTAATGATATAAATGATTTGTAAGTTGAACTTTCAGGGTTCACCAGTTGATTTTTCTTTATCATT
>Ga0209138_1000312_pt1 | contig 49260 bp, 46 predicted proteins | sample SaaInl3SG_22_DNA_FD_184645 | JGI IMG/M metagenome (GOLD analysis project Ga0209138, IMG submission 184645) | Marine microbial communities from expanding oxygen minimum zones in the Saanich Inlet - ESP_153SG_22_DNA (SPAdes) (version 2) | ecosystem: Environmental > Aquatic > Marine > Intertidal...
ATTGATCGTCATGCGTATTGTGAGCCTGCATTCCAGACGCTACTCGCGTTTACTCGCACTGAAATATTTGCCACCGAGGTCGCGCGTTACGAAGGATATGACGTAAGCGCTCTTGGCGTCATACGATTGAATGGGAGCGTCTAGGGTGTGAGAACGACCTATGTCAGGTTGATCGCTGATCAACTCGATTAAAACCACCCCGTTTCAGAATCTCTTGTGCGTCGATGTCGATCAGCCATTTGTAAAAATCCCGAGCCTGATCTGTTGGCATATTTGCAAGTCCGATGCCGTAGGTTCCGGTCACGGCAATTGGATCGGGTAACTCAATGAAGCGGATGTTGGCGTTGTCAGCCACAGCGGCGAGGGCATTAGATAGGTAGGTCAGGAGCACCTGTACATTTTCAGTTTCCATGAGCCAGCCGTATTGGTTCCGGCCCGTGGGGGCGTTGGGTGTTTCGCGTCCTCCTGTGATCAAACGAGTTTTTTGCTCGAGGATCTCCAATGGGACGCCACTGTGTTGGCTCACTTTCTGTAACACCTCAATTTCATGATCACTGGTTGGGTCCAGTCCCGTGGTGGACATCCCCACAGAGATGTTGGGGCTGACCAGAGTTGAAATGACATCACTGGCTTGCAAGTTCAGATCGGCTTGATACAAGAGCACCATGGTATTGAAACCGAGAATATTGATTTCCTCTAGGAATCCATGAGCTTTAAGTGTTTTGGTGTGTGTTGTCGAAGCGGAAAGATACAAATCAAACGCTTGGCCGGCTTCGATTTTCGCGCGCAACGATCCGGACGGGCCAAAGGTCGTCTGAATCCGTACAGAGTGTTCTTGTTGATAAAGGCTTGTCAGACAGGGCATAAGGTGGGTCATGCTTCCCGCGGCAAATACCCGCACATCTGACATGACCACCTCCTGCACCCCTCAGACTATCCGTTCGTGTGTTATTTCGCGTTCGGGAAGAATAGCTGATCACCATTAACTTTATACGCAGCAATGGCCTGTTGTCCCCTGTCTGAGATCAGCCAGCTGATGAATCTCTGGCCAGCCTCAGTTTTGACTGACGGACATTTCTTACCGTTAACTAGGATCACACCGTACTGATTGAAGAGACGCTTGTCGCCTTCGACATGGATCTTGAAATCACCTTTGTTGCCAAATTTTGTCCAAGTGGCACGATCTGTCATCGCATAGGCGCCCATGCCAACCGCAGCGTTCAAAGTCGCACCCATACCAGAGCCTGTTTCGCGATACCACTCACCTGAGCCTATGGTTGGATCGGTTGCAGCAACTTCCCAAAGACGCAGCTCAGCTTTGTGTGTTCCCGAATCATCACCCCGTGATGCGAAAAGGGCCTTTTTTGCTGCAATGGCTGTCAACGAAGCCGCAATATTTCGCGATCCGCTGATTCCTGCTGGATCGTTTCCTGGACCGACAACGATAAAATCGTTGTACATCAGGTCGAAACGCTCAACGCCAAAACCTGATTTGACGAATTTTTCTTCAGACGCCTTGGCGTGAACCAAGAGCACATCGCCATCGCAGTTCGCTGCGTTTTTGATGGCCTGGCCAGTTCCAACGGCAACCACATTGACTGTCAATCCAGTATCGGCCTTCGCAATAGGCAATAAATAATCATACAAACCTGAATTTTTTGTAGATGTTGTGGATTGGACCAAGATGGAGTCTGCTTGAGCGAGTGACGCCACAGGAAAGACTATTGCGAACCCAAGGGATTTTAGAGCTGATTTAAACGACATTTGAAAGTACCTCTCTCATTATGATGGTTACAACACGAGTTCTCCGTTTAGATAGGCTGTTGCCTCCCGTGATTGCGGATTCGTAAAGAAGGTGTCGGCATTGCTGTGCTCTGTGATCCGGCCGCGATGCACGAAAATTACATCGGATGCGAGCCGTTTGGCTTGCCCGATGTCATGGGAAATAAAGAACGTTTTAACACCCAAGGCGGTTGCCTCAAGAATCAGATGCTCGATGATGAGAACCGATGCGGGATCCAGACTGGCAGTTGGCTCATCGAGAAACAAAACGCGTGGCTGGGTGAGCAGGGCGCGTGCGAGAGCGAGCCGTTGCTGCTCTCCTCCAGAAAGCAGTCGCGCCGGTTGGTGTGCCTTGTCCAATAGATGCACTTGAGTCAGTGCCTGATCGATTGCGTCTTCCGCCAAGTTGCGGCCTTGAGTCGCGAACAGCAGATTGGCGCGGGCGGTTCTACGCAGCAACACCGCTTTCTGGAACACCATCGCTTGCTGATGTCGCGTGGTATTTGCGCTGTGCCCAAAGAACTGAACGTCTCCATGACTCGGCGTGAGCAAGCCGTGCATGCATCGCAGCAATAAACTTTTCCCTGCACCATTAGGACCCATCACCATGGTTGTTCCGGAATGTGTCGTGACGAAGTTGATGTCGTGCAACAACGTAGTTCCGTCAAGGGTTAGCCTCAGATCACTGATTTGAGCCGTAGGCCCGCCTGTCGCTCGTTGAGTCATTTCAGACATAGGCATTTCTCTGCGCGCGTGCTTTGACCCAAGTCACCATCGCGTTCACAAAGATAGCTAAAGCCAGAAGAATCATGCCGAGGCCCAGTGCAATGGCTAGTTCGCCCTTAGACGTCTCGAGCGCGATCGCGGTAGTCATGACGCGGGTGAGGTGATCGATGTTCCCACCAACAATAATGACTGCACCCACTTCTGAGATAGCGCGTCCAAAGCCTGCTAATACGGCAGTGACGAGGGAATAGCGAGCGTCCCAGAGATAAGCAGGTACCGCGTGGCGCAATGGAATTTGTAGGCTTTGAAATATGTCCCGGTATTCCCGATGCAAATCATCCATTACCTGAAAGGTAAGTGCAGCGATGATGGGCGTGATCAGCACCACCTGAGCGATTACCATGGCGGTGGGTGTATAGAGCAAGCCCAGCACCCCGAATGGTCCAGAGCGTGACAACATCAGGTAAACCAGTAGTCCGACCACGACTGGAGGCAGACCCATCAATGAATTGAGTAGGGTGACACAGGCTTTTTTACCGCGGAACTGAGTCATTGCCAGCGTCGCACCGATTGGAAGGCCGAGTGCGACGGAGAAAAACAATGCACTGAGGCTGACCTGCACCGACAGCCCAAGAATTTCAAACAGGTCAGGGTCTCCAGAGAGAATTAAAGAGACCGCTTGTGAGAATGCTTCGCCCAGCATTGTTATGTTTAATTTCCGTTATATGTAAATAAAACACAATTCTGAGGTTTGCATGAATAATTGCAACCTGTTTAAGCTGTGAAAGTTGATTTATTTGTAACCGGGCGACAATTCGTGTCATCAAAGACAATGCGTTACATGGCCGAATCGTCGGCAGCGTTTGCTGACCTCGGGACTTTTTTACCCCTGATGCTTGGGTTGGTGGTCGTAGCTGGTATGGACCCAGTGGGCTTACTGTATGGCTTTGGGTTGTTCGCACTTCTGACTGCTGCGGTGTATCGGCGTCCCATCCCCGTGCAGCCTATGAAAGCGGTGGCTGCAATGGGGATTGCGGGATTGATTTCCGCTGACGTGTTGGTGGCCACCGCGCTTTTAATGGGAATAATTTTGATCGGGTTGAGCCAAACCGGTTCGATTGGTTGGCTCAAGCGAATGATCCCTAAAACAGTGCTTCATGGCATGCGGCTGGCGCTGGCAGTTAACCTGTTGATGGTTACGATTGATTTGGGTGAGCCTCAGTGGCTTGGTGTCATGGCGCTCCTCGGCGCACTGCTTCTACTTCAACTGACTCGTTTGTCTTCTATCAGCTGTGTGTTGATCGTAGCAGTTGGATGGGTCGTATTTTCCAACCAAAACACCGTGACTTGGTCATATACGGGTTGGAATTGGCCGCAGTGGATTTGGCCACAATGGAGCGATTTCCAAATCAGTGTGCGAGACGCGGTACTGCCCCAGTTGGCTCTGACGTTGACCAACGCGTTAATTCTGACCGCAGTGATTGCAAAAGACTATTTCCCCGATGATTCCGGGCGCATTACTGAGCAACGCCTTGCGCTAACGTCGGGCGTGGCCAATTTCTTGCTCGCTCCTCTCGGTGCCATGCCAATGTGTCATGGCGCCGGAGGTTTGGCAGCTCACCGTGCGTTGGGTTCGACCACTGGCCTTTCGATCGCAGTGTTCGGCTTGTTTTGTCTTTTTTTGGCTGGTGTCTTTGGCGCTTCGTCCTACGCAATCCTTGCAAGTATTCCAAGCGAGGTACTTGTCACTTTGGTCATCTATGCCGCCTGGGTTCTGGCTGATCCATCGGCCATTATGAAGGCCAAGCCCTCATGCCAAATTCTGATTTTTTTGATGGTTCCTGTGGCAATGGCGTTCGGTTTAGTGGCATCACTTGTTTTTGGGGTGTTGGCGGAGAAGCTCCGTATCAGGTTGTTACAAATCAACCGAAATTGAAATCGTAAGATTCTGAGTTACTGAATTTCATTACACTTTATTGCTTTAGATGAGTCTTTAGTTCTTGCTTGCTCATATAGGCGTCACGGCATTCCTGCGGAAATTTTGCAGGTTATTGCATGTTGTAAGAGTCGACTTTGGCGAGTACTGTCGAAATTCTAAGGAAAGAATGGTCTATGACTCCTCAAGGAGTGGACTGACAAATAACGATAAAAAGAGAGGAAGATATGCAGAAATCACTCTATATCGACCCGGAAAAGTGTACCGGATGTCTGCAGTGCGAAATGGCGTGTTCGTTTGAAAATACGGGGACGTTTAATCCATCGCAATCGCGAATCAAAGTGTTCAGTTTTGAAGATGCGGGTCGAAAAGTTCCATACACCTGTACGCAGTGCGACGAAGCATGGTGCATGCAGGCTTGTCCTGTAGATTCGATCAAACTTGACGTTGTCACCGGGGCTAAGGTCGTCGATGAAGACACCTGCGTTGGCTGTAAGGTCTGCACAATTTCCTGTCCTTTCGGGACCATCAACTATGTCGCCGAAACTGGAAAGGTTCAAAAATGCGACTTGTGCGGTGGCGACCCAGCTTGTGCTAAAGCGTGCCCGACCGATGCAATCACATTTGTTGATGCAAACTGGACTGGGCTGGAAAAAATGCGTAAGTGGGCCGGTAAGGCTAACGAAGCAAGCTTGTAAGGGGGTATGTCAGATGGGTTGGACTCGAAAAATTCTCCGTGTGAATCTCACCGACGGTACGTGTAAATCTGAGAATTTGAATATGCAGTGGGCCATGGATTACTTGGGCTCTCGCGGTTTGGCGTCGAAATATCTGGTTGAAGAAATCGACCCCAAAGTGGATCCGCTCTCGCCGGAAAATAAGCTCATCATGGCGACTGGGCCATTGACGGGCACAACCGCATCAACGGGTGGACGGTACACGGTGGTCACGAAAGGACCACTGACTGGCACGATAGCCTGTTCGAATTCAGGTGGTTATTTTGGCGCAGAAATGAAATTCGCCGGTTGGGATATGGTGATATTCGAAGGGAAATCACCGAAACCGGTGTATTTGATGATTGAAAATGAAAGCGCCGAGTTGCGCGATGCCTCACACCTCTGGGGTACCACTACATGGCACACCGAAGAACAGATTAAAAAAGAGAATCAAGATCCGCAGATTCGTGTGTCCTCGATCGGTAAAGCCGGTGAGATTGGTGTGATGTATGCCTGTGTCGTCAACGACCTGCATCGTGCAGCCGGCCGATCAGGTGTGGGCACAGTGATGGGATCCAAAAATCTGAAGGCTGTTGCGATTCGGGGAACGCGTGGCGTCTCTGGGCTTGATGACTTCGAAGCGTTTAATAAGGTGACGACGGAGAAGAAAAAAATCTTGGCTGAGAACGCTGTGACTGGTGAGGGTTTGCCTGCATACGGTACCCAAGTGCTGATGAATGTGATTAATGAAATGGGCGCTTTACCCACTCGGAATCATCGGGATGTGGCATTCGAAAGCGCGAATGATATTTCCGCTGAAGCAATGGCCAAACCACGGGAAACAGATGGGAAGCCACATTTGGTCACTAACCAAGCATGCTTTGGTTGCACGATCGCTTGTGGTCGGATTTCGAAGATCGATGAAAAACACTTCTCTGTTGTCAATAAGCCTCAATATCACGGCGCTTCTGGAGGTCTCGAATATGAAGCGGCCTGGGCACTCGGAGCAGCCAATGGAGTAAAGGATCTTGAAGCATTGCAGTATGCGAATCTGATCTGTAACGAGCAGGGTATGGACCCCATTTCCTTTGGCGCAACGATCGGTGCGGTGATGGAAATGTTTGAAAATGGAACTCTAGACGAGAAAACAATTGGCGTGAAAGCGCCATTTGGTTCGGCTGAGGCCCTCTGTGAACTAGTCGATATGACGGCCAATGGCGAAGGTTTCGGCAAGGAAATTGGTCTTGGCTCGAAGCGTCTCTGCGAAAAGTATGGCCAGCCTGAGCTGTCAATGAGCGTGAAAGGGCAGGAGTTTCCGGCATACGATTCGCGTGGAATCCAGGGTATGGGTCTCACGTACGCGACGTCCAATCGGGGTGCATGTCATCTACGATCCTACACGGTGGCCTCAGAGGTGCTTGGAATCCCTGTTAAAACGGATCCGCTCACCACGGAAGGAAAGCCCGATCTGGTCATGGCATTCCAGGACGCCACAGCGGCATTTGATGCGTCAGGTTTGTGCATTTTCACGAGCTTTGCTTGGTCACTTGGCGATATACAGCCGCAAATTGATGCAGCCTGTGAAGGGGACTGGTCAATGGAGAAGCTCAGTGAAGTGGGAGAGCGGATTTGGAACATGGAAAAAATGTTCAACCTCGCAGCCGGTTTTACGAAAGCTGATGACCAGTTGCCAAAAAGGTTAACAACAGAAGCGGCGAAAGAGGGGCCAGCTAAAGGGCTCGTCGCTGGCGTGCCTGAGATGCTTCCTGAATACTATGAGAAGCGTGGATGGGATACAGAGGGGCGGCCTAAGGCAGATACGCTCAAGCGTCTGGGGCTTTGATTCTGCTCGGGAACGGTTGGCCTATGCCAACCGATTCCCACTGCTTTTGTAATAACCCTTCTAAAGTTATGTTCCGTTTCTGGCGCTGACAATTGAGGTTGCTTTGATGAAATACTTGATCCTCGGTAATGGCCCTGCAGGGGTGATTGCTGCTGAAACACTTCGTAAAGCGGATCCAAACTCTACGATCAAAATGATTGGCAGTGAAGTTGAGCCGCCTTACTCACGAATGGCTATCCCTTATTTCCTTGAAGGTAATATTGATGAGGCCGGTACTTATTTACGTAAAAGCTCGAATCATTTTGATCGGCTCAGCATCATCAACGAGGTGGGAAAGGCCGTGGCCGTCAACTCATCTGAAAAGCAAGTTCATCTCGCGGATGGATCGACAGAGTCCTACGATAAGTTACTTATCGCGACAGGCTCGTACCCAATTCGCCCCCCTATCCCTGGGATTGATTTGCCGAATGTGCATACGTGTTGGACCCTCGAGGACGCTCGAGCGATTTCCCGATTGGCAACGCAGGGTAAAAAGGTTGTGCAGGTGGGAGCTGGATTTATTGGCTGCATCATTTTGGAGGCGCTTGCCAAAAATGGGGTCGACTTGACGGTCGTCGAGTTGGGAGACCGAATGGTGCCCAGAATGATGACACCAAAAGCGGGGTCGATGATCAAAGACTGGGTGCAGTCCAAAGGTGTCCGCGTTGTGACTTCAGCGCGAGTGGAGCGGATTGATTCAATGGACTCGGCGGATACGAGTGGTCAAAGGATGACTGTGGCCGTCTCTAATGGTGAAGCAATCGAGTGTGATCTGGTCATCATGTCAGCTGGAGTGAAGCCCAATATTGATTTTCTCAGTGGGTCCGGCGTCGAGATCGCAAACGGGGTTCTAGTTGATCGCAACATGCGTTCATCGATTCCTGATATTTATGCGGCGGGGGATGTGGCAGAAGCACCTGATCTATTTAGTCAGACCCCGATGGTCTCTGCAATTCAGCCAAATGCAGCAGATCAAGCGCGAATCGCTGCCATGAATATGGCTTCCCGGTCTGTACCGCACGCAGGAGTTTTGGCCATCAATGTCCTAGACACCTTAGGCCTGATATCAAGCTCTTTCGGTGAATGGGAAGGTGTTGAAGGAGGTGACGGAGTTGAGTTGGCCGAGGCAAAGTATCATCGATACATTAGCTTGCAATTTAAAAACGATGTTTTAGTCGGAGCGACATCCGTTGGTCTCACTCAACATGTCGGAGTGTTGCGTGGATTGATCCAAAGTCAAACGCGATTGGGTGATTGGAAAGAAATTCTTTTAAACGATCCTCTGCGTGTGATGGATGCCTACCTTGCATGTGCGCAAAAGCCGATGGCACTCAATGGCTAATAAGGACATCACGTTAAAACTTTACGCAAGCCTTGCTGAGTTTTTGCCGCCAAGTGCAAAAGACAATAAGGCGGTTATCACAGTGGAGCCAGATGAAACGGTTTCGGATCTGATAAAGCGTTTTCATTTGCCAGAGCGTCTTGTGCATCTTGTATTAATCAATGGGGTGTATATCGAACCCGAGGAGCGAGCAAAACGGTACCTCAAGTCGGGTGAGGTGCTGGCTATTTGGCCGCCGGTTGCAGGTGGATAAGTATGAAAAGCGCTGAGCTCGACGTGCTGGTTAGGCAAGTTTCAGCTTCAGTTAAAGAGTACGAACAAGGGCTCAGGCAAGCGGTGCCCGGCGGGGTGTCTGGTGGGCCATCGCGTTTTTCGATCGTGGATGGGCCAGTGTCTATTGAGGTCGAAGTTGAAGTGCAGCCTGATTTCGTGATCGCCTTAATGCGCCTACCCTCTTTAATTGCCACATGGCGATTTAAAACGGGAACGTTAAACGAGCGCAGGGCTTGCCTTGAACGAATCGATTGGTCCATGAAGCGCGGTGGCGGGTAGATGGATGATCAGCAACTTATTCGGTACAGCCGCCAGATTCTAGTTCCTCAGGTTGACCTCGAAGGACAGGTGCGACTCGCAAGTGCTCATGTACTTATTGTGGGTGCCGGGGGCTTAGGAAGCCCTTGCGCTATCTACCTCGCCGCAGCCGGTCTTGGAAGAATCACGCTGTGTGACTTCGACTCTGTCGATTTGAGCAACTTGCAACGCCAGATTCTGCACAACGAGTCGCGGCTGGGTATGAATAAAGCTGCCTCAGGCGCCTTGACGTTAACGCAGGTCAATCCTTCGTGTGTTGTTGATGCGATGGTGGAGCGTGCTGATTCCGACTCACTTGGAGAAAAAATTTCACAAGTCCAAGTGGTCGTTGATTGCAGTGATAACTTTGAAACCCGTCACTTACTGAACCGTTTATGTGTTGAGTTTGGAATACCTTTGGTGAGTGGTGCCGCCATTCAAACCACTGGGCAGCTGACGGTATTTGACTCACGCGCCAAGTCATCACCTTGTTATGCCTGCTTCCTTCCAGAACACACTGAACGCGCTGAGTTGGACTGTGCATCCAGTGGGATCTTGGGGCCTGTGACCGGAACGATTGGTGCAATGCAGGCGACAGAGGTAATAAAGTTACTTGTCTCAGGAACTAGTCATCTTGTGGGTCGTGTTTTGTTGTATGACGCCTGGCTTTGCGAGTGGCAGTCGGTAGACATTGTGAAAAAGCCCGGCTGTCTTGTATGTGGGGCGTGACTGATTGCGAAAGTTGCCAGCTTCTGGTGTTGATTGGTGTTGCTGGTTCTGAAGACAAATGGCGAGACCGGGATGAATTGCATGTCTACCCCTGCTTTAGGAGGTTCGCAAAGCGCGCATTGCGTGTGCTACCACTACCGAGCAGCAATAACCGAGTGTATGAATAAACGTTGATGAGAGTTTGCGTAGTTACATTTTCTCTATTCGAGTGGACACTATTTGGGAATTACTTTTGGAACGCGAAGCTTTCACGTCTTATAAAATCGACCTGCCCACTTGGCATTCGGAAACGAAACAGTTCTCTTCGGCTCTCTTATTCGTTGAAACTGGCGACTGGCGGCAGGCATAAGAGAGTGGTCTCTAGCGATCTTTTTTAATTTTGTGCAGGCGATAAAGTTGAACACCTCACTGAAGATTCTTTAAATTGGGCGCGATCTTAGTCAAACAACAAATAAAGAGAACCTATGAAAATTGCGATCCTCGATGATTATTACGACCGTGCCGCATCCTATGCAGATTGGAATTCGATTGACTTTGCTAGCATAAATTTCATTGACCACCATATCGCTGACGAAAGCGCGTTGATCGAACGTCTTTTACCTTACGATGCTGTCGGGCTCATGCGCGAGAGGACGCCTTTTCCGAAATCTATTATCGATAGTCTCCCGAATCTTAAGCTGATTGTGACCTCTGGAAAGCAAAATGCGGCGATTGACGTAAAGGCTGCAGCAGAACGTAATATTGTGGTCTGTGGCACACCATCTCCAGGGCATGCAACTGCTGAACTCGCTTTTTTACTTGTCATGACTCTTTGTAGAAAACTTGTGCCACTCGTAAATGGGCTACAAATTGACCAACAATGGCAATCCGTCATGGGCAATGATTTGCGCGGTAAAACGCTCGGTATTTTGGGCCTAGGTCGTTTAGGTTCCCAGGTTGCAGCCCTAGGTCAGGCGATCGGTATGCGAGTCGTCGCTTGGAGTACAAACCTCGATCCAGAGACCTGTAACGAAAAAGGTGTCGAATACGTCTCCAAAGAGGCCCTTTTCGAACGCTCAGACTTTGTTTCGATTCATCTGCGATTATCTGAACGAAGTCGTAACCTTGTTACATTAAAAGAACTGAGCGCGCTCGGAACAACTGGTTATCTGGTGAATACCTCTCGTGCAGAAATCGTTAACCATCAAGACTTAATTACTGCGCTGGATGGCGGACTAATCGCTGGAATCGCGACCGATGTATTAACGCAGGAGCCGCCTCTTGCAGATGACCCAATCGTTAACCATCCACGCGCTCTGGTTACGCCGCATATTGGATACTGCACTGAAGAAACATTCCGCGTGTTCTATAGTGAAATGGTAAATGCCTTTCGAGCATTTCATGAGGGGAACCCAATCAACGTCATTGAACCCAAAGCCTGACATTCAGGCTTTGGTCATTTGAGATTCGCGAATTAAAGCAGCTAGCCGGAAAAATCCGTGTGCCATTTTTGTGTACGGCAAGGTTACAAAAAATGCAGCAATGCTGGCGAGATGAATGTTCAGCATGGCACCGGCTGCAGCCGTTCCACCAAGCCAATACAGCAAGAGACCTGAAGTGGATACAAGCCACAGGATTGAAATAAACCCGTATTCACCAGACCTTCGATCAGAAACCCCGAGCTTAGGATCCGATTTAGTCTTGAGATACAAAAGCTTTGATGTACCTAGCGTCAGGAGTATCCCGCCGGATACTCCCAATAATTTAGGTAACGATAGAAATGGATAAGGTGCTTCGAGTCCAAAACCATAGTGCATAATTGTCGCAACGGAAGTTGCAGCGAAACACAAGAGAAAACCGTACATCGTAGCGTGGTGCGCCCATTTTCGCGTTTTACTGTATCGATCTGTGTTCTCGTAGTTACAACCCTGGCCCATACCACCGTCGAGGTTTTTCATTGTCCCCGCCGCATGGAAAGCTGAAGTTAAATCTGCCCAACGAATCCAGTCACCCCCGACTGTATTCCAATACCGATAGAGACCGACAAAAAGAATTAATAACGGACCGAAAAACAGTGGCGTAAATACAGCGACCAGACTGTTGTGTGAAATTAAACTATAAAAAGTCTCATCGGAGATCCAAGGAATATTCCCGACCAGCCCAAATAGGATTGCGGCCACCATTGTGATCAAAGCAATGGTCCAACCATTGCTTTGTAATTTCATGGCGATCAAGGAGCCGGGAACATGCGATTCCCAACTTTCCACTCGAACATCCGCCAGCGCTTTGGGTATGTTCAAATCAAACTCGTGTGGACAAGTGTACTGGCAACTGTGGTAACAAGCCTGACAGTTATGACAAAGGTTGGCCATGTGAATAATGTTTTCATCATTGAAACTTCTATATCGCGTCATCGCCTGAAATGACGCACAAAAGCCCTCGCAATATCGACACGCATTACAAATCGCTAATTGCCGATTAGCCTCCTCAAGCGCTTTGGCGTGCATAGTCAGCGGCCTCCTTCCCAGCGATACGGCCAAACACCGTTCCGATTGTCATACCAAACCCGGCCAAGTAGCCTTGCCCGAGAATACTTCCAGCCATAATCTCGCCTGCTGCCCACACATTTGTCGCGCGCTCGTTTGAAAACGAGACACGAGCATCTCCGTCAACTTTGAATCCCAGATAAGTGAAGGTCACTCCCGGCCTCAATTGGTAGCCATAAAATGGCGGAGTATCAATTGGCCGCGCCCAATTTGTTTTAGCGGGCTTCAGGTCTTTTGTTGATAATCCATCAAGCTCTGTCGGATAGAACTCCCCGTCCTGACAGGCTGCATTGAACTTCGAGATTGTCTTCTCAACCGATTTTACTGGGAGTCCCAGTTTTTCGGCCAACTCAGTGATTGAATTTGCCTGAGTCGCAGTAAAAACCGTTGGCATAAAGAGGTTATGAGACTTCTGATCGATAATCGCATATCCCACTTGATCAGGCTGCGCCGCAACCAATCGCCCCCAAATCGCATAGCGCTTTGGCCAAACATCCTCGCCTTCGTCATAGAACCGCTCGCCATTTTTGTTCAAAACGACGGAAAACGGCACGCAATCGACTCGGGTAACAATCCCGCCGTCGTATTCAGGAGCTCGCCCATCGATGGCCACGGCGTGACACTGGGTTGGGTCGCCAACTTGATCGGCTCCTTTGTCTAAAAGATTCTTGAGTACTTCCCCGGTGTTATAGGGGGTACCACGAATAAGGAAGTTTTTCGCGGCATCGCCCCAAGCACGAGTTAACCATTCCTTGTTCGATTCAAAACCACCAGACGCCAAAACAACAGCCCGTGCACGAATGTAAGATTGCTTGCCTTTGATATCGACTAGGACACCGTCAAATAATCGATCTTGAATGACGATATCCAACACTGTTGCGAGATAATGAACATCAACGCTCAGATCTTCCAAACGGTTGTAATAGGCGTTCACGAGTGCTTTACCACCTCCCAAGAAGAAGGCGTTCGTCCGCGATAACGATAACGTTCCGGATAGCGATTCTTGAAAATAGACGCCTTGACTTTGCATCCAGTCATAACATTCTTCAGAGTGGCGGATCGCGAGCCTTGCAAGAGATTCGTCAGTATCTCCCTTAGTGACCTTCACCAGATCCTCAAAGAACTCATCTTCAAGGTACTGATCGGTCAGCACACCCTTAGGAGTTTGATGCATGCATCGAAAATTCCGCGTGTGACGTGAGTTTCCACCACGATAAGAACGACGTGCTCTTTCCAAAAGCAAGACTTTAGCTCCAGACTCGGCTGCTCTAATCGCCGCACATAAAGCCGCATTGCCTCCCCCGACCACAATTACGTCATAGGAAAACGGTTCCTCTCCTGGACGAACTAATGCAGTGTTTGGCTCAATTTTCGGTATTTCGATAGGCATCGGTTGCTCGTTCGTGGAATTGTCGTAATCGGTAGCGCTGAGCGTTTGTAAGATGCTCACCCATAACCTTCTCAGCCAAAGTAGCATCGCGTGCTCTCAACGCTTCTAGCAACAATCGATGTTCTTCGATTGCTGTTTCAGCACGCTCTGGAAATTCCATGGTCGAAGGGCCTAATATGAGCATCGCTTTTTGAACTGACTCAAGGGCCTTCCATAGGTATCTATTTTTCGCGCTATTCAGAATAGCAACGTGGAATGTGTGATTGAGGAGAGCCATCTCGCGGGAGTCGTGCCGAGCATCCTCCATTCCCGCCTGTATGACCTCAAGTTCTTGCAATTCAACATCGGTGATTACACGCGCACTCATTTGCGCTGCTGTCCGTTCGAGCACCTCGCGGATCTCGTAAAGCTCAATAACTTCGGCATAAGATAAATCGCGAATGACCATTCCAAATCGGGGCTCTGAGATCACCAAACCGTCCGATTCGAGGCGTCGTAAAGCCTCTCGAACGGGGGTGCGACTGACGCCAAGCTCCTCAGCGATGATTTGCTCGCGCAGATAATCTCCGGGCTTCAATTGGCCTTTCTGAATTCGGACCAGCAATAATTGATAGCAACCAATTGCTTGGTTTTCTCTCACTTCTGTCATATTCTCGACGGTATACTTTTGAATACCACTGTGTCAACACTAAGGATTTTGGTTGAAGCAGCAAGTATCTACTATCGCACTCTGTCTTATTTGTGGCGTTATCCTCAATACGCTTGGAGCGCCACTTCCATTTTTATTCGGTTCACTCGGCGGTTGTCTCATTGGGGCTCTGTTAGGAATGGATCTCAAAGGCATCCCAATATGCTCAACTGTGAGTCGAACGATTCTCGGTGTTGCGATCGGAACTTCATTGAGCTGGGCGCTCGTCATTGCCATTCCCGACTATGCAACGACTCTCGTACTGATTCCACTCTATGTCGTGCTGATTGGCGTCTGTGGCATTCCTTATTTTCATCGAGTGTTTCGTTACGATCTTCCAACATCGTTCTACGCAGCAATGCCGGGCGGTCTCCAAGATATGGTGATCTTTGGAATAGAAGCAGGAGCGAACCCTCGTTCGCTATCACTAATCCATGCAACGCGAGTTTTAGCGTTAGTCACAGCTGCACCACTGGTGCTGGTCTATTTTTTTGATTTACCTCTCAATAGATCACTCGGCGATCCTATTGCCGCATTGCCTGTCTCAGAGCTCATACTTCTTTTTGGGATTGGCATTTTAGGATGGCAAGTATGCAAGCGAATCGGAATGTTCGGAGCTTCTGTGTTAGGACCCTTATTGTTCTCTGCGCCACTTGCCTTGGCAGGAGTCCTCACCCACCGCCCACCACAAGAAGCGATTTTGGTGTCTCAGTTCTTCATCGGTATCGGCATCGGTGCTCACTATAAGGGAATCACTGTGAGCGAGTTAAAACGAGACATCCTCGCCGCTCTCGGCTACGTCCTGATTCTCGCCGGTATTTCCATAGCAACCATCGCTATCGCAGTGGAGCTCAGTACGCTGCAAGATGCGGATCTCTTTTTGGCGTTTTGGCCGGCTGGTCAAGCCGAATTAGCAGTGTTGTCCCTAGCAGCCGGCGGAAATCTTGGCGTGATCGTTTTGCATCATTTAGTTCGGATTATCTTGGTCATTATGGGCGCACCGATAGTGAGTAGAGGGGTATTGAAATCGGTAAAAAACAAGATTTAACGGAACCGATGCTCCAAGAACAGCTCTGCAAGTGACTGAGCCAAAGGATCTAACTGTCTTCCTCTACGTCTGATTAAGCCCACAACGCGACGAATCTGGGGCTCAATTAGCTGAACACTGCACAGAATCGGATGGTCAGATTTTGGCATAGCCATAGACGGAACCACTGCAATTCCTAATCCCGCCTCTACAAGGCCAATCATCGTGGTGCCATGTTGAGTTTCAAAGATACTTCGCGGCTTAATTTTCTGCGAAGCAAGCGCCTGATCGATGATCAACCGATTACCTGATCCCTTATCAGCAGCGATATAGTCGTAGTCGGCTAGTTCACTCCATCTTACGGTACCTTTGGCGGCGATAGGATGATCTCGCCTGCATGCTGCGACAAATGATTCCTCTACCAATTCTGTAAATTCGACATCTTTATCCTGAGAGCCAACAAAATTGATACCGAAATCAGCATTACCTCTCGCGACGTCGAGGAGAATATCGTTTGCACTAGAATCGATTAGCTTCACTTTTACGTTGGGAAATTTGTGATGAAACTCTTTTATCACACCCGAAGCGAAGTAATTCACGGCAGACGGCACGCAGCCTACGATCACCTCTCCGCGATGCGAGGAGTCGGATCCTTTGACGCCAAGTATTGTTGTGTCTAAATCTGAAAGAATACGCTCAACGTGCCTCCGGAAATCGCGACCTGTCGCTGTTAGAGTTACTCGTCGAGTTGTACGAACAACCAGTTGAGTCTCGATAGACCGTTCTAGCTTATCAATCCTGCGACTCAACGCTGGTTGCGAAATATGAATTTGCTCTGCCGCCCCACTAAAGGAGCCGACGTCTGCTAACGCACGGAACGCTACAAGGTCATCGATATCTACTTTTGCCACTTCTATAAATACACAATTTGCATTAATCCATTATATTAATGCATTTAATTTTTTGATCACAGTGATAGAAGATCATCTTAGGTAATCGAGCTTTGCTCATAGCCAGAAACAATAAGCAAAAATAAGTGGATCAAATATGAAACTTCTACGAAAAAAACTTTTTACCGCTGCGGCTGCAGTATTGATGTCTCAGGCAGCGTTCGCCGAAGTCAATATGGCGGGTAAGACGATCGAATGGACCATACCTTTCTCTGAGACAGGCGGATCAGCCAAATGGGCTAATTTCTTTGCCCCTTTGTTATCTGATGCCCTACCTGGGAACCCAACAGTCGTTGTGAAATTCATGCCCGGCGCTGGCTCAACTAAAGGTGCCAACTGGTTTCAACGTCAAAAACACACTGATGGAACCGTTATGTTTGGATCATCGGGGTCGACTCAATTCCCGTACCTACTCGACGATCCTCGAGTGCAGTATGAATACAACGACTGGGTTCCTGTAATGGCATCTGGCACTGGCGGTGTCGCGTACCTAAACGCTGAAGCGGGTGCAAAGTTTGATGGGTCAGCCAACAATCTGAAAGATATTCAGTTCGTTTACGGCAATCAAGGTGCAACTAGGCTCGACCTCGTACCTGCTATGGCGTGGGATATGCTCGGCATGAAAGTGAATCATGTGATGGGCATCAAAGGCCGTGGCGATGGCCGAAAAATGTTTGAATCTGGTGAAGCCAACATTGATTATCAAACTTCGGCAGGCTACCTCAAAGGTTCAAAAAAATTCGTAGATGACGGTACCGCTGTGGCAATGATGACATGGGGTGCATTGGATGACGAAGGCAATATCGTGCGAGATCCAACCTTCCCAGACATTCCCACCTTTAAAGAAGTTTGCGAAAAAACTGCGGGGTGTGATGTCAATGGAAAGGAGTTCAAGGTTTGGAAGGCATTTTTCGTCTCAGGTTTTCCAGTGCAGAAACTAGCCTTTTTGCCGGCGGGTACACCGAAGGAAGTTTCAGACACATATGCAGCGGCTTTCGAAAAAATTCGTAATCGACCTGATTTTGCAGCCCTTGCGGAAAAACGCTTAGGCAAATATCCATTGTTTGTCGGCGCCGGCGCCCAGAAGGCGATGAAAGTGGCAACCGATCTGGATCCGGAAGCGAAAAAATACGCTATTCAGTACTTAAAAGACCGTTTCAATGTCTCGTTGAAATAAGAGTCCACTACATGTTGTTGCTAGCGTAATGGCTAGCAACAACTCTTCGGAATCTTCATATGGAATTACTTTACACTGCTGCAGGAGCATTGGCGTCTGCATCCAGCCTTATCATGCACCAAGAAGTGTTTTTGTTTTTAGCCATCGGTGTGGTTTTAGGGCTATCAGTTGGGGTATTCCCAGGTCTAGGGGGCATTGCCGGCTTGTCTTTAATGCTGCCCTTCATTTTTGGTTTGGATCCGATTATCGGACTTGCTCTGATGGTCGGATTAATAGCTGTGGTTCCCACGTCTGACACATTTGCATCAGTTCTCATGGGTATCCCAGGATCCTCGTCTAGTCAGGCCACGGTATTAGATGGATTTCCTCTCTCGAAGCAAGGTCATGCTGCAAGAGCGCTCTCCGCTGCTTTTGCCTCATCACTGTTCGGCGGTCTTGTTGGCGCATTGTTCTTAACCATCTTCATTCTTGTTGCGCGTCCTGTGGTGTTGGAATTCCAATCTCCCGAGCTGCTAATGGTATCCATTTTCGGATTATCGATGGTTGGGATTCTTGCTGGCAAAATTGCTTTAAAAGGCGTGGCCTCGGCTGGTCTTGGGATAATGATCGCATCTATAGGTGAAGGACCATTTAATGGCGAATTACGGCTAGCTTCTTATGATTTCCCTTATCTGCTAGATGGTTTCAAGCTCGTTATCGTCGGTCTTGGCATATTCGCCATTCCAGAGATCGTCGCATTGTTACGCAAAGGCGGAAGCATCAATGAAAGCAGGGCGCTGGGAGACGGGTGGTTAACTGGAGTCAGAGATTGGTGGGAGCATAAGTGGCTTTCTGTCCGATGTTCAATTATTGGAGTCTTAGTAGGTGTCATTCCTGGTCTTGGAGGCTCTGTCGTTGACTGGATCGCCTACGGTCATGCAATCCAAACAACCCCTGATAAGAGACAATTCGGGAAAGGCGAAATACGCGGTGTTATTGCGCCTGAGAGTGCTAATAATGCAAAAGAAGGTGGTGGTTTAGTTCCGACGCTTTTGTTCGGCATTCCAGGCTCTGGGTCTATGGCAATATTTATCGGGGCGCTCGCACTTCTCGGCTCCGGCGAACTTGAAGTCGGTCAGTCCATGCTGACGGATAACTTGGACTACACATACAGTATCGTCTGGCTCTTAGCCCTCGCAAATGTGCTGGGTACAGTGCTTTGCATCATCTTAGCCCCACAAATAGCGCGCTTAACTTCAATTCCTTTTGTTCTAGTCGCCCCTTTCGTTTTTATGATTATTACTTTTGCGGCATTTCAGTCAGGCCAAGATATCCTCGACTTAGTTGTTCTGTTTTGTATCGGAATACTGGGAATTTTTATGAGGCGTTTTGATTGGTCTCGCCCCGCTTTTCTGATCGGGTTCGTTCTGGCGAAACCTGTTGAAAATTTCTCTAATAATGCATACCAGATCGCCGGGATACGGTTCGATCAGAATATTTCTGCTGGGATGGATTACGTTTTTGGACCAATTGTTATTGTTATTGCAATCATCACAGTTCTATCCGTGGTCGTCGGTCTTCGACAGGCTAAACACATCCAGCCCGAAGGGGATTTGGAAACGGGTGGTAAAAGAGCTCCGTTGGCCTTTCTACTTCTACTCGTGGCTTTTACAGCGATATTCCTTTTCAACATCGGGATGATTCCTGGCTATGCTTGGACGGATGCCGTTTTCCCTTTCACAATTGGATGCTTAGTATTCTCTATACTATTGATCTTGCTCGGCCAAATGATGTTGAAGCCCGAATCTGATGCTCTGTTTGTGGATTCAGAAGTACGGCCAGATTCTCATTCCGAACGATCGTTGTGGGGCACCATTAGCTGGTTCGTAGGGCTTTTAGTTGGCAGCATGATCACGGGTTTCATTATCGCTTTGACATGCTTTCTCGCTTGTTTCTTCCGAGTACGAGCTAATTTATCTTGGCCGATGACGTCATTAATGACTGTCTGCGGGGTAGGTTTTATGATTTTCATGGGATGGATGTTGAACAGAGAGTTCCCGGGTGGTCTAGCTCAATCCATTTTCAGTCTTCCTTGGCCATTACGGTGAGAGTAGTTAAGTGAGTTTCCAGAAATCGTTCCCTTTTATCTTTATGCGCGGAGGTTCATCGCGCGGTCCTTACTTCAATAAAAAGGATCTACCGTCTGATCGGGATGAACTGAGCGAAGTATTGATTTCCGTTCTTGGTTCTGGTCAATTCTTGAACATTGATGGGATTGGCGGGGGCAATGCGGTAACCACAAAAGTCGCCATCTTGAGCCAGTCTGATGATGACTGGGCCGATGTCGACTATTTCTTTGCTCAAGTGAGTGTTTTGGACAAAACAGTCGACTACCGCCCAACATGCGGGAATATTTTGGCAGGAGTCGGACCTGCAGCCGTTGAAATGGGTCTAGTAAAGATTGCTGGGGATCTCACCGAAGTAAAAATCAAAGCTGTGAATACTGGAGCGAGGGTCATTTCTAAAGTTAAAACCGATCTAGGAGCCGTTAACTATTTTGGAGATTGCCAGATAGATGGGGTTCCCGGCACATCATCTCCGATTCAATTACTTTTTCTTGATGTGGCAGGATCGTCCACAGGGAAGCTTTTTCCTACTGGATCAGCAACTGACGTTATAAGAGATGTGGAAGTTACTTGCATGGATCTAGCTATGCCCATGGTCATAGCTAGAGCAAGTAGTTTCGGATTAACTGGAAGCGAGTCGGTAGAGGAGCTCGAAAGCAACAGAGCTTTCTTCGAATCAATGGAAGCGATTCGCGTCGAGGCTGGACAGCGAATGGGTATGGGCGACGTGTCTGAATCAGTGACTCCAAAATTTGGATTAGTCGCTCAAGCCTCTGAGGTTGGACATATGATATGCAGGTATTTCATGCCTTGGCAGACCCACCCCTCTCTGGCAGTGACTGGAAGTCAGTGCTTAGCTTCTTGTGCGCTCGCACCAGGAACAGTTGCTTACGATCTTATGAAAACACCTGAGAACTGTCCTGCAACGATTATTTTGCATCATCCAATGGGAACGATGGAGGTCCTCGTTGATTTTGAAATTACTGCGAATAATCAGTTTGTCCATAAGTCAGCTGGTCTTACCAGAACAGCCCGCAAGCTGGCATCAGGAGAGGTCTTTGCGCATATTCCAAGCAATTAAGCGTCTAATAAAGACTCTTATAAAGCTAAATTGAATGGTCTTCGTCTTTCATCGTACTAAGGCCTCCCACAGCCGGCATCCGAATTTCTGGGCACATGGACACAAAAGGCCCTAAAAAATGCAACAAGGAACGCTCGATGTTTTCCGTCGCCATTTGTTGGCCGAAAGCATTAAATTGTTTATTTTTGATCAACGCGCCGTCTAGATTCCAACCACTTCAATACAACCATTACCTGACTGTCCGTTATTCGTGATTGCGTTATCCAACACTCCTCAACCGAAGATCATAAGAGTCTTTATTCGCAACCTCGATCATTTTTAAGGTTTACGCCAAATCTCAAACTCGCGTGGCTTAAGCTCATTAGTGCACGGGTACCAAATATACTGTTGTCGGGTGGCGCGCCCGAGAGGATTCGAACCTCTGACCTTTGCCTCCGGAGGAAATTGCTCTCTAAAGAGCCTCAATATTTGCAATGCTTTTAGATCCAAAATTGAGCAGTATGCATGTTTTGTATTAAAGAATAATTAATAAGAGGATCTATAAAGGAATATAAGATTTTTGACAGGACTCATTGAAGTCACCAACAAACGTAGGTGACTTATCGCACGATGTTATCTACGAGAAGAAGTAAGTATCAACTAGCTTCCGCAGAAGCCAATTCGCGTGTTCTATCTATGAATTCGAGCACCATCGCGGCGGTCCATGAGAAACTTTGTCCGCCACATGCCGTACCTTCTATCGGATCATAGTACTCGGCGAATCCACTTGTTCTAATAAGATCTATGCTTGTCTCACAAATCTTTTGACTGAGCTCATGATGGTCCTTGTCCATCAATCCATCACAGATCATATAGTTGATAATTAGCCAAATGGGACCTCGCCAATATCTGTAGCGTTCAAACTGACTACTCTCTGGGTCTTGGCTCGGAATGCCAAAACGTGTGGAGACTCGATGCAGCTTATCGGCAATGGATTGTTTGCGACTAGGTGGGATTTGCGTGAGCACAGGTATCAACCCACCGATCGATGCGTTGATAACGTGTTTTTGCGCAACGCGATCAAAACACACATATTGTCTGAGATTATCATTCCAGAGGCTATCTAGGGCTTTGATACCTTTCTTAAACATGGTGTCACTAGCGTTTGCGACCTCGATTTCACCTATTTCCCTAGCGAGGGTACCGATATCGTAGATAGATTGAAGTAGCATTGTGTTAAAACCGGGATCGACAATCTGAAACGGCGAATGTTTATGAAGAACCTTGTTATCCCAGTGGAGCGATTCAAATCTCTGAACGAGCCAAATATATCGTTCATATTGCTCTTGAGTGGGGCGATGATCGGGGTTCGCGTGTGTTGTATCGCGGCGTTGAAATGCTTTGACCCCCTCGGTAGGGACTCTTGCTAACGCTTCATCCCAGTCAACAGAATTGTCGCGACCAGATTCCCACGGGTGAATAATAGCAACGAGTCCTTCTGAATTTGGATCTCGACACTCATAAAACCATTCGTGCCATGAATGGATTTTCTTTAATAGATTTCTGAGTCTATCCAAATATGCTGATTGATGGGGCGTTCGCTCAACTACTTTCTTAAGACAATAGCCAGCAACTGGTGGTTGTGTGATTCCCGAGGTGGGAACAGGCCTATTAGTGTTCCAAATATCAGGCCCTGGAAAATAACCGTCATTTTGTTGGTGAAATATGATGTGGGGCACCATCCCATCATCCCACTGGTGCTCGAACAATGTTTCAATTTCAACCCAGGCGCGCTCTACGTCAAAGTGTGCGAACCCAATGGCGGTCAGACAGCTGTCCCAGTTCCACTGGAATGGGTACAGTCCATGTGTTGGAACGGTATATCTTCCTTGATCGTTGGCTCTAATAGTCGCAATCGCTTGGTCAATCGTCTCTTTCACTTTTAAATCCTTATATGCTGACTGCGAGGTTGTTTGCTGGATCAAACCAGCGAATCCGATCTTGAATTGGATCCAAGAAAATCTGATTGCCCACTTCCACTTGGGTATCCACATCTAGAATCGCTCGAAAAGGTGTGCCTGCTACAGATACGGTCACCAACAAATGAGGGCCCAGAGGCTCGATCATTAATACTTCAGCAGGCAAGCCGCTCGCTGCGAGTAGAACGTCCTCAGGGCGGATAGCGCAAAGTAATTCATTAGAAAAAGCGCTTGGACCAGTAAAATCGACACCTGCTACCTTCCAAGTGTTGGATCTAACGATTTGAGCTTTGAGGAAGTTCATTGGCGGATTGCCAATGAACCCAGCAACAAAATGGGTCGCAGGATTTCGGTAAAGCTCCATAGGATCGGCGGCTTGGACGATTTTCCCAGTATCCATTACGCTCACGCGATCAGCTAAACTCATTGCTTCAACTTGGTCATGAGTCACATAAATTGCCGTTGTATTGCTACGCTGGAGAACACCCTTCAGTTCTGCGCGCATTTCGAGGCGAAGGAGTGCATCCAGATTCGATAGAGGTTCATCCATTAAAATAACATCGGGCTCCATGGCGAGCGCTCTTGCTACGGCCACTCGTTGACGCTGACCTCCAGATAATTCGCCTGAGTACCGCGATAGCAGTTGTTCAATATGCATCAGCTCAGCGTTTTCTTGAACTCGGTCAGCAATGGTGGCCGCATTCATTTTGGCCATTTTTAGACCAAATCCAATATTATCGGCGACGGTCAAATGCGGAAAGATGGCATAGTTCTGGAAAACCATGCTGATTCCTCGATCCTTTGCTGGCAGATGATCGATCCGGCGATTATCGATCCAGACTTCTCCGGACGAGGCTGTCTCGAGACCAGCTATGATTCTCAAGAGTGTTGTTTTTCCGCATCCCGAAGCGCCCAACAGAACCATAAATTCTCGGTCATGGATTTCCAGATTGATGTCGTTTAATGCTTCGTACGAGTCGAATCGTTTAGAAATATTCCGGATGCTGATTGCTGCCATTTTTTGGTCCGTCAATTACCTGTTTGATATGCCCCACATGGCAAATAAATACTTTCTAACTGCAAATATGAAGACGAGTGCTGGGATCACCAGAATAAAGCCGCCAGCAAACTTCAAATGCAAAGGGGCCGTATCCAAATTCTGTAAAAGGAAGGCAGTTAGGGTCCGGTTTTGAATAGTAAGAACAGCCGATGCGAAAACTTCATTCCATGAAATGACAAATGCAAATATTGCTGATGCGGTGATTCCCGGTAAGATCAATGGTAAGACAACGTGCCGGAACGCTCCGAAGCGGGTACAACCGAGCGTCCAAGCCGCTTCCTCGAGTTCCTTAGGTATTCCTGAAAATAGTGAAAAGGTAATCAGGATGGCAAATGGCAGTGCTAGCGTTGTGTGTATCAGTGATAAACCAATTTGCGTGTCATCGAGGCCTGTCTCAATAAATAGAACAGCTAATGGTAATGCGAGTAATGGTAGGGGAAAGGCTCGCGTCATGAGAATCATTACTCGGAAGAATTCTTTTCCTATAAAATCAAATCGCGAGAGCGCATATCCTGCTGGGGCGCCGAGTCCAATTGAGAAGATCATGGTTAAGACTGCAACTATGATTGAGTTCACCAAGGCATCGACCATACCGTTGAATTTCATGAAAAAGACGAGGCTTTCGAGGTCAAATTCTGGAATTAATGACATGGGGAACTGATTGATAGCTTCTGGTGAGGATAGCGCATTCACGGCCAGTAAATAGAGTGGGCCTAAAATCCAAAGACATAGCAGAACGATGGATGAGAGATAAACCATTCGTGATGCTTTGGTAGTGGCTCCGACTTGGTCCATCAGATGCTGACCCCCTTTGGTACTCTCAGTACGCGGAGAATCAGTAAGGTAAATGCAATTGAGAGGCCGAGGATAACTAAGGCAATGGCTGCGGCTGCTCCACTATTCAACAAATCAAACTGATAGGTATAGGTTTCACCCATCAGAACTGGGAACAGTGTTCCGCCAAGCGCTGCCACAACAGCGAACACTTCAAAAGCAAGGATCACCCGTAAAATGAGGGCCGTCTGTAGAGAAGGTCTGAGAAGAGGCAGTGTCACTCGAGCGAATTGCTGCCACCGTGATGCGCCAAAAACACTTGCCGCTTCGTAATATTCTTTTGGGATGAGGCCAATACCCGCAACTAGAATCACCAACATAATTGCAGTGGCGCGCCATATCTCGGCAAGTGCGATGGCGACAAAAATCATCATTGGGTTTTGGTAGGTCAACAAAGGAGTTGGTTGACTGATCAAGCCAAGGCTCATCATCAAGGAATTAAGAAATCCGGTCTGCTCAAAAATGACCAGCCAGATGATCCCTGCGGCCAGATCTGAAATACCCAAAGGGATAGTCCAGATGTACAAGACAAACTCCCTGCCTTTGGTCATGCCATTGACCATTGTTGCCATCAATAATGCAAGCGCGAGCTGAACCGGCACGACCGCAGCAGTTAATAGAAGTGTATTTTCGAGTGAAATTGAAAACTTCCAATGACTAAAAACGTCCTGAAAGTTCTTCAGCGAATATCCATCGCTTGATGAGTGTTCAAATGCTTGTGTGATGACTGATAAAAACGGATAGAGAAAGAACACAGCCAGGAACAGAGAAGCAGGTGCGATTAGCACATAGGGAAGCTGTTTATTTTGACTCCACATTCCGCTGACCTCCTATCCTGGCTGAGAAAAGTGGCTCACATGATGAGCCACGACCCGATTAATTGACTGGGCACGCGCCTTTCGATGGTGCGTCAGGAGCCCAACATGGTGCGCCTGTCTCGTTCATGATTGCTTGTAACTTTGCCTTTTGATCGTTGAGAACCGTTCGGATGTCTTGATTCGCCAATACGATCCGCTCAAAGCTGTCGACAAAAATACGGTTAAAATCTCCACCCTTACTCCCGAGGCCTGCAGGCAGGAGGCCTGGGTTGGCGTCGGGTGATCCACTCATCTTAGCAATAGCATCGCCTGCGGCTTGAACAGCTGGTGGCAGATCACCTGGCAAGTCGACATCAACTACTGGAAAGAAGTTGGTGGCACGCAATGTTGCGAGCTGTGTTTTAGGGTCGAGCATGTGCTTTACGACCGCCTTGGCTCCTGCCATATCAGGAGCGGTTTTCGGAATTGCGACTCCCGCGATTACTGGCATGAAGCCTCGGCCTTCTGGACCAGCTGGTGCCGGGAATGCAATGAAGTCATCTGGACGCTCATTGAAGGCGTTAGCAAGACGGGAGGTATGGTCAAAGGCAATCCAGACTTCTTCGCTAAGTAACTGTTCCTGAAGGAATGAGTAATTCGTTGATGCTGGGTTGGTGACAGCCCAGAGCTCGCGGAACTTCTCCCACGCAGTCACTGCTTTATCGGAGGCGAAAGTACGGACCACGCCATCCGTGTAGGACGGGTAAAGGTAGCCTTGGAAAAATCGATGTTTTAAGCCTTTAGGGCCAGCTGGAAATCCAAATTTGGCAGAACCTGTCGCGTTTTTTACGTTAGTTGCCCAGGCGATTAACTGATCATATGTCAAGGCATCTACATTGGCTCCTTTGGGCAGATATTGAAGAGCTTTTTTATTCGCAGCCATGACGTAGCTAGCCTGCATCCAAGGGATGTATTGCTTCGAATTCGTTCCCAGCTTAGCTAAATCATTAAATGTAGCGCTGGCCGCTCGAAGGCCCAGTGAGTCCAGGTCAACAAGGTTGTCGGGATTCATGGCGGCGAAATCACCATGCAATGCCCCAAGTACACCGATTTCTCCGGAGCCTGCTTGTAGCTCAGCTTGGAGTCGAGTTAGCCAAGGTCCGCCATCATTTGCTTGATAAGTTACTTTGGATGGTGACGAGGCAAGTACTTGGTCACGCATCGCTTGAGTTTCTTGTGCTGGTTTGGCTTGAGTCGACCAGAATAGAACTTCCGCATTGGCGCTTACGGATAATGCGCAACCGATCGCTAAAGCTATTATGGTTTGGTTTAATTTCATGAGTGAGATCCTCTCTAGTTTTGAGCCTGTCGCTCTTCATTATTGTAATTACTCGCGTTTAGCGAATGGAGTAAGGTTGGTGTAACGTTACATCATTGGTCAAGAAAAATTTCGTAGATTAGTTCTGAAATTCAGTTTATCAGTACAAATTTTGCCAATTTAATTGGATTTTTTGTCGAAACAACGTTAAATCAAGTGTCATGACAAAAACGAATTTGAAAGCTGTTGCTGCAATGGCTGGAGTCTCTGTAACAACGGCCAGTCAGGTGCTGAGAGGAACTGGGCGTATTTCTGAAAATACGATCGCTCGTGTTTTAAAAGTGGCTAAACAGTTGAACTATATCCGTGACAATCGCGCAGCATCGATGCGTTCGGGCGAGTCCAACGAGATCGGGATGGTTGTTCAACACATCATCAATCCGTTTAATGCCGAGGTGATCAGCGGCGTTAGCGGATATTTGAGTGAGCAGGGATATTTTGTTTCTGTACTAGACAGTCAATTAGAACAGGATAAAGAACTCCAAAACCTTGAGGCTTTTGTAAGTCATGGGCGGTCAGGACTTATTTGGGTTCCAACAAATCATGCGTCAAGCCAATCACTAGACATGCTTGTTCGATCACAGATTCCGACCGTGACATTCTTGCGGCAAGTCGAAAATTCTCCTTTTGACCATGTTGGTATCCAAAACCAAACTGCCACGTGGGCTGCAACAAATTATTTGGTTAATAATGGACATCGAAACATCGCTTATTTTGGTGGCGTTGACTACGCACAAGTGCGAGCTGAGCGAATTGCGGGGTACCAGCAAGCATTAGCAGACCACGGAATTGGAGGCCAGTTGATTTGGGATTGTGCCGACTCAAAGCTTGCTGGTCTTGAGGCTGCTGAGCTCCTTTTTAAACAACACCCTGAGATTACTGGCATAGTTTGCAACGGTGATATGGTTGCTCTCGGCGCGTGTGTTGCTGTCAAGAAAATGGGTATGACGCCTGGCGAAGACAAATCAATTTTTGGTTTCGACGATATTTCGGATGCAGCTATTGCAGACCCTCCTTTATCCACTCTAGGCATCTGTCCCCGAGTCTTGGGTCGGACGCTAGCAAAAGTTTTGGTGGAGCGAATACGGCATCCTGATTTGCCGATTGCGAATACTTCAGTGGCGGCGGATCTGATCTTGCGCGGATCTACGGGTGCTTGTAACCAGTTGAATAATTGATGACAGAATTCTCAAATCGACAATTTCTACTCGATCACACGGCGGCGATTCTTGCGTTTTACGAACCGGTTATTTTTGATCCAGCCGGCGGCTTTTATCAAAACTTGAAAGATGATGGGACTGTGTTTGATCCACACTCCCGCCATCTCGTGTCCTCGACGCGCTTTGTTTTTAATTACGCCGAGGCCTATCGCCGCGGACTGGGCAGTCACTACCAAGCCTGGGCAAGACACGGTATTGACTATTTGCTGAATCATCATCTGCACGAGACAGGACACTTTTCTTGGATTTTAGGTATGTCGCCCGATCACCGGGCACTGGCTTACGGTCATGCGTTCGTTATATTGGCTGGCGCTACAGCGATTCGAGCAGGTGTCGAGGGTGGGGCTCGATGTCTGGCATTGGGTGAGCACATCCTGGAAACCTATTTCTTTGAGTCGCACGCATCAGCCTACGCAGACGAGCGGTCACCTGATTTAACCGAGCTCAGTTCCTATCGAGGGCAAAATGCGAATATGCATGCGTGTGAATCGATGATTGCCTCCTATCACGCAACTGGAAGCGCGCATTATTTGGAACGGGCGACGATCTTAGCCAAACGGTTCGCAGGAGAATTGGCCGATCAAGCTGGCGGCATGGTGTGGGAGCATTATTCTGAGGATTGGTCGATTGATTGGGACTTTAATCGGGATCAACCCAATGATCTGTTTAAGCCCTGGGGATTTCAGCCGGGTCACCAAGTAGAGTGGTCGAAACTACTGACGGAACTATTTCAGATTACCAATGAATCTTGGTACTTGGAACGCGCGATTACCTTGTATGAACGAGCCATAGACACCGGATGGGACGATACATATGGTGGCTTGGTTTATGGAGTCGCTCCGGATGGTTCCTTTGCGAGTGCTGACAAGTATTTTTGGGTGCATGCGGAAGCATTTGCAGCTGCATATCGTCTTTTTAGACTGACTGGTAAACAGCGATATCTCGATGATTATCAGCGAATTTGGGACTACGCTTGGACACATTTGGTTGATCATCAATATGGCGCTTGGTTCCGCGTTCTGACTCGGGAAGGGCGAAAAATCGATGATCTCAAATCTCCAATGGGGAAAGTTGACTATCACACATTGGGGGCGTGCTGGGATGTCCTTGATCAGCTCAAAGGGAGGTAGTGTCTTTTGCCATCCTCTGCGTGACTTAGAAGGTTTAGCCTTAGATATTGGTTTAATCCAAGATAAGGTGAAAGCCTGGTTCGTAGAACAAGCGGAGAAATCGAAGCGACTACAAGAAATGGCGTGGCATTCGGTTAAAGTGACAGGCCAGTGATAACATTATTAATGCTAGTTATCTCGGCAGATAGCGCATTCCCGTGACAAAAAGAAAACATTTCTGTTACAAATGAACTACCTGTTGTATAGGTCGATTGAATAATAAATAAAAAAGGAGTTGCTCATGAAAAAAGCACTTATGGTCGCCTCAGTTGTGGCTTTCGCGCATACGGCTCAGGCCGCTACCCTTAACCTGTATTGCTCAGCGCAGGAAGATTGGTGTCAATTAATGTCAAAGTCTTTTGAGGAAAAGACTGGGATCAATGTCAAAATGCAACGCAAGTCATCTGGAGAAACTTTTGCGCAAATTCGCGCGGAGTCTGCGAATCCTAAGGGAGACGTATGGTGGGGCGGTACTGGCGACCCGCATCTTCAGGCGGCCGAGGAGAAGTTGACTGCTCCCTATGTTTCGCCGATGAGAAGTGAGCTCCAAGATTGGGCGATAAGCCAAGCGAAGAGTGCCGGTGACAGGACGATTGGCATTTATTCAGGTGCACTGGGATACGGATACAACACTGATCTGTTGGAGAAGAATAACCTCCCTGCACCGACATGTTGGAAAGATCTTTTAAAACCGGAATTCAAAGGGCATTTGCAAATAGCCAATCCCAATTCATCAGGCACGGCTTACACGACCCTGGCGACAATGATGCAACTGTTCGGGGAGGATGGTGGATTTGATTACATGAAGAGCCTCCACAAAAACGTGAACCAGTACACGAAATCAGGATCAGCTCCAATTAAAGCATCGGCGCGAGGTGAGACTACCGTAGGTATTGTATTCATGCATGACGCTGTGAAGCAGGCTGTCTCTGGTTTCCCGATTAAGGTGGTCGCTCCATGTGAGGGAACTGGCTACGAGATCGGCTCGATGTCAATTATCGACGGAGCTCGTAACATGGATTCAGCGAAAAAGTTCTACGATTGGGCGTTATCAGCCGATGCGCAGTCTCTTGCGTTACAGGTGAAGGCGTACCAGGTTCCGTCTAATAAGAGTGCTGAGACCAGCCCTTCGGCGCCTGACTTGGCATCAATCAAGCTCATTGACTACGATTTCAAGAAGTATGGATCTAGCGCTGAGCGTAAGCGTTTGTTGAAAAAATGGGACGACGATGTTTCCACGTTGCCTCAATAATTCAATTCGTTGAGTAAGCGTTGAAACGCGAACTACAGAAAGCTGGCATTGACTCCAACCTGCGACTTTGGTTGCTGGTTGGGGTTGTTGGTTTTTCTCTCATACCCTGGTACGGCCTCGAGGATTTTTGGACGCTCGAGTGGGTGCTGTCTTTTCCTTTGTTTTCATCGGATAACCCGTCGGGTTTGTATTTAATTCTCAAGGGCGATTCACTCTGGATCTTGCCAGGGTTCATAATGTTTGTAGCCAGCAGCGCTGCACTTCGGCTGCCACGTACCGACCCCAACTATTCTCGGTTGTTGATAATCACCGGGCTCTCGACTGTTTTATTGGTTGTTACCCAGGGGTTGTCGATTGGAATCAGGGGTTGGACAACCGGATGGTTGACCGAACTATTTGGTCCCCTAGAGGCTCGGCAGTATGGGATGGGTTACGGTGGGCTGATTTTTACAATGTCAGCGCTGATGATTTTCTGTCATGGATTGGCGTCGCGTCCACGTAAGGGTGCGGATCTATTCGTAACGGGCGCCATCGGGCTTGTTACCGCCGTGGTCGCGGTCTTTGTCTTTTTCCCGATATTTATTATGTTGATGTCCGCGTTCAGGACAGAGGATGGCGGGGGTTCGCTTGTCCTATTTTTTCAAAGACTGGTTGAGTCAAAGCTCTGGCAAGTCGACTGTTTAACTGGGGCTGGATCCTGCGGTGTTGCAGTTAACTCATTCCTATTGGCTGTCAGTGTCGGGGTAGTAACCACGGTCTTAGGGCTCTGCTTTGCGTTAGTTATCGTTAGGACAGGATTTCGTTTTAGTAAGATCCTCAGAGCCTTGTCTGTCGTCCCGATCATTACTCCACCATTTGTCATAGGGCTCGCGATCATTCTGTTATTTGGACTCAGCGGCACTGTCACCACAACGATCGCTGATTGGTTGGGGTTGAATCCAACCCGCTGGGTATATGGGTTCTTGGGGGTGATGATTGCACAAACTTTAGCCTTTACGCCGATTGCGTTTTTGGTTCTGATTGGTGTCGTTGAGAGCGTCTCACCGAGCTTAGAAGAGGCGTCCCAGACATTGCGTGCAGATCGATGGACAACTTTTAAGACTGTGACGCTACCTCTAATAAGGCCGGGATTGGCAAATGCATTTCTCCTCGGGTTCATTGAGAGTATGGCGGACTTTGGTAACCCACTTGTGCTTGGGGGGAACCTAGATGTTCTATCTACGGAGATTTTTTTTGCAATTGTTGGGGCCCAGTATGATCAGAGTGGCGCGGCTATACTTGCGACGATCCTGCTCGGGTTCACCTTGATTGCTTTCTACTTTCAGAGATTTTGGCTGGGTAAAAAGAGTTATGTCACCGTGACCGGTAAGGGTGACTCAGGTATCCCTACACAATTACCAAAGCGGGTAGCAATTCCTGCGATTTTCATTGTTACGCTGTGGACAATTTTTACTTTTGTAGTATACGGGATGATTTTGTATGGATCGGTAGTGGAGCTTTGGGGGGTCAACAATACAATTACGTTTAAACACTACATCACCGCGTTTGGCCTCAATTGGAACGATGGAATTGTCTGGTCAGGCGCGGCTTGGGACAGTTTTTGGACTACGATGATGATCTCAGTTACAGCCGCTCCATTTACTGCTGCGCTTGGTCTTCTTACCGCGTATCTGCTGACGCGGCAGAAGTTCCATGGTCAGAATGCTTTCGAATTTGGAACGATGCTTTCTTTTGCGATTCCAGGTACCGTCATCGGCGTCAGTTATATTCTTGCCTTTAACGTTCCCCCAATTGAAATTACCGGTACGGGATTAATTTTGGTGATCAGTTTTATTTTCCGAAATATGCCGGTGGGGGTCAGGGCAGGGATAGCGTCAATGACGCAGATTGATAAGTCATTGGATGAGAGTTCTGCGACACTCGGTGCCTCGACATGGGCAACGCTCAGGCACGTAATCATGCCTTTATTGAAATCAGCGACTGTTGCTGCACTGGTTTATTCTTTTGTTCGAGCGATGACAGCAATTTCGGCGGTTATTTTCTTGGTATCCGCCGAATACGATATGGCAACGAGTTACATTATCGGGCGGGTCGAAAATAATGACTATGGACTCGCGATTGCCTACTCGACGACCCTGATCGTAGTAATGTTAGCGGCAATTCTTCTTCTTCAGTTCCTAGTTGGTCGCACGAAAATTGGACGACGGCATGCAAAATTGGAAGCTATATGAGTCAATTAATTAAGGCAAACGCTGCAAATGTGCGCTTTGAGGGTGTTTCAAAAATTTATGGAAAGGATGCTATCGCAGTTAGTGGCATTGACCTTGATGTCGAGGCGGGGACTCTCGTAACGCTTCTTGGGCCTTCAGGTTGCGGTAAAACCACCACACTTAGAATGATTGCGGGACTTGAATTACCTACATCAGGAAAAATTTTTGTTGGCGATGAGGACGTTACTGACCTTCCAGCCACGCAGCGAGACATTGCAATGGTTTTTCAGTCCTATGCTTTGTTTCCGCACATGTCTGTTCAAGAGAATATTGCTTATGGATTGGAAAATTCCAGGATGCCCCGTAACGAAATCGTAGAACGGACCGCTTTGGGCATGGATCTAGTTGGGCTGAAAGGATTTGAAAAGAGGCTTCCGTCTGAACTTTCTGGGGGTCAGCAACAGCGGGTGGCTGTAGCGAGAGCTATCGTTCTTGAACCGCAGGTCTTATTGTTCGATGAACCTTTATCTAATTTGGATGCAAAACTACGTCGTCAAGTTCGAGAGGAGATTCGGGAATTGCAGATTAGTCTTGGCCTCACGGTGGTTTATGTGACGCATGATCAGGAGGAGGCACTTGCCGTATCTGACAAAATCGTTGTGATGGATAAGGCTAAAATAGCTCAGATTGGATCCCCTCTGGATTTATACGAGAGACCTAACTCTGTATTTGTCGCCGATTTCATCGGTGAGGCGAATATTTTAGGATGTGACGTGATTGCCCATGGCGAAGGGAAGTCATCTGTGCGCGTGGATGGTTATGAGTTCGATGTAGGGAATGTTATACCGGCAGATAAAGAGGCTCGAGTGGCGGTGCGTCCTCGGAATATCGTCCTGTCAGCGGGTGAGAACACCAACACACTCTCGGGTAAGGTTAAAAAGGTGTCGTATGTAGGTAGCCACTATGAGTACACGATTTCGGGCAATTTTGGTGAAATTTTTGCCATAGAGGACTCAGGACTCCCGATTAAGTCGGAGGGTAGCGAGGTCTCGATCACTTTCAAGGATGGGGGCTCTTGCCTAGTGCCGATCTAATCAAATCATCTTCTCCGAAATGATCATCTGCTATCTGAAGTAGTTGCTCGAATACGCCGGGCCATCCGGCAATCACTCGGCCCCCGTAGGCAATCATTTCTTGTGCGTTTTGGGCTTCAATGAGTCCCCCGGCCTCTTTTACGATTAGTTGACCAGCCAGACAGTCCCAGGCATTCATGTGGTGTTCGATATATCCGCTGTACCGCTGATCGGCCACGTGCGCAAGTGATAGTGCACCTGAACCATTTCGGCTGAAGACGCCGCCGAGTTTGAAAACATCGTTGATGACTGAGACAACAGGCTTCGTAGTGGTTCTTCCGGAGTAACCGATGCTGAGAGTGCTGTTATTAATCTGAAATTTCTTTTTTGGTGAAAGACGGTCCTGATTTAGAAAAGCTCCCTGGCCTAATGCTGCTGAAAATAGTTCATCATGATTCGGGTCATAGATGACGCCAGCAACAATTTTTTCTCGCTCAACGAGGGCGATGACTATGCACCAAGCAGGAATGCCAGATATATAGTTGGCGGTACCGTCAATCGGGTCGAGTACCCACTGGAGTTCTGCAGACTCGTTGCTCTGGCCGTATTCTTCGCCTATGACCCCATCCTCTGGGAAATTGTCTTTGATTCTAGATCGCAGAAACCGTTCGGTTGCTTTATCGACTTCGGATACAAAATCTTGCGCACCCTTCGCTGTAATTGCGAGATCTCTCCAATGAGTAAATTCTTTTAATGCGCTAGTTGCTGCATCTCTAACGATTTGTTTGGCAAAAATTAAACGGGAGTTGATGTTGGTCATATAAAAAACCTAAACCGGATCTAGACTGAGTATGCTTTAAAATTCTGATGATTTATACGACCGATAAAGATCAGCAAATAGTCAGGCGGTATGATAGTAGCGTCGGACTCGCCTTGCCTCATAGTCGGCTAAAACTTCGTCGGCTGTCTTCTTCAGATTCCAAGCATTGAATAGCCAGTTCGCCTCGAGCTCGCCAAGCCAGTCATCACCGGGAGGATCAAGATCTAGGTTACTTGGGAATGGGTACGAGTCGACCATTGTACAAATTGTTCGGGCTACGAGGTTTCTATCGGATCGGTTCAATAGGTGCGGGTAGACCTGCCTTACTAAACCTACAAAGTCTAGATGTTCCATTGGTTTCGCGAGCGCTGACGAAATCTGCAATAAATTTACCAATCTTGGATTAGGAGTTCTGTTGCCCCCGGCCGCATGGAATATCCTTGGATTGAAGAAGATCAAATCACCTTTTTTAAAAGGTATTTGGCTATGGTCACGTTCGAATCGTTCCTGTTCTCCTGCTTGGCGATAAGAGTAATAGCCGTCTGGATCACTTTGTGATCCGAGAAGAAGCTTCGTTGGACCCATTTCAACAGGTACATCGCAATGAATGATCGCGCCTTGGAGTGTCAAATGCGCAGAAGCTCGGCAGATGGGGTCAGGCATCTCAGCCACCAATGATTCAGGATAAAATCCTAAGTGATAATCTCGGTGGCCTGTTTGAGGAGCTCCACCAGGAACTACGACGTTCACCTGAGCCGTGATTTGATAGAGCGGACCAAGCCAAGCCTCACTGACACGATGCAGCCATTCATTGCCATAGTAATCAGCAAACAGCTGTGGTGCATCTTCGGCAAGCTTGTTTATTGCATTCCAAAGCCGTTGATTCGAGCCTGATGCGAAATGATCAGCTGAGCAGTTGTCTTCTCGTTTGATTCGCGCGAAGAAAGTATTCGAGACCGCATCTAATAGAGACGCGTCCTGATAAGCGCCGCGAATAATAAGAGCTCCTGGGCCGTTTTCCAATCTCTCGTGGATATCTTGCGAACTGATATCCTCTGTGTGTTGGATAACTAGTTGATCATCCATTCGTGGTCCGGGTCATTCTTAAAGTGCCAGACGCGTTTGGGACCCGCCATGACGTTGAGATAATAATTGTCATAGCCGTGTGCGGCACCAACTGGATGGTACCCTTCAGGTACCTTGACACAGTCACCATTCTCAACAGACATGGTTTGGTCAATCGACCGATCATCGGTGTACACTCGTTGGAAGGCAAAACCTTGTGGGGGGTTCACCCGATGATAATAAGTCTCTTCAAGCACTGACTCCATAGGAATATTATCGACACAATGCTTGTGTGGTGGATAGCTTGACCAGTGCCCTGCTGGCGTAAAAACTTCAACGATAAGGAGAGATTTGGCGGGTTGAGTTTCTGGCAAAATATCGTGAACGAAGCGTGTATTCGTTCCACTCCCGCGAGTGCTTTGAGTCTGATCTGATCTTCTAATTTTGCGTGCAGGCAACCCTAAGCCACCAGGTGCGGAGCAAATACCAAGCTCAAGTTCATCAAGAGCGGTCAGTGTCACCTTTTCACGCTCGGGGACGTATAAATGTTCTGTAAGCTCTCGGTCGAACAAATTTGTTCGACCACCGATGGCGTTAAACGCGATATTGTTGAGTCTGGCATCAAAGGCTCCGATGATCGGAACCAAACAAAATTCTCGATCACCAGTGAAGAACTCATGCAGTTCTCCAGCCCGAAGCTTAACTACTTTGAATCCAACAAAATTCCAGTTGGCATTTTCAGGAGTTATATCGATCACTGTCCCATATTGAGACTTCGATTTGACGAGTAGCGAGGTCATACGGTCCCTCCTAAAGAGGATTCAAGTTCAGCTAATTCCTGACCGCCAGCCATCAAATCCTGAAGCTCTTCGGGAGTGATTTCACCTTTGTTGGCAGTACCGAGTGTCTTGCCTCGATTCAGAACTGTGAAACGATCACCCACTGCCAGCGCATGCCGGACGTTGTGGGTGATGAATACTACTGCAATTCCATCTCGACGCACACGGTCTACGGTTGCGAGAACATTTGCTGTCTGCCTCACTCCCAGTGCTGACGTCGGCTCGTCGAGTATCAATACCTTTGCTCCAAAATAGACCGCGCGAGCAATAGCAACTGTTTGTCGCTCACCTCCCGACAGCGTACCCACAGCTTGATGCGGTCCGCGCAGATTGATACCCATTTTACGCATTTCATCCATCGTGACTTGATCAGCTACCTCGTGATCGAATAGATCAAATCCCAACCATTTTTTTACGGGCTCGTTACCCATGAAAAAGTTTCGGCTAACACTCATCAAAGGAATCATGGCTAGGTCTTGGTACACGGTTGCAATACCTTGTTGCATAGCATGCCTGGGATCTTCGAACTGGACAGGCTGGCCGCGCATTAAAAGTTGTCCTGAAGTCGGAGTGTGAACCCCAGACATTGTTTTGATCAGTGTTGATTTTCCTGCTCCGTTGTCACCGAGTAGACAATGACACTCTCCTTCTGAGACGCTGAAATTAACGCCTCCAAGCGCAATGACAGTTCCAAAGTGTTTTTCGACATTCTGCATTTCAAACAAAGGAGCCATGATTATTTTTCTCCCGTAATGATGCGACGGATGTAGGTATTGAGAATCACCGCTGCAAGTAGCAAAACACCCAGGAACACCCTAAAAAGTGAACTTTCCACACCGGCAAAAAATAAACCTTGTTGGACAACACCAAAAATCAGTGCACCAAGAGCGGCGCCAATGACACTTCCATAACCGCCAGTCAGCAATGCTCCGCCAATAACTACAGCAATAATTGCTTCAAATTCTTTTAATAGCCCTCGGTCTGCACCAGCAGATCCAAACTCCATGACCTGACAGGCTGCGAAAACACATGCGCAGAAGGCCGAGAACATGAACATTAAAATTTTGACTCGATTTACTGGCACGCCTGCGTAGCGCGCAGCTTGTGCATCTCCACCAGATGCAAAAATCCAGTTACCAAAGCGTGTTCGTGTCAGGACAAAGTGGCCAAAGATGACTAAGCCGATCGCCCATAAAAGTATTGCCGGTATGCCGTCGACTACTGGTTGTCCTGCACGGCTACCTCTTTCAAAAACATCAATGAGACCAAGATCCGCGAGCCAAATAAAAAATGATTCGCCAACGCTGCCACCAAACAGAGGCGCTAGCCAATCTCCTTCGGCGACGTCTGAGACGCCACCAATGATAGTTTTCCTTTCAATCAGTTGGGGTAAGAAGATTGTGAATCCGCGAAGGATAAATAAAAAAGCGAGCGTGACAATGAAGCTCGGCAGACCGGTTTTGATAACGATATATCCATTCAGTGCACCAAGGGCTGTACACAAAATAAATGTGACTAAAATCGCGGTCCACACTGGCCATTGAAAGGTGACGGAAAAGATCGCCATCATCATCCCTGCAAAGCCGATCATCGAGCCCACAGACAGATCAAACTCCCCGGCAATCATGAGTAAACAAGCGCCGACCGCAATGATCATGAATTGCGCGCTGACGGTCGACCAGTTCAGTACTCCGCGGGGGCTGAACATGCCGCTATCGAACGCTAAAAATCCAAAAAATAAAAAGACGACGATGGTACCAGCAATGCTACCAAGCTCAGGTCGCACGAGCGCTTGCCTAAGTGGCGAAATACTTTTGATTCGTTCGTCTTGAGCTGAGTCACTCATGAGATTAATCCTAGTTGCCGAGGCACCCCTAAGGTGTGCCTCGGATTGATCTAAGCAAAGAGTGTTTGCTTAACGATATTCGCCGGCAAATTTGTCAACAAGAGTCAAGCCTGACTTGGTGACGAATCCAGGTCCAGAGTTGATGTTATTCCCCGGTAATACGCCATATCGGTGGTAGTTGGTGAGAACTACGACGGGAAGATAAGCCTGCAAGAACGGCTGTTGATCGATCCCCCACTGGATAACATCGGCCTTGATTCCTTTGACGATTTCTGCCCCAAGGTCGAATGTCCCAAAGTAAATGTCGCCAGCCATACCATTTTCTTCAAGCGCCAGTAGTGTTGGATCTGCGGATGTTGGACCCAAGGTCAGGATCGCATCAGTTTTCGGGTTAGCATCAAGGTACGCGAGAACCTTATTTTTGATTTCACTAGGATCTTGTCCCGAGTCAATCATTTGATTACCAAGATCCACACCTAGACCATCAGCGAAGCCTTTGCATCGCTCAGTTGATGATGGGCTGCTGATGTAGTGGTTGACGCACAAAAAGCTCTTAACGCCATCGCCTTTGGCTCGGAGCCCTGCTGCATAACCTGCATCATACTCGGGTTGTCCAACATACATCAAAGCGCCGACTTCACGAGCTTGCTCTGGTGTGCCTGAATTCATAATGATTACGTCGACTCCTGATGCGACGGCGTCTTTGATCGGTCCAGAAAGAAGGTCGTAGTCCGCCAGTGTCGTGATAATTCCATTAGGGTTTGAGGCAGCCGCTTGCTCAATAATTCGAGCCATATCAGCTAAGTCTCCAGTAGGTGGGTTGCGATACTCCACCTCAACACCCATCTGCTTTCCGGCGAGTGCGATACCATTCTTAATGGTATTCCACCAGCTGTCAGAATCAGGTGCGTGAGAAACAAGCACATAACGCTCACTGCCGTGACCTGCGGCATTTGCGGCTACGCCGGTTAATGAGGCAACCGCAAGAGTTGAGGCTACAGCTAAACTTTTGAATATGTTTTTCATGGTTTGTCTCCAATTATTATTAGGACAAGAAAAGCACGCATGTGACAATCCTTGAAACAAACCTTAATAGCGTCTATAAATTTTTGCAACCGGTTGCAAGGCAAAGTTTATGAGGTTGTATTTTCGTACCCTGGAGGTGTTTGCATGAGCCGATATAGTGGGAAGCGCCCGACGCTGGGCGAAGTCGCCGTCTTGGCCGGCGTCTCACGAAGTGCGGTTTCTCGGGTATTTACTGAAGGAGCTTCGGTCTCTTTAAAAACACGCTCAAAGGTTGAGAAGGCGGCGCTCGATCTCGGCTATCGACCGAATGTCCTTGCTCGATCGCTAACTACTCGAAAAACTGGGTTAGTGGGGCTTGTCGCTAACAACTTCCATAATCCCATCTTTCTCGAAGTCTTCGATCTATTTACCCGGCAGTTACAGGCAGTCGGTTTACGTCCTTTGATTGTGAATTTAACAGTAGAAACTGAGGCTCAGCGAAGCGTACAACTGCTGCTCGAATATCAGGTCGATGCGGTTTTGGTTGCGAGTTCGACACTTCCAGTTGGCTTTGCAGACAGCTTTGCAGACGCAGGCATTCCAGTTGTCCATGCATTTGGAAGACCAACTAAACGCGACGATATTAGTGTGATCGGGATCGATAACATCGAAGCAGGTCGACTGGCGGCGCGGCGCTTGGTTGCTTGCGGATATAGCGAGGTGGGCTTCCTTGGTGGGCCTGAAAAGGCAACCTCAACGCGAGACCGATTAGAGGGATTCCTTGATGTGTTGAATGGTCATCCAAAGGTTAAAACGCGGATTCATTTTGCTGGTGATTACACATTTGAGGCCGGATTCGATGAAATGGCTTCAATGATTTTGCGCGGCCTTAGCGATGCTTATTTCTGTGCTGATGATGTGATCTCAATTGGAGCGATGTCAGCTTTGCAACGAGCGGGTTATAGAATCCCAGAGCAAATTGGCATCATTGGGTTTAACGATATGGAGATGGCGAGATGGGACAACATTCGTTTAACAACGATACGGCAACCATTAGACCAAATCATCGAAGAGTCTGTTCGGAGTCTCGAGCAGATGTTGTCATCCGGGCACTCCAAAGTGACCCAACAGAAGCTTTTGCCCTGTTACATTGTTGAGCGTGGTACCTTGCCGCCCATTAGTTGAGTTCTACCCATTCCCCCCGCGCTTGTCCCGATTTGGCAACGGCATAAATAGCTTTGATGGATTCTGCTCCATCGCTCGCAAGTGGCAACAAAGATGAGCTGATGGCGTTCCCTTTTTTTCGTTGCTCGCAGATCACTGCATGAAGTTCCGCGTAAATATTCGCGAAAGCCAGTGGCATCCCCTCCGCGTGTCCGATGGTAACTCGACTTGATTTGTCAGCTTCCGGAGAGAGATTCGCTTCCCCACGTTCAATTATCGTGGTGCGCCCACCAACGGGCGTGTAGTACAACTGATTCGGCTGTTCTTGGGCCCAGCGTAAACCACCCGTTTCGCCAAACACTTGGATAGTAAGCCCATGTTGTCGACCAATTGCACATGCACTGGTCCATAAGCGACCTACAATCCCACCGGACATTCTGAAATTTACCATTGCGTCATCTTCCAATTGACGACTAGGGATCAGGCTGACTGTATCGGCTGACACTGATTGGACACGTTGGTCAGTGATGAAGGTCGCGAGATGAAGCGCATGGATCCCACAGTCCGCAAACTGGGCAGATACACCGATTTGTTCTGGATCGTAACGCCAGCGAATTCGGGGATTATCTGCATCGGATGCGTCCGCATGGTGGCCATGAGCAAATTCGGCAAAGACCAGTCTTACTGCGCCAATGTCACCTCTGTTGACCATCGCCTTCATGTGACGGACGAGGCTATACCCTGAATATCCATAGTTAACAGCACAAACCGCTCCAGTCTGTTCGGACAAGCGAGCCAATTCCACGGATTCTTCGACGGTCATCGTTAATGGCTTCTCACACAACACGTGGAACCCTTCACTTAGAAATGCTTTAGTGATTTCGTAATGTGAATTGTTCGGAGTCGCTACGGTCACTAAATCAACGCGGTCTTTTCGATTTTTTTCACCCGCTAGCATTTCCTGCCAAGACCCATAACTTCTGTCCGCCGCAAGGCCCAGTTCGACTCCAAACTTCTTACCCTGCTCCGGGCGATGATCAAGGGCTCCGGCTGTAAACTTAAAATATCCGTCAAGGCGGGCGCCAAGACGGTGTGCTGGGCCAATTTGACTGCCTTCGCCTCCACCGATTAATCCCCAACCTAAGCTTGTCATCTGTTATGTCCTCTCAAAAGCCGACGGCCGCGAGAAATTGGCGATTTGACACTGCATCCTGCAGTGGCGAAACGTCAAGCGTTGGATCGCAATCTTGCTCTACAGTGACCCAGCCCTCGTAGTTGCGTTCAAGCAATAATTGCCTAACTGCCATGAAGTCGACTGACCCCTTGCCAAGGTTACAAAAAATACCTTGACCACATGCATCATAGAATCCAGTGCGACGCTCGATCACTGCAGCTTGCACTGCTGGATCAATATCTTTGACATGGACGTAGGAAACGCGCTCAAAGTTTTGGTTAATGAATGCAACAGGATCAAATCCGGCGTAAGTTTGATGTCCAGTATCCACGCAGATTTTAAGAAATCGTTCATCAATCTCATTCAGAAGTGCGTCAAGTTCAGTCTTAAAGTCCATATATCCGCCAGCATGTGAATGCATGCTGACGGTCAAACCATACTCGTTGGTACCCATGGTCGCGACATCACGAATTCGGTTGACGAAGGAGTTCCAGTCCGCCTTTGTCATTGTGACAGCCTCATTTGGCCTACCTGCGAAGGGTGCGCGTTGCTCTGAAATCGAGTCAATCAAAACCATTTGTTGAGCACCATGCGCAACAAGCGCCTCAGCAGTTCGTCGCGCTTTGCTCATCACATCAGCTTGCGCACTGGCATCGTGAAATGGTTGAAAGACAACGCCACCAATCAGCTCTAGTGAATGCTTTTCTAATGCGTCCCCAAGTTGGTTGGGATCTTCCGGCATGAAGCCGATGGGACCCAACTCGATTCCGTCATAGCCTGCCTGTTGGCATTCCATCAGAACAGTTTCCCAACTGGGGTTCCTTGGGTCATCCGCCCATTCCACTCCCCAGGAGCAGGGTGCGTTACCAATTTTGATCGACATAAGACTTTCCTTACACAACAGTCCAAGATTGAGTGTGGTGAGATTGACGGATGGCCGTGCATACCTTCATGACTTCGAGCCCATCTGCGAAAGATGGGCGAGCGGGTTCTGATCCCAAGATTGCTTTATAGAAAGCGACTTGCTCGATGATGATCTGATCTTGATAGCCAGTGCCGTGACCAGGTCCTTGGCAAAACATCGCATACTGGCCATGTCCGGGCGCTGCAAGAATTCGTTGGAACCCGGCGTCTCGGCCCGCTCGGTAAAGATGTAAGCTATTCTGGTCCTCTTGATCAAACTTTAGGGCTCCTTTAGTACCATGAATTTCGTAGGTTAAACCCATTTTTTTCCCGTGTGCAACGCGCGATGCTGAGATAAAGCCATTGGCCCCATTGGCGAAGCTACACATACATTGCACTTGATCATCATTGGCGTAGGGGTGAGTCCGTTCATTTCTAACCTCTGGATGTTTTTTCAGATCTGCAATGACAGACTGTATCGGGCCAGCTAGCGTAAGTGCGCAGTGAACAGGATGCGGCATAAGGTCACCAAGTGTTCCGTTTGCATCCCCGGATTTTCTCCATTCGTTACAATCAGCATCGACCAGAAAATCTTCGTGATGTTCACCTCGATACCAAATAATTTCGCCGATGGCTCCGTTTTCAAGAAGGCTTTTTGCTAGGGCAGTCGCCGGAGTTTGGATGTAATTGTACCCGACTAGGTTAGGTAGGTTGCCGGCAACCTCTACGATTGCTTGCGCTTCAGCCAAATTCTGGCCCATTGGCTTTTCGCATAACATCGCTTTTCTAGCGGCCGCTGCCAGCTTAACAAAACGAAGATGAGTGCTTTGCGGCGAGGCAATAATTACTGCATCGATTCGATCACTTTCGAGAAGTGCTTCGGCCGACTCGAACGCCAGGTGAAAGCCAAACTTTTCTTTATACCTTTGAGCCGACTCGGGTGTTGACGCGGCAACACCTTCAAGTCGAATTTCTACACCCAATTCAGCATTTGCAGATGCGACCCGAGCGGCCACGGAGTGGGCTTTTCCCATGTAACCGCCACCAATGACTCCAACTCTGATTATCCCATTATCGTTATTCATGCCGAGCTCTGCTTTGCAACCGGTTGCAAAGTTTGTATTCTTTGTAATTACAAAGCAACAGTAAAAAAAGAAAAGTTATGACTGGATTCATCAAATTGACCACCGCTCAGGCGATCGTTAAATATCTTGAAAATCAGTGGATCGAGGTCAATGGGTCGCGCGTGCGATTATGCGGTGGAGGATTCGGCATTTTCGGACATGGCAACGTGACGTGTCTCGGTGAAGCGCTCTATGAGTCTCGCGAAGCACTGCCGCTCTTCAGGGGGCAGCACGAGCAGGGTATGGGCTTTGCTGCGGCTGCCTACGCAAAGTATTTTCTGCGAAAACGATTCATGTTTTGTACAGCCTCAGCTGGTCCAGGCACTGCGAATTTGGTTACATCTGCTGCCTTAGCGATGGCAAATCGGCTGCCGTTACTGATGCTGTGTGGTGATAACTTCGTGACTCGACTTCCTGATCCTGTACTTCAACAGGTTGAGCATTTCGGGGATCCTACACTGGGAGTCACCGATTCGTTTAAGCCTGTGGTGCGCTATTGGGATCGGATCACACATCCGGCGCAGATTATTCAGTCTCTGCCTCAAGCGATCCAAACCATGTTGGATCCTGCCGATTGTGGTCCAGCATTTATCGGACTCCCTCAGGACGTTCAGGGGTGGGCTTATGAATATCCGGTGCAATTTTTTGAAGAACAGATCCATGTAATTCGCGAAGTTGTTGCTGATCCTCGTGAGCTCGAGCGAGCAGCACAGCTAATCGCAACTGGTAAGCGACCACTAATTATTGCTGGAGGAGGTGTTCAGTATGGTGAGGCGGTTGCAGAGCTAACCGCTTTTGCTGAACTGCACCGAATACCAGTTGTAGAGACGATCGCTGGTCGAGCGAATCTGCTTTGGAATCATAGGTTGAATGCAGGGCCGATTGGGGTGACCGGATCTGGCAGCGCGAATGCATTGGCAGCAGAGGCAGATGTGGTGATCTGTGTAGGGACAAGACTCCAGGATTTTACAACGGGGTCTTGGAGCTGTTTTTCGCAAAGCGCTCAGCTGGTTTCTATCAATCCTGCGCGATTCGATGCGAATAAACACATGGCTACAGCAGTCATTGGAGGAGCTAAGTCGAGCTTGCCTGCATTGAGCAAGCTGATTGGTTCATTTGTATCTGAGGAAAAATGGATTGAGCAATTGAGTCGTGAGCAAACTGCCTGGGGCCTGACCCGAGATCAGAATGTCGATCCGATGACTGGGCCGAATCGCTATTCCCAAGCAATCGGGATCGTTAATCAGCTTGCCAATGCTTCTGATCGAGTGGTTGCGGCTGCTGGAGGATTGCCAGCTGAAATCACAGCTAACTGGAGAACACTTGGAATCGGAACAGTCGATGTTGAGTTTGGCTTCAGTTGCATGGGGTACGAGATTTCAGGTGGATTGGGCGCGCGGATCGCACAATCCCAAAATGAACCGAATGCGAGCACGATTGTGTTCGTTGGTGACGGTTCTTATCTTCTTTTAAACAGCGATCTATATTCTGCTGTGATCACGGATCACAAATTAATCGTGATCGTGCTGAACAATGATGGTTTTGCTGTCATTAATAAACTTCAAACAGGCAAAGGAAATGTAAGTTACAACAATTTGTTTGCAGACACGCCAACTGCGACCAAATTGAAACCAGTCGATTTTGTGGGACATGCCAAAAGCCTGGGTGCGGATGCTGAAAAAGTCGCTAATGCAGCTGAGCTAGCATCGGCATTTGCTCGAGCCCAAGCATCTCAGAACAGTTATGTGATCATAATGGATGTTAACCCTCATGAAGGATGGACGACTCAAGGTCACGCATGGTGGGAAGTGGGAACGCCCTCTATCTCGAGTCGGCAGAGCGTGCTTGATGCGCACATTGACACCGAAGAAGGCCGGCGACGTCAAAGGCGAGGTGTTTAGTGTTCAATCTTGAGTTAGATTCGACAAAGCCGTTTTTGGTGCTCGGTCGTGCGGGAATGGATATTTACCCAACGCCTGTGAATACGAAAACTGCTGAAGTGATTGAGTTCATATCAGCCCTTGGAGGCTCAAGCGCGAATATTGCTGTCGCGCTCTGTAAGTTAGGACACCGGGCATCCTTAATTACTTGCGTGTCCGATGACGCTGTGGGTGCCTATGTCGAAAATCAGCTGGACCATTATGGCGTTGATAGTCGGCGTGTGAGACGCGTAGCTGGGGACTTCCGTACGAGCCTGGCTGTAGTTGAGTCTCGTGTAAATGAGCATCAAAGCGTAATCTATAGAAACAACGCTGCCGATTTTCAAATGCATGAGAATGACGTCAATACGCTCGCAATGTCTGAGTTTTCGGCGCTGGTCATAACTGGAACATGCCTTACCAAAAATCCATCGAGAAAAGCAGTGCTTCGAGCGTTGACGCTTGCGAATGAGGCCGGTCTACCAACCGTTATGGACTTGGATTATCGACCTTATTCCTGGGAATCAATAGATCATGCAAGGCAGGTGTACAACGAAGCTGTTGATTTAGTCGATATTGTTGTGGGTAATGACGAAGAGTTTGGGCATATGGCCGGTAGTTTGGACGCAGGTGAGGAATTAGCTAAATCCCTCGCAGCCACCGGCAAGCTCGCGATCTATAAAATGGGTGAGCACGGCAGTCGAACGTTTTGGGGGGGCGATGCGATCACAACCAGCGTCTTTCAAGTGCAACCCATCAAACCTACGGGAGCTGGAGACGCATTTTTAGGAAGCTTGCTGGCTGGTCTTTCGAGAGGGGAGAGCCTTGCCAAATCGATCATTTACGGCAGTGCGAGTGCGGCTCTTGTTGTGACTCGGGTTGGGTGTGCACCTGCAATGCCAACACTGAGCGAGCTGAACCTTTTTATCGATCGGCATCAGGAATCCGTTGAACAAATTATGGGGAGCATATAATGCACATCGCGCCATTTAATAATCAAAATCAGCCAATTGTTGATGTGGATAATGACCGTGTCCCTCTCAATTTTTTCAATATCGTCAAATTGCGTCGCGGTCAGCACTATTCTTATCAACTGTCCGACTACGAATCCTGTGTCGTTCCAGCGACTGGTCGCGTACTGGTAAAGGTTGAGAATAAAGAAATTGCCGAAGTGGGTTTGCGTACAGAAGATGTCTGGGATGGGGAACCGGAAGGAGTTTACGTTCCTACCGATCTATCTTGTACTTTTGAATGTATATCTGAAACGGCGGAAGTTTTTGTGGCCGGTGCCAAATATGATGAAACCTTAGCGCCTTTTGCGGTCTTCGCTGACGATATTGATATGGTTCAATATGGTTCAGATGACACTAAAACTCACCGTAAAATCAAACACATTCTGGGTCAAAAGCAGCATGGTCAAGTCGGGCGACTCCTCGTATCCGAACTTTTCACTGTCGGCGCAGGTGGTTGGTCTGGGTTCCCAAGTCATAAACACTCAGAAGATCGTGTCGGCGAGACAAAGCACGATGAAACATATAACTTTCGTTTTAAGCCAAAGGATGGCGGTGCTCTCCAGCTCCTGCAACGCGTTGATTCAGAACCTGGCGAAGCTTTTCATGTTGTGGATGGTTCTACCTTCCTTATTGATGACGGTTATCACCCTTGTTGCGTATTTCCGGGTTGTGAGATGTATTACTTCACGATCTTAGGTGGTGCTACGACGCGTGGTTTGTCTCCTTATTTCCAACCGGCATACGCGGGTCAGCTAGAAACCATCCCAGGGATGAAGGCCATGTGGAGTAAATTTAAATGATAGCGACCCTGCGAGAGGTCTTGAGCAATGCCAAGGCGACCAATCAGGCTGTAGCTGGTTTGGTATGCTTGGGTTGGGAGGACATGCGCGCTTACGTAAGGGCAGCTGAGCTCGAAAATCAGCCGATCATAATTCAAGCAGGCCCCAGTTGCCGTAAGCATACACCGATAAGTGTTCTTGGATCGATGATGCGCTATTTGGCTGAAGAAGCCTCAGTACCAGTGGTTGTTCATCTTGATCACGGCGCGAATATTGAGGAATGTCGACAGGCGATAGCGGCTGGATTTTCTAGTGTGATGTACGATGGCTCTCGACTCTCATTGCAAGAAAATATTAAGACAACCCGGGCAGTTGTTGAGCTTGCGAGGCAGCATGGAGTTTCAGTCGAAGGTGAAATTGGCTTTGTTGGATACGCTGATGGCGAAACATCCGCCACCACAGACCCCAGGGAAGCAGCAGTATTTGCGAGGGAGACAGGCATTGACGCAATGGCCATTTCCGCTGGAAATGTCCATCTTCAGGTCGACTCCGATACTGAGCTAGACGAGCGAGTGATCAACGAAATACAAGAGTTAACCGATATCCCCTTGGTGATTCACGGAGGAAGTGGAGTGCCCGCCCTTCAGCGAGCGAAGCTGGCTGCGACGACCAATATTTGCAAATACAATATCGGAACTGAGTTAAGGGTTTTGTTCGGGTCAGAACTTCGGAATGTTTTAGCCGAAGATCCTCAGATGTTCGATCGTATCAAAATACTGGGTGCGCTTGAATCTCGGCTCGTGGAAGGAGCTCAAGCGGTTTTACGGAGTCTTTCAAATGGTTAAGCTTGCTTTACTTGGGGCCGGACGGATCGGTCAAGTTCATGCCCGTGCAATTTCGATGATCAGTGATGCACAACTTAAATACGTGTTTGACCCTATTCCAGAAGCTGCAGACGCAATCGTTGACAGGTATGGCGCGATTGAAGCTTCGATGGATGAAATCCTTGGTGACCACGAAGTACAGGCGGTTCTTATTTGTACCCCATCTGATCAGCACGCCGATCAAATTCAGCGTGCAGTCATCGCTGGGAAGGCAGTATTTTGTGAAAAACCAATTTCTACAAATGTTGAGACAACCCGCGAAACTCTCAAGGTAGTGGATGCAAATCAAGGCTGTTTGATGCTAGGTTTCCAGCGTCGCTTCGATACTCACTTTGCCGCATTAAAGGCGAAGTTAGCCGATAAAACGGTGGGGCCGCTTGAACAGTTATTAATTATTAGTCGCGATCCTGCACCGCCTCCCTATGACTACATGAAGGCTTCCGGAGGGCTGTTCAAAGATATGATGATCCATGACTTTGATATGGCTCGATGGCTGCTGGGTGAGAAAATCACATCCGTGTATGCCGTTGGTGAAGCGCTGGTGGATGGAAAAACGTCTAGTCATGGTCAGGATATCGATACTGCGAGTGTATTGATGACAACAGAGACCAACAAGCAGGTCACGATCCTCAATAGTCGTCGAGCATGTGTAGGTTATGATCAACGCGTCGAGGCACACTGCTCCAATGGGACGCTTCAAGTCAATTCAGTTCGGGCAACAAACCTGGTTATATCGAATGCCTTGGGAATTGCGGAGAGCCCTCTCGAAAATTTCTTCATGACTCGATATCAAGATGCTTACCGAAACGAAATCGAGCACTTCGTGAATTCCATTAAAAGCTCTTCGGCGCCTCTCGTGTCGGGGGTAGACGGTCTCGAGGCACTAATTCTGGCGGATGCCGCAGGAGAAAGTCGTCGTTTAGGTCGACCTGTAACACTCTGAGTCTTATGACATTTGATCGTAACAATAATTCGTGGGATCTTTCAGACCCTCTTTTCTGTCATCATCTTGGCGCGCCCGAGAGGATTCGAACCTCTGACCTTTGCCTCCGGAGGAAGTTGCTCTTCGAGGAGAGTCAGTCCTCACAATATTTTCAGATTTCGAATTTAGCCTTGTGAATGTTCTGTTAGCTTGGTTAGGTCTGTGT
>Ga0209138_1000317_pt1 | contig 48779 bp, 49 predicted proteins | sample SaaInl3SG_22_DNA_FD_184645 | JGI IMG/M metagenome (GOLD analysis project Ga0209138, IMG submission 184645) | Marine microbial communities from expanding oxygen minimum zones in the Saanich Inlet - ESP_153SG_22_DNA (SPAdes) (version 2) | ecosystem: Environmental > Aquatic > Marine > Intertidal...
TTGAGCGTGCAGGTCTACGTATTGATTACATTGGTGGTTCAAGCATGGGCGCTATTGTTGGTGGATTGTATGCCTGTGGGTATTCAGCAGCGCAATTGGAGCAACTCCTATTGGCAACGGACTTAAACAATATCATCAGTGACAATTTTGATCGTACAGCAAAATCGTTTGATACTAAAGAAGATGACGAACGATATTCGGTAACTTTTCCTATAGTTAAAGGAAGAATTCAATTCCCCCTAGCGTTATCTAAAGGACATAATGTGTACAACTTATTGGTAAAGTTAATGCACGAACAGCGTAACATTCAGGATTTTAGCAAATTGCCTATACCTTTTTATTGCGTTGCTACAGATATAAATACAGGAGAAAAGGTACTTTTAGAAAAAGGGTTTTTGCCATTGGCAGTAAACGCTAGTAGCGCCTTACCCACCATTTTTACGCCAGTAAAAATAAACGAACATGTACTCATTGACGGTGGTATTGCCGACAATTTTCCTTTAGATGAAATGCTTCAAAAAGGAGTTGATGTGATTATTGGAGTTGACACTCAACTAGATATTGATTTGTCTGTTAGCCCTAAGACATTTTCAGAAGTGTTATTGCGAATAGGGGGCTTCCAAACCGAAAAAGATACTGCGCCAAAAAAAGCAAAAACAGACATCTATATTCGTCCAGAACTTCACGAGTTTACCATGCTTTCCTTTTCGAACCAAGCCGCCATTATCAAAAAAGGGGAAGAATCGGGACAAGCAGTTTTTTCGCAGTTAAAGCAACTTGCCGCCAAGCAAACACCTCGTGCGCTTCCCCCTAAAAAGATCCCAGATTCGTTTCAATTAGATGTATTATTTATTGACAAAACCCCAAACTATAATAAGAATTATTTTTCAGGTAAAATCAGGTTGAAGCCTAACAACCGACATACGTTTAAAAAACTAGAGGATGGCATGACCAATTTGGCAGCAACCCAAAATTTTGATGCCTTTCGATATGTCTTAAAAACACAGAACGAGCAGGAAACATTAACCCTAAATTTACCAGAAGCCAAACACACCACTTATTTTAGGGGCGGAGTTCATTACAATGCTTTGATGGGGGCTTCTGCACTTGTAAATCTAACGCAAAAGCACGCCTTGATGAAAAATGATGAGGCCTCTTTAGATTTGATTTTTGGAGAGTATTTTAGGTATGCCTTTTCGTATTTTATTGATAAAGGCGCTTTTTGGAGTATTGGATTGAGTGCTACATTAGACCAGTTTGATACAGAAGCACCTTTTGCTGTAGGATTGTCTGGCATGCCAGCTGTTTTTGAAGCCCAACGTACCCGTGCTTTTGTCCAGAAAAATACGCTTTATGCACAAACGTTGTTTAAAGAAGAAGTGGTGTTGGGCATTGGTATTTCACATCAAAAAAATGATTTTAAAACGAATTTGTTCAACCCTCAAAATGGACAGTTTTTATACGCTGATAATGCGGATTATTACAGCACTTCGAGCTATTTAAAAATTGATACGCGCGACAATGCCTTTTTCCCAAAAGAAGGCGGTTTTTTTAATGGATCTGTAGAGTATTATTTTAGTCAGGAATCATCTGAAGATGTTGATTTATTTACACCTTTTTTGGTTGGTAAGGCTCAAATGGGTCTATCGTTATCGCCCTTCAAAAAATGGGCTTTGTCGATTAATACCATGGGTGGTTTTACCATCAAAAATGCCAACACCCCAACTTTTGATTTTATGCTAGGAGGCTATGGAAATGCTCCGGTATTAAACTACGACCCCTTTGTGGGACTTCCTCAACAACACATTGGCGGAGATAGCTTTGTAAAAGGGGAGCTTATTGTTGATTATGAATTGTTGCCGAGGCACCATGCTCGACTTCTTCTCCATATGGCGATTGTAAAGGACAATATTTTCAGCACAGGTCAATGGGCAAAGAAGCCAGATTTTTTTGGCACAGGTTTGGCATACAGTTTGGAGACCTTTGCAGGACCAGTTGAATTTATTACCGCGTATAGCCCACAACTTGGAAAGCTGACGTATCTTGTAAGTTTTGGTTGGCGATTTTAAATTGAAGATAAATGCTTTTACGTACTTTTGCTCATATGATGTTTAATCGATGGCTTTTTGGGGTTTTACTTGTGTGTTCACAGCCTCTTTTTTCCCAACAATCACCGCAAGATCGTGGTGATAACCACATCGAAATTACCACCAAAATCCCGAAGTCTTTTCAAGGCGACGAGTGGTTTAAGTTCCGCATACACTATGGTATTTTTAATGCGAGTTTTGCCACCATTGAGGTTAAAGAAGAAATGTGGGAGGGGAATCCTGTTTTTCATGCGAAAGCTGTCGGTAGCACCACTGGTATTGCCCGCTGGTTTTTTAAGGTGGATGACTATTACGACTCTTATTTTACCAAAGACACGGTTAGTCCGCTCTATTTTATTCGAAACATAAACGAGGGGGGATACAAAAAACATGTAACCATTCGGTTTAATGAAAGCGATAATATAGCTCAGGTTTCGGATATTCTCAACAAAAAAAAAGGTACATATACGACCAAACCCAACGTTCAAGACCTTATTTCATGTTTTTATTTTTTACGCAGTAAACTAGATGTATCTTCCATAAAGCAAAATGAATTTGTGGTGGTAAACTTATTCTTTGATGAATCGAATTATGCCTTTAAATTTAAATTTTTGGGGAAACAAACAATAAAAACCAAATTTGGATATGTGAAAACCCTAAAATTTAGACCCTATGTGCAGTCTGGAAGGGTTTTTCGCAGCAACGAGAGCATTACCCTTTGGGTAAGTGACGACAATAATAAAATCCCCCTACGCTTACAAGCAAGTTTGCGCGTTGGTAGCATCACCGCGGACTTAGATGAATTTAAAGGTCTTAAAAATCCATTTGAAATTGTTGTTCAGAACTAGCACGTCAATAGCGCTCATAGCTGTAGTTTTTCTTACAGCGTGTAGCTGCAATACCAAAAAAACGACAGAAATCATACCGCCCCCAAAAGCCGAGGTTTTTGCCTTTGGCTATAACCTCAATAATTTTGAGGTTGTTCGAGACACCGTGCAAAAAGGCGACACCTTTGCCGATATTTTTTTAGAAAATGGATTTAACTATTCACAGATATATAATATCAATCGCAGAACAAAAAAACAGTATAATTTTAGAAAAATTCAGCCCAAAAAACTGTACACGTTTTTGTTTGCCAAAGACTCGATAGCCAGCCCTGTTGCTTTTATCTACCAACCCTCTTTGTTAGATTATGTAGTGGTGCATTTGCAAGATTCCATTTATGCGCAAAAGCATAAAAAAGAAGTAACACTTCGTATGTTTGAGGCGCAAGGCGTAATCACCAGCTCACTCTCCGAAACGTTAGAGGCTCAACGCTTAACGCCCCTTTTGGCATTTGACTTATCGGATATTTATGCGTGGAGTATTGATTTTTTTCGTCTTGAAAAAGGCGATAGATTTAAAGTAATTTATTCTCAAAAATATGTCGATGACTCTATCAATGTAGGGTTAAATCGTATACATGCTGCCTATTTTGAGCACCGTAAAAAACCGTATTATGCTGTTGAATTTGAGTCTGATCCCCAGCGAGGAATTACCGAATATTTTGATGAACAAGGGAAAAACTTGCGTCGTGCTTTTTTGCAAGCACCCGTTCAGTTTTCGCGCATTTCATCACGCTACAATTTACGCCGCCGTATTTCTTATTACGGGCGCACCAAACCTCATTACGGCACTGACTTTGCCGCACCTGTAGGAACCCCCATTCGCACCACGGCAAACGGAACTGTTGTTGCCGCAGGCTATACCCGAGGCAATGGTAATTATGTAACTATTCGACATAATGGGACTTATCGCACACAATATTTACATATGAAAAAGCGCTTAGTTAAAAAGGGGCAACATGTCCAGCAAGGCGATATTATCGGCACTGTAGGTATGACGGGCTATACCTCGGGTCCACACGTGTGTTATCGCTTTTGGAAAAATGGCAAACAAGTTGATCCATTTCGACAAGAACTTCCTGAAGCAAAAGCTATTGACCCCAAGTTAAAAGAACAATACATGGTTCAAATGCAACCCTTAAAAGAAACTCTGGACTGCATTGAATTTTACGAATCTGAAACAACAAATTAAGTATGTCATTGCCTAATATCAACCCAACAACAACCAAAAGCTGGAAGAAATTATCAACACTAGCTAAAACGCGAAAATCTTTGCAAGAATATTTTGCTGATGACGTTTCTAGAGCAGAAAAATTTTCTGTACAATGGGATCAATTTTTTGTAGACTATTCAAAAAACCACATTGACAAAGAAATTATGGATGCCCTTATTGCCTTAGCGCAAGAAGCAGGGTTAGCACAGGCACGAACGGCTTATTTTGGTGGGGAAACCATAAATCAAACCGAGGGACGAGCGGTGTTGCATACCGCACTAAGAGCACCATCAAATGCCGATATTCGTGTGGATGGTGAAAATGTAGTTCCTCAAGTATATAAGGTTCGCAAGCAAATCAGAACACTTAGTCAATCCGTTATTGACGGGAGCAAGAAAAGTGCTTCGGGTAAAGCTTTTACAGATGTAGTAAATATTGGCATTGGCGGTTCAGACTTAGGGCCTTTTATGATTACCGAAGCACTGGGGTATTACAAAAATCACCTAAACACGCACTTTATTTCTAATGTTGATGGAGATCACGTCATGGAGGTACTCAAAAAGGTAAACCCTGCAACAACCCTTTTTGTAGTGGTTTCCAAAACCTTTACAACTCAAGAGACGCTTTCGAATGCTACAACTGCCAAAAAATGGTTGGTAGCTGCTTTGGGAGAGGATGCGGTTGCTGCACACTTTGTTGCCGTTTCAACCAATCTTCCTGCCATTGATGCCTTTGGGATTCAACCTGAAAATGTACTCCCCATGAATGATTGGGTGGGTGGTCGCTTTTCGCTTTGGAGTGCGGTGGGCTTGTCTATTGCATTGGCGGTAGGCCCCGATCACTTTGAAGCGTTACTCGACGGCGCCCATCAAATGGATAAACATTTTGAAACGACACCATTTGAGGAAAACATACCTGTTACTTTGGCGTTGCTTACGGTGTGGTACAATAGTTTTTTGGGGGCACAGTCTGAGGCAGTGATTCCCTACACACAGTATTTACATCGCTTGCCAGCCTATTTGCAGCAAGGAATTATGGAGAGTAACGGAAAGTCTGTTGACAGAAAGGGCGATGCGGTTACTTACGAAACGGGGAATATCATTTGGGGCGAACCCGGAACGAACTCTCAACACGCCTTTTTTCAATTGATGCATCAAGGCACTAAGCTTATTCCAGCGCATTTCATAGGTTTTGTACAGTCATTGCATAAAAACGTCGATCACCACGACAAGTTGATGGCAAACTTTTTTGCCCAAACCGAGGCACTTATGAACGGAAAATCGGAAATTCAAGTACGTGACGAATTGACCCAAAAAGGAATTCATGGAGATGCCTTAGAAAAGCTTCTGCCATTTAAAATTTTTGGAGGTGATAAACCCACAACAACACTACTCATCGATAAGCTTACACCAAGCACCCTCGGGGCGTTAATAGCCATGTATGAGCACAAAATTTTTGTTGAAGGTGTGATATGGAATATCTACAGTTACGATCAATGGGGCGTAGAGCTGGGTAAACAGTTAGCAAATGTTATTTTAAACGAGTTTGAGGGTTCTCAAAAAGAAATCCACGACGCCTCGACAGAGCAGTTACTTGCCCGATATCAAAGGGGTAAGGGCTGAATATCTTTTAGGCGTAGTTGTACGGATACATTTCCCTGCCAATGATTCTCCTCTAAGGAAAAAGCAATTCGAAGTGGGCTTCCAGTTTTTACAAGTGAAAGCTTATCGCCCAGCCCGAAACCAATCGCATCTATTGGAGAACTGTTTGCTTGTACAAAACGGGCTTTAAGGTGATCATTTTCTTTTCCTACGCATTTGGCATTGCCACTATCTACTACGCCCTCGGCGTAAAACACAGGACTTCTGTTTTCAGGGCCAAAGGGTTCCATTTGCTTTAATATACGTAGTGTTTTTTCTGTTATAGCACTAAAAGGCAACGCCACATCTACTTCCAAAACAGGTTCTTTTTGTTCCGCCAAAAGTGTTTTTTTCACTTCCTGCTCAAAAGCTGTTTTGAAAAGGGGATAGTCACTTTCGTTAAGCGTTATACCTGCTGCATATTTGTGCCCACCAAACTGAATAATGTGTGCGCTACAGGATTCGATAGCAGCATATACATCAAACCCGCGTACCGAACGCGCCGATGCCGCTAGAACACCTTCCCCAGCCTGTGTAAACACTAGCGTTGGGCGATAATATGTTTCGATGAGCCTTGATGCTACAATTCCAATTACTCCTTTGTGCCAGTGCGGTGCGTAAACGACTGTTGCTGAGTTTTCTGCTTCATTGTTCGCTTCAACTTGCGCTAATGCTTCTTGAGTAATTTCCTGTTCTACACTTCTTCGCGAAGTATTAAAGGCTTCAATGGCTTCAGCCATGGCTGTGGCTTCTTCGGCGGAATTCGAAAGCAACAATTCTACAGCATATAAACCGTGTTTCATGCGCCCAGCAGCATTGATTCGTGGAGCCATTCCAAATACCACATCGGAGATAAGTTGTCCTCCTGTTTTATTACGTATAAGCACTTCTAGTCCAGGTCTTGGCGCGATGTTAAGTTGTTGCAATCCTAAAAATGCCAATACGCGATTCTCACCTGTAATCGGGACAATATCGGCAGCAATAGCAACAGACACAAAATCCAAATAAGCAATGAGAGTTTCCAAATCACCCCCTTGCTTTTGAACAATTCCTTGCATGAGCTTAAATCCAACCCCGCAACCGCACAGTTCTTTGTACGGATAGGCGCAATCGTTACGTTTGGGATCTAAAATTGCCAGTGCATTTGGAAGGGTGTCGCTTGGGGTATGATGATCACAGATGATGACATCTATTCCCAATGAAGTAGCATATTCAACTAAATCCACTGCCTTTATACCACAATCTAGTGCAACCATACACCTGATGTTTTCCCTTTTTGCTACGTCAATGCCTTGTTTTGAAAGACCATATCCTTCGGCATAACGTTCAGGTATATATGATGTTACTGGAACTTCTTGACGTTGTAAAAAATGGGTGAGCATAGCAACCGAAGTGGTACCATCTACATCATAATCACCAAAAACCATGATAGACTCCTTTTGCTCAATAGCTTGACATAATCGTGCAACAGCCTTGTCCATGTCTTTCATCAAAAAGGGGTCGAAAAGTTGCTTCAATTTGGGTCTGAAATAGGTTTTAGCTGCCTCGTAGGAATCGATACCTCGCTGTGCCAATAACGTGGCGATAACATCATTTACGCCCAAACACTCTTGTAAATGGGAAATAATGGTTTTCTCGGGTGTAGGTTTATGGATCCAGCGCATATCAGTTTCCTTCAATAACAATAACAAATTCCCCTTTCGGAGGGTTTTGGGTAAAATGTGTTATGAGCGTAACAAGTGTACCACGTACGGTTTCTTCAAACTTCTTGGAAAGCTCTCTGGACACACTCGCATTTCTGTCTTCGCCAAGGAAGTTGGCGAGTTGTGTAAGTGTTTTAAGCAATCTATGTGGCGACTCGTAAAACACCATAGTTCGTTGCTCATCTATAAGTTCTTTAAGACGCGTTTGCCGCCCCTTTTTTTGAGGTAAAAATCCTTCAAAGACAAAGCGTTCTGAAGGCAATCCGCTAAGGGTCAGTGCTGGAATTAATGCGGTTGCACCGGGAAGTGCATGCACAAGGATTTTGGCCTCTACACATGCTCGAACCAACAAAAATCCTGGATCTGAAATCCCAGGACTTCCTGCATCAGAAACTAAGGCAATACAGCTGCCTGAAGACAAATCAGCTATAATTTTTGGTAGCGCTTTATGTTCGTTATGCATATGATAAGAGCGCATAGGCGTGCTGATTTCATAATGCTTTAATAGCTTTATTGTGGTCCGGGTGTCTTCTGCCAAAATGAGTTCGGCATTGCGAAGCACCTCTATCGCTCTAAGCGTGATATCGCTCAAATTGCCAATAGGCGTTGGCACCAACCAAAGTCCCGAATCTGTATTATGTGTTGTAAGGTCTTCCAAGCGAGTTTAGTTTTGTGTTCGCATTTAGGTGTACAAATGTGCAATATGTGCCAAAAAGGCCTCTAGATCTTGTTGTTTTGTGCTCCAGTCGTAGTCGGGTTGTATTTGCTGTTCAATAAAAGCTTTTGCTTCTTCATAATTTTCTTTAGAGCTCAGCATTGACATGATGCGCTGAAAATCAGTGTTGTTTCCTTCAAAAAGGCTTTCTACAAAAGGGTGCTGAACCATTTCAAATTCTGCTTCCTTTACGGGATTTTGTAGTATCTCTTCAAGGGCAGATGGACTATTCACCGCTTCGACAATAGGCTCTTTTATGATTTCTGATGTTGGGGTTATGAGGTCAAGTATCGCCAGCGCTTTTTGTTGTATATCCGAAATACGCATACGGCTTCTGTGACGTAAAATTTCATGCGCCAAGCTCATTAATTCCTTTTCAGCAGTGCTATGAATAACTTTTTCTTCCTCCATAATTTTAACTGTCTAAATTTAATACTTTTGAATGGTTCCTACGTATTATGACGTTAGGATAATAAAATTAAAGTATGTTTCTCGAAAACACATCGCAAAATAATGAGTCGTTTGGCTGGATTGAAGTCATTACGGGTTCTATGTTTTCGGGCAAAACGGAAGAATTGATTCGAAGGTTAAAACGCGCCACATTTGCCAAGCAAAAAGTAGAGATTTTTAAGCCAGAAGTCGACACTCGTTATGATGACAATAAGGTGGTCTCACACGACGCAAATGAAATAATCTCTACGGCAGTTCCTGCTGCCGCAAATATTCGGCTACTTGCCGATAACTGCGACGTGGTGGGGATAGACGAAGCCCAATTTTTTGACGATGAAATTGTTTCAGTTTGCAATGATTTGGCAAACAAAGGCGTGCGGGTTATTGTTGCCGGATTGGACATGGACTTTAAAGGAAATCCTTTTGGCCCCATGCCAAACTTGATGGCGATTGCCGAGTATGTAACCAAAGTACATGCGATTTGTACGCAAACTGGGAAGTTGGCACATCATAGCTTTCGTAAAAATGAAAACGATAATTTGGTGATGCTGGGAGAGACTGAAGAATATGAACCTCTAAGTAGAGCTGCTTTTCACAAAGCAATGACCAAAGAAAAAGCACAAAAAATGGAGGCAACTAGCAAAGTAGCTCCATCTGTTAAACGAAGAAAGGCTTAAGGCGATATGTGCGAAACAATTCTTGAAATTCATTTGCCCAACCTGCGGCACAATTATCATTATCTGCGAAAAAGATTAGCCCCTGATACGAAGCTTCTGGCAGTAGTAAAGGCTTTTGGCTACGGCAGTGATGCGGAAGTGGTTGCCCAGTGTCTTTCAGATTGTGGGGTTGATTATTTTGGAGTGGCGTATGTCCAAGAGGGAATTGCGTTGCGAAAAGCTGGAATTACCCAACCCATTTTGGTGCTTCATCCGCAAGAACCAAACCTGCAATCTCTAATTGAATATAAGCTCACACCAGGTCTTTATAGTCAGCGCATTTTGGAAGCATTTATTGATGCATTAAAACAGCATGAAACGGAAATGTATCCTGTGCATATAAAATTTAATACAGGACTTAACCGTTTAGGATTTCAACCCGATGAAACGGAAAGACTTTTGGATCTTCTAGAAGAAAACAAAAAGTGGATATCGCTAAATGGGGTGTATTCGCATTTAGCGGCCTCTGATGATTTAAAAGAAGATTCATTTACGAAAGCTCAATTAAACAAATTCGATGTAATTGCAGACACCATAAAAGCCGTTTACCCGAACACCCTTTTTCATGTGCTGAATACCTCTGGCGTATTGAATTACCCACAAGCACAGTACAATATGGTGCGTACTGGAATTAGTCTTTATGGCTATGGAAATACTCCCGAAGTGGATATACAATTAAAACCCATAATAACCTTAAAAACAGTTATTTCTCAACTTCATACGCTTGAAGAAGGTGCGTCTTTGGGTTATAATCGCAACTTTGTTGCGACGACTAAAACCCGAACCGCAACCCTTCCATTGGGTCATGCCGACGGGATAGGGCGTATTTACGGCAATGGCAACGGCTTTGTTTGGATTCATGGAAAAAAAGCACCTATTTTAGGTAATGTGTGTATGGACATGATTATGGTGGATGTTACCAATATTGAATGTTATGAAGGGGATGAGGTCATTGTTATTGGACCAAACGCAAGCGCTGAGGCATTGGCAAATCATGCGGGAACCATTTCTTACGAATTCATTACAGGACTTTCACAGCGAATTCAGCGCAAGGTTATTGATTGAGTGTTATAAATACAACATATTGTTATTTTTTTGATAAAGGGTTAATCACATGCCAATTTAAAAGACTTATGCCGTACATTCGCACCAAAATTTAAGATATGCGCGTAGCAGTAGTAGGCGCCACCGGAATGGTTGGTGAAGTCATGTTGCAAGTGTTGGCAGAACGCCAATTTCCAATCACAGAATTGATACCCGTAGCTTCGGCGCGTTCAGCGGGAAAACAGTTGGATTTTAAAGGTCAATCATACACGGTTGTTGAGCTTGAAGACGCAGTTGCCTTAAAACCCGATGTTGCTTTGTTTTCTGCTGGAGGTGATATTTCATTGACCTGGGCACCAAAATTTGCCGCAGTTGGCTGTACGGTTATTGACAATTCATCGGCGTGGCGAATGCACCCCGACCACAAACTTATTGTTCCTGAAATCAACGCAGATATTCTTACTGCCGAAGATAAAATTATTGCCAATCCAAATTGTTCTACTATCCAAATGGTGATGGCACTCGCGCCTATTCATCGCGCTTTTGGTATTGAACGCGTTGTGGTTTCTACATACCAATCCATTACTGGAACTGGCGTAAAAGCGGTGCAACAACTTGAAAATGAATATAAAGACATAGAAGGAGAAAACGCATATCCGCACCCTATTCATCGAAATGCCTTGCCACACTGTGATGTTTTCTTGGATAATTTATACACCAAAGAAGAGATGAAATTGGTCAATGAAACACATAAAATTCTAGATCCAAACATTCGGGTAACCGCAACTGCAGTACGAATTCCAGTCGTTGGTGGTCATAGCGAGTCGGTAAACCTTACGTTAAGTAATCCTGCTGAGTTAAATGAAGTACGTCAATTGCTTTCCGAAACACCAGGGATTGTAGTACAAGACGACCTTGCCAATAACAACTATCCCATGCCATTAAATGCGCATGGAAAAGATGAAGTTTTTGTGGGGCGCATACGAAAAGACACCTCTCAAGATAATGGGCTAAATCTTTGGATTGTTGCAGACAACCTACGCAAAGGCGCAGCTACCAATACCGTACAAATTGCGGAATATTTAGTACAAGCGGGTCTATTATAAGATTTTTTAGCGTATTGTAATTTTTTCTACCTTGGTAGTAAATTTATGATTATGCGCTTTGTATTTCTTTTATTGCTGGTTTTAATTTCATCCTGTGCTAAAAAAGCACCCATTATGTACCCTGAAACAAAGAAAGAAATTGTTATCGACAGTTTTTTTGGTCAAGCGGTAGAAGACCCGTATCGCTGGTTAGAAGATGACCGTTCCGCCGAAACGGAAGATTGGGTTTCTCGTCAAAATGAAGTCACCTTTGAGTATTTAGACAAGATTCCATTTAGAAATGAACTAAAAGAATCTTTAACTAAACTTTGGAATTACGAAAAACGTTCCACCCCTTTTGTTGAGGGCGATTATACCTATTTTTACAAAAACGACGGCCTACAAAATCATTATGTATTGTATCGCCAAAAAGGAGACGAAGCCCCAGAAGTATTTCTAGACCCAAACACTTTTTCCGAAGATGGAACCACTTCTTTAGCGGGTGTTCGATTTACCAAAGATGGAAGCCGATTGGCATACTTAATTTCGGAAGGCGGCTCTGATTGGCGTAAAATTATTGTACTTGATGCAGCCTCTAGAACCATTTTGGAGGATACGCTTACCAATGTAAAATTCAGTTCGGTTTCTTGGAAAGGGAACGATGGCTTTTTTTACTCATCTTATGATAAACCCGACGGTTCAGAACTTTCCTCTAAGACAGATCAACACAAATTATATTACCACAAATTAGGATCCCCTCAAGCTGAAGATAAAATAGTTTTTGGAGGAACAACAGACCAAAAACATCGTTATGTGGGTGGGTATGTTTCTGACGATCAACGTTTTTTATTCATTAGCGCATCGAACACCACTTCTGGCAACAAACTGTTTGTAAAAGACTTTAAAAATCCTACTTCCAAACTGATTACAATTGTAGACAACGAGGACTCAGACAGCTATGTACTAGACACAAAAGGAGAAACATTTTTCTTGGTAACCAATTTGAATGCGCCCAACAAGAAGCTTATAAAGACCACTATTGCATCGCCTTCGCCTGAATTTTGGGAAGACCTTATCCCTGAACAAAAAGATGTTTTGAGCATCAGTAGTGGTAGCGGCTATTTCTTTGCCGAGTATATGGTCGATGCGCTTTCTAAAGTGTATCAATACAACTACAACGGTAAGGTTATTCGTGAAATTGTATTGCCTGCGGCAGGTAGTGCAAGTGGTTTTAGTGGTAAAAAAAATCAGGAAGTGTTATATTATACCTTTTCAAATTATCATACGCCCTCATCATCGTATAGCTTAAACCCAAAAACAGGACTAACGCGTCAGTATTGGGCACCCGAAATTGCGTTTTCTCCTTCAGACTTTGAATCCAAACAAGTTTTCTATACCTCAAAAGACGGAACAAAAGTTCCCATGATGATTACGCACAAAAAGGGACTTAAACGTGACGGCAAAACACCTACCATTTTATATGGCTACGGCGGATTTAATATTAGTCTCACCCCAACCTTTAGTATTACAAATGCGGTTTGGCTGATGCAAGGGGGTGTATATGCAGTACCCAATTTGCGCGGTGGTGGTGAATATGGAAAGGCATGGCACAATGCAGGGACGCAGTTAAATAAGCAAAATGTTTTTGACGACTTTATCGCTGCCGCCGAATTTTTAATTGATAACAACTATACCAGTCCAGAATATCTTGCTATTCGGGGTGGCTCAAATGGCGGATTACTGGTAGGCGCTACCATGACACAACGCCCAGAGCTTTTTAAAGTAGCGCTGCCCGCGGTAGGTGTCCTAGACATGTTGCGCTATCATACTTTTACGGCAGGGGCAGGATGGGCATACGATTACGGTACCGCAGAACAATCTAAGGAAATGTTTGAGTATCTGAAGGGATATTCCCCTTTACACAACGTGAAACCCAGTACGGCTTATCCAGCAACTTTGGTAACCACAGGAGACCATGATGATCGTGTTGTTCCAGCACATTCTTTTAAGTTTGCTGCCGAAGTTCAAGATAAACAATCAGGAGAAAACCCAGTACTTATTCGTATTGAAACCAATGCGGGCCATGGAGCAGGAACTCCTGTTGATAAAACAATTGAGCAGTACGCAGATATCTTTGCGTTTACACTACACAATATGGGCTTTAAAGTGTTGCCGAATAAAAAAATAAAAGGATAACTATTCCTCCTTCATTTCAAAATCCTCCATAAACTTGGTGGTGTAGTTCCCCGCCACGTAGTCTGGATGATCCATTAATTGACGGTGAAATGGGATGGTTGTTTTAATCCCTTCTATTACAAACTCGTCCAATGCACGTTTCATTTTGTTGATGGCTTCTTCACGGGTTTGCGCCGTAGTAATCAACTTTGCTATCATGGAATCGTAATGCGGAGGAATCATATACCCACCATAAACATGAGTATCAAGGCGAACCCCATGCCCACCAGGGGTGTGTAAAGTTTTTATTACACCTGGCGAGGGACGGAAATCGTTATACGGGTCTTCGGCATTGATTCTACACTCAATAGAATGTAGCTTTGGCAGGTAGTTTTTTCCTACAATTGGAACACCTGCAGCGACTTTAATTTGCTCTGCAATCAAGTCAAAATCAATTACTTGTTCCGTAATGGGGTGCTCCACTTGAATACGGGTATTCATTTCCATAAAGTAGAAATTGCGGTGTTTATCCACTAAAAACTCTACGGTTCCTGCTCCCTCATATTTGATGAATTCTGCTGCTTTTACGGCCGCGGCCCCCATATCTTTTCGTAACTTATCAGTCATAAAAGGTGATGGCGTTTCCTCAGTCAGTTTTTGGTGACGGCGTTGTATGGAACAGTCGCGCTCAGACAAATGACATGCTTTTCCAAAAGCATCACCAACTACCTGAATTTCAATATGTCTAGGCTCTTCAATAAGTTTTTCCATGTACATATCATCGTTTCCAAAAGCAGCCTTAGATTCTTGACGTGCACTTTCCCAAGCTTTTTCCAATTGATCTTCGCTCCAAACGGCACGCATTCCTTTACCGCCGCCACCAGCAGTAGCTTTTAGCATGACAGGAAAGCCCATTTTTTTGGCAAGTTTTTGACACTCTTCAAAAGAAGCAATAATTCCTTCAGACCCTGGAATGGTTGGGACGCCCGCTGCTTTCATTGTTGCTTTAGCGGTAGCTTTGTCGCCCATTTGCTGAATCATTTGGGCAGAGGCTCCAATGAATTTGATTTTGTGCTCTTCGCAGATTTTAGAAAACTTGGCATTTTCAGACAAAAACCCATAACCTGGATGGATGGCATCGGCGTTGGTAATTTCTGCTGCGGCAATGATATGTGCGATTTTCAAGTATGATTCGCTACTTGGCGCAGGGCCAATACATACGGCTTCATCAGCAAAGCGCACGTGTAGGCTATCGGCATCTGCTTTGGAATATACCGCTACAGTTTTGATGCCCATTTCACGACATGTTCGTATAACACGAAGCGCAATTTCGCCTCTGTTGGCGATAAGAATTTTGTTAAACATAGACCGATTTTTAGGCTGGATCAATAATAAATAACGGTTGGTCAAACTCAACAGGAGAAGAATCATCAACTAGAATTTGAACAATCGTTCCGCTAGTTTCTGCTTCAATTTCGTTAAAGAGTTTCATGGCTTCAATCACACACAAAGTGTCACCTTCGTTGACACGGTCCCCAACTTCAACAAAATTAGGTTTATCGGGAGAAGGTTTGCGGTAAAAAGTACCAATAATTGGTGATTTTACGGTATGCTGATTTGATGCTGCTTCGGCAACAGGTGCAGCAATAGCAGCAGCAGGAGAAGCAATTACCTCAGGCGCAGGTGCAGCCATCACAGGTGCGACTTGCTGAACAGCAGCCATAGGAACATTAGCTTCCTCTTTTTCTGTTTTTATGGTAATTTTAATATCACCCATTTCTAGGCTTACTTCACTTGCGCCTGATTTGGCGACAAACTTTATTAGGTTTTGGATTTCTTTTAATTCCATGGTTATTGTTTTAGCTGTTATATGCCCATGTCAGATAGATAGCTCCCCAAGTGAAGCCACCACCAAACGCGGTAAATAGTAATTTTTGATTTTTTTTAAGTTTGGTTTCATAATCCCACAACAACAAAGGCAATGTTGCTGCCGTGGTGTTTCCGTAACGTTCAATATTAATGAGCATTTGCTCGTAATTTAGATTTAGATTTTTTGCAATTGCATCTAAAATACGCTTATTTGCTTGATGCGCCACAAAGTAGTCAATATCGTGTTTGGTTAAATCATTTTGACGCAGCAGTTGTTCAATGGCATTTGTCATGTTAGACACGGCAAATTTAAAAACTGAGCGCCCCTCTTGATGCAAAAAATGTTTCCGTGCCGATACCGTTTCGACTGAAGTAGGCATCATGGAGCCTCCCGCTTCAATTTTTAAAAATTCTCTTCCTTTTCCATCTACCCGGAGGATCTCATCTTGAAGCCCAAGTCCTTCTTCATTGGGCTCAAAAAGCACAGCACCGGCACCATCGCCGAAAATCACACATGTTGTGCGGTCAGTATAATCAATAATTGACGACATGGTATCAGCACCAATGAGGAGTACTTTTTTGTATCGTCCTGAGGAAATATGCGCTGAAGCTACAGACATACCATATAAAAAGCCCGAACAAGCGCCTTGTAAATCGTAACCAAAAGCATTTGTGGCACCCAGTTCTGTGGCAACATAAGCCGCTGTTGAGGAAACAGGCATATCTGGAGTGGCGGTACTTACAATAACCAAATCTAGGGTGGTAGGATCAAGATTTTTCTTTTGTATGAGTTCGCGTGCTGCGGCAATGGCCATAAATGAGGTGCCAAGAGAAGTGGGCTTGAGTATACGACGCTCTTTAATTCCTGTGCGCGAAATGATCCACTCGTCGCTTGTGTCAACCATTTGCTCTAAAGCAGTATTGGTGAGCACATGCTCGGGGACGTAGCCTCCTACGGCGGTTATGGCTGCAGTTTTTGAAGTCATATTAACCGAATTACACGTAAATGTAATTCTACAAATTTTGGCGAAAATTAGTAAAAATCAACGCATTTCTAGCAAAAAAGAGGTAAAAACTTACTAAAATAGACAAAAAAAGCGCCTTTTACGAAAGGCGCGATGGTATTATGTATAGATAATTCTAGGCTTCTGCCTCAACCGAATTGTCGATTAAAACTTTTCCGCGATAGTATAATTTTCCTTCATGCCAATGGGCACGGTGGTATAAATGCGATTCACCTGTAGTGTTGCACGTAGCAATTTGCGGCGCAACTGCCTTGTAGTGTGTGCGACGCTTATCGCGACGCGTTTTGGATATTTTTCGTTTAGGATGTGCCATAACAGCTGTTTTAGTCTTTTTTTAATTTTTTTAACGCATCCCATCGGGGATCCGTAGTTTCTGGTGCTTTGTTACTTTCTTTTGGAAGCAATGCCGTTAGGCGATCTAACAAATCAGATTGTAAAGTTCCATTTTCTATACCAGGGTGAACCCGCTTTTGCGGCACCGCCAACACAATGGTTTCAAATAGCGTTTGTGAAACATCTACTTGGTGTGATCCATGTGGCAACACAAGCAAATGCTCATTTTCATCGTTATATTCTTCCCCAAATTTTACTACCAACTCGTGCGTTGGGTGTATTGGCAAGTCAAACGGTTCGTTTGAAACGTCACAACTTACGTTTACAGTTCCCAAGATTGAAAACTGCAACTCAAGAAGAGTTGCTTTTTTGTTTAGTTCAATCTGTACATTGAGATCAGCATTGTTGAACTCGGTATAGTTAAAAGCATCAAAGAACTTGGATGTAATGTCAAGCGTAAAATGATGAGCACCTTCTTTAAGTCCTGCAAATGCCAAGACAAAAGGAGCCAAAACATTTTTCGCATCGTTCATTACAGTTGGCAAATATATAAAATTTGATGTTAAGCCTTGTATTTATTCGTTCTTTTGGCGTGCATGCCATATTGCGCAAGCCATTTGAATTGCGTTTGTGAACGAGTCGTGGTTTGCTACTCCTTTTCCTGCAATATCAAAGGCAGTGCCATGATCTGGAGAAGTGCGGACATATGGAAGTCCAGCACTGAAGTTTACCCCCTTGCCAAACGCTAAAGTTTTAAACCCCACCAATCCCTGGTCGTGATAGCACGATAAAACAGCATCATAATTTCTGTACTTTTTTTGTCCAAAGAAGCCGTCGGCAGGAAAAGGTCCTTCTAGATGAATATCCTCTGCTGAAAGTGCTTTAATTGTTGGAGTTAAAATGCGATCGTCTTCAGTTCCAATTACACCTTGGTCACCAGCATGTGGATTAAGCCCTAAGAGGGCAATTTTTGGGTTGCTGTAACCAAAATCTGTTTTTAAAGTATTCGAAAGTTGACGCGCCTTTTTTGTAATCAACTCCTGCGTGATCCGTTTTGGCACATCAACAAGAGGGATATGATCTGTGATTAACGCAACCCTTAATTTTTTATGTGCCAAAATCATTAGTGCTTCACCACCCCAAATGGAAGCCAAGTAATGCGTGTGACCTGCGAATGGAAATGTTTTACTCTGAATGGAGGCTTTATTGATAGGAGCCGTAACTAGCGCATCAGCTTGACCCCTTTGAACAGCTATAGTAGCGGTGTGCAATGATTCAAACGCTGCACTTCCAGCTTCAGAAGTTTGTTTTCCAAAGTTAATATCAGGGGTGTTTTCAAATATCGTTTTAATGTTTAAAACTCCTTTTTTTGGACGGCCTTTTAAAAGTTCTAAAGGCACTTGTGTACCAAAATGTTGCTGTTGTTTTTGGATAAAACCCAGATTAGCATAAACTACAGGAATGCATTGTTCAAAGAGGGATTTATCTCTAAAAGTTTTGAGGATGATTTCTACCCCAACTCCGTTTGGGTCGCCAATAGAAACAGCCATGATAGGTAAGGTAGACATTTTGTGTACTTTTGCTGGACAAAGGTACAGGATTCGCAGATTATGTTTACAGGAATTATTGAAACTATGGGCACCATTGAGGGCATAGCACACGAAGGCAGTAACGTGCATTACAGGCTTTCAAGTAAAATCACAAGCGAATTGAAAATCGACCAAAGTCTTGCGCACAATGGCGTTTGCCTCACGGTGGTTGCCATTGATAATGACCAATATACCGTAACCGCTATTCAGGAAACCTTGGAAAAAACGGCACTTAGTCAATGGGATATCGGCGACAAAATAAATTTGGAGCGCGCCATGCGCTTGGGTGACAGGCTAGACGGACACATGGTGCAGGGACATGTAGATGAAGTGGCTACGTGCACTCATATTGAAGATCAAAACGGGAGTTGGTTATTCCAATTCGAATACAGCAAATCTTCCAAAAACATGACCATAGAAAAAGGCTCTATTTGCGTTAATGGCACCAGTCTTACGGTTGTTGGCTCTGAAGCAAATCGTTTTGGTGTTGCCATAATTCCGTACACCTATGAGCATACCGTTTTCCATCAACTTCGTGTGGGAGACCTAGTCAATATCGAGTTTGATATGGTGGGTAAATACATTGCCAAATTGAGATAATTCCATTTTTTTTGTAGTTTTATAGTCCTAAATCTTATCATCATGAAAATGCTTATCTTTTTATTCGTTTGGATTTGTACCATAACGTTTGTTTTTGGACAAGATCTTCTGATTACAGGAATAATAGATGGACCACTTACTGGCGGGACTCCTAAAGCAGTTGAGTTTGTAGCTTTGAGGGATATTCCAGACTTATCAAAATACGGTTTTGGTTCAGCCAATAATGGCTTAGGTTCAGACGGGGAAGAATTTACATTCCCTTTGACAAGCTTAACCAAAGGAACGTTTATTTATGTAGCCACAGAAAGCGCTCAATTTAATGCCTTTTTTGGATTTAATCCTGACTATACAGACAGCGCTGCAAATGTAAATGGCGATGATGCTATTGAGTTGTTTTTCAACGGAACTGTTGTTGATGTGTTTGGAGATATTAATAAAAGCGGAATAGGTGAAAATTGGGAGTATTTGGATGGATGGGCATACAGAAAAAGTACTACTTCATCTACAACTTTATTTGATTATTTGGGGTGGAATTATAGCGGAACTAATGCGTTAGATACCGCTACAACTAATGCATCAGCGACCACCAAATTTCCATTAAAATCTTTTGACGTGAACACATTGAGTATAAAACTCAAAAATACTTTTGTCAAAATCCATCCGAACCCAACTGCCAATATGCTCTATTTTGAGGGACTTAAAGACAACGCCAGCGTTAACATTTTCAGTCTAACAGGGCAGCGTGTAATGCATGAGAAGGTTCAGTACAGCCTAGACGTTTCAGCGTTGGTAGAGGGAATCTATTTGCTTGAGATCATACACCAAGACAATAGTATTACACGACATAAACTATTTAAAAAATAGTGTTATTTCATTTGGTATAACCACAGCGCAGGATTTTGCGGAGTAGTATTTAGGAACAGGCTAAACTGCAATGCTGTTTTTCCAGTGTCTTTGTTGGTAAAAATCTGTCCAATAGTTTGCTTGGCGGAGACGTTTTCGCCTTTTTTTACATACACACGGCTTAGGTTTTTATAGCTAGTAATATAGTTCCCATGCTGAATCAGCACAATTGGATTACTACCTTTAAACTGCACAATATTTAGCACTTTTCCCTGAAAAACACTTCGTGCTTCTGCACCTTGTGGGACAGTTAATGTTACTCCGTTGCTTTTAATCGTAGTAGTTCGCACTACAGGGTGGCGTTGGGTGCCAAATTTTTGAGTAACAATGCCTTTTTCAACGGGCCATGGCAATCGCCCTTTGTTTGCCACAAAGTTTGCGGCTAGGGCTTTAGCTTCTGGGGTAAGTACAAAATTGGTGGTTTTGGTTCCTGCTTTTTTATTTGAGGCGGCAATGGCTTCCCGAATCAGGCGCGCAATTTCACGATCAATAGCTTCTTGTTGTTGTTGCTTTTTCTTTATTTGAGAAGCATAGCTTTTTTCTTTTCGCTTAAGTTGCTGTATTAGACTATTTTGACGTGCACGCACTGTATCCAATGCTTTTTGTGCTTCGCGGTTTTCGCGAATCAAACGTTCCTTGTCTTTACGTTGGTTTACTAAATCGTTGGTATATTGCTGTAGGGTTTTGGTTTTTTCGGCAATTTGCTCGCCTTGTTTTTTGCGGTACGCAGCGTATTGTTTCATGTATGCCATGCGCTTATATGCCTGCCAAAAACTTTCAGACGATAACAAGAACATCAATCGGTTTTGTGTGGATTGATTTTTTCGCGCCGCGATTACCATATCACCATAATCTTTTTTTAGTCGTACGAGCTCGGTACGGAGTTGTTCTATATTTCGCAGGTTTAGACTTATTTCTTGATTTAATCGGTTAATTTGTCGATTGGTTAACCGTATCAGGGCATCTTGTCGATCCATTTTAAGCTGTACCGTTTCCACTTCGGTAAGCACGTTGGTGCGCTTTTTCACACTCGATTTTAAAAGCGCATTTATTTGAACAATCTCTTGTTGCAAGCGTTTTTTTTGGGTTTCAAGTGCAGCTTTTTTGTCTTGGGCCAAACCCAATACCGGAACAAGCATCAACACCCAAAGCCACTTTTTCATTGAATTAAAATAGGGGTATAACCTTCCGGAATTTTGAATGGCATTTTTAATGCTTCGTTGAGCTCCGTTTGTTTCGCATTTAGCGTTAGGGATGTTTCTCCTTTTTTATCATACAGGGTCATCCTTAACGTTTTAGGGATCCATTGTGTGTTAATTTTTTGATAGGTGTCATACACCACACTTATTGTGGTCTCATTACTTACCAAACGCTGCTCTACCAATCTAAAGGATGCATCATATACAAACTGTAACGACATCCCTTTTCGGCTATAGCTAAACACATAGGTATTGTTGTTATGTGACAATTTTGATCTTTTTAGTGCACGTGCCACTACAGGTTTTGCAGTAAGAATATTTTCAAGCATGGTATATGCTACTTTGACCCCTAAAAGCTCCTCCAGCTTTTTGTAGTTCAATGACGCATATTGCCGTTTTATTTTTTCATAAAACTGCACTTGCTCAGGAGTAACAAGCACTCGAGCCAACGGTACAATTATACTTCCGTTTAGCCAAACCCCTTCTTGATATTTTAATCGTGTGCTTAGGCTAATTTTTTGCCGTTTTCCGCCTCGATCTAGTATTGCTTGTCCACGCCATTGTAACGTTTCGTACAATAGGGTATTTTGCTCAATTTGCTGTTGCACAACTTTGGGGCGTAAAGAGGTATCAATACGCGCTGTTGGCGTAACCGAGGTAAGCGATTTACACCCAGAAACTAACATAAACACAACGAGAAGTACCCCTGCTTTTTTCATTTTATTTCAATTCTGAATAATCTCCAATACTAACAGCGCTAAACGCCCCGTTATAGCGCACATGGTTGCCTATCATTGCGCCCTTAAGTGTTGCGTTTTCGATGCTGCTGTTGGTTTGAATAATACTGTTTTCAATGGTACTGTTGGCAATAATCGTTCCTTTTCCAATAGAAACATGCGGTCCAACAGTGCTATTGGTTAGTAATACGTCATCTGCGATATAGCAAGGCGGGATAATGGTGCTGTTTTTTACAGTAACCTTACCCACAAGAGTTTCGTCCTCTTCAGCAAGGAAATCCAACATTTGGCGGTTGGTTTCCACGGTAACTTTCGGATTTCCGCAGTCCATCCATGCGCTTACTTCGCCGGGAACAAAACGGTTACCGTTTTGCATCATACGCAAAATACCGTCGTTAATTTGGTATTCACCGCCATGAGTTAGCCCTTCGTCTAAAACACCTTTCAGCGCAGCTTTTAACGCTCCAATTTCTTTAAAATAATAAATTCCAATCACGGCCAAATCCGAAACAAATTCTGTTGGCTTTTCCACCAAGGCATTTATGGCACCACTTTTATCAAGTTGCACCACCCCAAACTGTTCAGGGGTAGCGACTTTTTTCACCCAAATCACGCTGTCTGCGTCGGGGTCTAAGGTCAAATCGGCACGAATCAAGGTATCGGCATAGGCAATTACTGCAGGTCCTGAAAGTGATGGTTCAGCGCACATGATGGCATGCCCTGTACCCAAAGGCTTGTCTTGACGGTAGATGCTTGTTTTGGCACCCAAGCTGTTAGATAGTTCGGTTAGCACCTCTACGACTTCATCGCCAAAATAGGCGGGATCGCCCAAGATATAAGCAATTTCACTCACGGGCTCAGGAAGCAGTCGTGCAATATCGCTTACCAATCGGTGTACAATAGGCATTCCCGCTACTGGGATTAAAGGTTTTGGAACGGTTAGCGTATGTGGACGAAGGCGCGAACCACGTCCTGCCATGGGAACAATTATTTTCATCTGTTATTCAATTCCGGTGCTACCAAAACCACCCGCACCACGTGCAGTTTCAGATAATGATTCAACTTCTTCCCAAACGGCACGTTCGTGTTTGGCAATGACCAATTGTGCAATCCTGTCGCCCGAAGCGATAGCAAAAACTTCATTTGATAAATTTATTAGGATAACGCCAATTTCACCTCTATAGTCTGCATCTATGGTTCCAGGGGCGTTAAGGACTGTAATTCCTTTTTTAAGTGCCAATCCGCTGCGTGGACGCACTTGCGCTTCTACCCCTATGGGCAATTCGATAAACAAGCCTGTTTTGACAAGTATGCGCTCAAGTGGCTGGAGTTTAATCGGCGCATCAATATGCGCGCGAAGATCCATCCCCGCCGAGGCTAAGGTTTCATATTCAGGCAGTTCGTGTGGGGAATGGTTTACAATACGAATATTCATAACCCCAAAAATACAAAAAGCCCCACAAAGGGGCTTTTGTTAAACAGGTATGCTCGTTTATTTGTTTAACCTAAATCGGGCCTGTACCTGAACTTGTATTTTTTGTGGCTGAAACTGTATCTCTGGGAATTCATCTTTTTCGGTATTTGCCATGTCAATCATTACTTCTTTCATAGCCATTTGACGATAGCCTACAAATCCCGAGTGCATGTTGTTGGAGAGATACAGTGCCTCGCCAACACGTTGCCCAAGGGGTTTTGCCATGGCATTTGCACGAGTTTTGGCTTTACTTACCGCTTCTCCCAACAGATGAATTTTTAGCTCCTCAAGCTTGCTATAGTCTGTTCGAGTTAGTCGCACATTCGAAATACCGCTTTCTTCAAGGGCTGCCAATACGCGCCCCGCAGTAGTGGCATCGTCAACCTTTAGCTCATAGCGTTTGGTTTTTTTAATGTCCTTTCGGCGCAAAAAATAGGTTTTGATGTTGCTTGACAAGTCGGCAAGTTTTAGTTGTTTTTCGAGGTCGACATCTAACTGCTGTAAGGTTTGTAACATACGTTTTTCAAGTTGTTCAACGCTGACTTTGTTGCGCTCATCCTGCTCTTTGAGTAGAATACTGAGGTAAATTTCATCAGGGACTACCAGCGAATCCACCTCTGCACTTGTTTCGATATACGGAATGTGATTTTCGCCTTGAGGTTGTGCCCAAAGTAAAGTAGGTATAGCAATAAGTGTTATTAAGAATTGTTTCATGAAGATTGATTTACATTGTTCATATCAAAAACAACGCCAAATTGTTAATTTCCAGCTATGGGCGAACCAAAAACACCCACAGCCATTTCTGCCCATAGAAGTAAAAAGAACAGTATAACGCCAAGGATAAGCACGAGTTGCAATTTTTTATTGAACACCTTCTTTTTTACAATACACAATAATAAACCGGTACTAAAAATTAGGACTCCAGCCAACAGAAAATCGTTTGGCCCCCAAGCAACTTCGTTTGTAAAACGCATCAGCAGAGCTGGAATAGCGAGTATACAAAGAGTAATACCCAAAACATAAACTATAGATTTGGAACTCATTCAATAAAATATATGAAAAAACTAGCTGTTTAACGCCTCAGCACCTCCAACAATTTCCAAAATCTCGTTGGTAATGGCAGCTTGTCGCGCTTTGTTATAGGTCAGTTTTAACTGATCGCGAAGCTCAGTGGCGTTATCAGTTGCTTTGTGCATAGCAGTCATACGCGCACCGTGCTCACTGGCAAATGAATCTCGTAGCGCCTTAAACAATTGCATTTTAAGTGCCTTGGGAAGTAGTGTGTTAAAAATTTTGACTTTTCCTGGTTCATAAATGTAATCCGTTTCGGATTGTTCAGTAGTCTCAGCCACTAGTGGCAAAAATGGCTCAATAGTTACTACTTGCGTAGCGGCATTTTTAAATCTGTTATACACCAAATGTACTTCGTCAAACTGCTCAGCAACAAAGCCATCCATAATTTGTTGGGCTAAGTCGGCAGTGTTGGTAAAATTAAGCGCATCAAATATCGCTGTGTTGTGTCCAACTACTTCAAAATCTTTGCTGAGGATATCGTTTCCTTTTTTTCCGATCGTAAACACTGCCGTTTCTGTGGCATTAGCCTCCGCCTGGATTTTGACTTGCTTTATGATATTTGAATTAAACCCTCCACAAAGCCCACGATTGGAAGTAATGGCAACAAACAACACCCGTTTCACGGTGCGTGTTTGCGTATATGGACTTGCATCATCGTCTTGCACAGCACCACTAAGGTTTTGCAGCAATTCGGTAAGTTTAGCAGCGTATGGGCGCATTGCCGTAATGGCGTCTTGCGCTTTTTTCAGTTTTGCTGCCGATACCATTTTCATGGCACTGGTAATCTGCATCGTTGAGGATACAGAACTAATCCGATTGCGTATTTCCTTAAGGTTTGCCATGGCTTATGCGTATTGTGCTGCTAGGTCAGTGGCTACTTTTGTTAGCGTTTCCGTTACTTCGTCGGTAAGTTTTCCTGCTTTTAGCGCATCTAACACATCACGGTGTTTAGCGTTAAGTAACTCCAAATAACTTTGCTCAAATGCTTTCACTTTATCTACGGGTACTTGACGGAGCAAGTTTTTTGAACCTGCAAAAATGATGGCAATTTGATCTTCTACAGCAAACGGATCGTTTTGGGCTTGCTTTAGAATTTCCACATTACGTCTTCCTTTTTCAATCACATTCAATGTAGCGGCATCAAGGTCAGAACCAAACTTTGCAAAAGCTTCTAATTCACGGAACTGTGCTTGATCTAATTTAAGTGTACCCGCTACTTTTTTCATGGATTTGATCTGCGCAGAACCACCCACTCGTGATACGGAAATACCTACGTTAATTGCTGGACGAACTCCTGAGTTGAACAAGTCAGACTCTAAGAAAATCTGTCCGTCGGTAATCGAAATTACGTTCGTGGGGATATAGGCAGACACGTCACCAGCCTGGGTTTCAATAATCGGCAATGCTGTCAATGAACCTCCTCCTTTAACTTTAGACTTAAGTCCTTGTGGCAAATCATTCATTTGCTTGGCGATGTTGTCATCTGCAATAACTTTTGCGGCACGCTCTAAAAGGCGCGAGTGCAAATAGAATACGTCACCAGGGTAGGCTTCACGTCCTGGAGGGCGACGTAGCAATAACGATACCTCACGATATGCAACGGCTTGTTTTGATAAATCATCATAGATGATGAGTGCTGGACGACCAGTATCTCGGAAATACTCACCAATAGCCGCTCCTGCAAAAGGGGCGTATACTTGCATAGGCGCAGGGTCTGAAGCGTTTGCTGCTACAATTGTAGTGTATGCCATTGCACCTTTTTCTTGCAAGGTGTTTGCAATACCAGCGACTGTTGAGGCTTTTTGCCCTATCGCTACATATATACAATATACAGGCTCACCTGCATCATAAAATTCTTTTTGGTTTAGGATGGTATCAATACATACTGTCGTTTTTCCAGTCTGGCGATCGCCAATAACCAATTCTCGCTGTCCACGACCAACAGGGATCATGGCATCAATTGATTTAATACCCGTTTGTAATGGTTCGTTTACTGGTTGACGGTAAATTACACCAGGTGCTTTACGTTCAAGTGGCATCTCGACGGTTTCGCCTTCAATGGGTCCTTTTCCGTCAATGGGTTGTCCCAAGGTGTTTACCACACGTCCTACTACGCCTTCGCCTACATTGATAGATGCAATACGCTGCGTGCGTTTAACAGTGTCACCTTCTTTAATTCCTTTTGATGGACCTAATAGCACCACCCCTACATTGTCTTCTTCAAGGTTTAGTACCATTCCTTCTAACCCAGAGTCAAAAGAAACAAGTTCGCCATATTGTGCGTTCGAAAGCCCATACACACGGGCAATACCGTCCCCCACTTGGAGTACCGACCCCACCTCGTCTAATGAGACACTGGTGTCAAATCCGGTTAACTGTTGTTTTAATATCGCGGATACTTCCGCAGCTTTTACTTCTGCCATGATATTGTGTTTGAACGTATATTTTGTTTTAATGTATTGATTTGATGCGCTACGCTTGCATTAAGCTGTATGTCATCAAGTCTAATGATAAACCCTCCAATAATTGCAGGATCAACCTTGTTTATGAGAGTCACTTTCTTATCGGTAAGTGTACTGACTTTCGCTAAAATTTCTTTTTCTAATTCGGGGGTAATGGGCACTGCGGTTGTAGCAATAGCCTCAACCAACCCTAAGTGCTCGCGGTATAATTCTTTAACCTTAAAAGCAATCCCGTCTAGGTTGTGTGTACGGTTGTTTTCAGCGATAAGGCGCAAGAAATTTCTTCCTGCATCGCTGCACTGAGCAAAAACGGCTTGTAAGACCTTGTGTTTTAGATTGGTACCAATTACAGGACTTTGCAACACGCCTTCCAAATCAGTGTTGTTTTGTACGGTATTGTATACCAAATCCATGTCTTTGGCAAGGGCGTCCAATTGTCCATCTTCAATGGCTTTTTGAACGGCCGCCTTGGCATATCGCAATGCTGCTCGTGTACCTATCATACCTTAAGGTCTGCGTCTTTTAAAAGTTTTTGAACCAATTCGCTTTGCTTTTTATCTGAAGATAGCTGCTCTTTTGTAAGCTTTTCAGCAATTTGAATTGAAAGTTCAGCCACTTCATTTTTGAGCGAAGTAATAGCCACTTGTTTTTCACTTTGAATGGCCTCACGTGCTTGTGCCAAGAGTTGTTCAGATTGAATCTTAGCTTCATCTTTAGCATCGTCAATCATTTTCTGACGTAACTCGCGCGCTTCTTTAAGCAAACTGTCGCGTTCTATACGCGCCTGTTTCAAAATACGCTCGTTGTCAGCTTGCAAGTTTTGCATCTCTTGACGGGCTTGCTCAGCCGAATCCATTGCAGAACGAATTCCTTCTTCTCTCTCGTTTATGGTGTTTAAGATGGGCCTCCATGCAAATTTACGCAACAACAAAATAAGAGCTGTTACAATAAGCGTCTGCCAAATAAACAAACCAAACGAAAATTCGCCTAATAATTTTTCCATACGATTAAATTTCAGCAAGACGAACGGTAGCCTAGCTACCGTTTGTCATGTGATGTGATTACTTATACAGCGAATAGTGCAGCAAATCCGATCCCTTCAATAAGAGCGGCTGCAATCAACATTGCTGTTTGAATTTTCCCGTATGCCTCTGGCTGACGCGCAATAGCCTCCATAGCAGAGCTACCGATTTTACCGATTCCCATACCAACGCCAATTACGACGAGTCCTGCACCTACGATTAATGGAATTTCCATGTGTATATATATTAATTGTTAATAATTGTTTTTAATGCGATTCATCATGATGTTCCTCAACGGCAAATCCAAAATAAAGTGCCGAGAGCATTGTAAAAATATAGGCTTGTAATAAAGCCACTAATAATTCGATAATGGAAATAGCAAATGCTAAAGCAAACGACAAGCTAGTTCCCAACCAGTTGTTGAAGATAAACATCAGTCCAATAAGACTCATAAGTACAATGTGCCCCGCTTGCATGTTTGCATACAAACGAATCAACAACGAAAAAGGTTTGATAATCACTCCTAGTAATTCGATAGGGATAAGTGCGATTTTCATCAGCACGGGAACGCCTGGCATCCAAAAAATATGCGCCCAGTAGTTTTTATTTGCGGTTAGATTGGTGAGCAAAAATGTAATAAGTGCTAAACCAAAAGTAACGGCAATGTTACCTGTTACGTTAATCCCAAGGGGGGTAAGCCCCAATAAGTTTAAGAACCAAATAAAGAAAAACACGGTAAGCAAGAAACTCATGTAACGCCCGTGGTGCTTTTTACCAATGTTAGGAATGGCTATATCATCGCGCACATAGATGATGATAGGTTCAAAAAAGCGCCCTATTCCTGCAGCAATACCACCATTTTTATTATACGAACGTGCCAGAGAGCGAAACAAAAAGAACATTAATATTGCAGTCAAAAGCATTGTCATCACACTTTTTGTCATGGATAGATCTAGTGGCTTTTCATTGGTTGGGTGATGCGTGTCATCATAATTGATGGTTCCTTCAGCGTCTGTTTTAAAAATCTTTCCGTGGTATAGTTTGTAATAGCTATTCCCTTTTTTGACCAAAGCTTTTCCATGCTTAAACTTAGCGGAAGAAAAAACCTTTAGACCGTTATCCCACAAAATGACAGGCAGCCCAAAATAACCGATGTACGCCTTCTTGTCTCCTTTTTTGTACGAACCAAGATAAAAATCGTGTGAGTCCTTTAAGTGGTGTTGGATATAGGCTTTAATTTCATCCTTGATAGAGCCTTCACCTTCATTTTCTTTCACAGTTTTAGAGGCAAAAGCAGAAGTTGCTATTAATATCGAAAAGAGGACTGTAAAAATTTGTTTCAAAAGTTATGCTTTAGACTCAAAGTTTTGGTTATAATTAAAACGCTGCAAATGTACACTTTTACCTGAAAGAAAAAAAGGTAAAAAGCATGAAAATTAAGGTTGTTTTTCTGGTGCGTTATTTAGGATTTTCGCCAGTACAGCTATTTCCCAAATTAAGCAGCTTATGTAGGGGAGAAAAAGGTGAAGAAACAGTGTACGGGACTCACTGAGAGGCAAATTAGTACTTGCCAAAAACACATAGTATAACACCCCAAATTTTACAAAGCTTAACAGTAAAAAAACAAACCCCTCTATTTGCGTTTTAAAGTGATATGACAGACGGATAAATAGATAGCCCATTGCTGCTAGCAACATATTTATGAAATATGCTAATAGCAACTCATAAACAGAAAACATATTATTAAAATAAAGTATAGTAAATAAATGTATACTTCCTACACCAAAAACCAAGGCCATAAGTTGGCCCAAATGCCTAAGTGATTGACTCACGAATTAAAACGTTCTAAGTATTTGACAAGCCAGTATATATTTAGAAAGAGCACTAGCATTAAAATGATTAGTGTGAAAATTTTCCCTGTTTCCCAGTGTGCATCAAGCGCTTTTCCTGCACGAGAAGCTAAATAGAGGGTTACCCCCATTTGAATCCCAACTCCAGTAAGTACTGCCCAAGCTTTAGGCTGTTTTTTCGGCTTTTTTGGGTGCTTCATCAACAATAGACTTTACCGCAGCAGATTTCATGCTACATTGTGCGTTGAGGGCCGCACCAGATTCTACAGCAAGTTTACCTATTGTAATTTGCCCCTCAACGATACCGTCCGATTTTATGGTCAGCAAATTAGTTACAGAAAGATTGCCGTTAAAGTTTCCCATAATGTCGGCATAACCACAGTTAACTTCACCGTTTACATTGCCTTCTTTTCCAATAACAACACGTCCAGAGGTGTTTATTTTTCCCTCTAACGTTCCGTCAATTCTGAAATCGGATTTGGATTCAATTTCACCAATAAATCTAGTGTTGGGTTCGATAAAATTGATTTTTATCGCATGTTTATTAGAGTCCATATTTTTTTGTTTTTTATCTGAAAACATCTCTTAGTTTTTACCCAATTTATCCAAACGCTTATGAATAAGTGCATTGCGATAATCGGACGCCAAAAGTACAATATTTTTAGAAGTCAACAAATGTGGGTTGCTTTCCTTCATCAAGTTACGGCTTTCGTCTGCACTTGCCCCTGAATCAAACCCATGAATGACCAGCGTTTCCGTATTTCGATCCCATACGTCTATGGAAACACGCAATCGACTAGCAATGCCTTGTTCCTCAACCCATTCTTCAATCCATGCTTTGTCTAATTCTGTTTGTTCACGTTCATCGATATCTCTAACAAATACCAGTTTCACTTTTTCATCCGCTTTAGCAGTAAGGTCATTATAGACTTCAAAGCCATCTAGTTGTGCTTTTGCTTTTGTTGCGCTTTCAGTTTTGGGATAGGTTTGTATCAAAACAGTCAATGCCTTTTTGTATGCATCTAGCCCATCGAGTCTTCCCAATGATGTGGCGCGTAATAATGCCCACTCGGCTTGAAGGGATTTGTCGGTTAATAGTGGGATTTGTTGTTCACTTTTTGCAATTACCTCCTTGTAACCTTGTGCTGCAAAAGCTGCTTTTGCAGTCGTGAGTACAGCCCTGTTTTCTTCCATGTTTTGGACCAAAGCATCTGGATTACGAATCATTTTGGCATAATCACTTTGGGGGTATTTTGTGTTAATTTGATCACTGTATACGCGCTGCTGTTCATCGTTACCCCGATGCAATTCATATAAATGATATAGCGTTGGTGGCAGATAGCGTTCAGCAGGATTTGCCGACAATAGGGAAGTAAATCGATCAATAGCCGTCTCTTTTGCATCAAATTGTTCTTTGTGGGCTAGCCCCGATTGGAAGTAAGCTTCGTGTTGCACTTGCTGGATGCTGTCTTTTGCAGTAGCTGGTGGAATTTGGGATAAATATGTTTCGGGGTTAAATGCTGCGTCTTGCGTATTTTCCTCATCAGTATTTGCCGTTAACGCTGTAACAATGGTGCTTGTATTTGGGTTGTATTTCCAATTGTCTTCTAGTGCAACATTAGCCCATTCACGCTTGAATTCTCGCTTGCCAGCTTCTATTAACGAACTGTTATAGAAGTAAAAATTCCCCAACAGAACCGTATTTACGGGTTCTTGCGCTTTGGCAAGTGCTTTTGCTTTTGCCTTTTCTTTTTTAAGTGCTTCGATGTATTGAACTACCATTTGTTTTTGTTCAATAGGGGACATATGCATCAACGCTAACAAACTATCGGTTTCGGTAATTGTTTTTTCATACAAAATGACATCATCCAACTTCTTACGTTGACGGTTGAGCTTACGGTATCGCCGTGTCTTTTCTTCTAGATTTTGAAGGGTACTGTCTAAATACGCTCCTGCTGTTACAAAGGCCACTTGGTCTAATCGATGGGAAGCCAATTGCTCATAAATGAGCGATTTTAGGTACCTGTCTTGGGTATTGGTTTTTAAAGAAGCATTGAGTGCCTTTTCACCCCCAAGCGTGTCATCTCCTTTAATCAAATAGATTCCATGAAAATAATGGATTTTGTCTCGAAACCTACGGTCTTCGTCGCTGCGTAGAAGTCTTTTATACGCCAAAAGGGTCTCTTTATTTTTTGGTGTATTATTTTTTAACTGTGCCAAACGCGCGTGTATCCACAATTCACGGGGCACTCGTCGATTTAAATCCAATACTTGCTCGTAGGCAATCATTGCGGAATCGGCATAATTGAGGTCATCGTACAACTGTCCCAACAAATAGGCGTACCGCCCGCGTTTGGATGCCGATTTTTCGGTTGCCAATGCCAGCATCAGGGGTTGTGTGGCAAGGGTGTCTTTTTCTTTTCTAAGAAGTGCATCAGCAAGCGCAGCTTGTACGATGGCATATTGCGCAGGCTTTAGCGATGCCGATTGTGTTATATTGGTAAGTTCGTTCGAAGCACGTTCGTGCTGCCCCATTTCCAAATAGGTTTTGGCGAGCCATAGCTCTGCCTCAATGGCTTCGTCAGAGCTGCCCATATTTTTAATGATGTAAGTAAATGCCTCAACAGCTTGTGGGTAACGCCCATTAAAATAGCGCGCTTTGCCCAAAAGTAAATACGCCTTGGAAATTTGTTTGTTGCGCTGTTCGCCATTAATCAACATGGAATGTTTTTGCACCGTGAGGATGGCTTTTTCTTGCGCACGATTAAAAAACTCGTTGGAGGGAGCTTCGGAATCAAATGGGTCGGGAAGCGTGTAGGGATCAACAGTAAGGCGTAGCCAATAATTATCTTGGTTTTTATTGGTGATATCCAGTAACCCATAACGCAAGGCTTCTTGCCCATTGAAAATGGGATTAAATTTGGAAGTTGTGCTATGATAGGCACGGGAGAGTTTGCTATTCTTTTTTGTAGAACATGCAACCATCAGTATCAACCCGAAAAAAAGGAGTGCTTTTTTCATGCTATAAACCTATGATAAAAACTGAAAAAACGAGACTTTAGTATGTACATTTTACAACTGTTCGCGAAAAAAGTCCTCCAACTCCTTTAGAGTTCCTGTAGAAGTCACGTCATCTCGAACTATTTTTCCTTGATGTAGTACCACAATACGGTCGCAAACTTCCGTTACGTGTTGCAAGTCGTGACTTGAAATCAAAAAGGTCTTCCCTGATGCGCTTGCCTCTTCTTTCAATAAGTTTTTAAGTCTAATTTGTGTGGTGGGGTCGAGATTTGCAAAGGGCTCATCTAAGATAACCAACTGGGTATTGGAAAGCAGTGTCGCCACAATGCCTACCTTTTTTTGATTTCCTTTCGATAAATCCCGAATGTATTTTTTTTGCCCCAACACCTCACCGTGGAAGAAGTCGGTGTATTGGTTGAGTGCCTCATTCACATCTTCTTTTTTCATACCACGTAGACTGCCGATAAAGACAAAATATTCTTCAGGCGTGAGGTAGCCAATCAAAAAACTTTCATCTAAAAAAGCAGCGGTATGCGATTTCCAGTCTTCACTTTTTTGCACTACAATGTCGTTGTTGGTAACAGTTCCTGATGTAGGCAAAATAAGGTCTAATATCAGACTAAATAGCGTTGTCTTTCCAGCACCGTTGTTGCCTACTAATCCAAAAGTTTGCCCAGGAGCAATGTGTAATTGTGGAATGTCAAGCACGGTTTGCGTGCCATAGGTCTTTGAAAGGGAAGTAATTTCAATCATGTGTTCTTTTGTTTATACGCTTGCAGCGTTTGGTATTTTTCGTGTTGGTAGATTTTTTCAATCCATCCAAAAACAAGGTTGCGAAAGGCAAAACCCAACACCCCAACCAACGCCACAAAGGCGATGCCCATTCCTTTGCTGTGTACCAATACCCCCACATAAAACACAAACATGGGAAGTATGATTTTTGGGATGCTTAGCAGTATGGTTTTTAGGTTAAACGATTTTTTATCGCCGAAGGCTTTTTTTGCTGACGTGAGGTCAATTGCGGTACGGGTATAGGCGCCAGAGAGCAATACCAAATACGCATTTATGCCAATATTATATACCCCACCAGCCAAAATGGCAAAGTAGGTTTCCCACCCAAAAAAGATATAAAAACTAGACAAAATCATACTTGTCAATATGCCCACAACAATGAGCCACCATTTGGAAGCCAAGTATTCTTTATAGGCAATGTTTTGCGTCATCATTAGTGGGTAGTAGCTGCTGTCCCAACTGGGAACGTATTGCCCAAAACCGAACAAAAATCCGCCACTTACAAAGATGCCAACAAACACCATCCATACGGGGCTACTATAGATATCGTTCATAAAAACGAGTCCGTAAAATAAAAATGCAAACCCCATCCACACCGAAGCACGGGCACCTTTATTTCGAAGAATCAGGCGGATATCGTTACGCAGAAAAAGCGATATGCGTCCAAAGCGGTCTAACCACCCTAGGTCTGCAACACGGTGTGTTTCTTTTTTCGGGCGCATCGCCTCGTTATCTAAAAAGAGTTTGTTTTTGAAATGCGCAAAACTCCAACGATAAGAAAGCATCAATAACCCCAATGGTACCAACGCCCAAAGCGGTTGGTTGTACGGGGCCATAAACAGTGGAGTCGTCCATGCGGCAAGGTCAATGATTTCAAAATACTGTAAGGCGAAAAGTCCTGCTAATAGCGCAGCCACTAAAATCAAAATGCGGTCAATACTATTGAGCATAATATTCAAGAAATTGGTTGCCAGAATAAGACTTCCTATCGCCAACCACCAACCTATAACACCAAAAAGGCTGTACTCCTCACGAAGGAGAATAACCCCAAAAGGCACAAAAAAGAATAGATTACTGAGGTTAAAAAAGCTAAAAATAGTTTTGGACAATCCAAATCGAACAATAGCCTTTTTGGACACGGGCAACGCAAGTAAAGGCTGAACATGGACCATTGGCATTTTTTGTAAAAAGTAGCGCAACACAATCCAAAAGGCAAATCCATAAATCAAATGCCCACTAATATAAGGGAGCGGGTCTTTACCTAATTCGTCTTGAACAAGGTAAAACGCAGCAAATGCTAAAGCACTAAAAATAAAACCAGAATAAACCCAGCCGAAGCCCAAAAGAATTTTTTGTGCCAAGCCTGTGGCAAAGCCTGCCCCACGGACAAAAGATTTCCACTGTAAAAACAAAAAGCGTTTTAGCATGAGTAGATGTGTGTTAACAAATATAATTTTTTTTAGGCAGATGTGTTTGATAATGCGTTTTGAGGCAATATCAATATAGATAAACCTAATGCGTATTGTTTGAGATTAAAAATAGTACGCCGCTAAGGCGCGCTTACTTGCTTACTGTCCTTACGTTAATCATCATCGTGATCATCGTCACGTTTGTATACTTTTCCCTGCTGTTCATTTGCAGGAGCCGTCAACGTTCCATTTTTACGTATTTCAGCATGACGAATTTCGCCTCCTGTTGTACCAGATCTCATCCCGAAGAAAAGGGCAATTAAGGTTACCACAAGAATTACCATTGACATGAGTTTTGAAAGAATCAATTTTTTCCAATTTGCCCAAAGTCCAATCAACGAAAGACCACCTAAAATATACATCAACAGCGAAAATATTTCCGCAACCTCTTCGTGTATTTCAATATAGTTTTCATCAATTCCTGGGATTCGTTCTACTATATCTTCTGCAGCTTCGCCCGTTGAAAATGCAACAATTGTTGAAACCGCAGCTAAAATAAAGATGCCGTATGCGGCGCGTTTTAAGATTTCGGATTTTAAAAAGAATCCGCCTAATAATAGCAATAACCCAACAAGCGGAAAAATGATGGGTAAGTGATTAAGTGCTAAGTGCCAGTGTACTTCGTTCATGATTTTAAGATTTAGTGTTGTTTTTAAATGTTTACGCCAAATAAGTAACCGACTATCGCGGTTAGCCCCATTGCTATTGTGCCCCAGAAAGTAATTCTAAGTATTGCAATTCCCATATGCGACCCTCCTGTTTTTGCTGCTAATGCTCCTAGTATCATTAGGAAAAATAGCGCAAAGCCATATAGAAAGTATTCTATTCCGTTTTGTGGAAAAAAAACAGTTACTAATAGTGGAAGGATACCACCAGCGGTAAATGCAATACCAGAAGCTGCTGCTGCTTGAATTGGATTCGCCTGACTTATTTCATTCAATCCTAATTCATCTCTGATGTGTGCTCCTAAGGCATCTTTTTCTGTCAGTTCTTCAGCAACTTTTTGCGCCGTTTCTTTTTTCAATCCCCGTTGCTCATAAATTGCTGCCAGTCGTTGTAATTCAATTTCGGGCATATCGATTAACTCTTGTCGCTCTCGTTCGATATCTGCTTTTTCAATATCGGTTTGTGAACTTACAGAAACGTATTCCCCAGCAGCCATTGATAAGGCTCCTGCGACCAGTCCTGCCAGGGTGGCTAGTACTATTGCTTCTCGAGAATCACTAGCCGCAGCTACACCTATGGCAATACTTGCGGTTGATAAGATTCCATCATTTGCACCAAGTACAGCAGCTCTTAACCAATTACTGCGGTGTATATAGTGCGTTGCTAGATATTCATCTATCTCGTTGGCTTGATCATTCATTTTTTTATATGTACAAAAAGTATATAAGTTATGTGAACGCGGGGTCTTGTTTATAATCCAAGTAAAGTGCGACAAAATAGCTTGTCAGAAATGTTGTAACGCAGACATGGGGTTATATCAAATCAAATATAACTATTTTTTTATTATGAAGTGCGTAACACTTCCAAGGCAAGCTCTATGACCGATTTGGGGCTTATGCTACGCATGGCATCTTGGTAGCCTTTGTGGGTTTTGTTTCCATACACCGAACTGGGTAAAAGCGGAAAGTCTTGATGATTGGGGGCAAGGCTGTGCTTTTCGGGTTGTGCAAAAGGGGTAAACCCCAAACACGGATGTGTACTGCCCCAAAGCGTGATTACAGGAATGCCATAATTTGCAGCCAAATGCCCGTTTGCCGAGTCCATTGAAATCATAAGATCCAGTTGGGCAATAAGCCGGAGTTCGGCATCAAAGGTATAGACATCTGTGGCATTTGCCACATTTCTGTAGGCGTTTGCCCAAATGTCAAGTTGTTTTTTTTCTTCTTTGCCAAAACCAAACAGAATCACTTGGTGCGATTGCTGTAAAAACGCCACAACTTGTTGCATGAGGTCTAGCGGATACTGTTTGCTTTGGTGTGCTGCAAAAGGGGCAATGCCAATCCACTTGCGGTTTTCCGCCAAGCGCAAGGCTTCGGTATTGGGACAAATGGGGCGTAGCGGAAATTCGTGTTCGATAAGCGAAATCGGGAAGCCGAGTTTTTCGAACACCTGTGCATAGCGATGCATTTGCGGGAGCAGTGGGACTAAGGTTTTCGCCACCCCTTTGGTGAGGCGTTTTTTTTCGCCCCTCCCTTTGTTTATACGGGCTTGCCGTATCCAAAAAAATGGACGGAAATAGGTTAACAAAATCTGTGTGCGTAGCACTTGGTGGAGGTCGGCTATGGCGGTTGGACGTAATTTTTTTAATACCAAAAACAATCTATACAACCCGCTAAGTCCTTTGTGTTGATCTCCAAAATCAGGAGTAAAAAACCGCACATGGGGCAGTTCTTCAAAGAGCGGCACAAAACGTTTTCGGGTAACAATTGTGAGGGTTAGCTCAGGATAGGTTTGCGTTAGGCAGCGCAATACAGGCAGACACATGGCAACATCGCCCAGTGCCGAAAATCGAAACACTAAGATGTGTTTACCTGCCATTAGGATTTTTTCTGGTACAACACCGGATTTAGGGAGTCGTCGTTGTACATTTTCATTTGTTTGTACTCTTTCATGTACTTACGTCCCGCTGCCATGTCTGCTAACAATTGGTCAATGGCAGTGGATAAATCCACTTTTTGTTCCAACAAAACAGCTAATTTTTTGGCGCAGGCAGTACGGTGTGCTTCACTTGCAGAAGCACGATTAGCCTCCTCTTGCATGTGGTAGATTTTAAGTGCCAAAATGGAAAGACGGTCTATTGCCCATGCGGGACTTTCAGTATTAATCGTTGCTTCGGGGAGTGTATCAATGGCTTTAAACTGTTGTAAAAAGTAACTATCAATATACTCCACCGTATCGGTACGGTCTTGGTTAGAGGCATCGATTTTACGTTTTAATTCCAATGCTGCTACGGGATCAATACCTGGTTCTCGAATCAAATCTTCATAATGCCATTGTACAGTATCAATCCAGTTTTTGCGATACAACAGATGATCAAGGGTGCTGCTATCGTACGGATTTTCAAACGATTGATTTACAGAATCAAGGACGTGATACGTTTCGATGCTTTGCTCAAAAATGCGAAACGCGTGTGCGCTGGTCATAAAAAAAGTTTTGTCAAAGATAGGTCAAAATCCAAAAAGGGATACTTGCATCATGTCGATTTAAGCTGTATTTTTGTAGCGCAAATCCAAGATTATGAAAGCCTTTTTTGAAGCCATTGCCTACCTATTTGAAGAAATTCTGTTTATTCCACTCAACATGCTGCGCGCATTAGAGCCGACAAGTTGGTTTTTAGCCAATGCCCTTAACTGGTTGTTTGTGCTAATTGGTTTTGCTGGGTTGGTTTACTGGTTACTCCAGTTAAAGAAATTTAACGACAACAATGAAGAAGATTTCGACTCTACTTCACATTCCTTTCTATAAATCGAAGCCTAAATCTTTTCTGAAATACATTCCTTCAAACGATACGTTTGTTAGGTTACTGTAAGCATTCGTTAGTGCCTGCTGCACATCGTTCCCAAAACCTGTAGATGCCAGTACGCGACCACCGTTGGTTTTGAGTGTGCCATCATGTTGTGTAGTTCCTGCGTGAAAAATGAGTGCCTCGGGCGGGATTCCAGTAATTTCTTTTCCATTTTCATAAGCTTCGGGATAACCTCCTGATACGGCAACTACGGTTGCTGCTGCTTCGGGGCGGATGTGGAGTTCCACTTCATTGAGTCGTTTTTCGGCGGTTGCTGAAAGCAATTCCATCATGTCGTTTTCGATACGTGGCAAAACCACTTGGGTTTCGGGATCGCCCATACGTACGTTATATTCAATCACAAAAGGGTCGTCGCCTACGCGAATGAGTCCAATAAATACAAAGCCCACAAAATCGATCTGATCTTTTTGAAGTCCTTCAAGGGTTGGGATAATGATACGCTCGTGAATTTTCTGTTTGAACACATCATCATTAAATGGTACTGGTGACACAGCACCCATGCCTCCGGTGTTGAGTCCGGTATCGCCTTCACCGATGCGTTTATAGTCTTTGGCAAAAGGGAAGGTTACATGTCCGTTGCCGTCGGTAAGCACAAAGCACGAGAGTTCAATGCCATCTAAAAACCCTTCAATCACCACTTGTTCACTTGCGGCACCAAATTTTTTGTTCGCCAACATATCGGTGAGGGCGGTTTTGGCTTCTTCTATTTCATGAATAATCAATACGCCTTTTCCAGCAGCGAGACCGTCGGCTTTTAAGACATAGGGTGCAGGAATGGTTTCCAGATATGCTAATCCTTCGTTGAGGGTTTCGGCGGTAAACTGTTTGTAGGGTGCTGTAGGAATGTTGTGGCGTTCCATAAACGCCTTGGCGTATGCCTTGCTTCCTTCGAGCTGGGCGGCTTCTTGTTTTGGGCCAATTACAGGAATATGACCAAGTGTAGGATGTGCCGCAATAAAGTCGTGAATACCAGCCACCAAAGGCGCCTCTGGGCCTACTACCACCATATTGATTTGATGTTGCGTAATTGCATTGGCTACGGCCTCAAAGTCGGTAGGATTTACGGCTAGGTTGGTGCCTAGTTGTGCGGTGCCAGCATTTCCTGGGGCGATAAATAAGTTGGGCTGTTGTGGGCTTTGCGCAAGTTTGTAGCAAAAGGTATGCTCTCTACCGCCATTGCCTAGAATAAGAATGTTCATGCAAACGTTTTGACAAAAATAGGAAAAGGGAAGGGATTGAAAGACCTAATGCAACCAGATTTACTGTTTATAACTAACCTCCACCACCACCTCATTACGGCGGTTGTAGAATTTATAAGGGCTATCATACCCCAAGTATTCCACTTCGCCAAGGGGTTCAATACCGTTTGTGCGTAGGGTTTCCAGCAATTGTTTTTTGTGGCTCATTTCTTTGTCTGCGTTGGTATACCCGCTATACCTAATGGCTGCCACATAGCGAGGTTCGGTAATGCGTAGGCGCACGTTTTTGCTTTTGGGCAAAGGGGCTCCATTTTGGTGTACTTCTAATGGCATCACAAATGCCATTTCGGATTTGTTCTCGCTCATGTATACGGGTGCGGTCATCGCAATCTTTTCGTTGTTTTCATTGTTGCCCGAAATGTATTGAAACAGTTTGCCAAAGGTATTATCACCATTGGTTTCGACTAGAGTAGCACTAGGGTAGTAGCGAATCTCCACAGTGTCGAGTTCTTTGACAACCTCATAGGGTTGAATTTCAGTGTCTTGTGCAAAAAGGGACATACTTAAAAATAATATAGATAAAGTGTTAAAAATGAGTTTCATGATGTAGCTTTTTTAATGTCTTTCAGTACGTCTTTGCGTACAATATCTAGGTATTTTTGGCGCTTGGCATCTGTTACAAAAGGCACAGACCAAAACTGTTTGGTTTTTAGCCAACGGGAAAGTTTCCAGCCAAAGACAAAGGTATAAACTCCCATCACTAAGCGGAGCTTAATGGAGTTTAGGTATAGTGTTAGTACGGGAAGTGCAGGCGCCCCGTGCGTCATGTAGGTACGCACTTTCTTGTCATTCAAAAAGGGTTTTGGATAGGCGTATAGCTTGGTGACGTTAACAAATGTGTAGGCAAATCCTGGAGTGAATACTTCATCAAAGAAAATTTCCATACGGGGTGTAAGCCGAAACCACCATACGGGTGAAATGATATAAATACTGTCCGACCACGTAACAAGTTCTTTGTATTTGGCAATGACTGATGTTCGTGGGCGGGTAAAGCTATCGCGGTATAAATCAATGACTTTGCATTCTTGATCCGCTTCTTCCATGCAGGCTACAACCGTTTTAAAGATGCCGTTATAACAAAAAGAAGACTGGTCTGGATGACCAATGATAACCAGATTTTTCATAAGCAATTTTGACAAAGATATCGATTTTCAGCCGCCCAACGCTTTGATAATTAATAAGATATTTAAACCGTTGTGCATTTTGATTTATGGCATTAATGAATATCAGTTCGAGTGATTTTCGAGAGAAAACTGTATCGAGAACAGGTTTTGAAATGCAATAGTTTATTCTCGATATTAATTTTACTCATAAAGATGCGTAAAATTCACTAGAACTGACAAATTTGACGCATCACCCCTACTAAAAGAGCACTTTTCATTATAAAAGTTGCGTTATGTTTTAGTACATTTACCACGCTATGAAATTCGATATCTCTGCTACTGGCCTTCGGTTTACCCGTCATGTGCCAAAGCATCAAACGCCTTTTGAACGCCTTTTCGAAATTTTCAAGGAACTCATTACCCATACTTCAGGTGATTTTGACGAGGCCATTGATTGGTTACGTGAATTGGATGTGGAGTATACCCTTACGGACGATAACTACACCATTGACGATTTTGTTGCGGATTTGCTGAAGCGTGCATACATCCAACCCAAAGGCGAAGGCTCGGGAGATGGCTCGGGAATGGGGCTCACAGCCAAAACCGAAAAATTATTGCGCGAGCATGCTCTCAAACAAGTTTTTGGCAAGCTCAAAAAGGCGGGTTCGGGCAATCATAAAACCAAAAATGCAGGGCAGGGCGCCGACCAAACCGGTGCCTTTAAAGCCTATCAGTTTGGAGATGCACCTGATAGTATCAGCTTGACTGAAAGCATCAAAAACGCACAAATCCGCACTGCAGGCACCGACTTTAACCTTCACCAAGACGACTTGGTTGTGGAAGAGAATTTTTACAACACTCAAATGAGTACGGTCTTGATGATTGATATTAGCCACAGCATGATTTTGTACGGAGAAGATCGCATTACCCCTGCAAAAAAAGTAGCGATGGCGTTAGCCGAATTTATCACCACGCGGTATCCCAAAGACACGCTTGATATTTTGGTTTTTGGCAACGACGCTTGGCCCATTTCGCTCAAAGAAATACCGTATTTGCAAGTAGGGCCCTATCATACCAATACTGTTGCGGGATTGACACTGGCCATGGACATGCTTCGCCGACGAAAAAACAGCAACAAACAAATTTTTATGATTACCGATGGCAAACCCAGTTGCCTTAAACAACCAGATGGCACTTATTACAAAAACAGTATGGGGCTAGACGATTTGATTGTAGATAAATGTTATAATATGGCGCGACAAGCGCGAAAATTGCACATCCCAATTACGACTTTTATGATTGCGCAAGACCCTTATTTAAAGGCTTTTGTACGCACATTTACGGAAGAAAATAAAGGTAAAGCCTTTTTTACAGGACTTAAGGGATTGGGCGAAATGATTTTTGAAGACTATGAGCAAAACAGAAAAAAACGATTAGGATAATGACACAAAGCAACACCTTAGGCGAACTCAAAAAAACGAATTACACCCCCAAGAGTATTCAAGAAGAACTTGCTGAAAACTTGCGTATGCGCATCAAGAGTGGAATTCCCACTTTTGAAGGATTACACGGATATGAACATACCGTTATTCCAGACGTAGAACGCGCAATTTTATCAGGGCATAGCATTAATTTACTTGGGCTTAGGGGACAAGCCAAAACACGTTTGGCACGTCAAATGACCCAGCTGTTAGACGAATGGACCCCTGTAGTAGCAGGCTCGGAAATAAACGACGACCCGCTCAATCCCATCAGCAAGCAGGCAAAAGCCACTATTGCCCAACACGGCGATGATACGCCTATTGAATGGTTACACCGCGACGATCGTTTTTTTGAAAAACTGGCTACGCCAGACGTAACCGTTGCAGACCTCATTGGGGATGTTGACCCCATAAAAGCTGCAAACCTTAAACTTTCGTACTCCGATGAACGTGTCATTCACTTTGGTATGATTCCCAGGGCACACCGCTGCATATTTGTGCTTAACGAACTACCTGATTTACAAGCCCGTATTCAGGTAGCCCTATTTTCTATTTTGCAAGAAAAAGAAATTCAAATTCGAGGATTTAAACTCCGATTGCCCATAGAAACCCAGTTTGTCTTTACCGCAAACCCAGAAGATTACACCAACCGAGGAAGCATTGTAACCCCACTCAAAGACCGTATTGGATCACAGATTTTAACCCACTATCCCCACTCGATAGACATTGCGAAAGCCATTACCAAGCAAGAGGTCAAACGACCAGCTGCTACCGAAAAAATTCACATTCCCGAACTGGCACATGATATTTTGGAACAGATTGGCTTCGAAGCTCGAAAAAGCGAATATGTAGATTCAAAAAGCGGCGTCAGTGCTCGTATGAGTATCACTGCTTTTGAGAATTTGATTAGCACCGCTGAGCGGCGTTTGTTGATGAGCGGTGAGTCACAAACATGCGTCCGCATGTCGGACTTTTTAGGCATCATATCCGCCATTAATGGGAAAGTGGAACTTGTCTATGAGGGCGAGCAAGAAGGGGCTGAACAAATTTCGTTTCATCTTATCAATCAGGCGGTTAAAACCCTTTTCCCAAATTATTTCCCTGAAATCAAAACCCTAGAAAAAGAAAATGAAGAAGGACCATACGACCGTTTAGTAGCGTGGTTTTATGGTGATAACGAATTGTTTTTGGAAGATTCGCTTCCCGAAAGCGTTTACCGCGACACCCTGTGCAATGTTGCAACCCTTGAAGAACTGGTTTTGCAACACCAACCCGATATCAAAAAAGCGGACAAACTCTTTTTTATGGAGTTTTTGCTTTGGGGACTTGAAGCCCACAAAAAATTAAACAAATACCGCACATTGGAGGGATTCCAATTTAAAGACGGATTGGGAAATTTACTTGCAGGGCTTTAAGCTGCACCGTTTTGCTGTTTGATTAGGTTTAGCGCAGAACCTGCTTTAAACCATTCAATTTGTGCTTCATTATAGGTGTGGTTGGTCATAATGGTATCGCTAGAGCCGTCTGCATGAACCACCTCAATGGCAAGTTGTTTTCCAGCAGTAAAGTCTTTTAGATCTACAAAGTTGAAGGTATCATCTTCTTGGATCAGGTCGTAATCTGCTTCGTTGGCAAATGTAATGCCCAGCATTCCTTGCTTTTTAAGGTTGGTTTCGTGAATTCGAGCAAACGATTTTACCAATACCACTTTCACGCCCAAGTGACGTGGTTCCATTGCCGCATGTTCTCGTGATGATCCCTCTCCGTAGTTGTGGTCGCCCACGACAACGGTTTCAATACCCGCTGCCTTGTACGCGCGCTGCACATCAGGAACTCCACCATACTCACCGGTGAGTTGGTTTTTGACAAAGTTTGTTTTTTGGTTGAAGGCATTCACCGCACCAATCAAACAGTTGTTGGAAATATTATCCAAATGTCCACGGAAACGCAACCATGGTCCTGCCATAGAAATGTGGTCTGTAGTACACTTACCATGTGCTTTAATAAGCAATTTTGCACCGGTTAGATTTTCACCATCCCAAGGCGTAAAGGGGGTAAGTAGCTCTAAGCGTTCAGAATTTTCAGCAACAATAACCTCAACACTCGAGCCATCTTCTTCGGGTGCTAAATACCCGTTATCTTCTACATCAAAACCACTTGGTGGAAGCTCCAATCCCGTAGGTGCCTCTAGGCGTACCTCTTCTCCGTCTTGATTTGTAAGGGTGTCTGTAATCGGATTAAAATCCAATCGCCCAGCAATGGCCACAGCCGCTACCATTTCAGGTGAAGCTACAAAAGCATGCGTATTGGGATTACCATCAGCACGTTTAGAGAAGTTTCGGTTAAACGAGTGTATAATAGAATTTTTTTCTTGCTTGTCGGCACCTTCGCGCGCCCATTGTCCGATACACGGGCCACAAGCGTTGGTAAATATTTTAGCATCCAAATCCTCAAAAATTTGAAGCAATCCATCACGTTCGGCAGTGTAGCGCACTTGCTCTGAGCCGGGATTGATACCAAAAGCCGCTTTGGTTACCAGTTTTTTCTCTACCGCTTGTTTGGCAATTGAAGCTGCTCTGGTTAAATCTTCATATGATGAGTTTGTACACGAACCAATAAGTCCCCATTCTACTTTAATGGGCCAGCTGTTGGCTTTAGCGGTTTGTGCCATTTCGGCAATAGGTGTCGCCAAATCTGGCGTAAACGGACCATTGATATGTGGAGACAATGTATTTAAATCAATCTCTATAACCTGATCAAAATAGCGTTCAGGGTTTTCGTATACTTCTGGGTCTGCAGTAAGGTGTTGCTTGACTTCATTAGCAGCATCTGCAACATCATCTCTATCTGTTGCACGAAGATATCGTTCCATAGAAGCATCATAGCCAAAAGTAGAAGTGGTAGCGCCTACCTCAGCACCCATATTACAAATGGTACCTTTTCCAGTGCACGACATGGCTTCTGCCCCTTCGCCAAAATATTCAATAATAGCACCTGTTCCGCCCTTTACGGTTAAAATGCCAGCAACCTTTAATATTACATCTTTTGGTGCTGTCCAACCGTTAAGTTTTCCAGTAAGCTTTACGCCAATAAGTTTAGGGAATTTCAATTCCCAAGGCATATCAGCCATAACGTCAACGGCATCGGCACCACCAACACCAATGGCTAGCATACCTAAACCACCAGCATTAACGGTGTGTGAATCTGTTCCAATCATCATACCTCCAGGGAACGCATAGTTCTCTAATACCACTTGGTGGATAATTCCTGCGCCAGGTTTCCAAAACCCAATTCCGTATTTGTTGGATACCGACTGTAGAAAATCAAAAACTTCAGCAGAGCTGTTGTTGGCTGATTTTAAATCGGCAATGGCACCTTCTTTGGCTTGAATAAGGTGATCGCAATGTACCGTAGTGGGAACAGCTACTTTCGATTTGCCAGCTTGCATAAACTGCAATAGTGCCATTTGGGCAGTAGCATCTTGACAGGCAATGCGGTCGGGAGCAAAGTCTACATAATCAGCTCCTCGTGAATAGGCTTTTGAAGCCTCTCCGTCCCAAAGATGGGCGTATAAAATCTTTTCAGATGCTGTTAGGGGTTTTCCTATTACTTTTCGAGCTGCTTCTACACGATCTGCAAGACGTGTATATGCAGCTTTGATCATTGCGATATCAAATGCCATGATATTTTCGGTTTAAATTGCGCGTAAAAATATGAAATACTATGCTTTGTAATGGGCTTTATAATAGATTTAATTCATATCTGCATAGCAAATGTAAATTCAATAAAAAAAGTAGCGAAATAATTACATTCCTTTAATGGAAATGTTAACAGCTGTTATTTCTTCTTAGTCATTAGGATTTTATACTTTTGAAAAACAATATAATAGGATGAAAAAAGCAGTAATTGTCAGTGGTTATTTTAACCCTATTCACAAAGGACACCTTGAATATTTTCAAAATGCTAAAACCCATGGAGATGCTCTTTTTGTGATTGTAAATTCTGATCATCAACGTGCGCTCAAGGGCTCAAAAGAATTTCAAGACGAAGACGAACGTATGTTCATCGTGTCAAGTTTTAGCGTAGTTGATAAAGCCATATTATCTGTAGACAAAGACCGCACCGTTTGCGACACCTTAGCATATATTCATAAAGAATTTGGCAAAGAATACAAACTTGCTTTTGCCAACGGCGGAGATCAAAACAATGACACCATACCAGAACGCCCCATTTGTGATCGTTTAGGGATTCGTCTAATAGACGGCTTAGGTGATAAAATTCAATCTTCTTCTTGGTTGTTAAAGAAGTAATAAATAGAAAATATCCCTTACGGTATTACAAAACAGTAAAAGGAATCTCTACACGTATTTTTTCCCAACCCATAAAAAGAGCAGGGGTTTCTTTCCCCCCAGAGAAGGCAATTGAAAAGGCCTCTAAAGAATCTTCAACAGTTGTGTAAGGCACTGTAATTCGAACAATGTCTTTTTTTTGGTTGTATCTGTAAGCTCCCCACACATTGGTGTCTGCATTCACGATAAACGTAGCAGTACCCTCTTCAAAAAGGGTATATAACGAATAAGTTCCCGCATTGATTGTTGTGCCGCCAATGCCAATGGGTTTGAATACCCTTAGTTCTGTGGCTTCGTTAGCACCAGTTCGCCACACTTTATTGAATGGTACAATTTCGTTAAACGATCTTTCGCGAAGTTGCGGTCTGCTGTAGGTAATTGCAGCAATTTTATCTGAAATTCTGTAGCTGGATGGGTATGAAGCCTTATCCATAGGACTTTTATCAAGCCCCTTAAAATCTTGTGCCTGAGCGAACACTACAGACAATACGAGCAATAATTGGAGAAACGTTTTCATGGGAATATATTTAAGATTTAGTTTGTAAAATAACATAAAATTCCGATAACAATAACTACTAACAGTACAGAAAGCACTACATCGATACGGTCGTAAGAACCTTTTGTAGCGGCCTTATCTTCTGCTGACAAGGTGCCAAACGAAAGCCCAGCAATGCGTTTATAATCTGGAGGCGCAGTAGCTAAACTAACACCAATACACATTGCAATTGAAAACAAGAACATAAAAATGGCCATATGTGCAAAGTTTATGGTAGCAAAGGCGTAAAGCGCTCCACCTGGATCAATCCCAGCGGCAATATTGGGTTGGTAATAAATTTCGGAAGAAAGACGCAAGATCAATAACAACAGACCTGTAGAAAGCGTAACAATAGCTGCTTTGGCATTGACACGCTTCCAAATAATTCCGAGTAAAAATACAGCAGTCACAGGAGGTGCGATATAGGACTGTACATTTTGAAGATACTGGTACATGACTCCCCCACCAATGCGCTCCATGATTGGAATCCAGATAATTCCCAATACTACAATAATTCCGGTGGCAACCTTACCGATGCGCAACAGTTCGCGTTCAGATTTTTCAGGTTTAAGTTTTTTATAAATATCTATAGTAAAAATGGTAGAACATGAATTAAAGACCGAAGCCAGCGAGCTCATTAGGGCAGCCATAAGTCCCCCAGCAACAAGTCCTTTAAGCCCAACAGGCAATAAGGTTTTAACTAGCATAGGAAATGCGCGATCGGCTTTTTCGATTGCGAAAACCTCTGGATTTTGAATGCTCAGCGCAAAAGCAATGATACCAGGCACAAGAAATATCAAAATAGGTAATAGCTTCAGGTAAGCACCAAAGATGGCTCCTCTACGTCCTATTTTAATATTGTTTGCTGCAAGGGTGCGTTGCACGATGTACTGATCGGTACACCAATACCAAATTCCGACAATGGTTCCCCCGATGAGAAGTCCTGTCCAAGGAAAATCAGGGTCTGACATGGGACGCCACATATTAAAATGATCTGGGCTAACCGCACGAACAGTATTTTGAAGTTCTTGCCATCCACCCACTTGCTGAAGTCCCAAATAGGTAATGATTACTGAGCCTAAAATGAGGACTATCGTTTGTAAGGTTTCGGTATAGATGACCGCTTTCATCCCGCCAATGACAGTGTAAATACCCGTAAAGATTACAATGCCAATGGCACCATACCAAAAAGGAATTCCTAAAAGCTCTGAAACAACAATACCACCAGCATAAATGGTAACGGATACTTTGGTAAGTACATAGGCTAAAAGTGAGAAAACAGACAAAAACCATCGGGAACGACTGTCAAACCGTTTTTCCAAAAACTCGGGCATGGTAAAGGCACCACTTCTGATGTAAAATGGAAGAAACAGCCAGCCGAGATGCAAT
>Ga0209138_1000319_pt1 | contig 48761 bp, 43 predicted proteins | sample SaaInl3SG_22_DNA_FD_184645 | JGI IMG/M metagenome (GOLD analysis project Ga0209138, IMG submission 184645) | Marine microbial communities from expanding oxygen minimum zones in the Saanich Inlet - ESP_153SG_22_DNA (SPAdes) (version 2) | ecosystem: Environmental > Aquatic > Marine > Intertidal...
TGCTTACTTCCTCCCTTTCCAAGCTGAGATTTTTTAGACTTGTATGTTTTAGTTGATTTACCGGTTTTACCAGTAAGTGTTCTTTCATATCCTGGACCTGTTTTAGCGTTAGGATCAAAGTCTGGTGTCTTAACATCTTCGGGAGGGGTTTCAAGCTCCTGTGGAGATGATGTTCCACTCTTTTCTTCACCACCCTTACTCTGAACTGGATCTTTTACGCTTTCCGGATCAACAAGTACGAAATTTCCTTTTTTAATTGTAGCCATACTATTCTGTTATAATATCCCCATTTTTAAGAACCTCCTTGACTATTGCCATTTGCCCTTTCTTAGGACCCGATGTCATTCTAACCCATTTTCCAATAAGTATAGAGGAATCAATTGGGGTAAAGTTCCCGTTTTTTACTGTCTTGTCCATTATTCGATAATTATATCTCCGTTAGCTAACACGTCTTTGACTGTGCCTATCTTGCCTTTATTAGGCCCTTCAGTAACCCTGACTTTTTTACCTATTATTGATTTGGAAGAGTCCGAATCGCCTTCCCCCTTATCTTCCCCTTTATCATCACCCGGTTTACCCTGTCCCGGTTTATCCTGTCCTGGTTTCCCTGGTTGATCTCCGGGTTTCCCTGGTTGACCAGGACCCCCGGATTTTTCCTCACCTTCTTCGTCGGATATAGTTTCCTGAGCAATAGAAGATTCTGAATCTGGTTCTCCCAGGTCTTGATCAGCATCTACAACTGCACCGAAGTTTGTATCCTCTGGCATTTCTTCAAGAGCCCTTTGCACATCAGGATCTTGCATTAGATCTTCGTAAATATCCTCAGCTCTCATTCCTTCGTACTTTTCTTCGTAGAGACCCATTCGACTTCCGTCTGTATTTTTTGGCCATGCAAAATTTGCATCCGATTCTGCATTGAGTATTGGGTTGATTGCATAATCAGTGGCATAATTCCACAATTTAGGGTTTCTGTTCCCTCTCCTTGACATATGCTCCCCAACGCAATGGAGGATTTCATGACAAAGCACAAATCTAATTGCTGCATCTGATTGGCTAAGTACAAAGTCCGGATGATATTGTATATTGAGGCCGTTGGTACACATAGTTGGATAATTTGGATCCGAACTACCATAGATGTCCAGGTTTGACAGAAGCTGTCCGAAGAATCCCCTGTTAATGTTTATCCAAAGTATAGCCTTTTGAATCTTTATCCTTGCCTGTATTTCCTTTGCCTCTGTATCATCTTCTAATAAAGCTGAGTCCCTTTCGTATAAAAACTCAGTAAAGGACCCAGCTTTAATTCTGTACAGATTTTTTTTATTAACGAATCTGGTTGATTTCATTTATTAAATAAGCTCTTTTTCCTTAGCTCCTCTTTGAATCATTCTAGCAGCTTCGATTTTCATTTTTGATTCATCAGTATCCTTGTTCTTGATAACTTCTTCTGTTACCGCAAAGTCTGGATACTTTTCAATAATTCTCTTATAAATCCAAGCTAATTGCTCTAGCTGCTTATACTTTTCGAAGTATTTCATTATGTTGTATAAATCTTCTGTAGAAGCAGTGTCGTTATTAGAAAGCTCTTCAGCTTTTCTTACTGCCATCTCATAAACACCATACATAACATTAGAAAAATCTGATCCCTTAGGTATATCTTTTGCCTTTTCTGGATTTTTAACTATTTCCTCGAGATCAGTTTCTGAAACCTTTCTAATCACATCCAGATATGCTTTAAGCTTACCAGCTGCGCTAGGTCCAACTTGATCTGCATAAACATTATAAACTTTTTCTGATGGTAGTTCTCTCCAAGACTTAGCACCGATATCTTCGATCTCATCTTGTAGCATCATAGCAGCATCAGTCCAAGATCTAGGAGTTGGAAACTTAAGGGTTGCTTTTTCTCTATCCAGATAGTGGAATAGCTCCTCGTTTCTTTCAACAAAATCAACAAATTCAGGTTCGAATTTACCGCTTTCTCTTGCCCAGTCTGCCCAATCTTTAACTTGAGGTACAAGGTTAACGATTGTAAACCTGTCAGCAAGTGCAAAATCAAATTCTGCTACGTCAGCTTCTGCTGGCCTGTTACCAGCTGCAACAATTACCCATTTATCTGGTAAAACATATTCTCCAAGTCTTCCCATTTGAACAAATTGCATAACAGAATTAAGAACCATTTTATTTGAACGGTTCATCTCATCCATAAAGATAATACCTCCCTTTCCTTGAGGACCATTATCTCTTGGAAGTAGCATAGGTGGATTTGATCTAGTCATACCAGATCCGGGAGAGACCAATTTACCGGCTTCATCATATTCAGGTTTATCTACGTCAACAACCTTTGGTATACCCAAGAAATCCTCGGGAGCCATAAATTGAAGATCTAGGTTAATCATTGGTACTCCAAGAGATTGAGCTGCCTGTCCAACAATCTGTGTTTTACCAATTCCAGGAGCACCGTAAATGAATATAGGTTTGGCTCTACCGCCCCTTGATTTTGCTCTATATAATTTTTCTACCATCTCCTTTAATTCTGGAGATGATATGTTTCTTACCGTCTGATCATCCTCTGTATATTCTAGAGGTACCCTTGCTTCTTCTAATTCTTCAAATCCAATAGATTCGAACATTGAAGCTGGATTTTGGTTAGCAAACTCAGTTCCTGAATAGAACTGGTCAATTTGGTTAACTATACTACCTGCTGACGGATCAAAGTAAGCTGCAACCGGTAATCCTTTTTTTGGACCTGACGGTATCAGTTTAACAAGTCCATTTTTAATAGCATCAACCAAATTACTTGCCCATTTGGCTAATCCAGAAAAAGCGTTCGATAGAAATCCCTCGTTGGTTGAGGAATTATATTCATTAAGAACGAAATTTTTGAAGTCAAAGACTTTTTTTCCCATTGTGATTAGTTTATTTTTCAAACTATATATCAAAGAAAAAAAATGAATATATAGATGGTGAGGAAATTAAGTAAATTCAAGGACTTTGTCACAGAAAACCTTCAGCTATCAAGTTCAGAGGTTTCAATTCTTGACGAATGCACTAAAGGTGTATGGAAGGAATCCAATGGTGTTATAAATATAGAGGGTGATTTTATTGCAGAAGGTAAGATAAATGGCAAAACACTTTCCCCGTTGGTATTCGGAAAAGTAAGTGGATCCTTTGATATTTCCAACAATTCTTTAGAATCCTTAGAAGGATGTCCATCTGAGGTTGGTTCAGAATTTAACTGCTCCAGTAATTTATTATCAAGCCTTTTGGGTGGACCTAAAAAAGCACCAGATTATTTTTGTGCCAACAACTATCTCATATCTCTTGACGGTATAGCAGAAGATGTTCATAACATTAGTGCACCTGGTAATTCATTAGAGGATATATCAGCACTTAACGGAAGACCAATTAAGGGAAATCTTTTCCTACACAATAATTTCTTAAAAAGCTTAGACGGGTGTCCCAAAGAAATTGGTGGATCTCTGGACTTGTCCGAATGTAACCTATCTTCTCTTAAGGGATGCTCTATTAAGGTAGTCAAAAACTTCGACTGCTCTGAAAATGAATTAACCTCGCTTGAGGGAGGTCCTAGTTTTGTAGGTGGTTATTACGATTGTGGTAATAACTCAATAACATCATTAGAAGGAATAGCATCAAACAAAATGAAATGGATAGATGCCTCGAATAATCAAATATACTCTGTAATAGATCTTCCAACAGGTTTAGTAAATGCTAAAGTTGGCTTGCATAAAAACGCACTACCTCTCGAAATACTCAGATCTCAGCAGGAATTTGTAGAAGATAAAGGAGACATAAATCTTAGAAATTGGTTGGAATTTACTCTAAAAAATGAAAAGCAAGAAAGGTATTCACCACTGGCAAGAATGATAGAGATGTTTAATGATGACAAAAGGAAAGATGCAGTTGTAAAATTTATTGAAAAAACTGACCTTGCTGGCATATCCAAAGACAATCCTAAACTTCTAGCCCCAATAGCAACAGAGGTAAATAAGAACTCACCTATGGTTGAATACATAAATAAGAACAAGGATCTTTTCTCCGACGAATTTTTAGATTCCCTTGAGATATCATCGGATCTAAAGGATTTAGGATTCTAAAAAAATATATAAACCAAATAAAAATAGAAATGAAAAATATTAAAGTTTTTGAAGATTTCTCTTCTACAGTAGAAGAGGGTCACGATCACAAAAAAAATTACATGTTCTTCCAGCACTTACATACAATTAAAGATGCTATAGAGGACATTTTAAGCATGGATCAAAGTGAGATCGATGATATGTTATCTAATGGTCACAATTGGGCTTTAGATCATATGGCAACTTCTGTTGATGATATAGAAGAGGTATATCATTTCCTAAAGAACCGAGTTGGTGTTGAGAGTGAAGAAATAATGGAACCTGAAGAAATAACTCAGGTCGAAATTATCGAAGAACCTGGTTCACCAGAGATGGAAGATGATTCTGATGAAGATTCTGAAGAAGATTAAGATAATTTCTTAGCTTCCTCGAAATCTTCCTCCGAAAGTTTCCACCCCTTTAAAACATCCCCGATGTGATTTTTTGCTTCCGCAAATGTTGCATTGGGGTTTTCTTTTAGATAGTCCAAAAGTTTAGTTCTAACAGCAGGGTGTATTCCTTCAGCCTCGTTGACTTCTGTTTGTTGTGATTTTCCGAATTTTTCGAAAGGTATAAGATTTTCCATTTCCGTTATTCTTTTTCTTGTAAAAGTGTATTTAAGAATTCTACAGCATCCTTAGCTCTTTGATACTTATCTTTAAAATGGTATGAAGTTTGTTTTCCTTCTTTTTCCATTCCTTTGATAACAAATTCATAAAAAGATATTACTTCCTCTGCAACCTCTGGGGTTACTAAGGATATTTTACCATCTTCAAAATCATTTAGAGATTTTCCAAGACCCTCCGAAGATGCCTTGTCTGTTGCATAAGCTTCAATAGCTTCGTCGTCAACCTCAACATTATCCCAATTATACTCATATTCTGGATCACCGTCTTCGTCACGTCCGATATATTCCCTATCTACAGCTAAATAATCCCGGAAATCATTTTCGGTAGAGTCAAAATACATTGCATAGAAATTTCCATCCTTCTTGTTTTTTAGGACAGCTATTTCACTATAATCAGAATTTATAACTTTAAAATCAATTTCGTTTGGGTTCATTTCTACACCCCTAATATATTCTGGGTCTCTTTGATTCCAAGGTGCTCTAGAGTCAAATTCACTTCCAGCTGGATAATAACCGCTTTCCCATGATTCGAATGTTCTTAAATTTTTCATTTATTTGGATGTAAATATTTTAAATATATATCTAGCATTTCACTGCAAGAACGGGTGTCAATCTCTAAGAGGAAAGCCGAAGAGGGTTGAAGCCCCACGGAGATCCCGTTTTTACTTTAGAGTCAAAAGATACATTGTTTTATCCAAGAGAGCAATGATCTCATCAAGTATATTCAATATCTCAGGATCCTCCTCTGCGGTAAAGTAAGATTTGCACTCCTTAGAGTAACAATGTTTCATCTTTTCAATAGCTTCAGAGCAATCGCATTCATCATAATTATAAAGCGTAAGTACCTGCTCATTTCCCAAAATTTTAGGTCTACCGTACTTACCCATTATAGTTTCAACCAAATCGTCCTGAAAGGCAACAATGCCGTTAAAAAGCTTATCCAGGGCCTTGTGTTCTGCATATGATTTAGTTTGCCAGTGGAGTAACTTAATTTGTGATGAATGCACAAGGGATTTCATCGCAACAAAACTTACTGGATTCTCCGGATGATCCTCTTTTGGTACATCTGATGTGTCTGCATTTCCCATTTCCGGTTCTTTCATAAAAGACTTAAATGTTATATCTTCTTTCTCGCCTTTTTTACCAGGAATGATTTCTCCAAATGCGCTAAGGTTTAAAACATTATCCATTTCTAAGGATTATTTTTGCTTATATATCCTATCTTTCTAATATTTTAGTTGTTGAGTGATCCCCTATGCGGGGAAAGAAAAATACGGGGGCATGTATAGATCCAATAACTTCTCGATCTTTATATTCCTCTCCGACTACTATCTCTGATATTTCATTCAACTTTATAGATTCTTCCAACTCCTCAGAAGAATTAAAAATAACTACTTCATCGACATATTTGATTGCCGTCAAAAAATCCTTCCTATCTTTCTCGCTATTAAAAGGTCTGTTGGATCCTTTAAGGTCTTTCACTCTTTTATCGCTATCGATGCCAACTACCAAATAATCACCTCTGGATTTTGCAGCTTCCAATATTTTGATGTGTCCTATATGGAGGATATCAAAGCAACCGTTTGTCCAAATTTTTTTCAAAATGCAAAGATGTTTTTTAATTGTACTTACCGGAGTTAAAAAAGTTACATATATAAAGAATAATAGGTAACAATTAAAAAGATATATGATGGACTGGAAAAGACTTTCTGATAAAAGATCAATAGATCTTATACCATATCTAAAAGAATGGATCTATAACAATCCAATACATAAGATCTACATAGGTTGTGATTCACACAACGAATCTACTAAGAGTACCTTTGCAACAGTAATTGTCTTACATTACGATTCAGGTGGAGGTCATGTTTTATACTCAAGGGATGCTTTTCCACTCATAAAAGACAGACACGAAAGACTTTGGAAAGAAGTAGAGTTTAGTGTTGCTGCAGCAATGTATCTAATAGAAAATGGATTGGAAAAGCCAGATTACATAGACGTTGATCTTAACCCGGATCCCAAATATAAATCTAACTCTGTTCTAAGAGCAGCATTGGGTCTTATTGAATCAATAGGAATAATCCCAAGATACAAAACAAAATCACCATGGGCAATATCAATTGCAGATAAGGCCTGTAAATAAAAAACCCAAAAATATTCTTGTGGTATGGAAATTCAAGACGGACAAAAAAATTCTCTGAATGACAAAACAACCCAAACTAAACAGATAAAGGACTCCATCAGAAATTTAGAAAAAGAGCTCCATGAAATACAAGATAAATGCTCACATAAGGAATATACTATATTAAACTGCCAGAAAGAAAACTCTGGGGTTTTACTAAGGAAAGTTTGTAAGGAGTGCCAGAAAGAAATTGGTTACCCGTCACAGGATGAAATAGACTCTTGGGCTAATTCATAAAGAGTCCAAACAGGCGAAATATTGCTTGCTAAATACGGTATAATAAAAACAATATTTAGTTAAGCTATGTCAAAAAATACTGAAAAATCACAAGAGAGATATACTAAATATCCTGTAAATGCACAGAGGTATTCAGAAAATGATGAAGAAGATTTGGGTCCCGATTTTAGGCACTCTTCCACTGGTTCAAGTACACCTGCTTTAGATTCTTTCAGTAGAAACCTAACAGATTTAGCTCTTAAAGATGAATTGGATCCAATTATAGGAAGAGACGAAGAAATTGAAAGGGTCTCACAAATTCTTTCAAGAAGGAAGAAGAATAATCCTGTATTAATCGGAGAACCCGGTGTGGGTAAATCTGCTATTGCCGAAGGTCTAGCTCTCCGTATAATTCAAAGAAGGGTATCCAAGAACTTACTTAATAAAAAAGTAATAAGCTTAGATATTGGTTCCATGGTAGCTGGTACTAAGTACCGGGGCCAGTTTGAGGAAAGAATGAAAGCAATTATGGAGGAACTCAGAAAAAATAAAGATATCATTATCTTTATAGATGAACTTCATACCATAGTGGGAGCTGGTGGATCTTCAGGATCTTTAGATGCTTCTAATATGTTTAAACCTGCTTTAGCAAGAGGTGAAATACAGTGTGTAGGAGCTACTACTTTGGACGAATATAGAACCAACATCGAAAAGGATGGAGCACTGGAAAGAAGATTCCAAAAGATTATTATCAATCCACCAACTGCTGACGAAACCATAGAGATACTCAAAAACATAAAGGAAAAATACGAAGAACACCACAATGTTGAGTACACAGAGGATGCGATAACCAATTGTGTACTTCTAACAGAAAGGTATATTACAGATCGCAATTTCCCAGATAAAGCACTAGATGCTTTAGACGAAGCTGGTTCTAGAGCACAACTTGTACAGGTTAAAGTTCCAGACTCTCTATTGAAATTAGAAAAAAATCTAGAAACCGTTGTTAAGGATAAGAAAAATTCAGTTTCAAAACAAGATTACGAAGGAGCAGCAAAATATCGGGATCTAGAAAGGAAAATAAAACTTAACATAGAGTTAGAGACAAAAGCATGGGAAAAAAAGCTTAAGGAAAAAAGAAAGGTTGTTGACGGAGAAAAGGTTGCACAGGTAGTTTCCATGATGACTGGAATTCCATTAAACAAGATCTCACAATCAGAAAATGACAAGCTTTCCAGACTCGAGGATAATCTGAAAGGAAAGGTAATAGGGCAAGATAAAGCGGTTAGGAAAATTTCTAAGGCTATTTTAAGAAATAGAATTGGACTAAAAGACCCAAATCGTCCAATAGGATCGTTTGTTTTTCTTGGACCTACTGGTGTAGGAAAAACACAGCTAGCAAAAGAGCTTGCAGGGGAGGTATTTGGCGATAGGGATGCTTTGATAAGAATTGACATGTCAGAATACGGAGAGAAGTTCAACTCGACCAAATTGATTGGTGCGCCTCCGGGATATGTTGGTCATGAAGATGGTGGACAACTAACCGAAAAGGTTAGAAGAAAACCCTATTCGGTAGTTCTTTTTGACGAAGTCGAAAAAGCACACCCAGATATTTTTAACTCACTGCTACAGATACTTGACGAAGGGTTTATAACAGATAGCCTTGGAAGAAAAGTCAACTTTAAAAATTGTCTTATTCTTTTGACGTCCAATGTTGGACAAAGGAGAGCGTCAGAATTTTCAAGCTCAGTTGGTTTCACATCTAATTCAGAACAAAAGAAACACGAGGAGTCAAACTCAATTATTAAGAAAGAGCTTTCGAAAACGTTCTCACCTGAGTTTATCAATAGAATCGACGAAATTATATTTTTCAACTCACTCACACAGGAAGATCTAATTAAGATTATCGACGTAGAGCTGAAAAAAATGTATCCAAGGTTTGAAGAAATAGGATATAAAATTACAATCACGAAAGATCTTAAAGAAAAAATATCAGAAGCAGGTTACGATCCTAAGTACGGAGCAAGACCACTCAAAAGGGTTCTTCAAAAATACATCGAGGACACTATTGCAGAACTGGTTATTACTAATAAAATAAAGGAGGGATCCAAGATTACACTTTCGTACGATCCAAAAGTTACCGACGAAGATCTAGCACCAATTAAAGTTAAAATCAGGAATATTCCAGGAAATACAGATAAATGAAAGGTCCAGCATTCTATACCGCATCTTTAGCTATAGGTGATTGTATTTGTGCAACACCAACAATAAGAAAGCTCAGCGAAGTTTACAACTCTAAGGTTGTGGTGTTTTCACATCACCCTGATATATTTTCTAGACTTCCATATGTTGAAAGGTCCGAAGATGTAAAGGAATACATTACACTAGATAAATCGGAGGAACTTAGGGATAAGTATGATGTTCATTATTCATTTTGGAAAATGGGTCAAAAGGTACAACTATCAGATGATCGTGGAATTGAAATGAAACATGCAATCATGGATATCCGTCAATATCACGCTATTGACAATGGGTTTATGCTTCTCCCCGAGGAAATGACATGTGATTTCATACCAGATTATTCCGAAGAAATCCCAGAACTTCCTGAAAATTTTGTCTGCCTACACCCATTTAAAAATTGGCCTTCCAGAACTTGGGAATATGATAACTGGCAAAAACTTATTGAATATCTTAGCAATGCTGGTATTCCAGTAGTAATAATTGGTAAAGATTCTCTTGACGAAGAGTTGCTATCCTATTTAAAAAAGGGAGTGAGAGGAAAAACCGATGACAGGGTATTCGAAGAAATTAGTGGTAGGGAAAGACTTGAAATCAATCAATTGGAAGTTCTTGATCTTACTAATAAAACATCTCTATCACAGTCCTGGAGAATCATAGAAAAAGCTAAAGCTTTAATTACCATGGACTCTGGGATTTTGCATCTAGCAGGAACTACTGATGTCCATATTATTCAGCTTGGGTCTAATATTAATTATAAATTTAGAGCTCCATATAGAAATTCTTCTCAAGATTATAAGTATTCGTATATCTCTGGTGGATGCTCCATTTTTTGTGCTTCTGATATGAAATATTCTCTTAGGGATTGGGAGTTTGGTTGTAATGGAGGAACCTCTTTACAATGCGTACCCTTAATTGACACATGTCTAGAAAAAAAATCTAGCTTCGAATGCCATCCAAATTCCGAAATTGTCATGGACGAGGTAAGAAGAATTTTCGATATACGGGAAAAAATAGTAACAACACAAAAGGAAAGGACACCAGTAAAAAAAGAGAATTCTAATTTACTTATAAAGATACAATCAAAATCATTGGGAGACCAAATAGGATGTTTGTCAGTAATTTCAGAGCTGTCGAAGTCAAAGAAAGTTTATGTGATGCTATCATTAAGCGAAGATACTTTTTCTGAAAGCTATCCAGATATAAAATTTCTACCATACGAAATAGAACCCAAACTAAATACAGGTACAGGAGTATGGGAAATACCAGATCTAGGTTTAGAATTCGAAGAATATAAGGTTTTGCAATATAAATTTGAAAAACCACTCATACAAGGGTATGCAGACCAACTTGGGATTAGTTCATGGCAAAGACCCAAAATAGACCTCTTTAAATCTGAAAGGCCGATTAAATCCAAATACGTTTGTTTTTCGATGCACTCCACAGCTCAAGCAAAACATTGGAATTACCCAGGTGGATGGGATATGCTATGTAAAAGGCTAAGGAAATGTGGATTAACCCCAGTTTGTATAGATAGGCATTTTTCATTTGGTGTAGATGGCCATTGGAATGAGGTACCAAAGTCAGCTGTTAAAAAACAGGGTATGGATCTAAAGGAAATGACCAATTATATACACCACTCCGAATTTTTTATCGGTGTATCTTCTGGGCTTTCGTGGGTAGCTCACGCTCTCGGTAAAAAGGTAGTAATGATTTCGGGGGTTACCACTGAGGATAATGAATTTGAAGAAGATAATTACCGGTTGATAAATAAGGACGTCTGTAATGGCTGTATAAACAGTCCAGAAATTAAATTCGATCCAAGTAAATGGCTTTGGTGTCCAAGACACGAGGAAACTGAAAGACAGTTTGAGTGTACTAAAAAGATTACACCGGATGATGTCATGGAAGTAATACATAAAAACCTTATAAATAATATATAAAGAATGATAATAATAGATGTTAGTAAAGAAAAGAATATCGAATCCGCTCTAAAGAAATTTAGGAGGAAGTTCAAGAAATATGGAGTAAAGAATGATCTAATTGAAAACAAAGAGTTTGTCAAAAAATCAGTCAAGAAAAGAAAACAAAAAATAAAAGCTCAATATATCCAAAGCCTTAAAGATAAGGAAATGGACCGCTAATTACTTACCTGAAATAGGTACACCAGGAATTTCTATATTTTTGATTAGCTTCAGGGCTTTATCTATTACGGTATTTTTACCCTCGCTAGGCCAATTACCAGCAAATGCCAGCATCGAAGTAGCTTTAGATCTTACCTCCTTAATAGGAACAATCTTAGCTTTCTTCACAGCTGTTAGAAGATCAAAAGCCAATTCTTCCGCACCTTCTTTTGTATTTTTATAGGCAGATGATATCTTATCTCCCTGTGGAACATTAAGAAGCTTGTGCATAAGACCTTTCTCAACCTTAGCTTCGTTTATCTCCACCAGGAAGCTCTCGTATAACTTTAAATTTTCCATTTTTGATAATTTCTCAATTTGAATTATATATCAGAAAAATTAACTCAAAATGGAAAGTCAGATTGAATACAAGAGCTTTGCTTATATGGAGGAAAAGATAGAATACGCTATAGGGATTTTGGAAATGTCCCAAATATTAATAACTACCGGTGACAAAGAAATACGGGAAGAAAATATAAAACACCTGCAGACAGTAATACCTAAGGCGATAGAAGAACTTAAGAAGGCTAAACTTGGATAGTCTTTATGATAGAGTCTTTGTACCCAGTAACACTTTTAGCAAGTTTTAGATTGTCTTCGTTGTCATCAAAAAAAACTAGCTCCTTATACCCGCTATCCACTAGATCTTCGATAGCTTTCTTTTTTCTTTCAGCTATTGTCCCTTTGTAACCAAATTGAGGATCGTTTATTGCAATAACCAAATCTGGGTGTATGTCAATGCCATTTTCAAGCATAAAATTTCTAACAAGATCACTATCAGATCTTGCAGTAAGTATTGCAACCGGTATTTTTTTCTCGTATGAAGATTTAAGTATTTCGAAAATATCCTTTATGATATCACCCTTCCTTAATAAATCTGGGCTGTCAAAGTCATCGTAATCCAAAACGTGATGCTTTTTCTTAACGAAATTGTTAAATTGTTCAGGAGTAAGCTCCTTTAAAACTTCGTGGGTTTTTGAATGCAATATTCTAACCTTAGCGTCTGTCTTTACTAGAGTATCGTCAAGATCGAAAATTATAATCTTTCCCTGGTCTGTTCCTTTTACTTTGTATTTCATTCCCAAATTGGTATATCTTGAATTCCCTTCCAGGGTAAGCATTCCTGGATAACCTCAACCTCCTTGGATATCCTATCTGGATTTTCCTCCTCTAGTTGTCTTGTTTTACCCCAAAGTGTATCTTTTTCTGGTATGGGTAGTATTTGTAACCATCCCCTTTTATGTGCTAACACTACTCTAAATTTCCTTTGTTTATCACAAAGTAGTGTAAACCAAACATCCGCCATATTAGGACTTTTAAAATCCTCTGGTCTAACATCAATAAAATCAGTATGGTAAAGAGCGCATCCGGTTCCTAGGACACAAGTAGGTGTGTCCATTTCAAGCTCGTAATAAAAATGTTGAGTTTTCTGTCTATCCTTAGTCCAGTGTCTAATCTCATTACCGTACATTTCTCCGTGCATACCAACAGCGCATTTTTTACCTCTCTTATCAAGACCCGCCTTCATTGTCTCCACGTAGTCCGGTGGATATGCTATATCATCGTCAATTGTGAAGTAGTATCCGTTTACCTTATCAGACCAAAAGAACTTACCTGCATCTCCCCTATCACCTTCATCTTGGGATCTTACAACCTCTATCTTAGGATTATTTTGCAAAAACCAAGGAACTTCCTCAAAATTATTAAGGTATACATTGAGTTGATCAACTTGAGGCAATATGCAATTCACGACAACCTCTAACTGAGGCATTCTATTCGGAATTGTTGCCATACTAGCGTAAATTTTATTCATCTAGATTTGTATTAATGTACAGTATTCGTGTTTTCCTGCCTGGTAAAAGACTGGGTTTGTAAGACCTAATATTTGGTAATTTGGTTGCATATTAGCCATTGTAATATCACACGGAACTATTTTTTCACCCAAGTATGTTATTACTTCGTTGGTGTTACCATAGTATGTATTCTCTTCCTTTGATCTTTCAAGAGAATCTAAAAGAGCCTTAGAATAATTTTCGCTGATGTAACATATTGCATGAGCTGAGAGCATATTCATGATTCTCTTAACATTAGTGTATCCATTAACAGGATTGGATATTATAAATCCTAATTGGGCATAATTGGGTGGTGAATTTTTCATACCCCAACTAGAAAGTCCCAGATAAAGTGCGTCTGAATGATCTGGGATATCAAAAGATAATTGGGCTAAGTTAATATCAACGTCATCTTCTAAAATTACGAAGGGTCCGGGTTTTTCTAAACCCCTGGATATAGCTTTTGAATGTGAGTAAACTATCCCTATGTGATGTTGAGATTTTCTTTCAGCCTCAATTTTTTCTATCAGTTCTGGATTTATACCCAATCCAACCAGCTTATCAAACGTTTGATTGAAACGATCCACATCCTCCTTAAGAGATATTATATAAAACCTACATTTATTAAGATCTAAAACCATTGCTCATTTTGGGTTTTAATTTTTATGGCAATATTCAAATATAGTTTCAGGAACAAAACTACCCTTGGTTGTATATAAAGAATAATGGGAAAGGTATGTTTTATAATATTTTCTAAGAATAGACCTATGCAGCTCAATGTTCTACTTGAATCATTAGTTGCTAAATTTCCCTTTGCAATTCTCGGGGAAGTAAAAATACTTTATAAGTCGGATAAACCATATACACAAAATTATAAAAAGCTAGAAAGTAAATACTGCGATTTTATATGGAAAGAGGAAGGATCCTCCTTTAAATCGGACCTAATTGATCTGATGAAAACACCGAATGAATATACCTCCTTCCTTGTTGACGATATAATATTTTTTGGAGAGATAGAAGAGAATTGCATACCACGAAATTCGGATTTATGTTTTTCTCTACGCCTTGGAAAAAATTGTACTTATTCACATCCAGCAGATTCTTTTTATTCACTACCAAGACTTATCGAGGATTCAGAAACTATCTCTTGGTTCTGGCCAGGGTGTGAATATGATTTCGGATATCCAATGTCACTTGACGGGCATATATTTAGATCAATTGAAATACGGAATATGGTGGAACAGGTCCAGTTTAAGAACCCAAATATGCTGGAATCAACTTTAGCTTATTCTAATCCATATCTGCATCACACATCAGGAATCTCTAGGGTAATGAGATCTTATCCAGAATCAAAGATTGTTGGTGTTCCTGTTAATCGGGTAAACACACAATTTGAAAATAGATACGGGAAAGAATTTAGATTTAGTGAAATAGAGCTTAATAATATTTTTACTGCAGGTGAAGTTATAGATCTAGAGGGTATGCAATTTTCTAAAATTAACGGACCTCATAAGGAGTTAGAATATGTCTTTAAAAAAGGTTAATCTATTTGACTCTAACTTTGCACATGCAAAATATAGTACGGATTTTCAAAATTCCAAATTTATATCTTGGGAAAGGGATAAACTTTCAGGATTAGATGCAGCAAAATTTTTTGCTACAGACAGATCTATGTTTAATTTTAAAGAGAGTAGGTGTATCGGATGGATCATGGAGCCACCCTCTATATCACCAGATGTTTATAATTACGCTCTACAAAATTCCAGTAACTATAAGACCATACTCACATATGACAAAAATCTTTTAGAATCTGATGGTAATTTTAGATTTTATCCACATTCAGGATGTTGGATAAAACCAGAGGATTTTATGATATACGACAAAAGCAGAGAAATATCAATCATAGCTTCTAGCAAAAATCAAACAACCGGACATAGACTTAGACACGAGATTATTAAAAGACACGGATCGTTATTAAGTGTGTATGGTAGGGGATATAATGAAATACCATATAAGCTAGAGGCTTTAAAAGATTACCGTTTTTCAGTAGTTGTAGAAAACATCAGTAAAGATTACTACTTTACAGAAAAGCTTATAGATTGTTTAATTACGGGAACAATTCCCATTTATTATGGATGTCCATCAATCTCAAAGTTTTTTAATATAGAAGGATTTATAATGATAAACGATCCGTTTGCTGTTGACGAGGGAATTAAAAAAGCAACTAAAACTTTCTATGAAAAAAACATAGGAGCTGTTAAAGAAAACTTCGAAGCTGCAAAAGAATACTTAATAGCGGAGGATTGGATATTCAATAAGTATCCAGACCTTTTTGAATAGAAACCAGTATAATGAAAAATTTCTGTACACTATCAGATTCAAATTATTTAACTAAGGGTCTTACAATGTATGACTCTCTTGTTAATACACAGGGGGATTTTGTGCTCCATTATCTATGTTTGGATGAGGATGCATTTAATAAGATTAATGATTTAAACCTCGAATTCATTAAACCCTATGCTTTAGATTCATTAATAAAAGAAGATGTAGATCTACAAAATGCAAGGAGTGTACTTTCATATAGGGATTTTTGTTTTGCATTAGCATCATATTTTTCAAAGTTCTTATTGGGGAAAAACTTGGAAGGTGTGATGTATATGGATTCAGATTTATTCTTTTACAATGACCTAGATATAGTTTATAATGAAATAGGTGAAAAGAGCGTAGGAATTATCAGGCACAGACATGTTGAAAGAGGACATTTTGTTGGTGAATATAATGTTGGAATTGTATATTTTAAAAATGATCAGGATGGTAGATTTTGTTGCACAAGGTGGTGGGAATTAGTTTCAGATCCATCAAATAAATACGCTCCTGTTTACGGAACATGTGGGGATCAGAAATATCTAGAATTGTTCGATTCGTTTATACCAAAGGAATCGATATGCGTAATAGATGAAGAATCCTCCCATGTAGCTCCATTTAACTTTGATTTATATGATTTTACAAAATTCTCTCCCGGCGATAGAGTTGTTGGGTACAAGGGTAAAATCCATAAAATTACTCTGTGTCATTTTATGAAGTTCAAACCAGTTTTTGAGTCCAATAGCTACTTCCCTACAGACGAACCACACAACCAGAGGTTTATGGATATCCCCGCGGTAAAGTTCCTCTATGATGAATACTTTTTATCTTCTTTGGATATAACTAAGAAATACAATCTATAATAATGTTAAAAGTCACATTCGGTATAATAGTCCTGAACGGGGATTTCGTGTTGGATCAGTGTATAAGATCACTATATCCTTATGCACACCAGATATTAATTTCAGAGGGACCAGTTGAGTATTGGCAACAACAAGGGGTAATAACTTCTACTGATAGGACCAATGAAATTCTGGACAACTTTCCAGATCCAGAGAATAAAATAAAGGTTGTTCATGGACAATTTAAGGAAAAGACCGAACAGTGCAATGCTTATATGCAATATCTTAGTCCAGAATCCGAGTACATCTGGAATGTTGATTCTGACGAGTTCTTTAAGGGCGAGGATATTCTAAAGATGTATAAAATACTGGAAGAGGAAAAATACACCTCAGTAAGTGTTAAGATGACAACATTCTTTGGAGGATTCGATAGGTATCTTACTGGATTTGAAGAAAATGCAGAAATTATGAGGATAAGGAAGGTCTATCCAGGTTCCTATTGGTCAAATCACCGACCACCCACGGTATCTCATGTTTATAATGGAGAAAAATTACCAGAAAAACATCTGGATTTCAATACACTAGCAGAGAAATACGGGATTAGAATGTATCACTATTCATATGTGTTCCCTCGTCAGGTTTACCAAAAGGCACTTTATTACAAAGCTGCAGTAAGTACGAGCAATATACCCAACTATTTCGAGAATGTATATTTTCCTTGGGTTGTTGGAGACGATCACCAGAAAGCAAACATAGAAAATATCTATAATGGAGTCCATGAATGGCATCCTTCAATTAGAGGTGCTTGTAGAACCAAAAAATTCGAGGGAGAGCATCCAATAGAGATCCAAAAGGATTTGGAAAAATTAAAAGATATTTTCCAAAGGGAAATAGAAGAATATAAAAGCGGGAATTTTGATTGGTAAAATCCCTACATTAGACGAAATCTCCATTATCAATTTAAGGACAATAGTGGACCCAAGAGGAAGTCTTGTTCCATTAGAATTTGGCTCCGACATTCCTTTTAGTGCAAAGAGATCTTTTTATATTTTCGATAATAAGATTGACGTAACTAGAGGGCATCATGCTCATTATAAAACCCAACAGTTTCTAGTTTGTATAAGAGGATCCGTTAGTGTAGTTTGTAAGGATGGATTTGATGAAGCAACCTTCTTGATTTCCGGCCCTAATCAAGGAATCTATATACCGGAATTAATCTGGGACGAAATCACCTATAAGACGGAGGACGCTATGATAATTGTTTTCTCAAACACCCATTATAATAGGAGCGATTATATTTTTTCTTTGGAACATTTGAAAAAAGTCAGGGAAGAACTTTTATAGTTATGATACATCTTTTTAATCTACCAACATACAAGATAAGCAGCAGCGACTTCAACCACATTTTGCATGACCCGATAGTAAATGAATTTGAAAATAAGTTTGCTTCGTACGTAGGAGCAAAGTATGCTTGTGGTGCCAGTAGTGCAACAAATCTTATAATGCTTGAAGTTATAAGAAGTCAGATTAAAAATATAAGCATACCAACTATGATTCCTCCTGTAGTTGCAAATGGTATAATAACAGGTGGAGCTAATGTTGAATTTGTTGATAATGTTAAATGGGTCGGTGACTCCTACACATTATACACAAGAGATGATTATAAAGTAGTAGACTCAGCACAGAAGGTAGAAAAAAACCAATTCCAAAGGGAATGCAATCCACAAGATCTAATGATATTCAGTTTATATCCAACCAAACCAGTTGGTAGTATAGACGGAGGTATCATAGTATCCGACGATAAAGAAAAAATAGAGTGGTTTAAAACAGCAGTTTTTAATGGCATGTCCTTTGCAGAAAGTAATTGGGAAAGGAAGATAATTTTTCCAGGGTGGAAAATGTATCTTAATTCAATTCAAGCCAAAGTTGCTATGGAAAGCTTAAATAACCTAGAGTACAAATCTCAAAGGTTATCAGATATATGTGATGAATATAATTCATCATTCGGTTATAATAATATAAGCGGGCACCTTTACAGGGTTAATGTCAATGACAGGAAACAGGTTCGGAGTGATTTATTAAATGCTGGTATAATAACTGGTATACACTACTCCTGCCTACATAAAGAGGAAGCATATAAACGGGATTATACTCTGAATAATAGTGAATTAGAGAGTGAGACGACACTCAGTATTCCGTTTCATGAAAACCTTACGTCAAATCAAATTTCTCATGTTGTAGAAAAAGTCAAACCTTTCTTATCGTAATGGATTATACCAATAACTGGAAAAGTCGTAAGGTATTTGAGGAACAGCTCAAACTAAACCTATCTGAGATAAATTCCAACTATCCTCAGCATTGGGAGGATTTTTTAACATATGTAAAAAGTTACGGGATTAAATCTGTATTAGATCTTGGATGTGGATGTGGGGTTTATGGCGAACTCTGTAGGAGAGAGCTCCCAGATGTTAAGTACTACGGAAGTGATTATTCCATCGAAGCAATAGATATTGCAAAGTCAAATTTTAAAGGATTGGACTTTTTTGTTGGTGATATTTTTTCATGGGACTATTCAAAGACACCGAAGGTTGATATAATACATGCAGGTGCATTATTAGATGTTCTTCCAAATGGTAATGATGCATTTAGAAAAATTAATCTGATTGCGGAAAGTTGTAATTGTAAAAGTATAATCATCGGAAGAATAAGATTTACCCCAGGTAAATCTGGATATTCGATATACAAAGCTTACGACTTAATAGAAACGTACGAATATAGACATAACAGGAAGGAGTTTACTGTGTTAGTAGAATCCCTAGGTTATTCAATTATAAATGAAAATGAAAGTCCCTCGGGAAAAACTATATTTTTAAAAAAACTTAAATGATGGGAAAGATTTTAATTACAGGAGGAACAGGGTTGGTTGGTAGATGTTTCGATGGAGACGAGTATGATAAAATTGGATCTTCTGATTACGACCTACTAGACCCTGCTCAGGTAGGTAAAGCACTCAGCGAAAAAAACCCAGATGGTGTTATTCATTGTGCAGCAAGAGTTGGTGGTCTCATGGGTAATATGAATTATAAAGGTGAATTCTTTTACGAAAATATCCTTATGAACACCAATGTTATAGAGGAGGCAAGAAAAAGAGGTATAAAAAGATTAATTGCTTTTCTTTCAACTTGCGTTTTTCCAGCCGATGTTGAATATCCCCTCAACGCTGAAAAAATACATTTGGGACCTCCACACACATCTAATAATGCGTATGCATATGCTAAAAGAATGTCAGATGTACAAATACAGGCGTACCGAGAACAATATGGGGTTGACTATTTTTCAGTAATACCAACAAATATTTACGGACCTGGCGACTACTATAATTTAGAAAATGCGCATGTTGTACCAACATTAATTCATAAGTTCTTTTTGGCAGAAAGAAACAATACACCAGTTACCATATGGGGATCCGGAAAGCCGCTTAGGGAATTTATCTATTCAAAAGATGTTGCTTCAATAACTAAAAAGCTCTATGATTCATACTCTGGGAGCGAACCTGTTATTATTTCTACCTCGGAAGAAGTATCTATTATGGATTTAGTAGATATTATCAAAGGAGCATTCAATTTCAAAGGAGAGGTCATATTCGACAGAGATAAACCGGATGGGCAGTTCAGGAAACCTTCGGATAATACAAAACTAAAAGAACTGATCCCAGATTTTAAATTTACACCAATAGAACAAGGAATCAAAGAATCTGTAGAATGGTTTATAAATAACTATCCAGAAAAAACAAGATTGTAATGAATAAGGTAGCTTTAATCACAGGAATTAACGGTCAAGATGGATCTTATTTGGCAGAGTTTCTGCTAGATAAGGGATATGATGTTTGGGGAACAATTAAGAGAAATTCGGTTTCGGAAAACCAAACATCAAGACTTGATGGAGTTTACAATATTATAAAAAACAACCTCAGGTATGCAGATCTAACGGATCTTTCATCTCTACTCACGGTAATCAAGGAATGCAACCCAGACGAAGTTTATAATTTGGGTGCTCAATCTCACGTAAGAATTTCTTTTGATCAGCCGATATACACAGCACAAGCAACGGGAATAGGAGTTCTTAATATGCTTGAAGCAGTTAGAATACATAACCCACAAATAAGGATATACCAAGCTTCGTCGTCTGAAATGTTTGGTAATAGCATTGATGATGACGGGTTCCAAAGAGAGACTACACCATTAATTCCTGTATCACCATATGGATGTTCCAAAGTGTTTGGATACAACATCGCTAGGAATTATAGGAATTCATACGGAATGTATATTTCAAACGGCATCCTCTTCAACCACGAATCACCAAGAAGGGGAAGTAACTTTGTAACAAATAAGGTTGCAAAGACCGCAGTTGAAATTAAACTTGGTATGAGAGATAAATTAGCACTAGGTAATTTGAATGCTACAAGAGACTGGGGTCATGCAAAAGATTACGTAGAAGCCATGTGGATGATACTTCAATTGGATCAATCAGACGACTTTGTATGTGCAACAGGCATCTCACATTCAGTCCAGGATCTTGTCGAGTTTGTGTTTAATAAACTTGATCTTGATTGGAAGGAGCACATTACAGTGGATGAGAAATATCTTAGACCCGAAGAATTAGAGGATTTAAAAGGCGATTCTTCTAAATTGAGGGAAGTGACTGGTTGGGAGCCAAACTACACATTCGAAGAAATGATGGACGAGATGGTAGATTATTGGTTAGATTACTATGATAATAAAGGAAGATAAGCTATTCTTTATTCATACACTACAGATCAATGCACAAAGATTGTGTGGTTGATCTCATTCGAGAAAAGTACAAACCTGACATAGAATTGTTCAATTACTCATTCTAGTAAACTTTAAAAATTTTTGGGATATATAGTTTGAAAAAAAATATATCACCAAATGAGAATTTTAGACTTTAATAAATTTTCTGCACTTTTCGAAGCAGAGGAATTACAGGGACAAACCGCTTCAACCCTCAGGAGAATTGTATATTCCTTCTTAGGAACTTACGGCTCTATGAGTGCGCTAACTGATGGATACGATAAGATATTTTCAGATCTTGATGGCATTAAAAACGCAGAAGTTTCAGATAAGCTAGAAAAAATGAAAGATGCTTCCAAGGAGGTTTCTGGTAAAGTAACCCAGGATTTTAAAGCAAAGGGAGTAGAAGCAGAATACAAAAAAGCAGCAGACAAGTTTACAGAAGCACTCGCAGCTCTTATTGCACAATACTCGGACGATGAAGAAATGGTAACTGCAATTGGCGAAAAGATCGATAGTATGATCGAAGAGCACAAAGAGGATTTAATGAAAGCCAAAAGAGAAGCCGATGCAGCAAAGCAAAAGGCAGAGGCCAATGAATCTGAAATAATTGAAGGAGAAAAATTATTCGAAGGCTGGTTCACCGGTAAAAAAGGGAACATCAAAAATCTTACAAGTCAGGCGGTAGCACTAAAAGCACAACTAGAGGGACAAAAAGATAGCGAAGGACTCCAAAATATTGTTGGTGAGCTATTAAAAGAAGTAAACAGTATTATACTAGAACTTTCTGAACTTTCAACATTTAAGAGAAAGGATATAGAGGAAACTAAGCTACAAGAGATCGGAAATAGACTCAACGAGATTCCTTTGGCGGTTACCAAAAAAGAGGAGCAATTAGCAAAATCTAATACAGCAAATAAAGAGGCTTCAGCTATTTATATACAAGGATTAGACATAGCAGAGAATGCATATAAACTGGAATTTGAGGTAAAAGATGAATTAGCTAAAAAAGCTGAGGAAGAATCTACTAAAAAAGCAGAGGAAGAAAAGGCTGCTAAGAAGATTGAATTATCTGGAGATTTAGATCCGGAAAAAATCTCAGGTAGGAGAAAAAATTCAGAGGTAGCTAAATTTCAAGAAGCTGTAGCTGAAAAATTCAAAGACTATAAACCTTTCGAAGATTTTGATCTCTTCCAAAAATTCTTGAAATACGGAGCTGATGGAATGTTTGGTAATACAACCAAAGGAATTGTAAAAGCATTGAAGGCTGGCTTTGGTATGGACGACACGTCGGATGTAATTACACAAGAGCTAATGGATAAGATAGTTTACGAGCCCCTAGATGAAAGTGTATCTACATATCAGCATTTAAGAGGATTTAGCTCATTTGATTTAAGTGAAGCTTTTGATCCAGCTAAGGCAAAAGGTACATCCCCTTCGTCTAAGTCTTCTGCGCCTGCACCAAAGGAAAAAGATGAAGAAAAAGATAAAGAAGAGGCTGGGAAAAAACCTGCAATAGATAAGGAGAAAATCATTAACGAGATACAAGACCTTTTATCAAAAGGAAATAATGAAATCGTAGATCTTTATGGGGATACCTCCTATTGGGAAGAATATAAAGGGACCTTTAACGATGACGAAGACGAAGCAGTTGGTGATGTATTTGGAAGAAAATATGATTCAAAAGGAACCTGGTGGTATAGAAAAGTCAGGAGGCCTTACGTTAAAAAGGCAGCAGATCTTCTTAATGGAGAATACAAAGACCTAAAGACAGAGGATTCTGATGCTTGGGATCATTTATGGGACGAGATTAAAGAATTTGGTAAAACATATACACAACTCAGAGAAAAGACACTGGGTAGCACTTCAAATGACAGTTATAAATGGTCTCTAAAGTTTTATGATGGATCAAAAGAGACATATTCAGTAGACACAGATTTTTAATCCATTGAGGCACTTAAAGAAATATCAGGATTTTAATATCAACGAAAAGGAGAATATTAGCTATTCTCCTTTATCTGCTTACAAATCGGTGGCTCTTGGTGTAAGTAGGGTTTTTAATATGCTCGGTTATTTTTATGCTATCGCAAGACCTGAAGCAGATCCCAAAAAATGGAAATCCGAAATTAATAAGATTTCCAATGTAGTTGATTATAAACTAAAATGGGATAAGCTAGAATCCTTAGCATCTAACCTGCAGAAAGATATAGAACAATATGCATCAAAAAGAAGGATGGATGAAATTAACCCAGGTAGATTTTTTGATGTAGGTACACATTCTAGATCCATACCAATAGCTTTAGAAAAATTCAGATCTGCTTCAGATATACTAACAAAGGAGCTCCCAGATTCTAAGGTAAGGGAAAGACTTGCTTTAGTAAATCAGGGATTACCAAAAGAACCTTATAAACTAGAAGAATCTTCCTTGTATGAGGGATCCAGAGAAAAAAGAGCGCCGGGAGAATCTGAAATGCTAATGCTTGCAGATAACCTTAGCTCTTCAGTTACCCAGGCCCTTTCAACTGCTAGAAATTTGAAACAGTTATTTCCAGAAAGTATTTCCTTTATAGATAGCGTTGTTGCGAGATATATTACTCCAGCATCGGATAAGATCAAAGAGGTTTTAGAAACAAAAACCCCAGACCCAACACTAAAATTATCCAAATCAGTAAGAAAATCATACAGCAGAATGGGATGGGATATAGATACAGTGCAAGAAAAGTATCTAGTAGATCAATATGAAGATTTGATAGATCTAGAAAATCTCGTTGCAGAAGGTATAGTAAAAATTAACAAAGCAAAGGAGAACGTCTCAGATGAACTAGCACCATCTTCCGATGCTGGACAATTTATAGAAGCAGGAAATCGTATATTGGATTCTATAGAAGATAAGATAGCTGAAAAGGAGAGGGTAAAAGATCTAAGAAGAAGAGCAGGACTTATGATACCAGTTGCTCAAGACGAACCAATACCCTCTAATACGTCATCGTCAACAAGACAAAAAGAGCTTGTTAGCACCGACGAACTTAGGAAATTATTGCAAAGAAGGATCTCTAAGTAAAAATAATTTACCTTAAGTGAAACTTTTTTGTGGTTTACCCCCTAAAAGAATTACTCTGATTCTCCCAGGGATAGAATTCTATATAAGCTAACTATCTCTAAGTCCCAAACTTTAGTCTTCTTACCTAATCTTAGGGTCATAACCCCAGTTTTTAAAATAGTTAAGGGTCCGCACACGCGAAGTCCCAAACTTAATGAAGATTGGGAAACACTTCTTTCTAATTACAGTATAGTATACAAACTATAAAGTTAAGACATGGCAAAGAAGTCAACATCAAAAGAATTTTCATTTTTAGACCTAGACAAGGAATTATCAAAGATTAAGGGATTTGAAACTGGATCTATCCTAACAGAAAACACCTTCAGCGAGGTTGATGAATGGATACCAACGGGGAATTATTTATTAAATGCACAGCTATCGGGAACACTATTCGGTGGTATACCAAATACAAGATCGTTAGGCCTTATGGGTGATCCTGGTACTGGTAAATCATTCGTATGCTTGAATGTAGCTAGAGAAGCACAAAAGAAGGGCTATGATGTAATTTACTGCGATACGGAGGGTGCTATAGATAAGACATCTGCTATCAAATTTGGTATTGATCCAAATAAAGTCAGATATCAGCCAATAAAAACAGTTACTGAATTCCAAACATTTGTGACAAATCTTTTGGATCTTGTAAAAAAGGCAAGAGAAAAGGGAGATCAACCCAAAATATTATTGGTTCTTGATTCGTTAGGAATGCTTAGTACTGATAAAGAGCTTAATGATGCTATAACTGGGAAAAATGCAGCAGACATGGGTGCTAAGGCTAAGGAACTAAGAAAATTATTTCGTGTAATTACATTGGATCTAACAGCTGCTAAAATTCCACTTGTGTGTACGAATCACGTGTATGCTGGTGGAGGATTTTTCCCAACTAAGGAAAGTTCTGGTGGTGATGGTCCTATCTTTGCAATGTCTGTTATTTCATTTCTTTCTAAAGCTCAACTTAAAGAAGGTAACAGCACTACTAAAACTGGTATCATAGTTACCTCTAAGCTCAAAAAGAGCAGATTCACTATACCAGAGCCAGTTAAATTTCATATTTCATTTGCAAATGGTATGAATCCATACGTGGGCCTACAAGATTTTATAAGTTGGGAAGGATGTGGAATTGGTAGAGGTAAATTTGAGGAACAGAAAATAGATGGAGAAAAGGTTAATGTGTTTATACCAAGTGATAGCCCACAGGCAAGATGGGCAGTTAAACATTTAGGTAAAACCGTTACATCATCTCAATTATTCACTCCAGAGGTATTCACCCAAGAGGTTTTAGAAGAACTTGATAGAAACGTGATACAATCACACTTTAAATTACCTGCAATGGCTTCGAATGATGAAATTAGCAGCGCTCTAGAAATTGAATCGCATGACGATGAATAAGAATAGGATTAAGTTTAAATATCTAATGAACCTATGGAAGTCCTTGCCTGAATACCCAACCAAGGAGGATATTGTATACGAGCTTTCTTCTTATCTCGCTAAAGACGGAAGACCTGGTGGTGAGTTTACAATGCAAACATTTAATTCTGCATTTGGATCCGATTGGACGAAAACAAAACACAACGATGTCATAGAAAATATGATCAGCGACGGAGATTTTATAGAATCTGGAGTTTATGCTGGAAATAAAAAATATAAGTTAAAGGAAGTACCAAGATATTCTGAATAAAACATGGATTTAAATCACTCTGAGAACATAATATTAAGATTCGTATTAGAAAACCCATCTTATGTTGAAAATTGCAAACCTGGATTCTTTAAAAATAAAGGATTCCAGGAGATATTCATTATGGGTAAGAAGTTCTGGGAGAAGTATAACGAAAGTCCTAGCGCTGAACAATTAAGGGAAGGTGCTAAACTTGAACATAAATCCCTACAATCTGGTGAAATTGATGCCGTCTATAACGTCGATTTAACCAGATACCAGGAAGATTGGCTAAAAGAGACTACTGAACTCTTTATAGAATATAACAACTTGGTCGGTAGTGCGGTTGACGGTGTAAAATACATACAAACCACCCCAGTTACTTCGGAAAATATAAAGGATGTAATCAGCACATTCAAAAATATTGTAGTAGAAAGAAATAATATAGATTTTGCATTCGACCACGGACTTGATTTTTTTCACCCAGAGAGTCATAAGCAATTAACATATAATAGATTTTCTACTGGATTTCCTTTTATAGATACTGTTCTAGGAGGCGGATTCAATGCAAAGTCCCTCTATGTTTTCATGGGTATGCCTAAAGTTGGAAAATCCCTTTGGCTTGGTAACTTAGCTTCCCAGGCTGTTAGGGCAGGTCACAACGTGGCTGTAATATCACTTGAGATGAATGATCGAAAGTATGTAAAAAGGCTTGGTGCAAATCTCTTAGGAATTCCAGTAAATGAATATTCTGATATTGTTGAGGATCAAGTCAAACTCAAGAAAAAAATTCAGTCTTTAACTTATGATAATCTTAGAGTTCCTGGTAGGCTTTTTGTAAAGGAATTTCCTACATCACAGGCTTCTGTTTTGGATGTCGAAAGATATCTTAAAAAAGTAGAGGAACATAATGGTATAAAGTTTAAGGTTGTTGTAATCGATTATATCAATATCATGAAGAATTGGAGAAACCCAAATTCTGAAAATACCTATATGAAAATTAAGCAACTTGCTGAGGATATGAGAGGTATGGCAATGTCCAATGAATGGGCGGTGATTACGGCAACACAAACAAAGCAAAGTGATTTTGATTCTACTGATCTAAGCATCAACTCAGCTGCTGAGTCCTCTGGATTAGTTGCAACTGTTGATGGTCTTTTTGGTATTATACAAGATCCAATGATGTATGCAAATAGAGAGTATAAGCTTAAACTCATAGCTAACAGGGATGATGGGTATAAAAATGCATATAAGATGTTTGACGTAGATTATACATACATGAGAATAGCTGAGAACAATATACCTATGCATACTGAAGGATAAAAAAATAAAAAGAATTAATGTTTGGAAAGAAAAAGAAAGATACCGGAGCCACTGGAGAAGCAGCACCTAAAAAGAAACAGCTAGGAGATAAGATATTCGGAGCACATAATAATCCCAATAATGACAACTCATACCAGGAAAGTTATGAAATTAACGTAAATCACGTTTTTCTGGAAGGAAGTTATGACGAGGAAGAATATCTACACCGAAAAAAATTAGAGGAAACTGTTTTTGCTGCTTTTCAATCATCAAGATGGTATCCACTTTCATATAAAAAGAAAATACCAAAGGATCTTATACCTCATCTTTTTCAAGATGTTTTAGAAAAATTGGAGGAGACTGAATTTGGATTTTCTGAAAAATTCGTTGTCATTTGTGATTTTATAAATGTCCCTTATACAAAGGCCTATGAGCTTATTCCTGCTAAATACAAGGAAACTATAATTAACGAGCTTGAAGAAAAATTCGGGGTACTTTCTAAAAGAAAGATTAAAAGACTTTTTTGATGCTAGATGAGACTAAAAAAATTGAAACCCCTAGGGCAAAGAGAGTTTGGTTTATTACAGACACCCATCTAGGAATAAGGAATAATTCTAATGAATGGATTGACATAATTAGTGACTATTTCGATAATTGGTTTTTACCGCTTATCGATAGGGAATATAGGGAGGGAGATGTACTTATACACCTTGGAGATTATTATGATTCTCGTCAAAGTGTAAACCTTAAGGTTTTAAATTTGGGTGTTGATATAGCAGAAAAACTTTCGCAGAGATTTAAAGACGGTGTACATATTATTATAGGTAATCACGATATTTGGGGAAAAACGAGTAATGATATCAATTCGCTAAAATCTCTAAAATGGATACCTAATATTACTGTTCACGAGGAGCCTACTACTTTAAAGCTCGGCGAAAAATCTTTCTTTCTTATGCCTTGGAGAAAAGACCACGATGCTGAAAAGGAATGTCTCAGTGAAGCGGATCCACATGACTATCTTTGTTGTCATACTGACGTTACTGGTATGAGATTTAATAAATTCGTAAAGATAGAGGAAGGTATAAAAATAGATGACGCTAAAAAATTTAGTAGCGTTTATTCAGGACATATACATTATGCTCAGGAACTTGGTAATATAAAAATGCTGGGTTCTCCGTATGAGTTGACGAGATCTGATAGGGGTAATAAAAAAGGTATAACCGTATTAGATCTTGAATCCGGCAAAGAAACATATTTTGAAAATACAAGAAGTCCAAAGTTTTTAAAGTTTGATTTTAGTAAGGTTTTGGAGTTTACAATAGAGGATGCCGAAAGGGTGATGAACAACTCTTTTGTAGATATAATGATTGATTCAAGCATGTCTCTAAGAGCTCCCTTGAATATTCTAACCGATGAGGTTACGTCACCTCGTAAAATATCATTCCATCCATATGACCCAAATCAAGCTGATTTATTAAATGAACAGCTTCAATCTAATGGTCATAGGACTTTTAGTGTCATGGATTTCATAGAGGGTTTTGTATCTTCTCTTGATCACGATGACTCTACAAAAAATAGGATTGTAAGCACGATTAATAAGCTACACAAGATCATTACAACTGGTGAGCAAGAAGATAAAATATGAGAATAACCAAGGTTGAGTGGAAAAATTTTACCTCCTATGGAAATAGGAAGCAGGAGTTAGATTTATCTAATGAGACAAGTCTGTATCAGATTGTTGGTGAAAATGGTGCTGGTAAAACATCAATTTCTCAGGTTATAACTTTTGCACTTTATGGTAAGGTAGAGGGTAAAAAACTAAAGGACATTCCAAATAGAATAAATGGTAATGCATGGACAAAGGTTACTCTCGATAATTACGGAATTGAGGTTGTGGTTGAAAGAGGATTAGATCCTAACATTTTTAAACTTACTGTCAATGGAACTGAATACGATAAAGCGGGTTCTAGATCCATACAGGAGTACTTAGAAGACGATATTATAGGAATTCCGTATTACGTTTTTAACAATACACTCCTCTTATCGATCAATGACTTTAAGAGCTTTATAAAAATGAGTCCTAGCGATAAAAGAGCGATAGTCGATAAGATATTCGGTTTTCATATTCTTAACCAGATGAGGGATATCTTAAAAACTGAATCTAGAAAAATAAGGCAGATCCTCGATAATACTATAGGTAGAATATCATCTCTAGAATCCTCTATCCAGAACTCTTATAACGAGATGGAAAATCTCACTGATGAAATACAGGAGCAAACTAAAAATAAAATAGTTGACCTAAAAAAATCCCTTGATAAATTTAATTCTTTAAGAGATCACCATAAAGACCTTGTGAAGGAATTTAAAACAGAGGAGGATAATCTTAAATCGATATTAAAAGATGCATCTCTAGCTGTTTCTTCATACAGACTTAGTGTAAAAGACGTTACGAAAAAACTACATCTCTACGAGCATGATAAATGTCCCACCTGTGAATCTGATTTAAGCTCTGATTTCCATAGTGAGATAAAGAAAGAACTATCATTGGAGAAGAATAAGCTAGAAATTAAATTAAAGGAATCTGAGACTGATCTTATTAAATATCAAGATGAAGATAGGGAAATAGCAAAGAAAAAGGCTTCTCTTATGGAGAAGGGAATAAAGATAAAATCCAATATAGAGGATTTTCAGAGAAGAATAAGAGAACTTGAATCTGAAGAATCCAACAATCAAACAGAAGCACTCGAAAGACTTGTAAAGAATCTTCAGGGTGATCTGGATAATCTCAGTACTGAAAAAGTTAAGAGCGAGGAAAAATTTCTGTGGCTTAAAACTATAGACGATATATTAGGAGAGAAGGGGGTTAAACAAATGGCGATTAAAACAATCTTACCCTCACTTAACTCTGAGATCATGGAACTACTTACAAAGATGCATCTCGATTATAGAGTTATATTTGATGAGGAGTTTAATGCTTCAATTTATCATATGGGTATAGAGGTTTCTTCGCAAACCTTAAGCACCGGTGAAATGAAAAAAGTGGATTTCGTTGTACTTATAGCAATAATGAAGCTTATGAAAATGAAATTCAGTAATATAAATTTATTGTTTCTAGATGAGCTTTTCAGTTCGGTAGATCCCGATGGTGTTTATTCGATATTAAAGATACTTAAAAATACTTGTAAGGAATTGGGATTAAACATTTTTGTTATTAATCACGCTCCAATGCCTCATGAGATATTTGACTGGAAAATGGAGATTCAAAAGAATAATAACTTTTCCTCACTGGCTATAGACAAGTTCTAAAACACTACCACTCCTTCCTAGATATATAAAGAAAAATTATCTGGGTTGAAACCACTTAAAAATAGTAGGAATAAGAATTTAAAGGTCTCCAGAGAATCCCTGGACGCTAAGGGACTTAAGGGTGTTGCATCAACCCTAGTAGAACCAGATACTCAAGGAACTGGAAAACTTGGAATTGGTAAGTTACTTCCTCTTAGATCTAATCAGCAAGAGTATGAGCCCCTTCCATCCAAGAAGAATAATCCAATTGTATCCAAAAACACTGTAAAAAAATTCTCGTATTTATTTGTGAAATATGAGAATTCTTACATACCCAATGGTGATGAGAAGCTTTATTCTTTTGCTGTTGTTGTACCACTTCAACAGATGACTGTTAATGACTGCGCATCCCAATTAGGAGTAAAAGCTACTAACGTAACTGGATTAACCCAGGCACAGTATAATACTGGAACATTCCAGCACCCAGTTTATATCAATCAGAATAAGCAGTTGCTAACATTTAGATATGCTGAAATTGCTACTCTTCCGCAAATAACACCAGGAAGACTTGATAATATACCTTTGGGATATCCCGATTTTAATTACAATCCTTCGCCGATTACAACTCAAAGTGGTATACTACCACAGCCTCCTTATCCGGATTTTAAAACAAACAAAGGAAATACCGGTGCAACTGCAATCAGTGTGGGTGGAACTGTTGGATTTATAGATGCTTCACTTAGGACACCATCTACTGTTAGACCTACTGGATGGAGCTGGAATTTTGGAGGGACTGGTGCTTCACCCACTGGATCTACTGCTCAGAATCCAACCGTTTCTTTTAACGTAGCAGGTACATATACAGTTACCCTGACAGCAAGTAATATAAATGGAAGTACCTCAGTAATAAAAACTAATTTTGTAACCGTATCATAATGTCTGGATTTTTAGAAAAATATAATGTCGATGAAGTATTTCTACGTAATGTCATAGTTGGTCTTATAAGAAGCTTAAACGAAAAACTCACATACACACAAATTAATGACCAGCAAGAAATACTGGAGGTTTATGTGCCATTTTTCTATTCAATGTCTGGTGATGAATCGTTCCTTCAGGATTTTTATCTTGACTATTTTGATTGTGATGGAAATTCACCCTTTGCTGAAGGTAATTATGATGTTATTCCAAGAGGTATAGTAAATCTCAATGGAGTTAATATAGATCAGAGTGCTCTAACAAATGGATTTGTGAGAGCTACTTATAATGTTGAGGATGTAACTGGACAAATGAAAGCTCTTTCTGCTTATACGAACTTCATCCCTTTAATAATGTCTTTTGAGGTAACTCTTAGAGCAGACACTTTACTTGATACTTTTAAATTATTCCAATCTACCATAAAAACATTCTATAAGGTTTATGATTTTAGTGTAGAATTTGGTGGTATGAGAATACCCGTCCAAGTTGGATTTCCGGAGGATTATCCAAACGATAAACAGCTTGAATTTTCTTACGGTTCTACTCAAAAATACATAGAGACTAAGTTTTCAATTGTGGTAGAAACATACTTCCCTCAAAAAGATTTAACTACTGAAAGATTTAGAGGTAATCTTATGCAGGCAGGCATTAGGCTTAACTTAAGGGTAGATGGCATTGGTGATCCTCCAGATAGCAATATGTTTTAATTCCTCCCCTTTTACTTTTTTTGCACTTTTTGCATTATCTATTTGAATATATAGTGGTAAAGAACTGTTGTATTCTGAATTATGGCTAACAATTTTCCAAATTTTCCTCTGGTAGATCCAGGATTAGACGTAAGGATAATTGATGGATCTAGTAGTCAGACCTTAGATCAGCTTTATTTCGTAGGTACCACAAACAACTACGTTACAAAAGTTGCTCCGAGGGAGGTTTCTACGTATTCGTCGTATGGTAATTTTTGGACCAAACAAGTTAGCGTACAGGATCAGTTCAGGGATATTTTAGATGGAGGAGATTCTGCAAACGGGACATCACAGTTTACTGGTCCCGTAATTGGTGGGGAATTTCCGACAAAAGGATCTCTACTAAACCAGACATAAAAAAACAGCAACCTAGATGGCTTTTAGAATTCAGATAAGAAGAGACACCTCTCTAAAATGGAGTACGAATAATCCAGTACTACTCCAAGGAGAACTTGGTTATGAAACAGATACAGATTGTATCAAGATTGGTGATGGGATAAACCCATGGAATGATCTTGAATATCTGGTTTGTGAAACTGACACCATTAATATATTTTCCAGCGGTACCTTTTTAGTTGGTGCAACGGGATTAAACTTTACTGGATCTGGTGTTACTGTAACTAATTCCGATGGATTAGCCACTGTATCTATAACTGGAGGTGTAGGAGCAACCGGAGCTACTGGTCCTCAGGGTGAAACAGGTGCTACCGGAGCAGCTGGAGCAGATGGTGCTACTGGAGCTACTGGTCCTGCTGGGTCTGGAAGTGATATTGGTGTATTTGATGAGGGGTCTGAAATTCTTTCTGCCGCTACTGGAATAGATTTTAGAGGTGCTGCTGTTACAGTTACCTCTAGTGGTGGAACAGCAATTGTTACAATTACAGGAGGAACTGGTGCTGGCGCTACTGGCGCTACTGGTCCTCAAGGTGAAACTGGTGCTACTGGACCTCAAGGAGAGCAAGGTGCTACTGGAGATCAGGGAGCAACAGGTGAGCGCGGAGCTACAGGACCTGCTGGATCTGGTGGAGATGTTGGTATATTTGATGAAGGAACAACTATTTTAAGTGCTGCTACTGGAATTAACTTCATAGGTGCTAATGTATCTGTCGTTGCCTCTGGTGGAATAGCGGATGTTACTATAACTGGTGCAACCGGAGAAGGTGCTACCGGACCTACTGGTCCTGCTGGAGCCGATGGTGCAACAGGGCCTCAGGGTTTACAAGGTCCTACTGGTGCTACAGGTGAACAAGGTGAGGTTGGACCTACAGGTCCTGCTGGTGGTCCTATCGGTCCTACCGGTCCTACCGGTCCACAAGGCGATCAAGGTCCAACCGGACCTCAAGGTGATCAAGGACCTATCGGTCCAACCGGATCAGATTCAACCGTTCCTGGTCCAACCGGACCTCAAGGTGATCAAGGACCTATCGGTCCAACCGGAGCAGATTCAACAGTTCAAGGTCCAACTGGACCTCAAGGAGCTACTGGTCCTCAGGGTGAACAAGGTCCAACCGGAGCAGATTCAACAGTTCAAGGTCCAACTGGACCGCAAGGTGCTACAGGTCCTCAGGGTGAACAAGGTCCAACCGGAGCAGATTCAACAGTTCAAGGTCCAACTGGACCGCAAGGAGAACAAGGTGCTACTGGTCCACAGGGTGAACAAGGTGTTACTGGCGAACAAGGTCCAACTGGTCCTGCTGGAAGCGGTAGTGAATTAGGAATTTTTGATGAAGGTAGCCTTGTCTTATCTGCTGCTACTGGAATAAACTTCTTGGGAGAAAATGTTGAAGTTACTGCTGCAGGAAGCATTGCTCAAGTTACAGTAACTGGAGCAACCGGAACTGGAGTTACTGGAGCAACGGGTCCTGCTGGTGATCCAGGAGCTACTGGAGCTACTGGTCCTCAAGGAGCCACTGGCCCTGCCGGAGCTGGAAGTTCAATTGCAGTTTCTGACGAAGGTACTCTAAAGACAGCTGGTGTAACCGGATTTGATTTTGTTGGATCCGGTGTAACTGTTACAAACTCTGGTGATTATGCTACTGTTACTATCCCTGGCGGAGGTGGCGGTGGAGGCGGAACCGTATATGCACTTAAGGCAGATATGGGTAGATTGGCAGAAAATGCTTCTGGTAAACAAACTGACGTTTCGAGGATTGTACAAATTACAACATCGCCATTCTCCTCTAATACGGTTACTATCGGAACTATACCTAGTGCATCCGACGATAATAAAATTAGTTTCTCGTTTGGATCTGAGTCTGTACCACCATCGGCTATACACGTTTATGCATACAATTCAAATTCTAATTTCTATGTGTGGACACAAATTGACACATCTTCTGCCAGTTTAAATACAATCAATCAGGTAACTGGTACTACTCAATCGACAACAACATCTCCTGGAGGTAATTTATATTCTTCTACCGATTTGGTAACGGGATTTGATAGTTTGACTTATTCTATAGAATTAGATAGTGGTAGACTTGGTGCTGCTAATGGAGCTTCTGGATTTAGTGTAATTTACGGACACTACTTTATTTTCTTCACCTTCCCCGTCTAAAAAAGTGAATTACCTGAATTCAGGTTTCGATATATAATAATGAAAAAAAAGTAGAAATTTTAAGTGGCTAAATATAACCCAAAAACCCCAACTTTATTACTTTTGGATGGCTCCGTAAATGGTGCTCCCATTGGTGTTGATAAATATGGGATTTCTGATGCCACCCTATTAGGTCCCAATGGTCTTGATAAATTCCAAACTTATTCAATAACTGTAACTGGAATTAACATACAGACCGTTGGTGATGCTGAGATAAGAACTGGTGCTACTAGACAATATAGTGCACTAGATCTTAAGGTAGGAGATTGGGTTAGTAATAAGGATGGTGATGTTATCCTACAGATTAAATCAATAACATCAAAACTAGATAACAGTATTGAATGTATCGTAGAGGACGTTGCGATGCTCACTGCCAAAAATAATGCTAACTCTAAGAACATCTATATTGATGCAGAGGAGGTATTCTTTTTTGAAACAAATAACGATGATAAGCCCGTAATAGCGGGATCCAACGTTCTTCTTACGTATTTTGCCGGCTCTGATACTACCCTTCACAGGATATATGGTTACTTTAATCTCTATGAAGCTTTATATGCTAAGCTCTTCTATCGGAATCCAGGTCCAGTTGGACTATCTCCAGGTGATTTAGTTACTGTTGGTAGTACGGGTTCTATAGAAAAACTGACTCCCGGAAAAACTGCAATTGGTGAGGTAACTGAGGTTTCATCGGATCCTAATTATCTTTGGGTTCGACCTTTTCTAAAGTTTGTAAACAATTTCGAAGCTCCCGAGGGTCTAACAGGATCCCCTGGTTCGATTTATTATGCAGATCCTAACAATCCTGGGAATTTTACTCACTCGATATCATCAGGAAAGCCGGTATTTGTACAATTAACAGATCCAATACCAACTATAGTAACTGGTACAACTGGTGCTTCATTATCAGGTACTGATACCTTATTAATCAATGGTATAACAGGGGCATCTGGTCCTGCAACACAATCTCAGATAATCTCTCAGATTAATGCGGGAACTCATCTCCATTATGTTACCGCTTCGTCTTTCAGTTCTTCTGCAGAAACTACTTCTAGTGACAATTCACTTAACTTTGGTGATGCAATTGTACCAAATGCTACTCTAAATTCGGGTAATTCAGTACAGATAACAATTTCTGATGGTACTAACTCTGTCAACGTATCTTTTACTGGAGGAGGTAACGTTGCTTTTGGTGGTGCTACTATAAACGCTTTTGCAGCACAGGATACCGTAAATGGTAATGGCGTAGCAACGATTATAAACGATGCAATAACTTCTGCTGGAGCTTCTGCTCCGGCAGTTGTTGCTTCTGCTTCACCCGATTTTTCAAATGGTGCTAACACATCAACATATAATGGGTTAAAACTACTCTCTACCAATGCTGGGGATACGATCACTGTTTCTACTGTTACACAAGGACTTGGAAGAAATTTTGAGGGTGCTGGTTCTTTATTTGGTGTTAATGCATCGACATCTCCGGAATTAAGCAATGTACTTAGACTTACCCGTCCCTATGGTGGGGAAATTTTGCTACAAGGAGATGGATCCTTTGTAAACAATAATGGGTATCAGAGTGCAGCAAACGGATCTCCTGCTCATTTAGCTTTGTTATACCCAGAAGCCTCTGGGTCTGATGTAGCTATTTACGGCCCAACTGGATCTCAGGAAACAGCTGGAGCAACTGGTATCCAGTTTATAGGTGGTACTGGTACCACAGTAACCATGGGCGGAACTGGCGACTTTGTTACCGTTACCATAGCAACAACTGGTGGAGCAGGTACAGCTGGAACCTCCGGTACATCAGGAACTTCTGGAACATCAGGTGTCAGTGGAACCTCCGGAACTTCTGGAACCTCCGGTTTAACTGGTACATCGGGTACATCTGGAATTAACGGTACTTCTGGTACTTCTGGTCTAATGGGTACATCAGGTACCTCTGGAATCAGTGGGACTGCTGGAACCTCCGGAACCTCAGGATTAACCGGTACCTCTGGAACCTCGGGAATCAACGGTACTTCTGGTACTTCTGGTCTAATGGGTACTTCGGGTACCTCTGGATTATCAGGAACTTCTGGAACCTCTGGTTTATCTGGAACAAGCGGTACGAGTGGACAAACAGGTACTTCTGGAACCTCTGGTATAAATGGTACTTCCGGAACTTCAGGTATTACTGGAACATCTGGAACCTCAGGTCTTTCTGGCACCTCTGGAACAAGTGGACAAAATGGAACTTCAGGTACCTCTGGAGTTGCTGGTACTTCCGGTACTTCTGGATCTAATGGTACTTCAGGAACATCAGGAATTACTGGAACCTCTGGTACTTCTGGACTTTCTGGCACATCCGGAACCAGCGGACAAAGTGGAACCTCTGGACTCTCCGGAACGTCCGGAACCTCTGGCGTCGATGGAACCTCCGGAACATCGGGAATTACTGGAACCTCTGGTACATCAGGACTCTCCGGAACCTCCGGAACTTCTGGACAAAGCGGAACCTCTGGAACTTCTGGTGCTGATGGTACTTCTGGTACTTCGGGTATTACCGGAACCTCTGGAACCTCTGGTATATCCGGGGTCAGTGGGACTTCGGGAACTTCTGGATTGTCTGGAACTTCAGGTACATCTGGTTTATCTGGTACAAGTGGAACCTCAGGAACATCTGGATTAGCCGGAACATCGGGTACTTCTGGATTGTCTGGAACATCCGGTACATCTGGTTTATCTGGTACAAGTGGAACGTCTGGTTTATCTGGAACATCTGGAACATCTGGTTCTGACGGTACCTCTGGAACTTCTGGCTTATCAGGAACCTCTGGAACTTCTGGTTTATCCGGAACTAGTGGAACCTCCGGAACAAGCGGTTTATCCGGAACTAGTGGAACCTCTGGTTTGGATGGAACAAGCGGTACCTCTGGATTATCAGGAACTTCTGGCTTATCTGGAACCTCAGGTACTTCTGGCTTATCTGGAACCTCAGGTACTTCTGGCTTGTCAGGAACTTCTGGAACCTCTGGTTTTGACGGTACTTCTGGTACTTCTGGGTTATCAGGAACCTCTGGAACATCAGGAACCTCTGGTCTTTCTGGAACATCAGGAACCTCTGGTCTTTCTGGAACCTCTGGATTATCAGGAACCTCTGGAACTTCCGGTAATTCTGGAACATCTGGTTTATCTGGTGTTAGTGGTACATCAGGTACATCAGGTACCTCAGGAACATCAGGAATTGACGGAACCTCAGGTACCTCTGGATTATCTGGAACATCCGGTACCTCTGGATTATCTGGAACATCCGGTACCTCTGGAATTTCTGGAACATCAGGAACTTCTGGCTCGTCCGGCACCTCTGGAACGTCTGGTTTATCTGGAACCTCTGGAACATCCGGTATGGACGGAACCTCTGGAACATCCGGTATAGACGGAACCTCTGGAACATCTGGTTTATCTGGAACCTCTGGTTCCTCTGGTACGTCTGGAACATCTGGCTTAGATGGAACCTCAGGCATATCAGGAACCTCTGGAACATCTGGTGTTGATGGTACCTCAGGAACCTCTGGTTTAACAGGAACCTCAGGAACTAGCGGATCGAGTGGAACCTCAGGAACAAGTGGACAGAGTGGAACCTCTGGTTTATCTGGAACAAGCGGAACTTCTGGTTCTTCTGGAACCTCTGGAATTTCTGGTGTTAGTGGAACCTCCGGTACTTCTGGTGATTCTGGAACTTCAGGAACTTCAGGATTGTCTGGAACTTCTGGAACCTCAGGTTCTTCTGGTACTTCTGGTCTATCTGGAACATCTGGAACTTCAGGATCTTCTGGTACGAGTGGTACTTCTGGATTGTCTGGAACATCGGGAACATCAGGAGTTGATGGAACAAGCGGTACATCTGGTTTATCAGGAACTAGCGGAACCTCGGGATCCTCTGGTACAAGTGGTACCTCTGGTCTATCTGGGACTAGCGGTACTTCAGGATCTTCTGGAACAAGTGGAACAAGTGGAACAAGTGGTGTTGATGGGACCTCAGGTACATCCGGTCTCTCAGGAACTTCAGGAACTTCTGGCTCTTCTGGAACAAGTGGAACGTCTGGACTTTCAGGAACTTCTGGAACCTCTGGCTCTTCCGGAACTTCCGGACTTTCGGGAACCTCAGGTACAAGCGGATCCTCTGGTACAAGCGGAACTTCCGGAGAATCTGGAACCTCCGGTACTTCCGGATTAAATGGTACCTCTGGCACCTCTGGTTTTTCCGGTACCTCAGGAATTTCTGGAGTAAGTGGTACTTCTGGAACCTCTGGTACTTCTGGAACCTCTGGTATGTCCGGAACCTCAGGAACTTCGGGTTCTTCTGGAACGAGCGGAACTTCTGGAATCTCTGGAACCAGTGGAACATCTGGAACATCTGGTTCTTCAGGAACATCTGGAACATCTGGACTTTCTGGAACCTCCGGAACAAGTGGATCCTCTGGAACATCAGGAACTTCAGGTCTATCTGGAACTTCCGGGACCTCGGGATCATCTGGAACTAGCGGAACCTCAGGATCCTCTGGAACAAGTGGAACTTCTGGGTTAAATGGAACCTCTGGAACAAGTGGTTCTGCTGGAACCTCAGGAACCTCAGGCTCTTCTGGAACTTCAGGAACCTCAGGAATATCTGGAACGTCAGGAACAAGTGGTTCTTCTGGAACCTCAGGAACAAGTGGTTCTGCTGGAACTTCAGGAACCTCAGGCTCTTCTGGAACTTCAGGAACATCAGGAATATCTGGAACTTCAGGAACAAGTGGTTCTTCTGGAACCTCGGGAACAAGTGGTTATGCTGGAACCTCAGGAACAAGTGGTTCTTCTGGAACCTCAGGAACTTCAGGCTCTTCTGGAACTTCAGGAACTTCAGGCTCTTCTGGAACAAGTGGAACTTCAGGATCTGCTGGAACTAGTGGAACAAGTGGTTCTTCTGGAACCTCAGGAACCTCAGGAATCTCTGGAACATCAGGAACAAGTGGATCTGCTGGAACTTCAGGAACAAGTGGATCTGCTGGAACTTCAGGAACAAGTGGTTCTTCTGGAACAAGTGGAACCTCAGGAATCTCTGGAACCTCAGGAACCTCAGGCTCTTCTGGAACAAGTGGAACTTCAGGATCTGCTGGAACTAGTGGAACAAGTGGCTCTTCAGGAACAAGTGGAACCTCAGGAATCTCTGGAACGTCAGGAACAAGTGGATCTGCTGGAACTTCAGGAACAAGTGGATCTTCTGGAACTTCAGGAACAAGTGGTTCTTCTGGAACCTCAGGAACCTCAGGAATCTCTGGAACATCAGGAACCTCAGGCTCTTCTGGAACAAGTGGAACTTCAGGATCTGCTGGAACCTCAGGAACAAGTGGTTCTTCTGGAACCTCAGGAACCTCAGGAATCTCTGGAACATCAGGAACCTCAGGCTCTTCTGGAACAAGTGGAACTTCAGGATCTGCTGGAACCTCAGGAACAAGTGGTTCTTCTGGAACCTCAGGAACCTCAGGAATCTCTGGAACATCAGGAACCTCAGGCTCTTCTGGAACAAGTGGAACTTCAGGATCTGCTGGAACCTCAGGAACAAGTGGTTCTTCTGGAACCTCAGGAACCTCAGGAATCTCTGGAACATCAGGAACCTCAGGCTCTTCTGGAACTTCAGGAACAAGTGGATCTTCTGGAACTTCAGGAACAAGTGGTTCTTCTGGAACCTCAGGAACCTCAGGAATCTCTGGAACATCAGGAACCTCAGGCTCTTCTGGAACAAGTGGAACTTCAGGATCTGCTGGAACTAGTGGAACAAGTGGTTCTTCCGGAACAAGTGGAACCTCAGGAATCTCTGGAACCTCAGGAACCTCAGGTTCTTCTGGAACTTCAGGAACAAGTGGATCTTCTGGAACTTCAGGAACAAGTGGTTCTTCTGGAACCTCAGGAACCTCAGGCTCTTCTGGAACTTCAGGAACTTCAGGCTCTTCTGGAACATCAGGAACAAGTGGATCTGCTGGAACTTCAGGAACAAGTGGTTCTTCTGGAACAAGTGGAACCTCAGGAATCTCAGGAACATCAGGAACTAGTGGATCTTCTGGAACCTCAGGAACCTCAGGATCTTCTGGAACATCAGGAACTAGTGGCTCTTCTGGAACTAGTGGAACTTCAGGATCTGCTGGAACTAGTGGAACTTCAGGATCTGCTGGAACTAGTGGAACTTCAGGATCTGCTGGAACTAGTGGAACAAGTGGTTCTTCAGGAACATCAGGAACTTCAGGATCTGCTGGAACTAGTGGAACTTCAGGATCTGCTGGAACTTCAGGAACAAGTGGATCTTCTGGAACTTCAGGAACAAGTGGCTCTTCAGGAACATCAGGAACTTCAGGATCTGCTGGAACTAGTGGAACTTCAGGATCTGCTGGAACTTCAGGAACAAGTGGATCTTCAGGAACATCAGGAACTTCAGGATCTGCTGGAACTAGTGGAACTTCAGGATCTGCTGGAACTAGTGGAACTTCAGGATCTGCTGGAACTAGTGGAACAAGTGGTTCTTCAGGAACATCAGGAACTAGTGGCTCTTCTGGAACCTCAGGAACTTCAGGATCTGCTGGAACTAGTGGAACTTCAGGATCTGCTGGAACTAGTGGAACAAGTGGTTCTTCAGGAACATCAGGAACTAGTGGCTCTTCTGGAACCTCAGGAACTAGTGGCTCTTCTGGAACCTCAGGAACTAGTGGCTCTTCTGGAACATCAGGAACTAGTGGTTCTTCTGGAACATCAGGAACAAGTGGTTCTTCAGGAACATCAGGAACTAGTGGCTCTTCTGGAACCTCAGGAACCTCAGGAACAAGTGGTTCTTCAGGAACATCAGGAACTAGTGGATCTTCTGGAACCTCAGGAACCTCAGGATCTTCTGGAACCTCAGGAACCTCAGGATCTTCTGGAACATCAGGAACAAGTGGTTCTTCAGGAACATCAGGAACTAGTGGCTCTTCTGGAACAAGTGGAACTTCAGGATCTGCTGGAACTAGTGGAACTAGTGGAACAAGCGGATCTTCAGGAACATCAGGAACATCAGGATCTTCTGGAACCTCAGGAACCTCAGGATCTTCTGGAACATCGGGATCATCCGGAACAAGTGGTGCTACTGGACCAACTGGCCCTGCTTATGAATATCGTCAAGTTCTTTACGTTGATCCTAATGGATCCGATAGTGCATCAGATGCTAATTACATCGGACCAGACTCAGCATATGCACCTCAACCTGGTGATCTTACTAAACCTTGGAGAACAATAGGTGGTGCTATTAATTGGTACAAATCAAACGGATTCACTGGAGCTCATAGTGGAACTCCAACGGTATTTGTTTGGCCAGGTAACTACACTGCGGAAACCAGTCCAATAGAAATAACATCAAACTTGGAGATAAACCTTCAATTAAGTGGAGGTGTAACTATCCCTTACACGGTTTCCTCCAATGGATTATTCTACTTCAAAGGAATTAACGGGGTGTTAAATATTACCGGTCAAGATGCTGGAGATCCAGGAACTAGCGCTTATCCAAGCTCTGAAATTTCAGGAACTGGAATACTAGTTGCGATGGATAACCAAACTGATAATGCGGAACTTAACATTGATGGAATTTCATTAAGATCTAATGATGTTGTATTAAGTCTTGCTCCTGGTTCTACTGGGTCTGGGGACTCTGATATTTACATCAACAATACGAAGATAGTTAACTATGGTACAACTGATACCCCAGCGGTAAGATTGTCCGGCCCTCTATATGCTGGTATCGAGAATTCTTCGATTATCAATCAATTTGGTGACGGTAATCCAAGTGTAGGTGTAATCAACATGGGAAGTAAAGGACGCTTGAATCTAATTAACTCTATAGTATGGCAGAAAGGGGTTAATGGATCCACAGATACATCTGGTATTTCAGTAAATATTAGCGGTTCTTCTGCTAATCAAAGCGACCATTACATCACTTTATCCGGAAATACTTTCTATACAGAAAATGTTAAAAATGCAGCGGTACTTTATGATAATGATGCATCTTCTACCGGAGTAATAAGTGTTTATACTAACTCCAACAACGTGCACAACATGGCTCCTCCTAATACTGCAGGTAGTGGTACCTTCCTGCTTAATGGTCCTGGAACTTTAACCTTAAAATACCTTGAACCCCCAACGTGGTAATGATATCTGGTTGGATATATAGAAAGCATAAAAAGAACTTATAAATCTTGAAGTCGTACACTACTCCTTATAATTGGTCAACATCTACCCTCAATTTACCTGAGGATTACCTCTTGGTAAGGATTACTAGCTCTACAGCTGGTAATGGTGGTACAGTGACCCTTCCCCAGGTAACTGCCGCGGGTAGTTACATTGAATATGGTTATGAAATAGTAATTCTTGATACTAGTGGATATGTAACCGGTAATGGTGTTACTATCGAGGTAAATCCTTCTGATGCTGGTTATCTTATTGATAATGATAGTACCATAACTTGGAATAAAACAAACGAGGCTTTAAGAATAGTTTATAGAGGCGATGGCAGATGGGTTACCTTACAAGGTGCGGATGGAACGAGTGGTACATCAGGTACATCTGGTACTTCGGGATCCTCAGGATCTTCTGGAACATCAGGGACCTCTGGTACATCAGGTAGCTCGGGTACTTCAGGTTCATCAGGTACAAGTGGAATAGATGCTCTATCAGGTGGTGTTAATTTATTCTTTAACTCTTCGGTAAATAGTGATATTGTAGGTGACAAGGAATTAGGACAGCTAACAACTACTTCTCCCGAACAAACCACCTCAGTTACACTTACGGCTAACCAGCAAGATGTTCAAATTAATTCATCATTTGTTACAGTAGCTAATTACCCAGGGGTTACAATAATCCCAAATGGTATTTGGCACTCGTATTTATATTTTACTAAAAATGCTCAGAACGATAACGTACAAGTATATTTTGCAGTATCTAAGGTAAATTCATCAGGCGGAAGTAAAACATTATTATTCCAATCAGATGACGTACAAATTGGGTGGGATACTAATAATACAACTCCTGTAGAAAGTAAACTGAATGCGGTTGTAACATCAGCAGCATTAACTATTACAGATAGACTTGTAATTGATATATACGCAAATAATAATGACAATCAGACAAGAGATATTACATTCTATACTGAAGGTACAGAACATTATTCATATGTAGTAACCACATTAGGTATCGATTCAGGAACTTCAGGAACTTCAGGATCTTCTGGTACTTCAGGATCCTCAGGATCTTCTGGAACATCAGGAACCTCTGGTTCTTCTGGAACTTCTGGCACCTCTGGATACGCTCCTGCTGAATTCTATTACACATACGAACCTGATAACTCTATAAATGATGGGGGAACCCCAACTAAGCCTGCTGGAGTTTCTGGTGGGTTAGTACTTAATTATCATGGGGTTAGTAACTACGACCAATATCCTGGCGGATCAAATCTCGGCTGGATTATTTTATCTGAGGATGCAAGAGAAACACCAACTGGTTCTGTTGTAAGTGGATTTGCTTCTCCTGTATTAGATGGTTTAAAATTCTTGAGTGACTCCCTTGCTACTAGCAGCGAGGTTATTGGATACATTAGAATATGGAGATGTGATTCTGGAGGTAAGGTTCTTTCAGGAAGTGTGGTTCAATCAATTAGTGGTGGTTCTAACGGTTTTACCAGAACAGCTTCTGGTGTTGAACTCTACTACAATGGTGATGGAACTAACCTCCCAAATTCTGTTGTAAACCCTACTGATTTTCAGGATGGTGATCTAATTGGAGTTCAGATTTATTTAGCCGGAAATAACGGAACGTCTGGTACTTCTGGAGCTTCTGGTTCTTCAGGAACCTCTGGTACATCAGGTTCTTCTGGTACTTCCGGATCTTCTGGTACTTCAGGCTCTTCTGGAACATCTGGAACATCTGGCTCTTCTGGTTCATCGGGAACTTCAGGAACCTCCGGTTCGTCAGGAACAAGTGGATCTTCAGGATCCTCTGGAACATCGGGTACTTCTGGAACCTCTGGAAAATCCGGATGTGATGCTATTTGGAAATATGAATCTGGAACTCTAACATCTCCTGGATCTGGGAACTTTGGTTTTGATTGGACTGGTACTTGGCCATCTGGTCAATGGTCTGGTAGGAATTTCTTAATTCATGAAACTTCTTTTGATCCGAGTGTAAACCAGGCACTTTTGCTTGGTAGTATGACAGTTAATGGTAGTATTACTCTTACCTCTGTAAATGGTACTGCGCAATTAGTTGTAACTGGTACCTGGACCGCAGTAACCGATAATGGAAATTGGTGGAAATTTGAAGTTGGTAACTTATACTTTACCGGCGGTAGTGCTTCTGATGGGGAAGAATTCTGTGTTAAATTTAGTGTAGGTGGTGCTTCGGGTACTTCAGGTTCTTCTGGAACGTCTGGTACCTCCGGTTCTTCTGGAACTTCTGGAACAAGTGGTTCATCAGGTTCTTCAGGTTCATCAGGAACTAGCGGATCATCGGGATCATCTGGATCCTCAGGTTCATCTGGATCTTCAGGTTCATCTGGGACAAGTGGATCTTCAGGATCTTCAGGATCCTCAGGCTCATCCGGGTCTAGTGGTTCTTCTGGTTCAAGTGGATCGTCTGGAACCTCTGGTTCTTCTGGGTCTAGCGGGTCCTCTGGCTCCTCAGGCTCATCAGGAACAAGCGGAATAACTATTTCTGATGCATGCTGGGAATGGGGATCGTCATCGACACCTTCAGCTGGAGAGATCTACACTAATAGTGGTGCTATTGGATCTACTATAACTACTTTTTACATATCCGATACTGATACTGACTCTAATAACGTTGACTCTTATTTAGATAGTATTACTGTTGGTAGTATTATTACTATTACAATAGATGGTGAAAAATATTCTTACACAGTAAGCTCTAATGTTGATTCTGGGAGTTATCATACACTGGGTGTTACTTTTATAACATCTACGACCACTAATAATTCACCAATTCCAGGTTCCTTAGCTTGTATTGTTTCCTCTATTGCAGGAACCTCTGGATCGTCCGGGTCATCAGGTTCTTCTGGAACTTCTGGTTCATCAGGATCTTCAGGATCTAGTGGTTCATCAGGATCTTCAGGATCTAGTGGTTCATCAGGATCTAGTGGTTCTTCTGGAACTTCTGGTTCATCAGGATCTAGTGGTTCATCAGGATCTAGTGGTTCTTCTGGAACTTCTGGTTCATCAGGATCCTCAGGATCTAGTGGTTCTTCTGGATCTAGTGGTTCTTCTGGAACTTCTGGTTCATCAGGATCTTCAGGATCTAGTGGTTCTTCTGGATCTAGTGGTTCATCAGGATCTTCAGGATCTAGTGGTTCATCAGGATCTAGTGGTTCTTCTGGAACTTCTGGTTCATCAGGATCTTCAGGATCTAGTGGTTCTTCTGGATCTAGTGGTTCATCAGGATCTAGTGGTACTTCTGGAACTAGCGGATCTTCAGGATCTAGTGGTTCTTCTGGAACTTCGGGATCTAATACTGGTGTTTATTTTAAGGCAGATGTTAGCGGTAGCAATCCAACAGGAACCCCATTAAACCCAAATTTAATTACTGGTGGTGATGTATATTTCCAGCAGCATGGTGGAACGATAAGTGGAGGCACAATGAATCTTGGCTCTAATGGTATCCATCAGTTTGGTATATCCTCTGATTTTTATAGTGATGCAAACGCTACTATTTTGGTTACAAATGGAATGGAGGCAATCATATCTTCAGTTGTAGGAGAATGGTCAAATTATTCTATTGGCGATACTGTAGCTGTATTAGTATTTAGTAACTTGAGCCAGACTGCTGGATTTACCATAGGTGTTGTGAAAAACAACTCTTCGTATACTAATGCTAATTCATATACTCAAGGTGACGGGTCTTTTTATTACATATCTGATAATCAAGCACAAGGAACTAGTGTTAATTACTGGATTAATGATCTTAATGGAGACATTGATAATGATGATATCATAGAATTAGTTAGTGCAACCCGTGGCGGGTTCTCAGGATCTAGTGGTTCATCAGGATCTAGTGGTTCTTCTGGAACTAGTGGATCTTCAGGATCTAGTGGATCTTCAGGATCCTCAGGTTCATCGGGATCTTCAGGTTCTTCTGGAACATCAGGATCCTCAGGATCTAGTGGTTCATCTGGAACATCAGGTTCTTCAGGATCTAGTGGTTCTTCAGGATCTAGTGGTTCTTCAGGATCTTCAGGATCTAGTGGTTCTTCTGGAACATCAGGATCTTCAGGATCTAGCGGTTCATCAGGTTCTTCAGGTTCTTCAGGATCTAGTGGTTCTTCAGGATCTTCAGGTTCTTCTGGAACCTCTGGTTCATCAGGTTCTTCAGGATCTAGTGGTTCTTCTGGAACCTCTGGTTCATCAGGTTCTTCAGGATCTAGTGGTTCTTCAGGATCTAGTGGTTCTTCAGGATCTTCAGGATCTAGTGGTTCTTCTGGAACCTCTGGTTCATCAGGTTCTTCAGGATCTAGCGGTTCTTCAGGATCTTCGGGATCTAGTGGTTCTTCAGGATCTTCAGGTTCTTCTGGAACCTCTGGTTCATCAGGATCTTCAGGTTCATCAGGATCTAGTGGTTCATCAGGTTCTTCAGGATCTAGTGGTTCTTCAGGTTCTTCTGGAACCTCTGGTTCATCAGGATCTAGTGGTTCTTCAGGTTCTTCTGGAACCTCTGGTTCATCAGGATCTTCAGGATCTAGTGGTTCATCAGGATCTAGTGGTTCATCAGGATCCTCAGGATCTAGTGGTTCTTCTGGAACCTCTGGTTCATCAGGTTCTTCGGGATCTAGTGGTTCTTCAGGATCTTCAGGATCTAGTGGTTCTTCAGGATCTTCAGGATCTAGTGGTTCATCAGGATCCTCAGGATCTAGTGGTTCTTCTGGAACCTCTGGTTCATCAGGTTCTTCAGGATCTAGTGGTTCTTCAGGATCTTCAGGATCTTCAGGATCTAGTGGTTCTTCAGGTTCTTCTGGAACCTCTGGTTCATCAGGATCTTCAGGTTCATCAGGATCTAGTGGTTCATCAGGTTCTTCAGGATCTAGTGGTTCTTCAGGTTCTTCTGGAACCTCTGGTTCATCAGGATCTAGTGGTTCTTCAGGTTCTTCTGGAACCTCTGGTTCATCAGGATCTTCAGGATCTAGTGGTTCATCAGGATCTAGTGGTTCATCAGGATCCTCAGGATCTAGTGGTTCTTCTGGAACCTCTGGTTCATCAGGTTCTTCGGGATCTAGTGGTTCTTCAGGATCTTCAGGATCTAGTGGTTCTTCAGGATCTTCAGGATCTAGTGGTTCATCAGGATCCTCAGGATCTAGTGGTTCTTCTGGAACCTCTGGTTCATCAGGTTCTTCAGGATCTAGCGGTTCTTCAGGATCTTCGGGATCTAGTGGTTCTTCAGGATCTTCGGGATCTAGTGGTTCTTCAGGTTCTTCTGGAACCTCTGGTTCATCAGGTTCATCAGGATCTAGTGGTTCATCAGGTTCTTCAGGATCTAGTGGTTCTTCAGGTTCTTCTGGAACCTCTGGTTCATCAGGATCTTCAGGATCTAGTGGTTCATCAGGATCTAGTGGATCTTCAGGTTCATCGGGATCTAGTGGTTCTTCAGGAT
>Ga0209138_1000321_pt1 | contig 48714 bp, 37 predicted proteins | sample SaaInl3SG_22_DNA_FD_184645 | JGI IMG/M metagenome (GOLD analysis project Ga0209138, IMG submission 184645) | Marine microbial communities from expanding oxygen minimum zones in the Saanich Inlet - ESP_153SG_22_DNA (SPAdes) (version 2) | ecosystem: Environmental > Aquatic > Marine > Intertidal...
ATATTCCACGTGTCGTGATAACCATCATTATTTGGAGTAAAATATCTTGGGTAATCTACAATTGAAAAAGGCATAACTGTAGTCCCACAACCATTAACATCGCGAACATTAATCGCATGCTCGCCTGGCGTAACCCCAATAAAAGTTCCACTATCCTGCCATGGCCCCTGATCTAAACTAAACTCATAAATCCCTGTGCCTGTTGCCGTTGCCATAACCACATGAGTGTCTGCAAAATCCTCTGTTAAAACATCAACAACCACCGCTGGGGGGCCGCTCTCACTCACCGTGAAAATCTCTAAAGGCGCAGAACAAGCTGTGGATGAATTCGAATAACTCACCTCTAAACTATAAATGCCGCCCTGATCAACTGTATAGGTCGAAGCTGTACTCAATATCGCTCCAAATTCATCTCGCCATATAAAACTATAAATCGCTGACGAAAGCCCTGGATCTACCTCTACTGAATCTATTCCTCCACTAGATGTGTCCGAGCAAATAACATAATTGTCCTCCAAATTCACAACCGGCAATGCGTCAACCACCAGTTGTGTTGTGCTTACAGCATAACAGCCCGTTAAGCTGTTCTCCAAACGAATATAAATCGTTTGTACGTCGGGCTCCGTAGTGGTAATACTATTACCTAATGCGTTAATACTATCTTCGGCATCCTGCTGTGTAGCATGATAACTCACGACCATGTCCGCCTGTGTCCCAACCACCTGAGAGGCTACTCCACTCATGTCAAAAGTCTGTAATCCATCCGTATCATCATCACACTGAGAAGGAATAATTACGGGCTCTGGTATTGGCAAAGGACTGACCGTTACTGTAACTGTAAAGGTTGCCCCTGTACAATTGTCCGAAGATACTGGTACAAAACTATACACAACATCTAATGCTGTCGTTGTAGCATTGGTCCAGACATCCAAGGCAATGGCATCTGATGCTAAAGTTGTTCCTACGGTGGCATTCGCAGCATCGGCCACTAAGCCCGAAGCGGGTGTAATGGCGGTAAGCTCATAACTCGCTACCGATGGGCCGTCTGCATCATCTCCTAAGATGAGATCTACAGTAGAGGTACTGCAAATCGTTGTGTTTTGATCTGCTACCTCTGGATTTGGATTGACCGTTACTGTAACTGTAAAGGTTGCCCCTGTACAATTGTCCGAAGATACTGGTACAAAACTATATACAACATCTTGTGGTGTCGTAGCGGTGTTGGTCCATACATCCAAGGCAATGGCATCTGATGCTAAAGTTGTTCCTACGGTGGCATTCGCAGCATCGGCCACTAAGCCCGAAGCGGGTGTAATGGCAGTAAGCTCATAACTCGCTACAAACGGACCGTCTGTATCATCCCCTAAGGTGAGATCTACAGCGGATGCACTACAAATCGTTGTGTTTTGATCTGCTACCTCTGGCTCTGGATTAACTGTCACTGTAACTGTAAAGGTTGCCCCTGTACAATTGTCCGAAGATACTGGCACAAAACTATACACAACATCAAGTGCTGTCGTCGTGGTGTTGGTCCAGACATCCAAAGCAATGGCATCTGATGCTAAAGTTGTTCCTACGGTGGCATTCGCGGCATCGGCCACTAAGCCCGAAGCAGGTGTAATGGCGGTAAGCTCATAACTCGCTACCGATGGGCCGTCTGCATCATCCCCTAAGGTGAGATCTACAGCGGATGCACTACAAATCGTTGTGTTTTGATCTGCTACCTCTGGCTCTGGACTGACCGTTACAGTAACTGTAAAGACTGCACCTGTACAACCAATAGCATCATATGGAATAAAACTATACACAACATCTAATGCTGTCGTTGTAGCATTGGTCCAGACATCCAAGGCAATGGCATCTGATGCTAAAGTTGTTCCTACGGTGGCATTCGCAGCATCGGCCACTAAGCCCGAAGCGGGTGTAATGGCGGTAAGCTCATAACTCGCTACCGATGGGCCGTCTGCATCATCTCCTAAGATGAGATCTACAGTAGAGGTACTGCAAATCGTTGTGTTTTGATCTGCTACCTCTGGATTTGGATTGACGGTGATTTCGAACTGTGTTGTTTCATAGCAATCTGGCAATCCATATTCTTCTACACGAACATAAATTGTTCGAGTCGTTGTCGTCAGTGGACTGCTTAAAGGGTTGGCGCCAGAATTTGCTTCTTCCGGTGTGGCATGATAAGTAACCGTAAAAGTTGTAGGATCCTGAGTTCCTAAAATGGTAGCTGTCTGTTGGTCTAAATCAAATGTGGACTCCAGTGCAGCTGTACCACTAGCATCACAATCCGAAAGATCTGATGGCGCTGTGGCAGTCGCTTTGTTGTTGACGATTAAATTGAATAAAGGATCGGGGGAAACTATAAAACAGCCACCTCCTCCGGCGCTTTCTACTCGGACATAAATTTCTTGATCGTTTGAAGTACTCAAATATGGACTTGCTAAATTATCTGTTCCCGCTTCAGCGGTTGCAAAATCTGAATGATAGGTAACAACATAATCGGTTGGTAATTGTGTTCCTAAAATATCTAGTGTTTGTTGTTCTAAATCAAATTCCTCTACACCATCATTGTTTAAATCATCACATAAAATTAAGTCATCTGCAGGAAATATTTGAGGTAAATCTATGAGTTTGAGAAGGAATGATTCTATTTCAAAACAATTTGAATCCAAATATTCGAATCTAACAAAAATCTCCTCTTGATCAACTCCATCATAATTAACGATATCATCGATAGCATTAGCATCATTTTCTGCATCTTCCAAAGAATTATGAAATGTAACTACATAATCATCAGGTGTTGGAGTTGGCACAAGCATGAGTTGTTCGTTTTGGGATAAATCAAAAATATATGGTGGTGCCGGTTGATCGCAAATGAAAAGATCTGTTGGTGTATCATAAATAATTTCAGGAAGGACATCGACACAAACTTCATAAGAATACTCACAATCAAAATTATCAACAGCAGTGTAAGTATAACAAAATTGACCATCAGTGTCAGGCGCAATTGTAATCGTATCGCCGTTGGTATCAGTAATTGTTGGATCATCGTCCCAATACCCTGATACAATTTCAGGGGTAAATGAAAGATTTGGAGGTTGTATGGTAGGATCAAAACTTAAGCTCCAAGAAAAAATATAACCATTATCTGCACCGATATTATCTGTTATTCTAATGGTCCAACTTCCATTTAAGGACGATCCTATTAGTCCGTCAAGCGACTCATCAGAAGAATAGGTTCCTGCAGGTACGAAAGAATCTGTATATTCACCAGGACCATCTCCAGACGGAAAACTACCACCTGATTCTATCCCATCTACCAAGGTAGGATAAGAATCATCTGGAACAAAGCAATACAAAGAACCTTCCCCAGGGGTTGTGTTAGTAGATTCTCCATCTACTGTAGATGTAGCCCATGGGATACCAAGGTTAGCAGAACCACCGCCTTGATTTTGTAAAACAACTATTTGACCAGTTGGTGAGATAATTTCAATATCTAAATCCCCTAGGTAAGAATGCTCTAATTCCAAACAAATCTCGACTAATTGACTGATGTCATCTAGTGTTTGGTCAGATTCAAAGCAATCTACAATTATTGAAGTTTCGTATGAAACACCACTGCCATCGGGTAAAAAAGTTACTTCACTTTCTGGTGGTGTACATTCATTGAAATAAGGCGTTGGGGTCACTACAGGCGTTATGGTTGTTGTATCGCCATAACAAAGTGGATTTACTGCTGGCCTAGTTCCTGTAAAGTCGGGAGTTGTACTGACTTTTATAATTTGATTAATGAGATTTGTATTTCTACAACCTTCTGGAAAAATACTAGTATTAGTATCCCATACATTCAAATTAGCGACATAAACACCTGGTTCATCAAATGAAAACGTTGCGGTTTGACCATCAATAACAGTACCGTCACCTGTTTCCCACTGGTATGTGGCACCATCTCCGCCTCCGGGCTCTGAAAAAGTACCACTTCCTGATAAGGTGATTTCTTCTCCAGGACACACAAGAATGAAACCTTCTTCATTTGGCTGTGGAGATGCTGTATCCAATTGTGATAAAATAGTTTGACATTCTGCAGGAGGATCTTGACAAGAAATATTGGCTTGCCATCCCGAAAAGCTTGCACCTGGACTACTTGTGAATACAATTGTCAAACATCCAGTTGGATTTGTACCAGTAGCAATGATTGTTCCTGGGCTATCATCAGCGTTGAAGCCCGAAAAATCTCCTATAAGTGTAGCTGGATCTGTTGCATCACTAGCGTTGTAAATGCTTAAAATATCCGCATTTGTTTGTGTTTCAAAAGAGGTAAAATCAAGTTGTATAACTTGACCATCGGTGTCAGGGCAAATGGTAAAAGTGTAATTTTCATTGTCTGAATAATTACCTGTAGCACCGCCAGAATCATAAAAAAGTCCGTTACACGTATCTATCGAGCCGTCGGTCATTGTATATACTGGAGTTTCGACACATACTGGAATTGTATTTGGTTTAAATTGGGCTTCTAATCCTGCCACATAAGCATCTACAACATCGGTTTGTCCCTCAGAAAACATATACAAGCAAGCATCATTCCCATAATCCATATAACTCATGGTAAGTGCAAATTCGCCATCAACACATCCATCAATGGTACCAGGATTTGGACAGCCATAATTGGGATCAATTATGTTTGGTGTATCAGCAATACCATCATCTGTTGCACAGGAGCCCGAAAATGGATGTTGTAAGTTAAAAAAATGTCCTAATTCGTGGGTGACCGTACGCCCTAAATCATATGGCGCACCAGGTACAATACCGGAGTCTGGACAACCTGCTCCAGAGCCAAAAGCCCCTAAATTCATTGTTACTGCATTACCATTTGCAATACTTCCTCCTAAGGGTGAGAAGCCAAGTAATCCACCACCAATATCTCTAATTAAAAAATTCATGTATCCAGCCCACAGCGGATCTTGAGCAAATCCATTAACTGGATTGTATTGAAAATCATAACCAATAGTAACTGCTGGACCACCCTCAACTAAGTCATCATCTGTATTGTCGGGATGATTTGAAGTTGCAATACAAAATTTTATATTAGCAACGCCATGATTTACACCAGGATAGAAAGCACTTGCTACGTTCCAAAGGTTAGCATCTGCATTTGTTGCAGTGTAATCGCCGTTTAGGATATCAATTTGATTTTGTGCTAGTGCTTCCAAACATGCACGATCTGTTTCTTGTGCTTCTGGAAAATGAACAGCAACAGGTATGACAATTTCATCCATGATGGATCTTTGCTGAATGTTTTGTCTTCGCAACAATTCAGCATTAAACTTTTTTTGATTTTCGGCCCATTGTTTAGCAAAAACAGGGTCTTTCATGAGCTCCTCCATATGCTCTTCCATGCCGCAAGTACGGTGCTGTGCTGAAACATAAAGCCCAGAGAATACAATCAAAAGTATAATTAGTGTAATTTTTTTCATGGCTAATTAATTGTTATAGTGTTGCGGCTTGATCAAAATGAAGTAGTTGGTTTGATCTACACGATACATTTGATATCCTCTACGGAGAAATGGGAAATTGTATTTTAAAGGATTGAAAGTGTTTGGATCAAAAAATTGGTCTCTTTTTAAATTAGAAACAAAGGCATCAAAAAGTGGAATTTCTGATAGCAGTGGACACGGCTTTTGTTGATTAGGATTAGAAATCTCCTCTATTGAAACTCTATTTCTAAGAATTTCTTTAATCCCCAAAACACGATTTGGACGATCTAAAATTTCTGTGGAAAGCGCAGCACCATAAACCTCTTGAAGTTTATTGAGTTCGTTGCTGGAAAATGGAGTTTGAGTGTTGGTGTTGAATTTTATAACACCAAGAGTATTCTTTTTTGCATTATCATTTTGCCCGAAACAGGAAAATGACAACAATGCACAAAAGACAATATTGAAAAATAATGCTCTCATAAAAGTTAAATTGGCACACAAAAGCATGGGTCATATAGAAAGTTTCCATATGCTATACCTAAGTGGTAAAATTGGTTTAATTTGTGCTAAAGTATTAAAAATCAGCAGTTATAAAAATAAATAATTATTTTTAATTATCTCTAAAAAACTGTTAATAATAATAAATTAGACTTTCAAAGAGAGAAAATAACTATCTTTGTCATTACAATTTAGAATACAATTAATTAATCAAATTAATGGGAATACAGATAAACTCTACTGAAGCAGACAACCTTGGTGATAATCATATTGGAACAGCTTCCAATACACCAGTTCGTGACGATGCTTTTGTACTGAACAATCAAGAAAAAATTGAACTTATAAAAGACGATGTCAAGCACATAATGGAAACTCTAGGGTTGGATCTTACAGACGATAGCCTTAGTGGTACTCCAAACAGAGTTGCAAAAATGTTTGTCAATGAAATTTTTGGTGGTCTCGATCCGCAAAAAAAGCCCAAAGCTTCTACATTTCAAAACAAATATAATTATGGTGAAATGCTTGTAGAGAAAAATATCACACTCTACTCTACTTGTGAGCACCACTTACTCCCCATTGTTGGAAGAGCGCATGTTGCATACATCTCTAATGGTACTGTTGTTGGACTGTCCAAAATGAACAGGATTGTTGATTATTATGCCAAAAGACCACAAGTACAAGAACGTCTCACAATTCAAATTGTAAAAGAATTACAAAACGTCTTAAACACTCAAGATGTTGCCTGTGTAATTGACGCCAAACACCTCTGTGTAAATTCCAGAGGCATAAAAGACATTGAAAGCAGCACAATAACAAGTGAATTTGGTGGAAAATTCAAAAATAAAGAAACGAAAAGAGAGTTTTTGGATTACATTCAACTAGACACCAAATTCTAAATACACTGGCCATCAAATGAAATTATTTGAGGAACACCAAATTGAAATTTATAATTCCATAAGTGGAAAAAAAGAACATTTTACTCCAATAAATGAGGGACACATTGGGCTTTATGTTTGTGGGCCCACAGTATATAGCAACGTCCATTTAGGTAATGTTAGAACTTTCATGTCATTTGATATGATATTTCGTTATTTCAAGCATCTGGGCTACAAAGTTCGTTATGTAAGAAACATTACAGATGCCGGACACTTGGAAAATGATGCAGACCAGGGTGAAGATCGCATTGCAAAAAAAGCAAGAATAGAACAACTAGAGCCCATGGAAGTGGTTCAAATGTACACTGTAGATTTTCACAACACCCTAAATGCTTTCAACTTTCTACCGCCGAGTATAGAACCCACCGCTACGGGGCATATTGTAGAACAAATTGAAATCATAAAAGAAATTATTGATAACGGTTTTGCTTATGAAGCCAATGGATCTATATATTTTGATGTTTTAAAATATAATGAATCCAATAATTATGGCATTTTGAGTGGTCGTAAAATAGAAGATTTGATGCACAACACGCGAACGCTTGACGGTCAATCTGATAAGAAAAACCCACAAGATTTTGCCCTTTGGAAAAAAGCCGAACCAGAGCACATTATGCGCTGGCCATCACCATGGGGAATTGGTTTTCCTGGTTGGCACTTGGAGTGTACTGCAATGAGTACTAAGTATTTAGGAGAACAATTTGATATTCATGGAGGAGGTTTAGATTTGAAATTTCCACACCACGAATGTGAAATTGCACAAGCAAAAGCCTGGCACAACCACAATCCTGTCAAGTATTGGATGCATGCCAATATGCTGACATTAAATGGTCAAAAAATGGCCAAATCTACAGGAAATAATATTTTACCAGCAGAAATTATTAGTGGTGACACTGATAAACTTTCGAAAGGGTTTTCGCCCTCTGTTGTTCGGTTTTTTATGATGCAGGCACATTACCGAAGCATATTAGACTTTAGTAACGATGCGCTTTTAGCTTCAGAAAAAGGATTTCAAAAACTGATGGACGCACTCAATATACTGCCATCATTGACGGCATCTAAAGCTTCATCCGATTTTGATGTTTCAGCTTGGAAACAACGCTGTTACAACGCTATGAATGATGATTTTAATACGCCCATTTTAATCGCAGAACTTTTTAGTGCGGTAAAATACATCAATCAAATAAAAGACGGAACAAACAATATTGACGCAGAAGATCTCGAAACATTCCAGCAAACGCTAGATGCTTTTGTTTTTGACATATTGGGACTAAAAAATATTTCAACCGATTCTTCCAGCGACAAACTTTCGGATACTGTTCAACTTCTTATTTCGATGCGAAATGAAGCGAGAACACAAAAAAACTTTGCTCTTTCTGACCAAATACGCGATCAATTGGCCGAAATTGGAATCCAACTGAAAGACGGAAAAGACGGCACAACTTTCTCTATAGAATAAGTTCATGACTTTGCTAAAAAGAGGATTTATCGCAGCAATTAGAGGATATCGAAAATGGATTTCTCCACTATTACCGGCACGTTGTAGATTTCAACCAACGTGCTCTCAATACTGCATAGAAGCTCTTGAAGAACATCATTTTTTGAAAGGGCTTTTTTTAGGAACTAAACGTGTTTTCAGATGCCATCCATGGGGTGGCTCAGGGTATGATCCTGTCCCAAAAAATAAAGATTAGTTAAAATCAATGCAGCTTTTGTTCCTTTTCATTTCTTTATATTTACAATCAAAATAATATACTATGACTTTTTTACAAATTGTATGGGAACCAGCGTCAGACGGGATTAGACTTTTTGGTGACTTTAAAATCCACTACTACAGCATAATGTGGATGATTGCTTTCATTTTTGGACTGCAAATCATGAAAAAAATCTACAAAAATGAAGGAGAATCGGAAAGTAAAATGGACAGCTTGTTTATGTATTCTGTTTTGGGTATCATGATTGGAGCGCGATTGGGTCATGTCATTTTTTATCAAGCAGAATTGTTTCGAGAAGACTTTTTGAGTGTGTTCTTACCGTTCAAATTTAGCGGAGGTTTTGAATTTACAGGGTTTAGAGGTTTGGCTAGTCATGGAGCAGCAATTGGGATGATTATTTCCATGTATATTTACAATAAAAAAATCCTTAAACGTTCTGTTTTGTGGATTTTAGATCGTGTTGTAATTCCTTGTGCATTGGGGGCAATTTTTATCAGAGTTGGTAATTTTTTTAATTCTGAAATGATTGGAAAGCCCGCAAGTGAAGGCCTACCATGGGCTATTATCTTTAAGGACATGGACTCTATTCCTCGTCATCCAGGGCAATTGTATGAAGCGTTTGGATATGTATTTGTGTTTTTGATTTTATTTCTTTTGTATTGGAAAACCAAAAAAAGGCAACAAGAAGGATTTCTTTTCGGATTATTTTTACTTCTACTTATGGCCGTTAGAGTTTTTGTAGAACAATTTAAAATTGCGCAAGTTGATGGCCGAGAAGACTGGATTTTAGGGCTAAATACTGGACAAGTTCTTAGTATTCCTTTTATACTTATTGGGCTTTATTTTATGTTTTTTCACAAAACAAAAACATCATAATACAATTTTTACAATAAAAAAAGCCACTCAATTGAGTGGCTTTTTTTGTACGGTATAAAACTTTTATTTAGATTTTTTATCTAAACGCTTTAGTGTATCATGCATAATCGGTGTTGCAATAAATACCGAAGAATATGTTCCAACAAGCACCCCTACAATTAATGCGAAGAGCAACCCTCTAAGCGAATCTGCTCCAAAAACAAACATTGCTAAAAGTACAACTAAAGTTGTGAGAGAGGTGTTTAATGTTCTGCTTAAAGTACTGTTCAAAGCACTGTTTACAATTTTTCCAAAATCCCAGCTGGAGTGTTCATTGATATATTCTCGAATTCTATCAAAAACAACAACGGTATCGTTTAGGGAATATCCGATTACTGTAAGGATTGCTGCAATAAACGCTTGATCGATTTCCATACTGAATGGTAAAAACTTCCAAGCAATAGAGAAAATCCCCAATACAATCAAAACATCATGGAATACAGCAGCTACTGCACCCAATGAAAATTGCCATTTTTTGAATCGTAATAAAATGTATAGGAATACTACAATAAGTGATCCTAATATGGCCCACACAGAGGAACGCTTGATGTCATCGGCAATGGTTGGGCTTACTTTTCCAGAGTACATTTTTCCAATATTGTTTTCTGCATCAATAAACTGCTTGTATGTTGTTCCGTCTGGCAAAAATGGTACTAGCGCCGCATATAATTTTTCTTGAACCTCAGCATCAACTTCGGCAGAGTTTTCATTGACTTTATATTTTGTGGAAATTTTCAATTGATTGGCACTACCAATAGTTTTAACTTCTGCGCTATTAAACACATCATTAACCGCAGTTTTGACCTCTTCAGTATTCATATCTTGAGCAAATCGAACCGTATAAGTTCGCCCTCCAACAAAATCGATTCCTTGATCGAGCCCAGTGGTAAAAAGTGACGCCAATCCAGCAGTGATAATTACTCCTGAAATAACATAAGCTAGTTTACGTTTTTTGAGGAAATCTAGATTAATAGATCGGAACAACCCTTTTGTCATCCCTGTTGAAAACTCGAGTTTTCCTCCGCGATTCAAATACCAGTCAATTAATAATCTTGAGATAAAAATAGCAGTAAATAATGACGTTAAAATACCGATTAATAATGTTGTAGCAAATCCTTTGATTGGACCTGTTCCAAATGTATATAAAATCAAAGCGGTAAGACCAGTCGTAATGTTCGCATCTAAAATTGAGGATAATGCATTTGAAAAACCGTCTTGAACAGATTCTTTTTGGCCTTTTCCTTTATACAATTCTTCTCTAATGCGCTCATAAATCAGTACATTGGCATCTACAGCAATACCTATTGTAAGTACAATACCTGCAATACCAGGAAGTGTCAGAACTGCTCCAAGTCCAGATAAAATTCCAAAGATTAAAAGTATATTGAGTATTAAAGCTACGTTAGAAAACAACCCTGATTTGCCATAGTAAAAAATCATCCAAAGTAATACAAATGCCAAAGCAATAAGGAAAGATTTCATACCACTATCAATGGCTTCTTGTCCTAGTGATGGCCCAACTTCTTCTGCTTGAACAATATCTGCAGAGGCAGGTAACTTCCCTGCTCGTAATACGTTGGCTAAATCCACAGCTTCATTAAGTGTGAAGGATCCAGAAATTTCAGAATTTCCTCCTGCAATAGGTCCAGAGGTTACTCCGGGTGCAGAATATACGATATCATCCAAAACAATAGCGATTTGACCTCCAGTATTAAAAGCGTTGCCAGTCATTTCTTCCCAAATTTTCGCCCCTTTTAGGTTCATTTGCATAGAAACACTTGGATTCCCATTTTGTTGATATGACTGACGCGCATCTGTAATTACAGCACCACTCAATTGTGGTTTATTTTCTCTATTCCCTTTGAGTGCATATAACTCTACTAGCTCTATACTTTGTGTGTCTTCTGCATTAGTTTGTTGGATTTGAGGAATGCCCCATACAAATTTTACATAACGCTGCTCTGGTGCGAGTAATGCTCTAACCTTAGGATTATTTAAATAGTCTGAGACTTTTTGCTGATCTTTAGATTCGAAAGAAGCTAAAACTGGACCTCCAGAATAACCTGGTGCACGAATCAAATCAATCAATGGATTAGCTGTTCCATCTTCTCCAGTTTCGGCATCTGTATCTCCGATGATATCAGAGATAGCGTCCTCCTCCGTTTCTGTTGTTGTTTCTTCTTCAGTTGATGTTTGTACAACCTCTTTCAAAACTTCATTGGCTTGAAATAAGAAAGTTCCAAATTCGTCACCTTTATAGGCATCCCAAAATTCGAGTTGGGCTGTACTTTGCAGTAATCCTTTTACACGTTCTACTTCTTTTGCTCCTGGTAATTCTACCAAAATTCGCCCTGAAGTTCCGATACGTTGGATGTTTGGTTGAGTCACTCCAAACTTATCAATACGTTTTCTGAGAACTTCAAAAGCAGAGATAATAGATTCATCAATTTTTGCTGATAATATTGGTTTAACCTCATCATTACTCATGTTAAAAGTAATTTCATCGCTTAGGGTTCTGTTGGCAAAAATATCTGGTGATGCTAATTTTCCATTGGCATCAAGCGCTTCAAATGCTACAAAAAAGTCTTCTAAATAGGTGTTTTGACTGTCCTTTTGAAGTTCTTCGGCATCGCTAAGTGCTTTTCTGAAATTTGGGTCTTTACTTTCATTAGCCAGACCAACAAGAATATCTTTTACAGAAATTTGAAGAATGACATTAATTCCACCTTTTAAGTCAAGACCAAGGTTCATAGCTTTTTCTTTAACTTCGTCGTAGTTATAAGTCGCTATTCCTAAGTTAAATACGTCTTGAGTTTTTAGTGAATCTAAATAATTCAATCGTTCTATAGAGCGCTTTGAATCATAATCTGTTTCTGTTTCTGCAATTTTATTGATGGCATATTGTTTTGCCTCATCTTCAATTTGGTTTGCCTTAAATGTGAATGATAATTGATATATACTTACCAATCCAAACAACAGGGCAAATAACTTTACTAATCCTTTATTTTGCATTTTGAATTATTTTATTCTGCTTTAATTTTGTAAACGAGCAAATATATGATTTACGAAGTGATTTGCCAATAGATTTTTTATTTTAATAATAAAAGCACCACAAAATTGTAGTGCTCTTTATATTTTATCATTTTTTAATCTTAAAGACTTACAAGTTCAGAAGTCCGTTGGTCTTTTTTACACCCTCAGCACTTTTTTGAAGATGCTCCTTTTCGGCCGTACTGAGTTCAATTTCTACAATATTTTCTATGCCATTTGCACCAAGAACAACAGGTACACCAATACATAAATCACTTAATTCATACTCTCCGTCAAGCAACGTTGAGCATGGAAATATTTTTTTCTGATCACAAGCAATAGCTTGTACCAACCCACTGACTGCAGCTCCTGGAGCATACCATGCCGAAGTTCCCAATAATTTAGTTAGAGTAGCACCTCCAACTTTTGTGTCTTCTTTTACTTGCTCTAGGCGTTCTTGAGATATAAATTCTGAAACTTTTATACTGTTTCTTGTGGCATGAGAAATGAGAGGTACCATACCAACATCGCTATGCCCACCAATAACCATTCCGTCAACATCACTAATTGGTGCTTCTAGGGCTTCTGCCAATCTGTATTTAAATCGAGCAGAGTCTAAAGCACCGCCCATTCCAATAATTTTATGTTTTGGTAATCCTGTAACTTTGTGGGCCAAATAGGTCATTGTATCCATTGGGTTACTAACCACAATTAAGACGGTATCTGGTGAATACTTAACTAAGTTTTCAGAAACTGTTTTTACAATCCCAGCATTTATTCCAATCAATTCTTCTCTTGTCATTCCTGGTTTTCTAGGAATTCCAGATGTGATTACACAAATATGACTTCCAGCAGTTTTGGTATAATCGTTTGTAGATCCTGTTATTTTTGTATCAAAACCATTTAAAGAAGCGCATTGCATCAAATCCATTGCTTTTCCTTCAGCATATCCTTCTTTTATGTCTAACAACACAACTTCGGCTGCAAAATTTTTGATCGCAATATATTCGGCACAACTTGCACCAACGGCCCCTGCGCCTACAACAGTTATTTTCATTTTTCTCGTATTTATGTTATAAAATTAAATTACTACAAATGTAACAATTAATCAGATGAAACCACAACTCGCAGCATGCATTTATTGAATCAAAATATATAATTTAAAACCCAATATTTATCCCTACAGATGCAGTGTTGAAATCTGCAAAGGTGTAGTCGGCATTGATTCCAAAAAACCCAAGTTTTAAATTAGCGCCTAGAGTTGTACGCATTCCTGAAATTTTATTTTTGATCGAAATTGGATTTACAATCTCATCGGAGCTGACACCGCCATTTACAATTCTGTATGTTCCCAATAAATTTGTCGTTGTCGATCCGCTTACATAGCCAAGAGCACCATAGAAATTGATGATTTTAAGTTTTGTTCCGACGACCAATTGATATAGCATGGACTTGGCATCCAGCGTCATTTGTTGGTTGTTGCCTTTTACAACATCCGTTGTATTAAAATCATATTCGCTTTTTAAATTTGTGTAAGCAACAACTCCAGAAACAGCAACAGGCAATACTTTATTTCCGGGTAACCACGACAAAAGGTTTTGTTGAACGCCAATACCAAAAGCATTCAAACGCGCATCATTAAAATTAAGTTTTGGGATAAATCGTGCTTTGATTTGTGTTCCCTTTAGAGGAGAGAAACTTGCTTGCAAAAAAGCTGTTGGAATAAAACTCGACGCTGAAGATCCAATACCACCGGGAAGTGAAACTTCTATTTCTTGATTACCAAAAACAGGGTCGTCGTAGGTCAGAATTACTTTTTGTGTGTTTGAGTTCCCAAAAACCGTCGCTACATTTTTTGTAGGGCTGTTATCTTCAAACCTGATATTTTCGTAGTCCGAAGCATTCATCTTAAAAGAAGCTTTATCATCATCAACAAAACTTGCATTTCCAACAACAGAGATTTCAAAACCAAGTCTTCGAAGAGATTTGGCATTATTGAACCATCCGTTTGAAATGGCATAAATTAAACCATCAGATGCTGGTGCAATATAACTTTCTGCAAAGCGCTTGGTGTCTGCTTTTCCTGCCGCCAAAAGTTCATTGATATTGTCTTGAGCATGAGCTCCAAAACAAGTAAATAAAAAAAGGTAAGTGTACGTTTTGAGGATTTTCATAGTGTAGGTTTTAGAATATAGAAATTAAATATAATAAAAAAACCTTCATTTCAAAATTTTATATTTGGTCATGAAGGTTTTAAAGAAGTGTAAGTTTCAACTCTTATGCATCAATATTGGCATAAATTGCATTTTTCTCGATAAATTCTCGACGTGGCGGGACGTCGTCTCCCATGAGCATAGAAAAAATACGGTCGGCTTCTGTTCCATTATCTATTTGCACTTGACGCAAGGTTCTAAATTCTGGATTCATTGTTGTATCCCACAATTGACTTGCATTCATTTCTCCCAAACCTTTATATCTCTGGACGCTTACACTTCCGCCAAATTGTTCTGCAATAGCATCACGCTCTTGATCGTTCCAAGCGTATTGTTTTTTCTGTCCTTTTTTGACCAAATAAAGTGGCGGTGTAGCAATGTACACGTGACCACTTTCAATGAGTTCTTTCATGTATCTAAAGAAGAACGTCAAAATTAGAGTTGCAATATGGCTTCCATCAATATCGGCATCACACATGATGACAATTTTATGATAGCGCAACTTTGAAAGGTTCAATGCTTTGCTATCTTCTTCTGTTCCAATTGTCACACCAAGGGCAGTGAAAATATTTTTTATTTCTTCGTTTTCAAAAACCTTGTGCTGCATGGCTTTTTCTACATTTAGAATTTTTCCACGCAATGGCAAAATCGCTTGAAATGCACGATCTCTTCCTTGCTTTGCTGTTCCACCTGCGGAGTCTCCCTCTACAAGAAAAACTTCACATTTTGCAGGATCTTGTTCGGAACAGTCGCTTAGTTTTCCTGGAAGACCTCCAATACTCATCACTGTTTTTCGTTGCACCATTTCACGTGCTTTTTGAGCAGCATGTCGTGCCTGTGCAGCAAGAATAACTTTCTGAACAATGGTTTTGGCATCGTCTGGATGTTCTTCTAAATAATCTGTCAACATTTCAGATACGGCCTGACTTACAGATGATGACACTTCTCTATTTCCGAGTTTCGTTTTTGTTTGTCCTTCAAATTGTGGCTCGGCAACTTTTACTGAGATTATAGCTGTAAGACCTTCTCTAAAGTCATCCCCAGCAATGTCAAATTTGAGCTTATCCAGCATTCCAGATTCATCTGCATATTTTTTGAGGGTGTGCGTCAAACCACGTCTGAAGCCTGTCAAATGTGTTCCTCCTTCGTGCGTGTTGATGTTGTTGACATAAGAATGTAAATTCTCGGCATAGGATGTATTATAGATCATAGCCACTTCTACTGGAATACCATTTTTTTCGCCTTCGAATGCAATTACAGATTTCATGATGGGCTCTCTGGTTTCGTCCAAGTATTTGATGAATTCTGACAACCCTTCTTCAGAATAAAATGTTTCAGAAATAAACGCTCCTTTATCGTCTTTTTCTCTTTTATCAATTATTATGACTGTAATGCCTTTGTTTAGATAGGCCAACTCTCGCATACGACTCGAAAGGGTTTCGTAGTTGTACTCAAGGGTTTGAGTGAAAATCTGAGGGTCTGGCTTAAACGTTACAATAGTTCCTCGTTTGTCTGTTGTTCCAGTTGATTTTACAGGATACATTGCCTTTCCACGTTCATATTCTTGTTCCCAAACTTTTCCTTCTCTGTGTACAGTAGCTTTTAGATTTGATGACAATGCATTTACACAACTTACCCCAACACCATGCAAACCACCTGATACTTTGTAAGAATCTTTATCAAATTTTCCTCCTGCACCAATTTTGGTCATAACAACTTCTAAGGCAGAAACCCCCTCTTTTTTGTGGAGTCCTACTGGTATCCCACGACCATTATCCTCTGTGGTGATAGAATTATCCTCATTAATTGTTACTGTGATTTTGTCGCAGTGTCCTGCCAAAGCTTCATCAATAGAATTATCGATAACCTCATATACAAGGTGATGCAATCCACGAACGCCGACATCTCCTATATACATTGATGGACGCATACGCACGTGCTCCATACCTTCTAGAGCCTGAATACTATCTGCAGAATATTGATTTTTGTTTATATCTTCACTCATTTTTTTTATTTTTTTCTGTTTGTTTCACACCATTATCAAGTGTCTAACAAATATAAATATTAGAAAAACGAATTTAAAGTTGATTTAGGGGAATTTACCTCAAATTATTAACAATTCGTAGCTTTTAAAAAAAGGGCTTAAAACGCATAAAAAAGCCCTTAAATTCAATTTTCGATTTTCAAGAAAAACATTTGAGATCAAAAATTAAAAATAAAGGCTTAGATTCTTTTAAATGAAGTCTAAATTTTAGGAATAGGCCTTGTCATGGACTTTCGCGACTGCTCTTCCGCTAGGATCGTTTAAGTTTTTGAACGCCTCATCCCACTCCAAAGCTATTTTGGTGCTGCACGCCACGCTTGGCTCTTGTGGTACACAAAGCGCTGCTGCCTCGCTTGGAAAATGAGATTCAAAAATTGTTCTGTAATAAAACTCTTCTTTGTTTAATGGCGTTTGAACAGGAAATCGGAAATGTGCATTTTTCATTTGCTCATCAGAAACCTCTTTGTTTACAATCTCTTTCAAGGTGTCTATCCAACTGTAGCCTACACCATCGCTAAATTGTTCTTTTTGACGCCATGCAACGCTATTGGGCAGCATGTCTTCAAATGCTTTTCTAACCACCCATTTTTCCATGCGTTCTCCATTGATCATTTTATCTTGTGGATTGATACGCATCGCTACATCCATAAATTCTTTATCCAAAAATGGCACACGCCCCTCTATACCCCATGCCGCCAAACTTTTATTGGCACGCAAACAATCGTACATATGAAGCTTATCTAGTTTCCGAACGGTTTCTTGATGAAATTCTTTAGCATTGGGCGCTTTATGAAAATACAAATACCCTCCAAAAAGTTCATCGGCACCTTCTCCAGAAAGTACCATTTTTATTCCCATAGATTTTATAACTCTCGCCATCAAGTACATTGGTGTGCTTGCCCGAATGGTGGTCGTGTCGTACGTTTCGAGGTTGTAGATAACGTCTTTAATAGCATCCAACCCTTCTTGAATTGTAAATTTAATTTCGTGGTGTACTGTGCCAATATGGTCTGCAACTTTTTGTGCTGCTGCCAAATCGGGTGAGCCCTCTAGCCCAACAGAAAATGAATGCAATTGCGGCCACCACGCATCGGCAGTATCGCCAGATTCCACTCTTTTTTGAGCATATTTTTTTGCAATTGCCGAAGTAACTGAAGAGTCTAAACCACCTGAAAGTAATACACCATATGGCACGTCACTCATTAGTTGTCTGTGCACAGCGGCTTCCAACGCATCTTTGATATCTTGAATGCTTGTTGCATTGTCTTTTACAGCATCATATTCACTCCAATCTCTTTTGTACCATTGTACAAACTCACCTTCTTTGCTATGAAAATAATGCCCAGGAGGAAACAATTCAATTTTCGTGCACACAGATTCTAATGCCTTTAATTCTGAAGCCACATAAAAAGTTCCGTTTTGATCCCAACCTATGTACAACGGAATGATCCCCATGTGATCACGGGCTATAAAATAGGCCTCTTCTTCAACGTCATAAATTGCGAAACCAAAGATTCCATTGAGATCGTCAACAAAATCGACACCTTTTTCTTTATAGAGTGCTAGGATGATTTCACAATCACTTTGTGTCTGAAAATCATAAGATTCTTCAAATTGTTTTCTTAGTTCTCTGTGGTTATAAATTTCTCCATTGGCAGCCAAAATTAGTTGTTTATCTGGGCTAAATAAAGGCTGTTTTCCAGATGCAGGATCAACAATTGCCAGACGTTCATGCGCCATGATTGCTTTTTCGTTATCAAAAATCCCGCTCCAATCTGGACCACGATGTCTGATTCTTTTGGACATTTCCAATATTTGAGGCCTTAAATCCTCACTTTTTTGTTTCAAATCGAATGCACATACGATGCCACACATGATAATTTATTTTAAATTTATATGCAAATATGACTTTAATGTTTCATATTGTAAACATAAAAAGTAAAATTGATAATGATTTATAACTAAAATTAATTAAAACAATATTTATTTATAAAAAAATTAAAATAAAAAAGTAAATTATGTTTAAATGTGTAAGTAAATTATAATAAAAACCTATGGAATGTTTAAATACTTGTGTGTTTGAAGAGAAATCTTCCATTTCGGATGATTCATCACGTATTCTACGATAAAAGGTGTTACTTTTTCTCGAACACTCCATTCGGGTTGAAGATAAAGAATACAATCTTTAGATACTTTTGCAGCCTGTTCTTCTGCAAATTTAAAGTCGTCTTTATTATACACGATCACTTTTAGCTCGTTGGCCTTAGTATATACTTCGGGCGTTGGAAGCATACGCTTTTTTGGTGAGAGACATATCCAATCCCAATGCCCGGATAATGGATACGCACCAGAAGTTTCAATATGTATTTTGAGTTTTTTTTGCTTTAATAAATGAGTCAATGGATTCATATCCCACATCAAAGGTTCGCCACCAGTAACCACGATAGTATTGCTAAATTTTGCGGCTTGGTCGGCAATCGCTTGAATAGAAGTTGGTGGATGAGTTTTGGCATTCCAACTTTCTTTGACATCGCACCAATGACAACCTACATCACAACCCCCTACACGAATAAAATAGGATGCTGTTCCTTTGTGGTAGCCCTCTCCTTGTATGGTATAAAATGCTTCCATAAGGGGAAGCATTTCTCCGGCATCAACTTGTTTTTGAATTTCAGGTTTTAGCATAGAACGCAAAAATAGTTTACAGATTTTTGTTAAAGTAAGAAAACTTCATTTATTTTTACCAAAACCTACTTTGTTATGACTTCAAAAAACGCTTTTTTCAATCATATTGCTAATGGCTATACTTTTAAAGGTGAATCTATCACTTTGGGAGCTGCTACACTCCACAACGAAACACTTACAAATTGTTTTGTAAAAATCCCTTTAAAAACCATGAATAGACATGGGCTTATTGCTGGTGCAACAGGGACAGGAAAAACAAAAACCCTGCAGGTATTGGCAGAAAATTTAAGTGAAAAAGGAGTCCCCGTTTTGCTGATGGATGTGAAAGGCGATTTGAGTGGCTTGGCAAAACCAAGCCCTGGGCATCCAAAAATTGATGAGCGCCAAAAGGCCATTGGACTTCCTTTCAGCCCAACATCTTATCCCGTTGAAATTCTGTCGTTATCGGATCAAAAAGGGGTGCGACTTAGGGCTACTGTCAGTGAATTTGGCCCTGTTTTAATTTCAAGAATTTTGAACCTTACAGACACACAGTCTGGCATTGTGGCCGTCGTTTTTAAATACTGCGATGACAAGCATATGCCTCTATTAGATTTAAAAGATTTTAAAAGCGTCTTAAATTATGCTACTAATGAAGGTAAAGATGAGTTTCTAAAAGAATATGGCAGAATCTCAAAAGCATCAACTGGAGCAATTTTACGAAAGATTATTGAGCTTGAGCAGCAAGGTGCAGAGTTGTTTTTTGGAGAAAAAAGTTTTGAGGTCAATGATCTTATTCGAACGAATAAAAACGGTAACGGCTATATCAATATTATTCGATTAGATGACATTCAAGATCGGCCAAAATTATTTTCTACTTTTATGTTGAGTTTATTGGCAGAATTGTACGAAACTTTAGCAGAAGAAGGCGATCTTGACCACCCAAAACTGGTTCTTTTTATTGATGAAGCCCATTTGATTTTCAATGAAGCTTCAAAGACATTATTACATCAAATTGAACACACCATTAAACTCATCCGAAGTAAAGGCGTTGGTGTATATTTTGTCACTCAAAATCCTACAGATATTCCAAATAATGTACTGGGCCAATTGGGTTTGAAAATACAACATTCGCTCAGGGCATTTACAGCCAAAGACCGAAAAGCCATCAAACTGACCGCACAAAACTACCCAGAAACATCGTTTTTTGATATTGAAAATGCTCTCACTTCCATGGGTATTGGAGAGGCACTTGTGACGGCATTAGATGAAAAAGGACGGCCTACACCGCTATCAACCACACTATTGCAAGCACCAAAAAGCCGTATGGACATTCTCACTAAAACCGAACTATCATCTCTAATAAAAAACTCTCAATTGGCGATAAAGTACAACAAATCAATAGATAGAAATAGCGCTTATGAGATGTTGAATTTTAAAATAAAAACTATTAATGCCCTTAAAAAAGATACTTCCAAAAGAAAGTCATCTAAATCGAGATCGCAACGTCAAAATCCTCTTATTAAAGTTCTAACAAGTGCTACATTTATAAGAGCTGTATTTGGAATTCTAAAAAAAGTCGTTTAGTATTGTACTCAATTTAAATTAGCCATGAAAAATTTACTGATTCCCTTTTTTGCAATTGCACTTTTTTTAACGTCTTGCAACACCGCTTCAGATCCTTTTTTAGTCACCAAACACTCTGTTGGAAAACTAAATGACTCTACAAAAGTTAAAGACCTCAAACGAGTTTTCGAAACGGACTCTTTAAGTCAATTTATAGATGGTGATGAATTTACTGGAAATACCAATATTATCAAGGTTTTTGAAAAAGGAACCCAAAAATTATTATTAGAACTTACACCAAAAGAAGCATTGGATTCTTTATCGACAATACAAAATGTTCGAATAATTGACAATCGATATAAAACAAAAAAAAGTCTTGATAAACTCTGCGATTTTAGTTGTCTTACAGGGAATTACAATATTTCAGGCGTTCAAAATACACTTAGAAATTTAATTGTTTCAGTTGATGAAATCAATGCATATTTTACAATAGATAAAAGCGAATTGCCAGAGGACTTACGCTACGATATGAGCAAAAAAATTGAAGTGCTTTCGATTCCGCCAACGGCAAAAATCAAAGATTTTTTCATACAATGGTATTAAAATCATTGTTATTTTTTGACTAGAGATAGCACCTATTCAAATTTTGACATCAACAGAAAACAAATTCATTTTATGAATTCATTCATTCCAAAAATGGTAGGCAAAAGTTTAAACTTTATGAGTTTACTCCATCCCGCTTTGGCCTCAAAATGGGCCCTTGATTTGTTTTCTAAACCTCTTAAAGGACGCTTAAAAACACCTCATCCAACGCTTGAAAAAGCAAAAAAAGAGGTGCTATATGTTCATGATAATATTCCGATTCAAACCTATCATTGGAGTGGTGCAAAACAAACGGTGCTTCTTGTACATGGCTGGGAAAGCAACTCTGGCCGATGGAAAAATATGATACAGCGGTTGCAACACGAAGATTATAATATTGTGGCGCTTGACGCCCCTGCACATGGTGCTTCTGGAAGTTCTAGTTTCAATGCGATTTTGTATTCTAAATTTATAGCTGTTGTTGCTAAAAAATTTAACCCAAAAATCTTAATTGGGCATTCTGTTGGCGGTATGGCTATTTCATTTTTTATAAAAAATAGCAGCTATACAAAGAGTGAAAAAATTGTGTTTTTGGGCGTTCCCTCTGGTTTTCCTGGGATTTTAAAAAATTATACCGATTTGATGGGATATAATGAAAGAATCTCTAAGGGGCTTGAACGCTATATTCAGAAAAAATTCAATCAACCATCATCGCATTTTAATACTTCACATTTTATAAATCACATCAACGCAAAAGGATTGATTATTCATGATGAAAATGATCCTGTCATCCCTTTTTCTGATGCCCTTGAAATCCAATCTGCATTCAAAAACAGTAAATTGATCACGACCAAAGGCCTTGGTCATGGCCTTAAAGGAAAGCAAGTTATAGAAAATATCATTAGCTTTCTAGAGGGTTAAATTTGTACCTTTACCATATGGAAACGACCTTGAAAAGACTTAACAAATACCTTAGCGAAGCAGGATATTGCTCGCGTAGAGCCGCCGATAAGCTCATTGAGGAAGGTCGTGTAACCATCAATGGGAATGTTCCTGAAATGGGAACTAAAGTCACTTCGAGCGACGTTGTGAAAGTTGATGGAAAACAAATTTTTAACAACAAAATCAAACACACCTATATTGCATTTAACAAACCTGTTGGCATTGTGTGTACGACTGATACTCGAGTAGAAAAAGATAATATTATTGATTTTATAAACTACCCTACTCGTATTTTTCCCATTGGGAGACTTGATAAAGATAGCGAAGGGTTGATTCTATTGACGGATGATGGTGATATTGTCAATAAAATTTTAAGAGCGAGCAATAACCACGAAAAGGAATATATAGTTTCTGTCGATAAGCCAATTTCTCAAACATTTATAGAACGCATGTCCAATGGTGTACCAATTTTAGATACGATCACAAAACAATGTAAGGTTAAGAAATTAAGTCAAAAAACGTTTAAAATTATATTAACTCAAGGGCTAAATCGACAAATCCGCCGTATGTGTGAATACCTTGGTTACGAAGTAGCAACACTTCAAAGAACACGGATCATGAATATACACCTAAAAAGCCCAGTTGGTCGCTACAGAGAATTATCCGAAGAAGAGCTAAAAACCCTCAATGCTAAACTAAAAGATTCTAAAAAAACATGGTAAACCCTTCATATATAAGCCCTTTTCATCTTGCTATTCCTGTTTGGAATTTAGAAGAATGCAGAGTATTTTACAACACAGTTTTGGAATGTCAAGAAGGAAGAAGTAGCTCCCATTGGGTTGATTTCAATTTGTTTGGCCACCAATTGGTACTGCATTATAAGCCAAAAAATAATGATCAAAATCACCACAACGAAGTCGATGGGAAACACGTTCCTGTTCCTCACTTTGGTGTGGTATTACCTTGGCAAATTTTTCATGATTTTTCAGAAAAACTAAAGAATAAAGGAGTAGATTTTGTTATTGAACCCTACCTTCGATTTGAAGGAGAAGTTGGGGAACAAGCCACTTTATTTTTCTTAGATCCTTCTGGAAATGCTTTGGAATTTAAGGCCTTTAAAAACCCCGATCAGCTTTTTGCAAAGTAAAGTATTAGTCTGCTTCTGCTCTTTGACGCGCAAGTAATGTGTTTTTCAAAAGCATTGCAATGGTCATTGGCCCTACTCCACCTGGAACTGGCGTTATATAACTCGCTTTTTTTGAAATACTCTCAAAATGAACATCTCCAGCAATTCTGTAGCCGCGTTTTTTAGAATCATCAGACACTCTTGTAATTCCAACATCAATAACCACAGCGTCTTCTTTGATCATATCTGCAGTTAAAAATTCTGGAATTCCTAAAGCGGCGACAACAATATCTGCCGTTTTGGTAAGTGCTGCTAAATTTGCAGTTCGGCTATGCGCAACGGTCACTGTTGCATTCCCTGCTGGTCTTTTTTGACTCATCAATATACTCATTGGACGACCTACAATATGACTTCTACCAATAACCACTACGTGTTTGCCTGAAGTTGGTATCTCATAACGCTCCAAAAGCTCCATTATCCCATAGGGCGTTGCCGAAATAAATGTAGGTAAATCTAGTGTTAATCTTCCTACATTCATGGGGTGAAAACCATCGACATCCTTATCTGGATGTATTGCCATAAGTACTTTTTGGTCGTCTATATGTTTTGGTAAAGGTAATTGAACAATAAACCCGTCAATATTTGAATCATCGTTTAATGCTTTAATTTGAGTTAGCAACTCTTCTTCTGAAGTTTCTTCTGGCAATTCGATAAGCGTCGATTCAAATCCAACTAATTCACAGGCCTTAACTTTTGCACCAACATAGGTCATACTAGCGCCATTTGTTCCCACAAGTACAGCCGCCAAATGCGGTACTTTGATGTTGTTGTTTTGCATTTCGGAGACTGCTGATGCAATTTCTTCTTTAATTTGGGCACTGGTTTGTTTTCCGTCTAGTAGTATCATAATATCCTATAAGTGTTGCGCTCTATCTTGGCATATTTTTCATCATCTGCATCATTGCCCTTCCTTTTCCACCTTGCATCATTTTCATCATTTTGCTCATTTGATTGAATTGTTTCATCAATTTATTAACTTCTTGTACAGAAGTCCCTGAGCCGGCACCAATACGCTTTTTACGACTGGCGTTAATCAAAGAGGGGTTTGAGCGCTCTTTTGGAGTCATGGAATGGATGATCGCTTCAATATGTTTGAAAGCATCATCATCAATATCAACATCTTTCATCATTTTTCCCATTCCTGGAATCATTCCCATGAGGTCTTTCATGTTCCCCATTTTTTTGATTTGTTGAATTTGAGAGAGAAAATCATCAAAACCAAATTGATTTTTGGCAATTTTTTTCTGAATCTTTCGAGCTTCTTGTTCATCAAATTGCTCTTGAGCTCGCTCTACAAGAGAAACAACATCTCCCATTCCCAAGATCCGATCGGCCATTCGTGCTGGATAGAAAACATCTATAGCTTCCATTTTTTCTCCAGTACCAATAAATTTGATGGGTTTATTAACAACTGATTTGATAGAAATCGCAGCCCCACCACGAGTATCGCCATCTAGTTTTGTCAAGATAACACCGTCAAAATTTAAAATATCATTGAATGCTTTGGCCGTATTTACAGCATCTTGCCCTGTCATGGAATCGACCACAAATAGGGTTTCTTGAGGCGTGATCGCTTTGTGGATGTTGGCAATTTCGGTCATCATCTCTTCATCTACAGCCAAACGACCAGCCGTATCTATGATGACTACATTGCACCCTTTTGCTTTTGCTTCTGCAATACCAGCTTTGGCAATGGCCACTGGATCGGTATTCCCAGGGTCACTATAGACCTCTGCTCCAACTTGTTCTCCAACAATGTGCAACTGATCTACGGCCGCAGGACGATAGACATCACAAGCGACGAGCATTGGAGTTTTGGCCTTTTTTGTTCTAAGAAATTTTGCAAGCTTTCCAGAAAATGTTGTTTTACCAGAACCTTGTAGTCCAGACATTAAAATAACAGAGGGATTCCCAGAAAGATTGATGCCCTCTGCATCACCTCCCATAAGTTCTGTGAGCTCATCTTTTACAATTTTAACCATCAACTGACCCGGTTGTAAAGTGGTCAAAACATTTTGCCCAAGTGCTTTTGCTTTTACAGAATTTGTAAATTCTTTTGCAATTTTATAATTGACATCGGCATCAAGCAAGGCACGTCGCACCTCTTTTAGCGTCTCTGCAACGTTGATTTCTGTGATGCTGCCATGGCCTTTAAGAACGTGGAGCGCTTTATCTAATTTTTCACTTAAATTATTGAACATTGGGAATTAAATTTTGAGTCACAAAAATAGCGAATTATTTTATTTTATTGGAGTTAATAAGACGTTAAACCTTGGCATTTATTAGGGTGTAGAACTTGAAACTTGAAGTAGTTTTCCATTATAGAATTGTTGTCCATTTTTGGAAAACTCAAAAATATAAGTTGCCATTTCTAGAGGGGTTGTAGGGGCTTTATACCCTGGAAATGCTTCGGCTAACATTTCTGTTTGAACAGCGCCTAAAGCTAGCACATTAAAAGAAGGTCCTGTTTCTTTGTATTCTTCGGCCAATAATTCGGTGAGGGTAATCACAGCGCCTTTGCTAGAACTATAAGCCGAAAGGCCTGCGAATTTCATGGACCCTTGAACACCGCCCATGGAACTTATAGTCACCACATGACCCTTAGGTGAAATAAAAGGAAGAACGCGTCTTGTAAGCTCTGCAACACCAAAGACATTTGTGGCATAAACCTCTTTAAATTCATCTATTGTTGTTTTAGAAAAAGGTTTATTGACGATGGCTCCGGCATTGTTGATAAGAATATCGACATGTGTCCATTCTTTTTGTATAAACTCCTCTACACGACCATAATCATCGGGGTTGTTCAAGTCGAAGGACAGTGCAGTGATATTTTCGTAGTTCAAATTTGAAACTGGTTTTGCATTTCGTGATAGGGCCAATACTGCATAACCTGCATTGTGAAAAAGATGTGTCAGCTCAAAGCCAATGCCACGACTTGTTCCTGTAATGATGACTGTTTTTGTGGGTTTCATGGTATAATTTTATAGAATACAACGAAGATACTAAAGTCAAATTAAATAGAAGGTTTTAAAATTTATCGCAAACGAATTTTTGAAAGATAAAACAAGACGATCAAAAGAATAATCATAAACACCTCAAACCAAAGCACATAATACGGCCACTGCCCAATAACTAAAGGATTTTCTACCTGAGGCGGTTCGGCCAAGTACATATAATTACCGCCTACATAAAAATTAAAAGGCATGATGATCGCTAACAAAATGTTAAGGGTAACAAACGTCTTGAACATCGATTTTCTGGAAAGCTCCATCCCATAATTCTGCAATAAATAAATCGGCATCACTAAAATAATAGAGTGGCGAATATAATATTCTATATATGCAAATTGACTGCCATCGTAACTGTTCATTTGCGGCGTGAGCATCGACATGATTCCCCCAATAATTCCAGTGTAAAACACAAAATCGAAAAGCGCTTGTTTGCGTTTTAAAAAAGGAAGTATGGCACATATAATTCCTGAAATACCACAAAGATGAAGTGGCAAGTCTGTAGCTGTATTCCAATTGCCCAAAAGATAGGATCTCAAAGGGCTGTAAATGGAAGAAAACAATAAAATAAGCCCCATGAGGTAGAGCACAATTGTATTTTGCTTTCTGTTTAAAAAACGACCAACAAATAGCACTAACAAAATCGCAGCCAAAGCAACAGCATTGTTGCGTTGCCACTCGTCCGTCATAAACTCAATAATATAATTGGGATATGTGTTATTTAGAACGTTATTCAATTGAAGTTGGTTTTGGTTAATTTTTTATATTCGCCAATTAAATTTTTAATACAAGCGAATAGTCCAAAGATATTATTATTTTTGTAAACCTAATATTGGGTCATTAACTCAGTTGGTTCAGAGTGTTACCTTGACAGGGTAGAAGTCACTGGTTCGAATCCAGTATGACCCACAAAAATCTGCAGCTTATCGGTTGCAGATTTTTTTTATAACACCTTCGTAAGCTGTTCCATCGCCATACCCCTAGACCCCTTCACAAGAACAGAAGCATCTTTGATTGGCATATCTTGAATATGTTTTTTGATCCCCTCCAAGGTTTCAAAAAAGAGTGCAAATGGAAATTCATTTTGATATTCAAAAAAGTGAGTTCCAACAAAATATGCTGTTGTAAAATCAAGGTTTTTTACCATTGAAATGATGGCCTGATGCTCTGAAGAACTTTCAGATCCTAATTCAAACATATCACCTAAAATCACTACTTTTTTTTCACCTTCCATAATTTTAAAATTCTGCAGCGCTGCTTCAACACTTGTTGGATTGGCATTATATGCATCCATTATGATGGTGTTAGAGTTTTGTTTAATGATTTGAGATCTGTTATTTTTTGGAACATAAGATTCAATTCCTTTTTTTATCAAGTCTAGTTCCAGGTTGAAATATAAACCTATAGAAATTGCGGCCGCAATATTTGTAAAATTATAACGCCCTAGCAACTGAGTTTGCATAAGTACCCCATCTGTCTTAATACTCAAAAAAGGCGTTTCATGCTCTTGAATAATATTGAAATGTGAAGCATCGTTCTTCGAAAATGTTATTATGTTTTGATAACTTCCCACTTGCTTGACCTGCTTTTTGTCATCAGAATTGAGAAAAATAGTTCCCTTATTTTTTTTCAAATAGTCATACAACTCACTCTTGGCTTTTATCACGCCTTTGACCCCTCCAAAACCTTCTAAGTGTGCTTTACCGAAATTGGTGATATACCCGTAGTTTGGAGCTGCAATTTTGCAAAGTTGAGCAATTTCGCCAGCGTGATTTGCGCCCATTTCAACAATTCCAATTTCTGTGTTTTTATGCATTTGAAGCAAGGTCAAAGGAACGCCAATGTGGTTGTTGTAATTTCCTTCTGTGGCGTGTGTATTAAACTGCTGACGTACTACTGAATTTATAAGTTCTTTGGTGGTTGTTTTCCCATTACTTCCCGTGAGCGCTACAATTGGGATATCTAAGAATTTTCGATGAAAATGGGCTAACTTTTGAAGGGTTTTTAACACATCATCAACCAGAATAAAGCGTTCATTCATTGGCGTTTGAACCTCATCAATAATACAATAATTCACACCAGAATCTAGAGCGTTTTGTGCAAAATTATTGGCGTTAAAATTATCTCCTTTCAATGCAAAAAAAAGCGTAGCTGGTGTTAGCGATCGCGTGTCTGTACTGACCCCTTTAGACTTTAAAAATAATTGATGCAGCTTTTCAATTTTCATAATTTAAAAGTACAAAAAAAGTCCCAACACAATGTTTAGGACTTTATTTGAATCATCTGATTAAAAATTAATTCTTTTTCTTATTTGTTTTAGATTTGGAACCTACTCTAGACATAGCACATCTGAAACCAATAAAGTCCGTGGCCATATCTTCTGGATAAAAACGCCTTTGGGCAGGGTCTAACCAATATTCTCTATCTTTCCAAGAACCGCCTTTGTAGACGCGAACTTTATCATTTATTAGAGAAGTTCTGGTATTGGATTTATCGTATTCTCTACTTAATTTTCCATCTTCATTGGACTCCACTAAATGTTTTGGAGAATCATACATTTTTCGTGTTGTATCATCTGCCGATAGTTCTTCGCCTTCTTCAAAATCATCATAATATCGCGAGGACTGTTTGTCACCATCTCTAAAATTTCTATTGTCACTAGTGTCAAAGTTTGTTCTCAAATACGTTTCATTTTCATCTACTGGAACTTGCGCTAATTGCCCAGGTAGGGTTTTTGCAATAACTTTTCCATTAGAAAGGGTGTCAAATTCAATATCATCAACACCAACAACCTTTACGCTTCCGTCCTCAGCAATTGCATTTTTAGTGTATACATTACCTCTATAGTATGCAAAATCGCTAAACTCATCATCTACAATCGGACGATAGACATCAGCCACCCATTCGGCTACATTTCCTGCCATATCATAGATGCCAAAATCATTAGGATCATAAGACATAACCTCATTTGTAATATCTGCACCGTCATCGGACCATCCTGCAATTCCGCCATAATCTCCTTTGCCTTGCTTGAAGTTGGCGAGTTGATCCCCTTTTATTTTACGCTCTCCTGCTCTAGTGTATTGACCATCCCATGGATATTTTTTTCGCCCACGGTATATGTTGTATTCTCTAAGTTCTGTTAGGCCTAGTGCAGCATATTCCCACTCGGCTTCTGTTGGGAGTCTATATTTGATTTGAATAGCTCCTGTTTCGCGAGTGGCATAACTCACCACAGAATCGTTGCCTCTTTTACCCCTTCCACCAAGGTGAACTCCTAAACTGTCTTTATAAGTTTCTTTTGGCGTATTGACATAAGTGTCAATATTAAAGTTGCTTGTTGCAGTCACTAATTCTCCAGGAATATGAGATCCTTTTTCAAGATATCCTTCTTTTTGAAGTCCCATTTCTGCAACACGATCCGAACGCCATTTTGCATATTCATTTGCTTGCAACCAACTGACGCCCACAACTGGAAAATTTCCGTATGCAGGGTGGCGTAGATAATTTTCTACTAAAATCTCACTATATCCAAGGCGGTTTCTCCATACCAATGTATCGGGCAAAGCTCCGTTGTAAATTGCTGTAAATTTAGGATCACTTGGTGGATAAACACGCTTGATCCAATCCAAATATTCTAAGTACATTACATTGGTAACTTCAGTTTCATCCATATAAAAAGACTGAACATGCTGCTGATTTGGACTATTGTTCCAATCGTGCATCACATCGTCCTGAACTTTACCCATAGTAAAAGTTCCCCCTTCTACAAATACTAAACCAGGTGCAGTCTCTTGCTCCTTAAATTTTGTGTTGTACTGAAATCCTCCTTCTTTGTCGTTGATTTTCCAACCTGTTCCTCGAGAAGAATTGCTATAGTTTGAAGATTTATTACATGCTGTAAGCGATACTGAAACAGCAACCAATAAAAATAATCTTGATAGTTTAATATATTTCATATTCAATTTAAATTAAATAAGGGGTACTTAAAATTTTGGTTTTGCAATATAATAATTATGAATTGGTTTACAATGATTTTTTTAAGTCGTTTTTTTTGATTTTTTTTGAACAAGTGCCCTAGGTTTTTTTTAGATAACGCCTTTTTTAATTGTTTATTATTGTAATTTTGAAAAATAGGGTTGAATTATTTATACTATTTGGCAAGTTCGACCGTTTGGGGTGTATGAGAAAAAAAATGTTGTGGTTGATGCTGTTTTTTGGGGTTTTGCTCTGCAATGCTCAAACTCAACAGTTCGAAATCAACTGGAAAAAATCAAAACTATTTTCCACTCAAACTTCATCTATCGAACTTCCGCATTTCGATGCACATCATTTTAATTATAGCGAAGATAAAGGTGTTTTCTATACAGCTCAATGGAATGCAGGTTTTGAAATTAACTCCAATAATTCAAAAATTTTATCACTAGAAAGTGAAACCATTCCTCTTTCTGAACTTAAAGACCTGAAAACATCAACTATACCAAACACTTTTCAGTTTAACATTTACAATTCTAAATCGCGAGGGGTAACATCCAATACCATAGAAGCCAGTGCTCTATACAAGGATAATGGCGTTGTAAAAAAAGTAAAACGATTTACAATTTCATATACACGAAATGCACTTCAAAGGGTTATGAACAGCAGTGTCCAACTCCAAAATTCTGTTTTAAAATCTGGCCAATGGTATCGCTTTTCAGTAGATACAACAGGAGTGTTTAAACTTAACAAAATCTTTTTTAGAGCTTTAGGCATCAATGCAGAAACTGTCAATCCTAAACAAATTAAAATATTTGGCCACGGAGGAAGATCTCTTCCTTTGGTAAACAACCAAACCATAGCTTATGACTTGATTGAAAATGCCGTCAAATTTGTGGGTGAAGAAGACAATGTTTTTAATGATGAAGATTATTTACTTTTTTATGCCATTGGCCCAAAATACTACAATGAAGAAAATAACTCCCACATCAATCCCTACAGTAATTCTGCCTATTATTATGTGCAAATTGGCCCCGAAAATGGCCTGAGAATGACTGCTGCAAACCCGCCTGTAGGAAATACGGATGCAACATTTACAACATTTCATGATTATAAATTTGTTGAAACAGACGACTACAACATAGGTCAAATGGGAAGACGATGGTTTGGTCATCGTTTCTATTTCGAAAATGCAAGGTCGTTCTCTTTCGAGTTTCCAAATCTTGTTACTCAAAGTCCATTGAAACTCAAAATTTATACTGCAGCCGCAGCAGAATCCAACACTTCTATGGAAGTAAACGCTAATGGAAACCTACTAAATACGCTCTCATTTGGCGCTATTGATTATGGTATTTTGGGCACCGAAGCTGTTTTTAATGGAGACTTCAATAGCAGCTCCAGCTCGGTCACTATCGATCTCAATTACAACAATAATGGGAATCCATCGGCAAAAGCTTATTTGGATTATATTTCTATTGAAGCCGAACGCGAACTCACTTCATTGGGGCAACAATTTCAATTCAAAAACAATGCCATGTCTACAATGAGTGGTATTGGCGAATTTATAGTTTCAAATGCTTCAAATATTTCTGAAGTTTGGGATGTTACAAATCCTTATAATCCTGTATTTTATCAAAATGCAAATAATGATTCAGAATTCAGTTTTAAAACTACTTTAGGTTCAGAAAAGACATTTCAAACGGTAGATATTTCTGATGCTTACACACCAACGCTACTTGCAGCCAGAGTGGTACAAAATCAAGATTTAAAGGGGACCATTTTTCTAAACGCTCAAGGGCAGTTTCAAGATATAGATTACCTTATTATAACCCCTCGTTTTTTACAAAATCAAGCAGAGCAACTGGCTAGAATAAACAGCACAAAAAACAATCTCAATGTAAAAGTGGTGACTCTAGAATCCATTTATTTAGAATTCAGTTCTGGCATGCAAGATATAGCAGGAATCAGAAATTTTGTGAAATATGTATATGACAACGCCAGCAACTCAAACCATCGTCTAAAGTATCTTTGTATGTTTGGTGATGCGTCTTTTGATTATAAAAATAGAATTTCTAACAATACCAATGCAGCTCCTTCTTGGCTTTCAACAAACAGTTTTAGCTTGACAAACTCTTTCATATCAGACGATTTTTTTGGTATGATGGACGATAGTGAAGGTGCGATGCTTAATGCAGATAAACTCGATATTGCCGTTGGTAGAATCTTGGCAGAAAACCCTCAACGCGCACAAGAAATGGTAAATAAAATTGAATCTTATTACAATAAAAATGCATACGGAAGTTGGCGAAATAATTTTCTCTTAATTTCCGATGATGTTGATAAGCTTTCGGACAAGTCTATACAAGAGACCACCGATCTTATTGCAGAAGATGTCAAGGCCTCAAAACCATTTTTAAATATAAAGAAAATTCATGCCGATGCTTTCCAACAAGAAACGTCTTCTGGAGGTGCACGATACCCACAAGTCAATGACGCTATTTTTGACGCTTTGGAAGTTGGTGCAGTGGCCGTAACATATTTTGGTCATGGTGGAGAAGATGGGCTTGCTCAAGAACGTGTTTTTGATAAAATTAACGCCCAAGAACTCAACAACCCAAACAAACTGAACTGTTTTGTTACTGTGACATGCGAGTTTACAAAATTTGACAACCCACTACGGCCAACAGCTGGAGAATACCTTTATTGGAACAAAATTGGAGGTGCCATTAGTTTGATTACCACCACAAGACAAATATTTATTAGTGTAGGAATTCAATTTAGCACCACGCTTAGTCAATATTTATTTGACTACAACAACACCCAAAACATCAGCATGGCAGAGGCATTGCGCTTAACAAAAAATGATCCCAATGTAACCAATAATACGCAACGCCGATTGGTATTCTACATTGGAGATCCTGCGCTAAAATTACCTCTTGCCAAACCAGAAATAGTTGTAACAAAAATTAATGATGAAGATGTTGCAACAACCAATCAAGAATTACAAGCCCTCAGTGCTGCAAAAATTGAAGGTTATGTTGCAGATGAACAAGGAACAATTTTGAGTAATTATTCTGGAACATTGACTGCAACAATTTTTGATAAAAACATTCAGCGCAGCACAATAGGCAACGATGGAACTACAGAAAATGGACAGCTCATTGTTATGGACTATGAAGCTATGGGTGAAGTCATTTTTAGAGGGCAAGCATCTGTAGAAAATGGAACTTTTGAAATCAATTTTATTGTCCCAAGAGATATTATTGTCCCTGTAGGAAATGGAAAAATAAGCCTATATTCAAAAACTGAAAATCCACTAACCGACCAGCGTGGACATAATTTTGACATCAAAATTGGGGGTGTAAATTTGAACGCAGCAGAAGATAATATTGGCCCCACCATCGAACTTTTTATGAACGATGAAAGTTTTGTTTCTGGAGGAATAACCAACGAAAATCCAACGCTATTGGCCAATCTATACGACGAAAATGGTATAAATACAGCAAGTGGCATTGGCCACGATATTGTGGCTATTCTTGATGGCGATGAAACAAATCCTTTTATTTTGAACGCTTATTATGTTGCTGATGTTGATAGCTACCAAAGCGGAAGCTTGAGCTATCCATTCAGAAATTTGAACCCTGGTTTACACACAATTTCTTTAAAAGCTTGGGATGTTTACAACAACGCTTCAACAAAAGAAATTCAATTTATTGTTTTCGATGAAGACCAAAGTTTAGAGCTTACAAATGTGTTAAATTATCCAAATCCATTTATAAACTATACAGAATTTTGGTTCAACCACAATAGTTCTGGGCTTTTAAACGTTTCAATACAAATATTCACCGTTTCAGGAAAATTAGTAAAAACGATAAATACTCAAACCAATACAGGAAATGGCGGTGGCGCTTTATCACGAGATATTAGTTGGGATGGAACAGATGATTTTGGCAATAGAATTGGAAAAGGTGTATATATTTATAAATTAAGCGTAAAATCCCCATCAACAGGACTCGCAACTGAAAAAATTGAAAAACTTGTAATCCTTTAATAAAAACTTATATTTGTACAAATCCAAAAGTTAGACATGCTAGAATTTTCAAATACAACCCACCAAAATTTACGAAATATTATTGCAGTATTTGTTTTAATACTTTCTAATGCCCTTTTTGGTCAAACCACAATAATCCCCAACCAAGACTCAAGAGTGATCACAACAGGCGTTCCATTTCTATTAATTGCTTCCGATGCTCGTGCCGCAGCACTAGGAGATATGGGGGTAGCTACTTCTGTAGATGCGTACTCACAACAATGGAACCCTTCAAAGTATGCATTTTCTGAAGCAAAATCTGGAATAGCAATAAGTTACACACCATACCTAAGCAAATTGGTCAATGATATTTTTCTAGGAAATGTAACATATTTCAATAGAATTAATGAACGTAGTGCTTTTGCGGCAAGTTTCAAGTACTTTTCGCTCGGTGAAATTGAATTGCGTGCAGATGAATTTTCAGAAGCACTAATCGAAAAACCAAACGAACTCACGATAGATGCGTCTTATTCATTGCGACTATCCGACCAATTTTCTATGGCAGTAGCGCTTCGTTATTTACGTTCCGACTTGAAAATTCAGGCCTTAGATGCTAATGCGAAATCTGCAAGTTCTTTTGGTGTAGACATTGCAGGGTACTACCAAAGCGAAGAGCAAGCATACAATGATTTTAATGGCCGCTGGCGCGCTGGTTTTGCCATTCAAAACTTAGGCCCAAAACTCAAATATGATGACGCAGGACGAGAAAATTTTCTGCCAACAAATTTAAGGTTGGGCGGAGGTTTCGATTTTATTTTTGATTCCTACAATAAAGTTAGCGTCACTGCTGAAGTCACTAAACTACTTGTGCCAACTCCACCAATTTACGGTACAGAATACAACTATACTGACAAAAATGGAAACGGCGTTTATGATCCAGAAAATGGGACAACACCAGCAGATACAGACACTCGTGGTTCTGTGGTCAATAGCAATGTAATCATAGAAGGTCAAGATCCAAACGTGAGTTTTGTAAAAGGTGTTTTTCAATCTTTCGGGGATGCCCCAGGAGGGTTTAGCGAAGAATTAGACGAATTTACTTGGGCCTTGAGTGCAGAATATTTATACCAAGATTCATTTGCTTTGCGCGCAGGATTTTTTAATGAAAATGAATTAAAAGGCGCACGAAAGTTTTTCTCATTAGGCGCTGGATTCAAATACTCCACCATCGATATTGATTTGTCGTATTTATTTTCGGCAGCCAATGTACAAAGTCCGCTAGAAAACACCCTTCGTTTTTCTTTGGCGTTCAACTTTGGAGATGGCGAATATGTTGAATATTAAAATTAGCCAAACATAACCGCTAATTTTTAACCCATTTATCAATTAAAAATGAAAAAATTAAAGATTGAGTGTCACATCAATGCGTTTGAATCTTTAGATGAATTACCAAAAAATATTCAAGAACTGATGCATAATGCCCATGTGGCACGATTGAAAGCACACGCTCCATATTCCAATTTTTTAGTTGGTGCCGCTTTGGAACTTAGTAATGGTGAAATCATTTCTGGAAATAATCAGGAAAATGCTGCATATCCATCGGGGTTGTGCGCCGAAAGAACAGCTGTTTTTTATGCGCATTCCAAGTATCCAAACGAAACTATTTTAAGAATGGCCATTAGTGCAGGTTCCACTTATAAAAAAACCAGTACCCCCATTCCACCCTGTGGAGGATGCAGACAAGCCCTTATGGAATATGAAACACTACAAGACACCCCAATTGAACTTTATTTTATGGGTACAGAAGGACCAATTGCACACTCTGCTTCAATTGAAAATATTCTCCCTCTGATTTTTGATAAATCGGTACTTTAATTTTAACCGTCATAAGAATTAAATGCTTCACACAGCAAAAACTACAACGATTTCGATAAAAAATTAACTCTTACTCTTTTTAGGTTATCAATCAAAGTATTACTTTTGCAATTAGGATACTAACATCATGTAAAATCATGCAAGAAATTACCAAAGAAACTTACCTAGACTGGTACGAAAATATGTTCTTCTGGCGAAAGTTTGAAGATAAGCTCGCTGCAGTCTATATTCAACAAAAAGTGAGAGGTTTTTTACACCTTTATAATGGTCAAGAAGCCGTATTGGCGGGCGCACTTCATGCAATGGATCTTTCAAAAGATAAAATGATTACTGCCTACAGAAATCACGTTCAACCCATTGGCATGGGGGTCGATCCTCGTCGTGTCATGGCAGAATTGTATGGAAAGGCAACTGGAACCTCTCAGGGTCTAGGTGGTTCAATGCATATCTTTTCTAAAGAACATGGATTTTATGGAGGCCATGGAATAGTTGGTGGTCAAATTCCATTAGGAGCAGGAATGGCCTTTGGAGATAAATACAATGAAACTGGTGGTGTAACTCTTTGTTATTTTGGTGATGGTGCAGCTCGACAAGGGTCTCTACACGAAACATTTAATATGGCTATGAATTGGAAACTCCCGGTAGTTTTTGTTTGTGAAAATAATGGTTATGCCATGGGAACTTCTGTAGAACGCACTGCAAATCACACCGATATTTGGAAATTAGGATTAGGTTATGAAATGCCATGTGGTCCTGTAGATGGCATGAACCCTGTAAAGGTGGCTGAAGCTTTTGACGAAGCCATACAACGTGCTAGACGTGGAGATGGGCCCACATTTCTAGAAATGAAAACCTACCGTTATAGAGGGCACTCTATGAGTGATGCACAACATTATAGAACAAAAGACGAAGTGAAAGAGTATCAAAAAATTGATCCTATCAGACAAGTAAAAAATACTATTTTAGAAAAAAATTACGCTACGGAAGAAGAGATTAAAGAAATTGACAAACGTGTAAAAGGTCTTGTTTCAGAATGTGAGAAATTTGCAGAAGAATCGCCTTTCCCAGAAAAAAGTCTCATGTACGACGTAGTGTACGAACAAGAAAATTACCCATTTTTAGAACATAAAGTATAAATTATGGCAATAGTAGTAAACATGCCACGCCTTAGCGATACCATGGAAGAAGGTACCGTTGCAAGCTGGCTGAAAAATGTAGGGGACCGAATTGAAGAAGGTGACATCCTAGCTGAAATCGAAACTGATAAAGCGACCATGGAGTTTGAGTCTTTCAATGAGGGTACACTGCTGCATATTGGTGTCCAAGAAGGCGAAACGACCAAAGTTGACGCACTGTTGGCTATTATTGGTGAAGAAGGAGAAGACATTTCTGGACTGCTAGATGGAGGAACATCTGCAACCACCTCTGTTGAAAATGAGTCAATAGAAACAGAAAAAGTTAGCAAAAAAGAAAATCAAACAGAAAATAGCTCCCCAACTGAACTCCCCGACGGAGTCGTTGTCGTCACAATGCCACGCTTAAGTGACACCATGGAAGAAGGAACAGTCGCAAGCTGGCTCAAAAATATTGGAGATTTTGTTGAAGAGGGAGATATTCTTGCCGAAATAGAAACAGACAAAGCAACCATGGAGTTTGAATCTTTCAACGAAGGCACCTTACTTTATACAGGTCTGGCCGTTGGTGATACTGCTAAAGTAGATGATCTTCTTGCCATTATTGGTCCAGAAGGAACAGACGTCAGCGCAGTAGCAAACAATTTTACAGCTAGTCCTCCAGCGACAGAAACTATTGCAGAAGCTGCTCCTGTAGCATCTGTTGTAGAAACGCCAAAACCGGCTCCTGCTAAGAAAGAATTCGCTTCAAAACCTACAGTAGAAACTCCAATAGTCAATTCAAATAATGGCAGAATATTTATTTCGCCATTGGCCAAGAGAATTGCTGAAGAAAAAGGAATACCATTGCATCAAGTTCAAGGAAGTGGAGAAAATGGCCGCATCATCAAAAGAGATGTTGAGAATTTTACTCCTGCAAGTTCTGTTGCTACAACCCCTGTTACGAAATTTGTTGCGAGTGGCCAAGAAGACTTTGATGAAATTAAGCACTCTCAAATGCGCAAGGTTATCGCTAAGCGCTTGGGTGAATCCAAATTTTCGGCACCTCATTATTATCTAGCTGTAGAGTTTGATATGGACAATGCAATTGCGTTCCGTCAGCAATTCAACTCTATCCCCGATACAAAAATATCTTTTAATGATATTGTAGTGAAGGCCTGTGCTTTGGCACTGCGACAGCATCCACAAGTCAATTCACAATGGTTTGACGACCGAATGAAACTCAATAATCATGTCCATATTGGTGTTGCTGTTGCTGTAGAAGATGGACTTGTTGTTCCTGTTGTAAAATTTGCTAACGAACAATCACTACCACAAATTGGTGCGGCAGTTCGAGATTTTGCAGGGCGAGCGCGAAACAAAAAACTCACTCCACAAGAAATGGAAGGCAGTACGTTTACAATTTCCAATCTTGGAATGTTTGGCATAGAAAGTTTTACTTCTATCATCAATCAGCCCAACTCAGCAATACTTTCGGTTGGTTCAATTGTGCAAAAGCCAGTAGTTAAAAACGGACAAATTGCAGTTGGAAATACCATGAAACTTACATTGGCATGTGACCACAGAACTGTCGATGGCGCAACTGGAGCAGCTTTTCTACAAACCTTAAAAGGTTTTATTGAAAACCCAGTTACGATGTTGGTTTAATATTTATACATTAAAAAAAAGCCTGCTTTATATAAGCGGGCTTTTTTTTGCTATTTTAGTAAAATAAATTTAAACCATCATGACCAAAGGATTGCTTATCTTTATTATTGTAATTCTTACCATTGCTATAATTCACTTTTGTTCACTCCGTATGATGCGAGTTTCTGAAGAAAAAAAATGGAAATACAAAAAAGTATTTTGGTATATATATGGTTTTCTTTTTGCAACTAGTGGATGTGTAAATACCTTTCCTTTTGAAGAGTTTAAACCATTTGCATCAATTGAATTATTATTTGGTGTCGGTATAATTATTTTAACCTTTTTAGGCAAAATTGAAACAAAAAACCCCACTTAGAAAGTGAGGTTTTTTTTGTGGGCGCGAAGGGATTCGAACCCCTGACCCCCTGGGTGTAAACCAGGTGCTCTGAACCAACTGAGCTACGCGCCCTATCAATTGGTTTGCAAATATAGACTAGTTTTTCTTTTCACAAAAGAATTTTTAGTAAAATTTATAGCACTTCTGCCACAACAAAAGTACTGCCTCCAACAAAAATTATATCCTCTAATGATGCAGCTTGTTTTGCGGCAACAAGTGCCTCATTCACAGAAGAATACCTTTGACCAAAATACCCTTTGGAAATAAAAATTTGTGCTAATTCTTCAGTATCTAACCCCCTTGGAATATCTGGCTTACAAAAGTAATAGGTAGCGTTTGTAGGAAATAAGCTCAGCAAACGTTCAACAGATTTATCTCGTACCATTCCTAGGACAATATGCAAAGATTTATAGGACTGATTTTGAAGTTGATTTAAAACCAAACTCAACCCCTCTTTGTTATGAGCTGTATCACATATTATTTTAGGAGTTTCCGATAGCACTTCCCAACGCCCTCGTAAACCTGTATTTTTTTGCACATTCAACAAACCCTTTTGAATATGTTCTTCGCTGATCTTGTAGCCTCTTCCTTGTAAAAGCTTTAAAGTTTGAAGTGTCGTTTTGATATTTTTTTGCTGATAACTCCCTTGAAGACTACTAGCACATGTTCTATGTACAGACACATCAGCAAAATAAATTTCAGCATTCAAAGTATTTGCTTTTTGCCTAAAAATAGATTGTATTTCTACTTGAGTTTCTCCAATGACAATGGGTGTATTTTTTTTTATGATACCAGCTTTTTCTTTAGCAATCTCCTGCAAAGTATCTCCCAAAAATTGGGTGTGATCTAAGCCAATATTAGTAATGACAGACACTTCTGGTGCAATAATATTTGTAGAATCTAAACGCCCTCCAAGACCAACTTCAACTACAGCAATATCAACTTTTTCTTTTTCAAAATATGAAAAAGCCATGCCTACGGTCATTTCAAAAAATGAAAGTTGATATTGTTCCAAAAACGATTTATGATGGGCTATAAATTCTACAACAAATTGCTCTGAGACTAATGCTCCATTAACTCTGATACGCTCGCGAAAATCTTTCAAATGTGGCGAAGTATAAAGACCAACTTTATATCCTGATTCTTGAAGAACAGCCGCAATCATATGTGCAGTAGATCCTTTGCCGTTTGTTCCGCCTACGTGCACAGCTTTAAATTTCCGCTCAGGATGATTCAATTGAGCGGCCAACTTTAGAGTTCGACTCAAATCTTTTTTATAAGCTGCTCCGCCTTGCTGTTGATACATTGGAAGTCTAGAAAACATCCAAGATGTTGTTGCTTTATAATTCATTTATTGGCGTACACTAAATTCTACAATCACAAATCCTATTTGTTTTATTGGGGCTTTGAAGTCTGCAGGCCATTTATGAGTGAGTGCTGTTTTTTTGGCTGCTTCGTACAAACAAAGATCGCCAGTGGTTCCTCTTTTACCAGGAATTGCTCTTGTAACCTCTCCACTTTGATTGACATGAATTTCTACCACTACTCGCCCTTCTTCGTCACAATCAGGTATTACTTTAGATTTTGATGGAGTTCCTCGACCATTTAAGCCATATCCCACACCGCCATTACCACGACCAGAATTTCCAAAATAGCTTGGAGCATAAGGATCGCCATTAAGCTGACCTTTATCGCCAACTTTTTCATCATTCCCCTCTGAACCCGACGCAGTGCCGGCATCGGCACCAATGCCTCCCATAAGGGCATCTAACGCTTTTTTCTTGCGTTCTTTTGCTTCATTTACTTTGCGAATACGATCGGCTTCGGCTTTTGTTTTTGCCTGTTCTTCGGCCTTTATTTTTGCCGCCTCTTGTGCTGCTTTTTTTATTGCCATTGCGGCATCGTCATCGGTGGTTAATACCTCTTCTGAGTTTGATGTTGATGGTTTAGAAATGGCAGGCACTTCAGCTGCTGTAGGTTCGGGTGTTTTTTTTGTGTTATTTGTGGTTGGTGTTTTGGGCTGATTTGTGCCGCTCCCAAAGTCAGTTGTTCCAAAATTTACAGCAACTCCATATTCTTCTGGGGGATCCATATAAGGGGGGCCTACAACAAAAAGCAATAGAATTAAAAGAATAGCAATCAGCGCCGTAAGTCGTGCCGAGTTGCGTTCCTGTTTGGTTCTAAAATATTTCATCTTAATTGGGTTTGACCGCCAAAATGACTTTAAATTTATTGCGGTTGGCAATATCCATGACCTTTACTACATTTTCTACTGGAACTGATTTCTCAGCACGCAAAACAATTGTTGGCGATTTATCTTCTTGTAAAATCTTGATGAGCTCTGCTTCTAATTGGTTGATTTTTACTTGATTTTGATCAATAAAATAGGTCAAATCTTTTTTGATGCTTACGGCAATAGATTTTTTATTTTCAGTTTTTCCACTCGCCTTTGGCAATAAAATATCAATGGCATTTGTAGTGACCAATGTTGATGCCAACATAAAGAAAATCAGTAAAAGAAAAACAATGTCTGTCATAGATGACATATTGAATTCAGGGGTTACTTTGTTTCTTCCACGAATATTCATTAGTGTGCAGGTTCGTTGAGTAAATCTAAAAATTCGACAGAATTAGCTTCCATTTTGTACACCACTTTATTGGTGCGACTCACCAAATGATTGAATGCAATGTAGGCAACAATTCCTACAATAAGCCCAGCAACGGTAGTCGTCATTGCAGTGTATAGGCCGTCGGCAAGGAGTTTGATATCAATTTGTCCACCAGAATTGGCAATTTCAAAAATAGAAAGAATCATTCCAATTACTGTTCCTAGAAAACCAATCATTGGCGCAGCGCCAGAAATAGTAGCCAAAATACTAACATTCTTTTCGAGATTATAAACCTCCAATTTTCCTGAGTTTTCAATGGCGGAATTGATATCGGCCAAAGGACGACCAATACGAGAAATACCTTTCTGAATCAGTCGAGAAACAGGAGAATTCTCTTGTGCACATAAAATTTTGGCGGCTTCAATTTTTCCACTACTGACGTGATCTTTTATTTCGTTCATAAAATTTGGGTCAACTTTAGATGCAGATTTGATAGTAAAAAGGCGTTCAAAATAGATATATAAAGCTACAACTAAAAGTACAAAAAGGAGGATAATGATCAGTTGTCCTGCCGTACCACCACTTTTAATCAATTCAATAATGGATAATGTTTTTTCTACAGATTCTGGTTCTGCCAAAGGGACAGCTTGTGTTTGAAGCATACTCAAATTCATAAATATTTGTATGTTAATGTATTATGTTAAACGTTATTCGTTAAGAAAACGTATATTTTAGAATAAAGTTCTTGTAAATAAAAAGACAAGTGCACCAGCAATAAAGCCTACAAAAGCAAGCCATGAGATTTTTTTCAAATACCAGAAAAAGTTGATTTTTTCCATGCCCATTGCTACGACACCCGCTGCGGAACCTATGATAAGCATACTTCCTCCTGTTCCGGCAGAATATGCAATAAAATGCCATAAAATATTATCTGCAGGTTCAGAAAACATGCCTAAAGATGCGGCTACTAGAGGGACATTATCTATGACCGCAGAGCCCACTCCAAGAAGTAAGACTACCAAATCTGAAACTTGAGTGCCAGCGACTTCTGTTCCTATATGTGGGGTTGCGACTTTTAGCCAATCGGCGAAGCCAAATAAAATCCCAAGAGATTCTAGGGCGGCTACGGCCATTAAAATTCCTAAAAAGAATAGAATACTTGGCAACTCAATTTTGGTTAACGAATAGTGTACTGGGCTAGAATGTCCATCCTTATCTAATGCTTCTAAACTAAATTTTGAGGAACTATAAATTTCCGCAAATACCGCTATAACTCCCAAAGAAAGCATCATTCCAACATATGGAGGCAAATGCGTTACCATTTTAAAAATAGGCACGAAAACAATTGCTGCAAGCCCTAGATACAACATTGTCCCGCTAAAGCGTCCGACAACTTGATCGTCGTTGTCATCATCGACTTCTAAACTTCCTTTAAAAACAGATAGTCTTGATGCCAAAAATGTAGGCACGAGCATACATGCCAAGGAGGGTAAAAGTAAATATCCAAACAAATAAGGTGTGGAAACTTTGTTGGCAATCCAAAGCATTGTAGTAGTGACATCTCCGATTGGAGAAAATGCTCCACCTGCATTGGCTGCGATGATAATAAGACCTGCAAACCACAACCGAATATCTCGATCTTTGACTAGTTTTTGTAATAAAGAAATCAGAACGATTGTTGCGGTAAGGTTGTCAATTATGGCCGATAAAACAAAGGCAAGAATACAGAAAATCCAGAGGAGTTGTGTTTTCTTTTTTGTTTTAATAAAATTTTTGATCGTTGCAAAACCATTAAAATAGGCGATGATTTCTACGATCGTCATTGCTCCAAGCAAGAAGACTAAAATCTCTGCAGTTTTGCCTAAGTGGTGAAGTAGGGTCTCCTCCATCAGGTGCATTTTATCATCGTGACCAAGTGTTTCAAAATTGTTGAGTAGTGCATGTTTTGATGAATCAAACCAGGTCTTAAAATCATCGATACCGAATGAGATAAATGCCCAACTTACAGCCATCATAATGAGGGCTGGAATAAGTTTATCAATTTTTAAACTATGCTCTAAAGTTATAGCTAAATAACCAACAACAAATACGGCAATAATAATAGTCTCCATAAGATTGAATTAGGTGAGTGTTACAAATTTAAAGTAATGGGTCATTATTGATGATATCAACAAATATAATAAAACATTTTAGGCATTTACTAGATCGCGTTAAAATAAATTTCACCACTACTATGGTCGTGCTTTGCTCCTGTTACACTTTGTAAACAATTGACTTCATTTCGAAGTTTTAAAACGCCCAAAAAAGCAAAAACAACTGCTTCTTTGTAATGAATTATAGAGGTGTCTACCATAGGAATATTATGCCCCAAAAGAGCAGCAATTCGATTCATCAAAAAAGAATTGAGTACACCACCGCCTGTATAAAGACCATGTTTTAAATTGTATTGCTTTAATACAAGTACAATTTGCTGAGCAGTATGCTCTACAAATGTTCTCAACAAAGATTCTGTAGCTAATGGAAAGCGTTCTACCAGCGGAAAAACTTCATTTTGAACCCATTCTAATCCAAGGGATTTTGGAGGTGACTTATGATAAAAACTTAAGGTATTTAAAGCCTCTAAAAGGGGTAAGTGTAATGCTCCTTGGGCGGCATACGTTCCATCTTTATCAAAAGATAACCCTAAACTTTGAACAAAATAATTTAGTATAATATTTGCAGGGCAAATGTCAAAAGCTATACGTTGGTTGTTGTGCTGAAAAGAAATATTGGCAAAGCCTCCAAGATTTAAACAATAATCATACTGAGAAAATAAAAGTGCATCGCCGATAGGTACCAAAGGCGCGCCTTGACCTCCAAGAGCAACGTCTTGCACACGAAAATCACAAACCACCATTTGTTGAATATAATCTGCCAATTTAGGCAGGTTACCAATTTGCAAAGTCAACCCTTTTTCGGGTTGATGCAAAACAGTGTGTCCGTGGCTGCACACAGCATCTAAATTTAAAATACTGTGTTTTTGAATAAACGCATTGATCCCATGACCCAAATATTTTGTGTAATCTTGATTTAATTGATTTAATTCATTGGAATTTAGTGAAATTGCCGCACTCAATTGTGTTTTCATAGCTGTAAAATATGACACTGTTTCCGCCGCTAAAATCTTAAAACTCCAATGTTTGTTTTTGGAGAATTCTACCCAACAATAATCAACCCCATCCAAGGATGTTCCCGACATTACCCCAACAACATTATATTTATTTTTTATCATATTATTAAAAATAACGTATGGCATTGATAATATTCTAATATTGAACTATATTTGTAGAACATCTTTACGAATACTTTAATTCTTTTTTAAATGCACTTTAATCTATCTGAAGAACAAATCATGGTGCGCGATGCGGCACGCGAATTTGCCCAAACCGAACTATTACCTGGCGTTATTGAGCGTGATGAACTTCAACAATTTCCTGACAATTTAGTAAAAAAAATGGGAGCCTTAGGTTTTATGGGCATTATGGTTGATCCAAAGTATGGTGGCAGTGGTATGGATACTATGTCTTATGTGCTAATTATGGAAGAACTTTCCAAAGTAGATGCTTCTGCTAGTGTGATGGTTTCTGTAAATAATTCGTTGGTGTGCTATGGTTTGGAGCAGTACGGCACAGAAGAACAAAAAGAAAAATATTTACCAAAATTAGCAAGTGGCGAGTGGATTGGTGCCTTTTGTTTGAGTGAGCCCGAAGCCGGAAGCGATGCGACCTCACAAAGTACCACAGCTATTGATAAAGGGGATCATTATATTATAAACGGCACGAAAAATTGGATTACCAACGGAGGCCGATCGCAAGTCTATTTAGTCATTGCACAAACTGATAGAGACAAAGGCCACAAAGGCATCAACGCATTTATAGTTGAACGTGGAACTTCTGGTTTTGAAATAGGACCAAAAGAAAACAAACTTGGAATTCGCGGGAGCGACACGCATACATTACAATTTAATAACGTCAAAATACCTAAAGAAAATCGTATTGGCGAAGATGGTTTTGGATTTAAATTCGCCATGAAAACCTTATCTGGTGGACGTATTGGCATTGCGGCACAAGCCCTTGGAATAGCCGCAGGAGCCTACGAGCTTTCACTGAAGTATTCTAAAGAAAGAAAGGCCTTCGGAAAAGAAATAAACAAACATCAAGCCATTGCCTTTAAGTTGGCCGAAATGGCAACAGATATAGAAGCCGCACGTCTGTTGGTTTACAAGGCCGCTTTGGATAAAGACCTTGGAAATAACTATGACACGTCTAGCGCAATGGCCAAATTATATGCTTCTAAAGTTGCCATGCAGCACTCTGTTGAAGCCGTACAAATCCATGGCGGAAATGGTTTTGTAAAAGACTACCACGTCGAACGCTTTATGCGTGATGCCAAAATCACACAAATTTATGAAGGTACTTCTGAAATTCAGAAAATTGTAATTTCAAGAGCAGTCCTCAAGGACTAATTCTTACATAAATTTGCCCTACTTTTGTTTGCATAAAATTATTTTTGATGCATACATCTCCTTTAGATTTTGGTTTAATTTCTCTTGTAATACCACTGTACAATGAAGAGCAAAATGTACGTGCATTAGCCTCCAGTGTAATTGATGCCCTTGAAGGTTACAACTATGAAATTATTTTGGTTAATGATGGGTCTTCTGATGATACTCAACTCCAATTAGAAGAATTAAAACATTCAGGTTTAATGAGTATAGAATTAGAAAAAAACTATGGTCAAAGTATCGCGCTGGCAGCAGGAATTGACCACGCAAAAGGGGATTTCATTGTCACTCTTGATGGTGATTTACAAAACGACCCAAACGATATTCCTATGATGTTAGAAAAAGCCAAAAATGAAGATTGGGATTTAGTAGCTGGTATTCGCGACAATAGAAAAGATTCATTATTGAAAATCATACCTTCAAAAATTGCAAATTATATAATTAGAAAAAGTACAAAACTGGAGATGAAAGATTATGGCTGTGCCTTAAAAGTGTTCACAAAAACAACAGCGAAAGCATTGAATTTATACGACGGTATGCACCGCTTTATCAACTTACTTGCCCACTTTAACGGTGCCCGAATTACACAGGTAACGGTACAGCACAACCCTAGGCAATTAGGAGTTTCCAAATACGGATTGGATCGAACATTTAAAGTCATCAAAGACTTAGTTATATTATTAATGCTCCAAAATTCCAAAAAGAAATCCTTATCTTTTTTTGGTCGATGGCTTTTAGATAAACACCACAACTATCAAAACAAAGAACTGTATAGAATCAAGACTATTTCTTTAGAATAGTGAGGGTTACTTGTGTGTAATGAAATGGTTTCAATTTGAAAAAAGATATTAACGAAAGTGAGCGTTGTACTCATTAACAATCTTAAGTACTGCCAATATTCGGTAGCCTTTAGCTTTACTTTTTACCTTTTTGGCTAGAGCAGGATAATCACTAATGTATTTACTCATAACATTTTTCAAGCTAAATAAAAACTTTGGCGTCGAAAACTTCAGATACTCTTTTCGGTCTTTCAGTGCCAAAACTTCAGTTTCAATTTTTGTACCATCAAAGTCTAAAATAATTTCTTTATTACCCTCTTTTTTTAATGTAAGCTCTCTGCCTTGGTTGTCTTCAACTCGAATATAATACTCAAATAACTCAATTTTTCCTTCGACAGATTTTAATAAAAAAACTTTTGTTTTGCTCTTGAGGCCTTCATACGGATGTGACTCATACACGTCTTCGGCTATACCATAACCCTTTAAATCTTTTGGGCCATAAACAACAGGTTTTGTGTCTAAAGTCTTAAAGAACTTTACTTTACGTTGACTTTTAATTTTTAGAAATCTTTTGAGATAACCCTCTATTTTTTCACCTGAATTAGTAATAATATAGCCTGGTAGTTTCTCTGAAACACTTTCCCAATTGTCATCAAAATCTTGAGCATTAGAAATGATAGAAAGTCCCAAAGCGAAGAGTAAAAATAATTGTTTCATTTTTTTATTTATGGTTTTATGATATCCGTTTTATTTTTTTTAAACACAAATATTCCTTAAATATAATACTAATAATCAATACTTTATCCTCTTTGCGGTGGAAAATTTCCACCGCAAAATATAGCCCCACTAACGCTCGCATCTTGCTCACTCTTTAAAACAAATCCACAAAAAAAGCCCTCACAAAATTGTGAGGGCTTTATGGATACTGAAGCGGGTTCAGTACAAAAAAAGGCGGTGACCTACTCTTCC
>Ga0209138_1000326_pt1 | contig 48185 bp, 41 predicted proteins | sample SaaInl3SG_22_DNA_FD_184645 | JGI IMG/M metagenome (GOLD analysis project Ga0209138, IMG submission 184645) | Marine microbial communities from expanding oxygen minimum zones in the Saanich Inlet - ESP_153SG_22_DNA (SPAdes) (version 2) | ecosystem: Environmental > Aquatic > Marine > Intertidal...
CAATGGCGACCTTTCGAGCAGAACACGGAATTCAGGAATTGCATCGCATACGGCAACAACGCCACGCTGAACGATTTTAGTGAAGTCATTGTGGACCTTTGGGACGCCGACATTTACGGTTCACCCATGTTGACATCATCCGCCATCCACCACCAGGAAGATGAATTCCCAGAGACGGTGTATGACGAAAACACATCCATTAACCTTGCGCCGCCTTTTGTCAATGCCGTTGCGGAAGATTTTCGCCTCGAAGGCACGGCCAACATTTGGTCTGGAATCCCGTCCTCACCGCCGTTTAGCGTGTTCGACGTGAGTGTTGATTTGGCTGGGGAATCCAGAAATACACAAGCGCCCACAAAGGGCTGTTTTGAGCGAATTCCATAAGGCTGGAAACCTTTGGCCGCCGAATGCCGTAGGGAAGCTTGCACACGTAAGCCATGACGACTAGCATTCTCGAAGCACTCATCCAGTTGTTTGCCTTGTTCGCCGCAGGACGCGGGGAGGAGGGCATTGCGCTTGGGAGAACGCATGCCACGAGGTACATGCGAAATCAACTGCCCAAAAAATGGGCGGACGAAAGCTTAGGTCGATTTGATGAATTGGTGGACCAATTCCAGCGTATGCCGGCCAGAGGCGAGGACATGCATGCCAAGCGTTTGGCCAAATTGAGCGTCAAGTTGTTGAGGACCTGCAGTCAAATCAACAAAGGACTGGAGTGGCATGAAAAGCACGTTGTGGTCGTGCGTTTGTTGGAATACCTCCACCAAGTCCCCGATTTGGAAACGGGCCGTTTGTTTCTGAAAACGGTAAGCGAAAGCTTCAACATCGACGTCGATACCCTCTCTGCCATGCAGAGCATGGTTGTCGAGCCGGTGGAGAAATCTCGTTCAAGTGTCTCCGGCTTGTTCGAAATGGACGACGTGTTCCTCGGGCGGCGGTTTGGAGGTCGTTTGATTGGATTGCACTTGGAAGAGGGCAACCTCTTCTTGTTGCGAGCCTCCGACCAAGGAGGCATGCGCGTCAACCACCAAGAGATGCAATCCGGAATGGTGGCGCTCCTCGCTCCCGGAGGCACGCTCCGAGACAACATGGGGGGAACCTTGTTTCACAGCGAATTGGTGGCCCATAGAAAAAGGGCCACAACGCTCCGTGACCCACTCGTTTTGCGGGCAGAGGATGTAAGCCACTATTTCAAATTTCCGCAAGAACAGGCCTTGCATCAATTCAACCTTCGCGCAGAAGGAGGCCAATTGGTGGGCATCATGGGAGGAAGTGGGTCGGGGAAATCTACCCTTCTTGGCGTGTTGAATGGCAGCACGCAACCGACGTTTGGGTCGGTGACGCTGAACGGCAAGGACATCTATTCCCATGCGCATGAGGTGGTTGGCTGGATCGGGCATGTCCCTCAAGAAGATGTCCTGATTGCCGAGCTCACGGTTCGTGAGAACCTCGAATTCAATGCGGAGCTGAGTCTTGGGCAATTGGAAGTGTTGGACAGGTCCAATCGCATCGACGAAGTGCTTCAACAATTGGGGCTTTGGGATGTGCAGCATCTCCGGGTTGGATCTGTGCTGGACAAAGTCATTTCTGGGGGGCAACGAAAGCGCGTCAACATCGGCCTTGAATTGCTGCGCAAGCCTCCGGTTTTGTTTTTGGACGAACCGACGAGTGGGTTGTCAAGCCGAGACAGCGAACAGATCATGGACATTCTGAAAGAATTGACCTACGCGGGTCAACTCGTCTTTGCCGTGCTGCATCAGCCCTCTTCAGATTTGTTCAAAATGTTGGACCGGTTGTTCCTCCTCGATCAGGGAGGACACCCCATTTATTGGGGAAACCCGCTTGACTCGGTGCGGCACTTCAACTCTTTGGCCAGCCACGTTCACGCCGACCAGTGCGAGTGCGGCACTTGTGGCAATGTCAACCCTGAGCAACTCTTTGACGTCATTGAGGCCAAGACGGTGGACGAATACGGCCGCAAGACACACACCAGACGAACCTCTCCGAAGGAGTGGAACGACTTCTACACCATCATGATTGGCAATGCGCTCCATCCTGAACAAGTGCATGTTCGCCCTTTGGAGCGGTCTACCCAGGTGGCGGGAGCGTTGGCGCAATGGAAGACGTATTTCAAGAGGGACGTTTTGACCAAGCTCAGAAACACCCAATATCTGGTTGTGAATGCCATGGAAGCACCGGCATTGGCACTTTTGTTGGCTGGGTTCATGAGGTTCACTGCGCCTGAAGGTGAATACACGTTCCGCGCCAGTGAGAACCTTCCGCCATTTCTGTTCATTTCCGTCATTGTTGCGCTTTTTCTCGGGTTGAGCGTGAGCGCAGAGGAAATTCTAAGAGATCGTAGTTTGTTGAAGCGGGAACGGTTTCTGAATGTGAAATGGCACCATTACGTGCATGCCAAAATGGCTGTTGTCGCCTCGGTATCCTTGGTTCATGCTTTTGGATTTGCCTTGGTATCCCATGCCGTGTTGCAGATTCCGACCTTTTTGGCGACACACACCTTGGTGCTGTTCGTGGTTGCTCTGTTTGGAAACGTCCTGGGGCTGATCATTTCCGCGTGGTTCAAGACAGCCAAGGTCATCTACATTGTGATCCCTCTGCTCGTGATTCCACAAATCATCTTCGGAGGGGCCATCATTCGGTTTGAACGATTCAATGCGATGTTTTCAGAACCTGATGCCGTTCCGTGGTTCGGAAATGTGATGGCATCGAGATGGGGATTTGAGGCTGTCGCAGTGGATTTGGCCCGCAACAATCCGTTCGACACCCATTTCAGCTTGTGGGAGGATCGCATTTATCGAGCGGCCTGGCGAAGGGATTTTTGGCTGGCCGAAGTTCGACGGTCCTCAGATTCACTTTTCATCAAGCAGGAGCTTGATGGAAGTGCTTCGGAATTGTCATCTTGGGAAGGGGTTGAGTTCAGGTGGCCTTGGACCAACACCAGCGAAGTGGATTGGGAGGAGGTCAAGACCCGCTACAACACCCATTACGGACAGGCATTCGCTTCACGAAATGAAGAGCGTTCGCGCATCTCGAATTCTGAGGATTTGGTCGCGTTGAAAAACGCATCTCACAACGACGAACTGTGGGAGTGGGTTTTGCAAGACAACCGAAAGCATCGAGCGGTTCAAATCGATGGGAAGGTGGTTCAAAAATCAGGTCCGATCCACAGGTACCACGACGGCACTGCTGGGCGACACGCCACCATGTACATGCCGTTCAAGCAAGTTGGCTCAATGACGATTTCGACACTGGCCTACAACGTTCTCGCGCTGCTCGGAATGAGCACGATCTTGTGGCTCCTTTTGCTGGTTACGCCTTGGATGAAAGAAAAGGGGTGGAGGGGAGTCAATCTTCCGACTTCATCTCCACAAGTTTGAAGGGAAGCTGGATGATGGCTGCGTAGTCTTCACCCGCCTCTTGCATGTCTTCATCCTCCTCCTCGTAGTACCAAAACACTTGTGTATCGCAATCGCATTGTTCGATGCGCTTAAGCAAATCCATCAGGCACTTGGACGAACTTGTGTTGAAATACTCCAATTTGACGTGCACTTCAACTTGACCAGGTTTGCTCGAGCAGAATGCATTCGTCCAAGCCAAGAGTTGATCGTAGAACTGAATGGAATTTTCTGGGATGCTGCGCCCAGCAAGAGTCAACCTCTTGTCCAACGCCAAAAACTCAATGTAGGGTGTTTTGGCTGTGCGTTCGATGATCAAATCCTCCATAACTGTGGATTTAGGGGTGAATTTTCACGGTGAGTACAAAATCCGACTCTTCTTCGCCGCAAGGTATAAATTCTGAGTGTACCTGGTCGTTGGAACACGCACGGAGGTCCATGAAACCCAACCCGGCACCTCCATGCTCAGTGCGCTCTCCCTCGGCGAGTTTGTCTAGTCGTGATTCCCTCAAGGAATCCAGGTCAGGCAGGTTGGCTTGTAGAAGAGCCCTTTCAATGTGTTCCCGCTGGGTCCGCGACACCGCATTCACAGAACGAAGCACGAGACATCCACTCGCATCCCAACCGCATTCATACCGCCCTTTCCCACTGTGTTTTGATACGTTTTGCAACAACTCGATGATGCATCGCATGGCGCGTTTGTGTTGTTGCAAGGGCCATTGCTTGCCTTCAAGCACTTGCTCGCTCCACCCAAGGAGCACCTCACTCTGCCGCTCAGATAAGACGCCGTTGTAGACCACTGATTGCCTCGGGAAACCAGGCTGCTCCGGTGCATGTGAGTGATTTTGGAAGGACGTGTCTAACATGGTTCTACGCAAGTCTTGTCAAAGAACGAAAGTTCTTCTGCAATTTTGCCGGGTGATTTCGTCAAAATTGCAATCCGACTTGTGGAAAACCGACCCGGAGTGGTTCAGGCCTTGGTTCAACACGGAGGCCTATCACTTGCTTTACGGGCATCGCAGCGAACAAGAGGCGAGTGATTTGATCCAAAAGCTCTCCACCGTTGACGTGCTCCAAGTTCCTGGCCGTCTTCTCGAAGCGGGATGTGGTGCGGGGCGGCATGCCCGGGCCTTTTCACAAGCAGGTTGGGAGGTAGAGGGGTTTGACCTCAGTGAGGCCAGCATTCATGCGGCTCAACGTCATGGCGAAAACCCCAAGCTTTCTTACCGCGTTCTCGATTTGCGAAAGTTGATTGAGGTGGGAGAGTGGGCAGGTCAATTTGACCTTGTCACCAACTTCTTCACAAGCCTCGGCTATTTCAGCGAGGTCGCCGACCAGCAAAACGTGGTGGCAGGGTTTGCCAAGTCACTCCGTCACGGAGGGTGGATGCTCCTGGATTACCTGAACTTGGATCATGTGCGCGCACACTTGATTGAGTCTGAAACGGTTCGCAAGGGTGACGTCGAATTTGACATTCACAGACGCATCAAAATGGGTTGGATTGAAAAGTCCATTCGCTTTGAATGGGACGGGGAGATGCACCATCATGTCGAGCGCGTTCAGGCCCTTCATCGCAATGACTTCATCGAGCTGCTGTCCAAGCACCATCTGAAGGTGAAATTCGCCTGGGGCAACTATGAATTGGATCCGTGGAGCGACAGTTCGCCCCGATGCATGCTTTTGGCCCAAAAATCACTCCCCACCATTCCATGATTCTCACCACCGTCATTTTCCTATCCGCAACCTTACTTGGAGGTTGGGCTTTCGTCCTTCTTGGTCAGAGAGGGATGGACAATTTGAGCCTCATTTTGTCGTTTGGAGGTTCGTTTATCATTGGAATGTGTTTCTTGCACCTGGTCCCGGAAGCCTTCAGCTCAAGCACCTTCGCCGGGGTTTGGGTGCTGGCCGGCTTCCTCATCCAGGGGTTGCTGGAATTTCTGAGCAAGGGAATCGAGCACGGGCATTTCCATGCACACGAACACAACGAGCATTGCGAAGACCATTTCCAATGGAACCGCCTGCCCTGGGCAGCATTGGGAAGCTTGGCACTTCATGCTGCTCTGGAAAGCATGCCTGTGATGGACCACAGCAACCATGTTCACCATGAAGGGCACGTTCACGGCCCACTCGCCTTGGACATGATCGACTGGGGTCTTGTTACGGGACTGGTGCTCCACAAGGTCCCCGTGGCCATGGTTCTGATGGCCATGATGCTCGAACAGCATGTGCCGAGGAGGACAGCTTGGATTGTGTTGGTTGCTTTCGGCTTGTCACCGCTTGCGGGGATGCTTGCGTTTGAAGGGTTGTTCCACACGCTGCCGCAAGAAATCGCAACGGTCTTCCCCGCATGGATGCAGGCCCTCGTGGTTGGAATTCTATTGCACATCGGCACAACGGTGCTCTTTGAAGCTGGCGACGGTCATGCTTTCAACCGCAAGAAATTCGCGGCGACATGCGTCGGAGTGGGGGTAAGTCTCTTGGCGTTTCTTTGATTGGCACTCGGACAAAACAAGAGAAAGTCTCGGCGAACGCAACCTTTTTCACGTCGAATCGTACCCAACTCGACATGAGACACTACCGCATTCACATCAGTTCTGCCAAAGTCGAAACCATTGAGTTGGCGACTTCCACCTTCTGCCTCAAATTGATGTCTTACGGGCTCAATTGAGATCCTGTATGCCGTCAGGCAAACAAGTCTGCAGCGAGACTTTGAGCTTGGTCGAGGGACGACGAATTCCCGACGGTCCAAAGCCCCTCGGTTTCCGCCCACTCCACGAGCCTTTCAGTCGGGGCATTGCCCACCAAATCATCTTGAGCCATCGGGCACCCCCCAACGCCCCGAAGCGCCCCGTCAAAGCGAAAGCAGCCACCTCGGTGAGCTGCTTTGATTTTTTCCATGCCTTCCAGGGGATGAAGGTGCAGGTGGGCGCCTAACCTCTCCGGCCCCAATTCTGCGGTCGCCACGTCAAACACGCGCTCAACAAGATCAGGCGTTGCGGCCCCAACAGTGTCTGCCAAGGAAATCACCTCAGGCGAGAAGCGATTCGCCAACGTTTGGGCCCAAGATGCAGGCATCTCCTCGGACCACGCATCTCCATATGGATTTCCAAAACCCATGCTCAGGTACACCACGAGGTCTTTGCCTCGTTTGGCGCAATGGCCAGCTACGGCATCCAACCTTTTCCAAGCCTCCTCCACACTGGCCCTGGTGTTCCGTTCTTGAAATGTAGGGGAGAGGCTCAACGGAAAGCCGATAGCCGAGACGGAATCGTATTCCACGGCATCCCGCGCTCCCCGTTCGTTGGCCACAATCACCAACGCCCGTGTCGCCGTCTGATCCCAAATGCCCTCAGCTTCCAATTGATCCAGCACTCGTGCCGTATCGGCCATGGCTGGAATGGCCTTAGGCGAGACAAAGCTCCCCATGTCCAATGTGTCAAATCCCACACGCAACAGCACGCGGTAATAGGCCAGCTTGTCTTCCGTAGAAATGGGGTGGGGCCATCCTTGGATGGCATCCCTAGGGCATTCAACCAGGTGCAGTCGCCGTGGGGCTTTCATGAGTGAAAAATACAAGACAAGAGCCGAAGTGAAACCTTATGTGAATCGAGGTCGTAGAGAAGAAAGACATTGAACCACCACATCCTCTCAGTCCATGAAACTCGACACTTTCAACCGGCTCCCTTTGGACCAAAAGACAAGCTACATGTGGGACCACGGCATTTGCTTGGCCCAGCGCATCATCGAGAATCGCTACATCCTTTGCATTTTCGAGGTCAATGGCTTTTTTGTTGAGGCCATATATTCGCGCCGCAACAACCGTGTCAACGCCATTTTGCCCATCGCCGACATTCCTGAATGGGAAGGTTACGTCGATCAGGTGCTGACCAACCTTTTGAAATTGAACTGACTTACTCCAGGGAAACGGGTTCACTCGACATCTTGGACACCTCCTGATGGATCCACACCTGAAACGGGGGGTGGATCCATTTTTTTGGGGCAATGTCAAGGCCGTTCCATGGATGCACTTCAACAGGTCCTTCCAGCCCAAACGCAGTCGCAGCATGGTGGACCTGCTGATGATTCCCTGCCGGACACCAGCCCAGACCTCCGTAACCGTCGGTTACTGCAGCACAAGGGGTTTTGCCTTTCAACATCCAGAAATTGATCTTGGCTGTGCGGCCCATCGAGGACGATTGTTCCCACGTCAACTGAAGGACACCGAGGATGCACGTCGTGCACAACGCGAACCTCAGCAAAGACCTTCTTCTCCTTCCAGGAAGCAACCGAAGGACCCAAAACATCCCCAGCGGGAATAGCAAAAGCTGTCCGGATGCCCCTGACCAGCGTCTGGCCTCGCTCCACAGCGTCCAACGGTCGTCCACCCCAACGGCCAAATTCCCAAGCCATTGCGAAAATTTCAAGGCAGCTTCTCCCAGGCACGGCGGCCCGAGAATTCCTCCAGCTACCAACAGCCCAAAGCCAAGCATCAATGGGCCAGCCAGCAAGTTTGCAGGATAGAACGCCCAAGGAAGCACTTGGAACGAAGGCACCGTGATGAATGCTGTGGACATTTGAGCTCGAAGTGGCACGCGCCACATCGACCTAACTTGGGTCAACGCAAGCAGGCTTCCGGTGGCGAGAAAACTCAACTGAGCTCCCACGCCAAGAGGAACATGAACATCCCTGAGCACGGCGAGGCACGCGGCCACCCCCCAAGCAGTCCACGCATCCGCGGCTCGTCCTCGCACCATCAGCGCCCAAGTCAGCACCACCATCAGCCAGGATCGAATTCCTGACACGGGCGCTCCACAAGACAGGACAAATGCACTGGCAATCAAAACACCTAGCACACTCAGGCGTCGCAGCCAACGGTTCTGAAAGCGCAAAAGCAACAAAAATGGGCCGGCCACGAGGCCCACGTGATATCCGCTCACCGCAAGCAGGTGTGCCAGTCCCAGGTGTTCAAACGATTCGCGAACATCCGTTGGCACAGCCTTTCGGTCCCCAGCGAACATCCCCAGGATTAGGCCTTGGCCACGTCCTGAAAACCGGGATTTCAACCATGTGCGCCAGCGCAATGCCGCAGCTCGGATGTGAGCTTCCACGGAACGAGAACCGCTGCTGAGTCCTGCCGATTCGCTCCACTTCAAGAAATGCGCTTGGCATCTTACTCGAGCGGAGATGAGGTAGGCCTCAAACGAAAAGGCATCGGACACATCTGAACGGGGCAGAGGGTGGAGGTTGACCCAAGCCCAGCGTGGGAAGCCACCGTCATCTGACGCGGATGTCGCCATCCAAATGCGGAAGCGGCGGCCTTGAGGATCCATGGCTTCCCATATGCCCCGCAATTGTCCGTCGTCATTCGTGTGTGTGCTTTCCACAAATTGAGGGCTCACGAGCACCTCGGTCCAGATAGGAGAGCCAGACGTAGGACCTCGAGACGAATGTTCATCGGCGAAGAGCAACCCTGCCGAGCTCGTCCAACCAAAAAGGACCCACGGCCCGGCCTTTTTCCAAAGCCGAAGAGGCAAGCAAATCAGAAGCCCTGCGAGCAGCGCCCACAAATGCGTCCATTGGTTGTCCAAAAGAACGCAGCTCCACATTCCAAGACCAAGCGCCACAGGCCAATTCACCATGCAAGGTTCGAAGAAGACACCCTTCGCCTCCGGTGAATTTCATCCAAGAGGATTCCCGCTTGACGGATGAAATTCAGAGGTTGGGCAGATCCAAGTCACGTGCCCTACGGCGGCCTTGGATGAAATGCGCCCAAACCACACTGCGGTGCCACCACCCGACCAGATTGCCTTCGGCTGTTCTTTGCTTGGACAACGCGCGTCGCTGTTGCAAGGCGGATCCCAAGCGCAGGTAAAATCCTCCGTGTGCCCGACCAACTGCCAAGAACTGCCGAAATTCCCCCGACAGCAACATTTTCCATGCCGCAAGGCCGTCGAGCGTCATGCGCCGGAATATGAATCCAGGCCAAAAGCCCTTGCGGTTCTTGAGCATGACCACCAAGTTGTTCCGGAAATTGAGGTAGGTCTTGAAGGGACTGGTGGTTTGAAGTGTCCCGCCCCCGAGATGCCGGACTTCAACTGTCCCCGCACAACCGACCCGTTTCCCCATGTTTTTCAACCGCCAGCACAGATCAATTTCTTCCATGTGGGCGAACAAGGAGCCGTCGAATCCACCTGCATGGACCCAGGCTTCACGACGGATGAAAAAACACGCACCGGAGGCCCAGAACACTTCGCGGTCCTTGCGATGCCAATCGTCCACTTCTTCCACGACCTGAAACAGACGTCCAAGGCAGAAGGGATAGCCGTCGCTGTCCATCCATCCTCCTGCTGCGCCTGCATGCTCACATCGGGATGGGTCCACATCCTGAACCACCCGTGGACTTGCAACATCCCAACCTTCGCGATTCATGATCGTCAAAATCGGATGCAACCACGGGCCATCCAGACGAACGTCTGAGTTGAGCAACACAAAGAAATCGGCATCCATTTCGGCCAATGCCCGGTTATATCCTTCCGCGAATCCAAAGTTCTCCCCCAAGGACAGCGTCCGAACACGATCGCCATGCATCTCATTGACCCATTCCAAGCTTCCGTCCGTGCTGCCGTTGTCGACAACCCAGAGGTCTGCCCACAGTGGGGTATGGGTTAAGACACTTGGCAAATACGTCTGCAGGTGGTTCAATCCGTTCCAATTGAGGATCACCACAGCTGCAGAGGGCATGGACATGTCAGACATCAGCGTGGGTTGAAAAAGAGGTCCTCAGGTTCCTCACGAGAAAATGCGTCTCTCGGGTTGAGTCGGTTTTCCATTGACTCGGTGACGCGCAATCGATTTTCTCGAGAACGCAACTGGGCAAGCCAATCCTCGTTTTGGCGTTCTCCAAGCATGTCAGAGTGGAGCAATTCGAAGCATTCACCCACCACGTGCGGCGCATAGAAAAGAAAGCGCTTGTTGTTGAATCGGCCAGCCTTGTGGTAGTGCCAAATCTCGTAGGGGTAGTATTCCGTTTCATGGTGACGTTGGACGACTGTGTTGGGGTTCCCAAACCGCAGATAGATGTTGCCCATCTCAGTCTGGCTTCCTTGCCCTCGCTTGCAATCGCCGTAATTCTCGTCCACGTGAGCGATGCGCTCTGCATACTGGCGATGCCGTGCTTCAGCTTCAGGTACTGAGAACGAGCTTCGATCCAGCCAAAACCCGGTCAAATACTGCTGCATCTCCATCACGGTGCCGTGGGGAATCAGTGTGTTTTGTATGGTGCTCTGTTCGTTTGTGGTGGCCACTGGAAGGTGATCTTCAAGGTGTCGGATCAATTCGTCCCGATCGCCGATGACAACCAACGAGGCCAGGGGAGTAGACGCGTCCACCTGCCGCGCTGCTGCTTCACTGGCCATCAAGCGCGGCCCCAAATGAATGTCGCGGGACACCACAACATGCCCGTCACGAGTCCGAGCTTCGAATTTCAAGACGGCATCTACGGGATCCGGAGAACTCGGGGTGCAGGGGAGGGATTCAAAGATGGGAATCACGGACGCCGCCTTGAGCCTGGCATATTTCGTCGAGGACGGATCCCACGAACCGTCGGGGCGTGCCCATCCCTGCACAAGCAAAAACAGCGAATCCTGACCCACAACGTCCGACATCCCATGCAATTCGGTGTAAAAGAGTGCGCTCATTACATCGATGGGAATGCGCCTGGCAACCGAAGGAATCAAATCCAAGCCGCTGTGCACCATTTCCGGTTGACTCAATGCCGTGGCCGGGGCATGGGTCTGGACGAGAATGGGGTCGGTGAACTCAGGAAGCCCAGCCACTGGCACTCGCACGCCTTCATTATGTAACCATAGTGGTTGGTCAAATTGTTCGACCCGCCACTCCACAACGACGTTTCCTGAGGGCACGGGCAACCGACGAACGTGAACGTGCTGCAAATCAACCGTGTCGTCAACAGCCGGGCGGGCGAGAATGTCATCCTTCTCGAAGGACAACACGTCGCCATCCTGCAAGGCCAAAACCGTGACGGTCAAAGGTTCTTGGGATGTCTTGCTCGTGGAGATCCAGGACGTCTGAACCTCCAAATACGCTTGACCGTCTGGCAGCCTTTGGACCAACGCCTTGGCAAACCAATCCGATTGGGCATGCATTTCAGGGCGTGCCCATGCGCTCAAAACAAAAAACAAGAGACCAACCAACTTGGGCGCCAACATGAGACGCTCTGAGAATCGCGCAGAGCATTCAACATCGACCCACGGGCCATTCAGCGAAAAATGAGGAGCTCGTTTCATTCAAGTCACAAATTAGCGCGCAGATCTGGTGTTCAGGGCGACGCACAAAAAAACCGACACATGTGCCGGTTCTTTTTGCGGAGGCTGAGGGATTCGAACCCCCGGTACCTTGCGGTACGCCGGTTTTCAAGACCGGTGCAATCGACCAACTCTGCCAAACCTCCAGAGGTGCAAATTTAGCGCAACCGCTTCAAACTGCACGACAATCCGGTCATTTCTCACAAATCACACAGTATGAGCATGTCAACCCTCTTGAATGATAATATACATTATGTTAAGTCACAGTGGCAAAGGGAAAGGGACCGAAGTCCCTCGCCATTCGTTCAATTTGACGCTGCCTTGATCTTGGCACTCAGATCCACCAACTTGTCGTCCTCACCTGTGCGCGCGTAAATGTCTCGCAAGGAGCGCATGGTTTCCAAATCATTCGAATCCGCAGCATGAGCGCGCTCGAGGAATGGCTTCGCCGTCTCAAACAGAGCCTTAGCTTCATCCTCCATGCGTTTCTGCTCCGTTGATTCCGCCTTGGTCATGCGGGGCTTCCACATGTCATTTGCCGCGTTGGTGCCTTGGACGGCCTGGTTAAAGTACAGCGCCCCAAGGTTGTAGTTGGCATCAAAATAGTCCACCTTGACCTCAAGCGCCTTCTTGTATGCCTCAATCGCTTCGTCCGCATTTCCGAGGTTATCCAAAACACTGCCCAGACTGAACCACAGGATTTCATTCGTGGGGTCTTGCTCAGCAGCAAGCGTCAAATTCTCTTTGGCCTTGTCAAATTCCTCGTTGGTGAGGTAAATGTTCAGTTCTTCGATGATCAGGCTCTGTTCACGTGGGTACAGCGCACGTGCCTCGGCCAACGTCTCCAACGCTTCGGCCTCACGGCCGTTCTCGCGGTACAGGTTGCTGATGAAGAGAAACACGTTGGGAACCTGGTATTCGATGTCCGCGCACTCCCGGTATCGGGCTGCGGCGAGGTCCACCTCACCTGCTTTCTCGTAGCACAAGGCCGAGTTGTAGATGGCCATCGTGTCAGTGGCTTCAAAGGCCTTTGCAATCTCTGAACTCAGGTCGAAAAACGCCCCGGCGCTGCCAAACTCTCCCGTGTTGTAATGCCCAATTCCCGCATTGCTCGCGGCCATCTGAACTTGACCAAGGCCAATTTGGATTTCCTGAGCGTAAGACCCCTTGGTGTCCAGCTCCTGCGCTTTCATGTAGCTGTCCTTTGATCGGACCAAGGCATCGGGATAAGCCGCAAAGAGCGAGCTGTCCCGGCTGATGTTCAAGTAAATCTCCCCGCGGTAGCGCCACGTCTTGTTCTTGATGTTGGCTTTGGGGTTTTCAATGGCCTGTTCGATGTAGGTCGCGGCCGACGCAAAATCGCCTTCTTTGTTGGCGTTGTATGCGGACACCACTTCTTTTTGGCCAAATCCTTGAACGCAAATGGCCAAGGCAAGCAACGTTGCTGTTTTGTGCATGGTTTCGTGTTTCTTTTCTGTCAGGAATGAGAATCAAGGACAAAAGTACATTCTCGCGGGTTCAAACGTCGTGCCAAGCTTGTGTTCACGAATCCTCACCGTGGCCTTCTGGTGCTGAAGCGTCGGCTTCCGGAGCTTCTGGCGCTTCGGTCGTGCCGCCTTCCACCCCTCCGTCCAGGCCCTCTCCCAATTCCTCTTCCTCGTCCGATTTGGGCACCTTGCAAACTGCGGCGATGGCATCTTTGCCACGAAGGCTGATCAAGCGAACGCCTTGAGTCGCGCGACCCATGACTCGAAGTTCCTCCACGGCCATTCGGATGGCAATGCCGGACTTGTTGATGATCATCAAATCGTTCTCGTCCGTGACGTTCAAGATGGAAATGAGTTCCCCGGTCTTGTCTGTCACCTGGAGCGTTTTCACACCCTTGCCACCGCGGTTGGTGATCCGGTAATCGTCCACCGCTGACCTTTTGCCGTAGCCGTTTTCTGACACCACCAAAATGTCACTGCCCGCGTCGTTCACGCACACCATACCTATCACCTCGTCCTTCGGGCCGCCGAGGGTTACCCCCTTCACTCCCATCGCTGTGCGTCCAACCGCACGAGCCGTGGATTCATGGAATCGAATGGCTTTGCCGGAACGGAGCCCCATGATGATCTCGGAATCGCCGTTGGTCAATCGGGCCGACAGCAACTCGTCCCCTTCGCGAATCGTCACCGCATTGATGCCGTTGGATCGTGGACGGCTGTATGCCTCCAAGCTCGTTTTCTTGATGAGGCCCTTTTTGGTGCACAAGATGACGTAGTTGCCGTTGACGTATTCTTCGTCCTTCAAGTCCAAGACAGGGATGTAGGCCAAAACTTTGTCGTCCCCTTCCAAGTTGATGAGGTTCACAATGGCGCGCCCTTTGCTCTGTTTGCTGCCTTCTGGAACTTCGAAAATCCGCATCCAGAAACACCGGCCTTTCGCCGTGAAGATGAGCAGCCAATTGTGGTTGGTCGCCGTGAAAATGTTTTCAAGAAAGTCTTCGTCTCTTGTGGTGCTCCCCTTCGACCCCACTCCGCCTCGGCCTTGAGCTCGGTACTCCGCGAGGCGCGTGCGCTTGATGTACCCCGCGTGGCTGATGGTGACCACCACCTGCTCGTCGGGAATCATGTCCTCAATGCTGAGGTCGGCACTGCTGTATTCAATCGTGGAACGACGTTCGTCGCCGAACCGCTCTTTCACTTCAACCAACTCCGTCTTGATGATTTCCATCCGACGCTCCACGCGGTCGAGGATGTCTTTCAAGTCGGCAATGACGGCCATCAATTCGTCGTGCTCCGCGCGCAACTTGTCGCGTTCGAGGCCCGTGAGTTTTTGAAGGCGCATGTCCAGGATGGCACGCGCTTGGATTTCGCTCAAGTCGAACTTGTCCATCAAGCCATTGCGAGCTTCTTCAGGCGTTTTGCTCGCCCGAATCAAGGCAATGACGGCATCGATGTTGTCGAGCGCGATAATGAGCCCCTGAAGGATGTGCGCGCGCTCTTCCGCCTTGCCCAAATCGTATTGCGTCCGACGAACGACCACTTCGTGGCGATGCTCGACGTAGTGAACCATCATTTGCTTGAGGTTGAGAAGCTCAGGCCGCCCCTTTACCAGCGCAATGTTGTTCACTGAGAATGAGGTCTGTAGCTGTGTATACTTGTACAGCTTGTTGAGAACCACATTCGGAATGGCGTCACGCTTCAATTCGTACACGATGCGCATCCCGTTCCGGTCGCTTTCGTCGCGGATTTCGGAAATGCCTTCGATTTTTTTGTCGTTGACGAGATCGGCTGTCTTTCGCACCATGTCAGCCTTGTTGACTTGGTATGGAATCTCCTCGACAATGATCATTTCGCGCCCCGTCTTCGTCTCTTCAAACCTGGCGCGTCCGCGCATCACGATGCGCCCACGGCCGGTGTGGAAGGCATCCCGAACCCCTTCGATGCCGTGAATGACACCTCCTGTCGGAAAATCGGGCGCCTTGACGAATTCCATGAGGTCTTCGACCGTGCAGTCTGGATTGTCGACAAGGTGCACCATGCCATCCACCACTTCACTGAGGTTGTGAGGAGGCATGTTGGTCGCCATGCCCACGGCAATGCCCGCGGCCCCGTTGACCAGAAGGTTGGGAATTTTTGCGGGGAGAACCGTGGGTTCTTTCAGGCTCTCGTCGAAGTTGGGCCGGAACTCCACGGTCTCTTTGTCGAGATCCGACAACATGTCTTCGGCCACTTTCCGCAGTCGCGCTTCGGTGTAACGCATGGCGGCGGGGTTGTCCCCATCGATGGAGCCAAAGTTCCCCTGTCCGTCAACCATGGGGTATCGCAAGGACCAATGCTGGGCCATGCGCACCATGGTGTCGTACACCGAGCTGTCTCCGTGAGGGTGATACTTGCCCAACACCTCCCCTACAATCCTTGCTGACTTCTTGTACGGTCGATTGGAAAGGACGCCAAGGTCCAACATGCCGTAAAGCACACGACGATGCACGGGCTTTAACCCGTCCCTGACGTCGGGCAACGCACGACTCACAATGACGGACATCGAATAGTCGATGTACGCCGACTTCATCTCGTCTGAGATGTTGATCTGTATGATTTTTTCTCCTTCAGCCATGGGTTCCTTTCGCGCCCCCTTTCGGGTGCATTTTTATGGTCTCTCAACGCCTGTCCTCGCCCCCATGTTTTGGGATTGATGCGCCGAGTCTCGACGAACACTCAAAAATACTTCACCCCGCGTCGTTACTGATGTTTCGAGCCGATTCACTTACTCACAATTGACGCTAAACCCATGTGGAAAACATTGCTGCCGCATCAAGGACCCCTTGGTGGTGACTTGTAGCTTTGGTGTAACAGCAATGGGTTTTCCTTGAGATGTCCTCTCAGAACGCCTACATTCCTGATAGACAACCGATTTGGCACCATGCCAACCTTGACGAAAACCGACAATGGACGCAAAATTTTCACCCCGTGTACGCGAAGTCATCTCGCTAAGCCGAGAAGAGGCTCTCCGTTTGGGACACAATTACATAGGAGTCGAACACCTTTTGCTTGGCATCATCAAAGAAGGTGAAGGCACCGCCGTTCGCATCCTGGAAGGACTGAACTGCGATTTGCAGAAACTCCGCAAGTTGGTGGAAGGTTCGGTTCGGCCTAGCACCGCCAAACCCGGTGGTTCATCTGGAAACATCCCGCTCGTCAAGCAGGCGGAGAAGATTTTGAAAATCACCTATCTCGAAGCCAAAATCTTCAAGAGCGGGGTCATCGGCACTGAACACCTTCTTCTGAGCATTTTGAAAGACGAAGACAACGTAGCAACCAAGAGCATTCACGCATTCAACATTGATTACGACGTGGCGAAAGAAGAATTCGAAAACCTCCTCTCCGAGAGCGGAGGAAACAAGGCCCCAAGGGCAGATCACAGTTTGTCTGACGACGACTCAGGCTCTGAGGCCGGAGGCGAATACGGGGCAGGCTCAGGGCCGGGTGGCCCATCAAGCCGCAAAGGAGATCCCAAATCCAAAACGCCCGTGTTGGACAATTTTGGACGGGACCTGACGCGACTCGCAGAAGATGGTCGCCTCGACCCCATCGTAGGTCGAGCCAAGGAAATCGAACGGGTGAGCCAAATTCTCAGCCGGCGTAAGAAGAACAACCCGATTCTCATGGGTGAGCCTGGGGTTGGAAAGAGTGCCATCGCCGAGGGTTTGGCCTTGCGCATCGTGGAGAAGAAGGTCAGCCGAGTCCTCTTTAACAAACGAATTGTGACCCTTGACGTGGCCTCGCTCGTGGCGGGGACCAAATACCGTGGGCAGTTTGAAGAGCGCATGAAGGCGGTTATGAATGAATTGGAGAAATCTCCTGACGTCATTCTGTTCATTGACGAAATTCACACCATTGTTGGCGCCGGAGGTGCGAGCGGTTCGTTGGATGCTTCGAACATGTTCAAGCCCGCCCTAGCTCGAGGCGAGATCCAATGCATCGGCGCCACGACCCTTGACGAGTACCGTCAGTACATCGAAAAGGACGGCGCTTTGGAACGTCGTTTCCAAAAGGTTTTGGTGGAGCCAACCACGGTTGAAGAGACGGTTCAGATTCTGAACAACATCAAAGACAAGTACGAGGAGCACCACAGCGTGCGCTACACGGAAGAGGCCCTTGAAGCGTGTGTGAACCTCACGGCTCGCTACATCACGGACCGCCACTTGCCTGACAAAGCAATCGACGCGTTGGACGAGGTGGGAAGTCGCGTGCACTTGACCAACATTAACGTCCCAGAGGAGATCGTCAAGATTGAAGGAGAAATTGAGGAAGTTAAGGATGAGAAGAGCCGAGTCGTTCGCTCACAGCGCTACGAAGAGGCGGCGCGACTGCGCGACCAAGAACGCATCTTGAACGACAAGCTTGAGAAAGCCAAACGCGCTTGGGAAGAAGAATCGAAAAACCACCGTGTCACGGTGACCGTCGATCACGTAGGAGACGTTGTCGCGATGATGACGGGCATCCCTGTCCAGCGCATCGCTGAAAAAGAGAGCGGCAAACTCGCTCGCATGAACACCGACTTGGAGGGCAAGGTGATTGGGCAAGACGAGGCCATCGAGAAGGTGGTCAAGGCCATTAAGCGCAATCGTGCTGGCCTCAAGGACCCCAACAAGCCAATCGGCTCCTTCATTTTCCTCGGCCCCACAGGTGTCGGGAAAACGCAGCTAGCCAAAGTCTTGTCCAAGTTCATGTTTGACTCGGAAGAAGCGCTCATTCGAATCGACATGTCCGAGTACATGGAGAAATTTGCAGTCACGCGATTGATTGGGGCACCTCCGGGGTACGTCGGATATGAGGAGGGTGGTCAGCTCACCGAAAAGGTGCGTCGTCGACCCTACTCCATCGTCCTGCTCGACGAAATTGAAAAAGCTCACCCTGATGTGTTCAACCTCCTTCTCCAGGCATTGGATGACGGTCAATTGACGGACAGCCTCGGCCGCAAAGTGGACTTCCGGAACACGATCATCATCATGACGTCGAACATCGGAGCACGGCAATTGGCCGAGTTTGGCACGGGGGTTGGATTTGGGACAGCCGCGAAACAGGCCAACGTGACCACCGACCGCGACAGCGTGATTCAGACCGCGCTCAAGCGCGCTTTTGCTCCCGAGTTTTTGAACCGGATTGACGACGTCATTTTGTTCCAGAGCTTGAATCGCGAACACATTCACAGCATCATCAACATCGAACTCGACGCATTGAAGAAGCGCGTGGTGGATCTCGGCTATGACTTGGAAATCACGCAAGCCGCTTCCGACTTCATCGCGGACAAGGGCTACGATGAGAAATACGGCGCACGTCCACTGAAGCGAGCCATTCAGAAATACCTTGAAGATCCGTTTGCTGAGGAGATCATCAACAGCGACGTGTCTGAAGGTGACCTGCTGCGTGCAGATCTCCCCAAAGACGCCCAAGAATTGACAATCGAAGTCATCAAAGGCGGACTTTTAACGATGCCGGAGGGTGCCGAAGAAGCCTTGACCTCGGGGGGGGCGTCTGAAGCCAAAGATGGTGCGCAGAAGGCCTCAAAGAAGCCGTCACGCAAGAAGGGTTCGTCCAAGTCAGAATCGGACTCTGCGGAGGAAGGAACTGAAGAATGAACCTTCCTGAGTGGCTTCGCATAGGGCTCCAAAACAAGTACGTCGCCGTGACTGTGCTTGCTTTGGTTTGGGCCACCTTCATTCACGATTTGGGACTCCTTTTCGTGGTGCGAGAATCCCTTACCCTATCCGAGGCCAAACAGGAACTTGCCGAGGTTGAAGCCCGCAACGAGGCCTTGCGCCAGAAGCAAGCCACGCTGCTTTCCGACCCGCAAGCACTCGAACGGTTTGCGCGAGAACGGTACTTCATGAGAAGAAACAACGAAGAAGTGTATCGAATCGTCGACTGAGGCTCAGTGGAGCATTTCCTGCAGGCTCGTCACGAAAGACTGCCACGAACCGGGAACCAAAAACAACACCCAAAGCACACCAACCAATGCGCCTCCGAGGTGCGCATCGTGGGCAACGCGCGAGGTGGATCGTTGTTGCATGCGGCTTTCATACCAAAAGAACAGCACACCTGCGAGCACGGCAGGAACGGGCACGACGAAGAACAACAACAGAGTTCGCGTCGGGTGCAAGCAGATGAATGCCAAAAGAATGGCGCTCACAGCGCCTGATGCCCCCAAGCTCCTGTAGTTTCGATTGTCTCCGTGCTTTTGAAGGGCTGGAAGTGCGCCTCCGACGATGCCCGCGAGGTACAAGGCAGGAAAGCCCATCCATCCAAGAAAACCGAGATCATGCCCTACGGTTTGGCCGAATTCATAGAGCACGAACATGTTGAACGCAAGGTGCATCCAGTCAGCATGGATGAATGCGTGGGACAACACGCGCCAAAATTCCTGACCATGTTTCACGGCGTAAGGGGACAACATCCACCCTTCTTTGTCTCGTCGCTCCATCAGCAGCCACGACACCATCACTGTGAACAGCACCACAAGGGTCACCTCATTCATCCGTTCAAGAGCTGTGGTCTGCCACAATCACCCAAGCCCCCTCAAGCTTGCGCCAAAGCAACGTGTACATGCCTTGTGCATCCTCTAGCCCTTCCTTCTCCAAATGCCAAGAACCCAAAAGCCAGCCAGCGTCCATTCCAAGGGGAATCCATTCCTGGTTGACGAACGTCAACTTTCCCATTGCCTGAGCGTTGGGATAACTCTTGATGTAACGATTCAGCGTCGCTCGATGACCTCGCGTGAGTCCGGTCGACCCGACAAACATCAGGGAATCGTGCTCCCAATACCCCTTCATGAACCCGACGAGGTCCGATGCATTCCAAGACTCAAGCTGGCTCGTCATGATTTCGGCAACCTCAACGGGCATTCCCGCGACCTGAAACACCGGTTCAGGCAATTGAGAAGGCTGACTCCAACACGTGCAAACACTCGCCGACAGCACAACCAAAACGGCGGCAAAACGGGCCTTAAACATTGAACCGGAAGTGCATGACGTCTCCATCTTGGACTTTGTACTCCTTGCCTTCGACGCTCAACTTGCCGGCCTCCTTGACTGCCAATTCCGACCCAAGTGCCACGAAATCGTCGTATTTGATCACTTCAGCACGGATGAACCCCTTCTCAAAGTCCGTGTGAATGACGCCTGCTGCTTGAGGTGCCGTGTATCCGCGCCGGATGGTCCACGCCCGAACCTCCTTTACCCCTGCAGTGAAGTACGTTTGGAGGTCAAGCAGCGCGTAAGCTTCTCGAATCAACTTCGCGACCCCCGGCTCCTCCAACCCCAAATCACCGAGGAACAACTCGCGTTCTTCCGCGTCTTCAAGCTCGGCAATGTCCGCTTCGATGGCGGCTCCAAGCACCAATACTCCCGCTCCCTCCTCCAATGCCACAGCCTTGACACGCTCCACGTGGTCATTCCCACTCACCACCGAAGCCTCGTCCACGTTGCACACATAGAGAATGGGCTTGGCCGTCAGGAGTTGCATCTCCTGCAACAGCGGCTCCTCGAATTCCTCCAATTCAAGTCCCCGAGCACTCTTGCCCTGCTCCAAATAAGCGACCAGTTTGCTGTAAAACGTCATCTGCTTAACGGCGTCCTTGTCCCCAGTTTGAGCGGCCTTCTTCACCTTTTGCATGCGCGCCTCCACCGTTTCAAGGTCCTTCAGCTGAAGCTCCACATCGATGACTTCTTTGTCTCGGATCGGATCAATGCTGCCGTCCACATGGACAATGTTGTCGTCCTCAAAACAACGGAGAACGTGCAAGATGGCGTCTGTCGTTCGGATGTTGCCCAAGAATTTGTTGCCAAGACCCTCCCCTTTGCTCGCGCCCTTGACCAATCCTGCGATGTCCACGATTTCGACCGTGGTCGGGACCACGTTCTGCGGTTGAACCAACTCCGTGAGCTTGTTCAAGCGCGGGTCGGGCACCGTGATGACTCCGAGATTCGGCTCGATGGTGCAGAAGGGGAAATTCGCGCTCTGCGCCTTCGCGTTGGAAAGACAATTGAAGAGGGTCGATTTGCCCACGTTGGGCAGGCCGACGATGCCGCATTGCAAGGCCATGGTTTCAGTTCTAAATGAGAAGCCCAAAGGTAGCGCCTCTGGCCCCTCATTTCAGGTGTGCGGATTTTCCAAAGTTTATGCACAAGGCGCAGAGTCCCCTCTTCCTTCAGGTAATTTTGAGCCATGAAATCCTCTGAGCTTTCGTCTTTGGCTACCCAGGTGCGCCGAGACATCGTACGCATGGTCCACGCCGTGCAAAGTGGTCACCCCGGCGGTTCCTTGGGCTGCACGGACCTGCTGGTGAAACTGTATTTCGACACCATGACGGTTTCTCCTGAGAAATTCGACATGGACGGAACCCAAGAAGACCTCTTTTTCCTTTCAAATGGACACATCAGTCCAGTTTGGTACAGTGTGCTCGCGCGTCGAGGCTTTTTCCCTGTCTCAGAACTCGCTACGTTCCGAAAGCTCAACAGCCGTTTGCAAGGGCACCCTGCTACGGAAGAGGGATTGCCTGGCATTCGCGTGGCCTCAGGCTCCTTGGGACAAGGCCTCAGTGTGGCCATTGGTGCAGCCCAAACGAAAGTGCTCAACGGCGAATCCACTTGGGTCTACTCTCTTCACGGAGATGGCGAACTCCAGGAAGGCCAGATTTGGGAGGCGGCCATGTACGCCGCTCATCACAGAATCGACAACCTCATTTCGTTTGTGGATTGCAACGGTCAGCAGATTGACGGCAGCACGGACGACGTCATGTCTCTCGGGGACCTCGAGGGGAAATGGCGCGCGTTTGGCTGGCACGTGCTCACATGCGATGGTCACAATTTTGACGACCTCGACCGGGTCATTTGCGAGGCACAAGCCCAACGTGGATCTGGGGTTCCTACGGTTGTTCTGATGAAAACCGAGATGGGCAAAGGCGTCGACTTCATGGAAGGCACACACAAGTGGCACGGGATTGCGCCCAGTGACGACCAACTCGCAGACGCACTGAATCAGCTCGAATCGACGTTGGAGGATTACTGATCCACCAACCGAGCCCCATGACCACACTCCTACAACTGCCCCTTGCGTTGTGTCGCCTTCTGGCGCTGCCCGTCTTTCTCATGCTTACGTGGGGAGGCTGGAGTCAAGTCTCCGCAGAAGTGGACGATGAGCCCACGCGCATCTTGTTTGTGTTCGATGCATCGAACAGCATGAACGCATTTTGGGGAGGCAGTCGAAAAATCGAAACCGCCTCCAACCTCCTCAGCGAGACCCTGCGCGGCCTGCACCAAGGAGATCAGTTGGAGCTGGGATTGCGTGTATACGGACACGGCACCAAACACGTGCAAGGCCAACAAGACTGCGACGACACGGAATTGGTGGTTCCATTCAGCACGTACAACAACCTCATCATCAAGCAAACTTTGAGCCGCATTCGTGCTCAAGGGACGACGCCCATCGCGCGCTCACTCGAACAAGCGGCTTACGATTTCCCCGACTCCCCAGGCCGAAATGTCATTGTGTTGATCACAGATGGCATAGAGGCGTGCGACGAAGATCCATGCGCCGTCAGTCGCGCGCTGCAGTCCAAAGGGATCGTTGTCAAGCCCTTTGTCATTGGCATGGGCATTGAAGACGATTTGGCGGAAAGCCTTCGCTGCATCGGCAATTTCTATGACGCTGCGGACCCCGTGGCTTTTGAGCACGTGTTGCAATTGGTTTTGGAACAAGCCCTCCACAACACCACCGTCCATGTGGACTTGCTCGATTCCAATGGCGAGGCACTTGTGACCAACCTCGCATACACCTTCACCGACTTGCGAACTGATGTGCATGACCCTCAGTGGTTTCACACCATGCGTTGGGGGAACGCTCCCGACACCGTCTATGTCGACCCCCTGCCCACCTACCGCGTGACTGTGCACAGCTTGCCACCGGCAACGTTGGACTCGGTCGTGTTGAAGCCTGGTGTGCACAACACGGTCACCGTGCCTGAGATGGGACAAGGGCATGTGCAACCTCAATTCGCGCGTGGCATTCGCACGGACTACGGCGCCTTCGACGTGTCTTGGCATCAGTCCGGAGAGTGTCACCCCTTCTTCACAAGTCCCGTTGGGCACGAATTGCGGCTTCGAACAGGAGAATACGATGTCTTTTTCCCAACGCATCCCCCCACTTGGGTCCGCAACGTAGCGGTCCGTGAAAACAGCCATGACTTGGTGGAAATCTCTGGGCCAGGCGCATTGGTCCTCACTGCAGCCACCGCGGGGTACGCGGCCATTTTGGATCGCGAAACCCTGTCGTCGGTCCTCCAATTCGAGCCGGGCCAATGCAACGGCAAACACACCCTCCAACCCGGAGAATACACCCTTCTGTTCCGGGCTCGCAATGCGCGGGGCACGCTTTACAGCATTACAGAACATTTCAGCATCACTTCAGGAAACACCACCAACCTCAAAATCAATGGTTGAATCGCACCACATCACCCTCGAACCAACGGCAAAAAACGACACCCGTTCTGGATTCGGACAAGGCCTGCTTGAAGCAGGTCAAGCCAACAGCAATGTGGTTGGCCTCTGCGCGGACTTGACAGGCTCGCTGAAGATGAATGCCTTCCAAGATGCTTTCCCTGAACGCTTTTTTCAAGTAGGCATTGCGGAGGCCAACATGATGGGTGTCGCGGCAGGCATGACTGTTGGAGGCAAAATCCCGTTCACAGGCACCTTTGCCAATTTCTCGACCGGACGTGTCTATGACCAGATTCGCCAAAGCATCGCTTACTCTCTGAAGAATGTCAAAATTTGCGCTTCTCATGCAGGTTTGACGCTTGGAGAAGACGGCGCAACGCACCAGATTCTGGAAGACATTGGCATGATGAAAATGCTTCCAAACATGACTGTCGTCGTCCCTGCGGATTACGAACAAACACGTCAGGCAACGTTGGCCATTGCCGATCACAACGGGCCTGTGTACTTGCGATTTGGTCGCCCAAAGGTCCCCGTATTCATTCAACCTGACGCCCCATTCGAGTTGGGAAAGATTCAGCGAATCATCTCAGGGAAGGACGTGACTCTTGTGGCTTGTGGCCATTTGGTTTGGGAGGCGGTGCAAGCTGCGTTGGAACTTGCCAAGGATGGCATTCAAGCAGAGGTCCTCAACGTCCATACAGTCAAGCCTCTCGACGCAGCAACGCTCTTGGAATCTGCCAAGCGCACCGGTGCCGTGTTGGTTGCAGAAGAGCATCAACGTGCAGGTGGATTGGGGGAAAGCGTGGCTCAAGTTCTTGCTAGTCACCACCCCACACGCATGGCGTTTGTCGCTGTGGACGATTCGTTTGGAGAGAGCGGCACTCCCGCCCAATTGATGGAGAAGTACGGGCTTGACGCCAAGAACATTGTGGTCCAAACCAAAGCATTGCTTGGTTCTTGACCGCATCTGCAGGTCCCACTCACAAAAAAGGGCCCTCTTGGGGCCCTTTTTTTCTTTCAAACCGCAGCATGCCAAGCTTTACTTGATCGCTGGCACGTCCAAAGCCGCAATGGCAGCATACATCTTGTCGGTCAAGGCCTTGCTGGCCGCCATCAAAGGGAGACGCACCACTGGCGTGCAAATCCCCAAGTGATTCAATGCGCATTTGATCCCAGCAGGGTTGCCCTCATCGAACATGAGTTTCACCAAATTGGCAATCGCTGTGTGCGTGGCACGCGCTTCATGCATTTGGCCGAATGTCGCCTGTTGGATCATGCTTGAAATCTGGCTTGGCAAGGCATTGCCGAGCACTGAAATCAAACCTTCGGCTCCCATCGCTACTGTGGCCAAGGCCAAGCCGTCGTCGCCTGACCACACCGCGAAACCCTCCGGCCGATTGGCCAAAATTTGGCCGATTTGTGCCAAGTCTCCGCTCGCCTCCTTGATGCCACATACGTTGGCGTGCTTGGACAACGTCAACGTTGTCTGAGCCGTCATGTTGCTTCCTGTACGCGCAGGGACATTGTAGAGGACAATGGGGCGTGATGAGGCATCCGCCACGCATTGAAAGTGACGGATGATTCCCTCTTGGCTGGGCTTGTTGTACGCCGGAGATGCCACCAAAAAAGCTGTGATGCCGGAAGCGTCAAACGTCGATAAGCGCGCGCAAAGGGCATCCGTCGCATTGCCCGTGACCCCGACCACTATCGGAAGGCGGTTGGCATTGACCTCAAGAACAAAATCAACAACGCTGCGCTGTTCATCCAAGCTCAAGGTCGGGGTTTCCCCCGTGGTTCCAAGGACCACTAAAAAATCTGTGTCGCCTTCGATTTGATGTTCCACCAACCGTTGAAGGGCTGGAAAATCCACCTTTCCATCTGGATGGAATGGGGTCACTAAGGCCACACCTAGGCCATGGAGCGTCGTTACGAGCTGACTCATTGAAGATCAATTTGATTCAAAAAATCGACGGTGCGGTTGGTGTGGTGACGCCACGATTCCATGGGGTCTTGAAGAATGACGTCCACTTCCTCCATTTCGTCCATTTCGTCATCCACAGATTGGGCCACAAGTCGAACGTCCAAATCGCGATTCCAATCCGGGTGATCCACCCCTACCTTCATGGAAGCGACACTGGCACGCATCACAAATTTGAGCGGCAGCACCGGTTCCAATTCCAAGTCAATGAGGATGTCGAATGGGGTGTCCACAAAGGCTTCGTATTCCTTTGAAGGCCAACCAAACCAATTCAAGTCGCTGTTGCAGAAATACCCGGAATCCAACTTTTTCACAAGCCACGTTGGCGTGTCCTTCATCTCCTCCTGAACAAAGCTCATCATGCCTACTCGACGCACGCCGTATTCCTCCTTCAAACGCTTCGCCAGATCCTTGATCTCACGGAAGTGGGCATGATCCCGCTCCAAATAGACCAGCCCGACACTGGAGGCATGTTGCAACGAACACCCCTTGCGCTCACGCTCAGCTGGAACCATCCGGTTCAGCTTCCAACGGAATATGCGTTCTTTCCATGTCACGACCCTCAAAAATACAGGGACGTTGGGCCATGAGGCGCCTCACATCGCCCCAAAACCTCCCAAAGTTTCCAACACCCTCGGAAAAAGGCATTCATTTTGGCATGATTCCTGCCATTCCATTTCGAAATTCACCTCCAAACCTTAACTCCAATGACGTTTCGAATCATTCAGGCCTCCCTCTTAAGCGCCATTCTATTGGCATCGTTGAGCTTCTGTTCGTGTTCCAGCGTGAGTGGCACGCAGGTGAAAACACCCTTTTCAGGCAAAAAATACCTCTCAGACGCGCGTCATTTTCGCGCCGTTGGCATGGGGCAAAGCGCCAACTTGAATATCGCCAAAAACAAGGCGGAACTCGAAAGTCGAAAAGCCCTTGCACAGCAAGTCCAAACCAATTTAAAGGTTGTTTCGGACAGCTACGCACAAGAAATGGTGGGCAACCAGGCAGCGGAGGCCATCGAGCGATTTGAAACGCTCGCTCGAGAAGTCACAAACACCACACTTGGGGACATTCGCACACTCGGAGAAGACACGCGCCAATTGGATGATCAATCCTACCGTGTCTACGTTGCCATTGAGATCAAGAAAAAAGCGATGTTCAGGTTTCTGAAAGACAAGGCTAAAAACGACGCCAAAATTTCCGAATTGGTGCGGGCTCAAATGGTCCTGGTCCTGGACAAAGAACTTGAGCGCCTGGAATCCGAAGAGTGAAATTGAACCTCAATCGAGGCGGAGCTTGGCCTCAAAATCCTTGCGGAACTTGGCCATTTTCGGCGCGATCACAGCCCGGCAATACGGAGCTTCTTTGTTGAGGTCGTAGTACGCTTGGTGGTAGTCTTCCGCGGGATAAAAAACGTCGAACGCCTTGATTTCCGTCACAATTGGCTTGTCCCAATCGGATTGTGCACGCCCAAGTGCAGCCTCAACAATGGCTTCTTGACTTTCCTCGTGAAAGTAAATCGCGCTTCGGTATTGCGTACCCACATCAGCTCCTTGACGATTCAACGTCGTGGGGTCGTGGGTGGCGAAAAACACATCCAAGATGACCTCCAACTTCACGATGTCGGCGTCAAACGTAACTTGAACCACCTCAGCATGCCCCGTTCGCCCCGTGCACACTTCACGGTAACCCGGGTTTTTGATGGTTCCACCTGAATAGCCTGACACTGCAGAAATCACCCCAGGGATGGACTCAAAAACAGCCTCGACGCACCAAAAGCAGCCCGCTCCGAGTGTGACGGTTTGTACGTTGGAAGAAATCATGTGATTCTGAGAAATGGGAAAAACGTGGACCGTTGCAAGACACAACCACAAAACAGACCACATTGCAAAAGGTTGAAGCATGCAGCAAGGTTAACGCTTCGAGTGGCTTGTTGATGTCACGTTGGCTTCCTTTGGCCAATCACGGGGCATTCACCCTGTAACGGAAGAAGCACGTCTGCATGGAAAGCTCGGGTTGGGAGCCTTCCCACAAGGCGGAAATGTCACCCGTTCGAAAACCGATTTCCCAGCCGTTTTCGAAGCTGATTCGTGTGGATGCGGGAAACCGCCACACATCGGACGTGCCACGCTGCATACCCGTTTCGATGATCCACGCATTTGTGATGCGTAGCCCTCCGCTGACCCCACCGTTCCACCCTCCGTTGGTCAAGGCCTCTCGGTTCCGAATGGTGATGTTTCCAGCAAGCACAACTGGGGCAGCGGGTCGAAACCCCGCCCCGAGGGCCAACATTGGGCGATTCGACACCCTTCGCGTGGCCTGCTCGCTTGTCTGAAACCACGTTTCGGCATCGAGCACATCCACCGCGCCTGACAACCAATTTTCAGGATCAATTGCCCCATCAGAAGAGCCAAACGACGACAATTCCAAATCGATGTCGTTTACGCTGTACTCCTCTCCTTCCCAAGTCATCCTTCCCAAATCCACGAGGGAAGCAGACAACCAGAGGCCATCTGCACGCGAAAGGACCGCGCCCGCATCCAAGCCCCAACCGTAGCCTGTTGGACTCAACACGCGAATCCATTCTGCGGATGGTGAGTTTCCAAACAACGAATCCAAGCTCTGGAGATTGCGGATGGAGAAACCGTCGGACCGTGCTCCAAACGCCACCACACTTCCGTCCTCGGTGTGCACGTCAAAGTAAGAGGTGCCAAGCAGGACTCGCCCACCGAGGCCAGTGTGAAGTGCCCAACCATCCACGATGTCGCCCCACGCACGTGACAAGCCCACTTCGTGGGTCCGCATGGCTTGGTAGCGAAGCGAAGTCCCTTCGAGCAAATTCGCCAGCGTCGCATCCCCAGCTACGGTGACACCCTCCCACAAATCTCCCATCGAAAAGTCGTAATCGCTCACGGCGACAACCTCTCCTGTTTGGACGAGTTGAACCTCAGAAAACAAGTCCAACCCGCCGTCCGTAAACAACTTGGCGGTCTTGGAGCTCAACGTGATGTGGGCAGATACACCGCGTCGGTTGGCGTAGGCAATCCCCCACTTCCCAATTCGCCTGGCATACGCCGCAGTCAAAAAGGACATGTTGAACGCGAGCTCTTCGTCCGTCAACGCGTTCAGCCATTCATCCGTGGTCCAATTGTCTTCCTCACTGTCTCCACCACGTCCCAACACTTGATCCCACATAGAGGATTTGTCGAGCAGGTTGGAGCGAAGAGAAAAGCCTCCTTCAATCCCGCCCGTCACTTTTTGGTATTCTCCAGCCCAGCCCGCATGAGTCAACAAGGCTGGATTGTAGCCGAGCGCTCGGTAATCAGAACTGAGCGCATAAGGGCTTGCGGCTCCCTGAATGTGCGTGCGATTCAATTGGGCAACGGCGCTGGCGCTCGCCATCCCTGCCAACAAAAGCGTCAAGAAAATCCTTTGGGTCATACCCCCAAGTACGGAAATCATATTGGAATGTTCCACCCAAACGGGTCTTCGCCCGTGCCATATCGGACGCCATCCAAAGATTTTTTCACCTTTGGAGCCACCTCCCACGTCGTGAATTCAGGAAGATCCCAGTCTTTGCCGGGCAAACCAAGCGTGCAAATGGGTGAAACGGTCGCTGCAGTTCCCAAACCAAAGGCTTCCGTCAACGTGCCGGAATCAGCGGCGTCCACCAATTCTTGAACCGTGACGCGGCGTTCCTCAACTTCAATGCCAACATGCTGCATGAGGTGGATTGCACTTGCGCGAGTTACGCCGGACAACACGGTGTCGCTCGTCTTGGGCACAACCATTTTGCCGTCAATCACAAACGCAACGTTCATGGTCCCACACTCTTCCACTGCGGTGTGAGTTGCGCCATCTGTCCAGAGGATTTGATCGTACCCTTCGGACTTGGCCAATTCAGTTGGATACAATGAGCCTGCATAGTTGCCGGCGGCCTTGGCTGCACCCGTCCCTCCATGAGCTGCACGGGTGAAATGTTGTTCCACCTTGACGCGAACCGCCTTGGTGTAGTAGGCACCGACAGGGCAGGTGAAAATGCAGAATCGGTAATTCAGACTTGGTCGCACTCCAACGTGAGCCTCCGTGGCAAACATGAACGGTCGGATGTACAACGCGCTGTCCACATTCGAAGGAACCCAACCGTGGTCCAATTTGAGCATTTCAACCAGAGACTGCATGAAGAGGTCTTCAGGCACCTCCGGCATGCTCATGCGACGCGCGGAAAAGTTGAATCGCTTGATGTTGGATCCAGGCCGAAACAAGGACACGCTACCGTCCGGTTGACGGAACGCCTTCATGCCCTCAAAGATGGCCTGGCCGTAATGAAGGGTCATCATGGCTGGCGAGAAAGACATGGGGCCGAAGCCAGAAATTTCTCCACGCCGCCACTTGCCATCCGCAAAGTCCATGACGAACATGTGATCGGAGAACACCTTGCCGAAAGCGAGGTTGTCAAAGTCCACATCGTTCAGACGGCTCGTGTGAACCGGAGAAATGTCAAAGTCCAAAGTCGTGTAGTCCTCCATCAGCATAACCTTTCATTTAGGTGGTGCAAAAGTCGCTCATCCGCGCCCTGAAAGCAAATCGCCCCCTTCCCAACAAGTGTTGTTCAGGTCGACACCACCTCCTTTTGAAACAGGAATTTGTTGGGGCTAACCAGCCCCGTTTTCACCGCATACATCACCATGGCTGCCGTGTTGTTCACTCCCAACTTGGACAAGATGTTCTTGCGGTGGGTGGTCACGGTGTGAGCGCTTAGGAACAGCTTCTCAGCGACTTGTGTGTTGGTCATCCCTTCAGCGATCAATTGAAGCACTTCCGTTTCACGACCGCTGAGATGGATGGGGTCGCACGTCAACGGGAGGCTTTCGAGGTCCTCCACATCGATTGATTCTTGGCGAATTCGGTCCAGAATTTTGCCGCAGAAAAAGGTGCCTCCTTGTGCGGTTTCTCGAATGGCATCTTCCACTTCTCCCAAATCACAATCCTTCTTGATGTAGCTGTCCACTCCTGCACGCAGTGCATTCACCAAAGTGTGACCGCTTTGCTGGATGGTGATGGCCAGAATGCGCGTGGTCGGCTTCTCCACCTTCACACGACGAACCACATCGATGTCAAAACCGTCTGACAGGAAATCAACCACAACCACATCAGGACCAAAAGACCGAACCAAGCCCACGAGGTCGTCCCCACAGGAAGCCTCTCCAATGACCTCAATGCCTTCGACCTGTTTGACCATGTTGCGCACACCTAGCCGAAACAACGCACTGCTGTCTGCAATGGCAAGGGTGGTGATGTGGGAGCTCGATGACACGCAATCTTTCTTTAGAATCGTTCTACACAAAGGTACGCATACAGAACCTTTATCAGGATGACGTCACACGCCAAACCATGCCGTCCTCGGCCACCTCGACACGTGCATGAAATTGCGATGCTTCCGTTTTCAATTCCTCGAGATTCCGGTACCGCAAACTGATGTGACCTAAAAGCAATGTCCCCACTCCTGCTTGGTTTGCAAGACGAGCAGCTTCTAGGGTGGTGCTGTGGAAAGTTGACTTCGCCCGAATTTGATCTGCATCGCTGAACGTCGAGTCATGGTAAAGCACAGTAGCTCCCTTCGCGGCTTCCAAAATGCTTGCGCAAGGACGAGTGTCTGCTGAATACACGTAGCTTCGAGCAGCTGCTGGTGGAGAACACCACGCAGATGGATCCAGGGTTTGGCCCTCAAAATCCGCGGATTCCCCACGTTTCAGACTTTGCCTTACATGAAATGGCAACTTCGCCTGAGCCGCTTTTTGACCGTCCAACTTCCAGGGAAGACTATGTTCTTCAACCTTCAAGCCACAGCAGGGAATGCGGTGCTTCACCGGGATGCTGATCAGCCTGTATTTCTCCGATTCCAACAAGACCAGAGGTGTGGTGTCAGACCACGTTTTGAAACGAACCTCAAATGTCATGTGCGCCTCAATGGCTTTCCAAGTTCTCCGGATCCAATCTCCAAGTTCGGGAGGCCCCCAAACATCCAAAGACTCCTTTCTTCCGAGCAGGGACATCGTGCTCAACAAGCCTGGCAAACCCAAAACGTGGTCGCCATGCATGTGGCTGACAAACACACCGCGCAGTTTCTGAAATCGCTTGTGGTTCTTCCTCAAGGCCAATTGAACACCTTCGCCTGCGTCAATGAGGTAGGTGTGGCCATGAATGTCCAAAAACTGCGACGTGGTGCCTCTCGTGGGCACAGGAACCGCAGCCCCTGTTCCGAGAAACACCACGTCGAATGTCATGGCTTCAGCCCGAAGAAGCTCAGTGCTGAATCAGCACCCTTTGAGTGGAAGAGCCTTGCGAGCTCGCAACGCGAATGAGGTACATCCCGTTGCGAATGCCAGAGACATTAACCACATCTTGGGTGCGGCCCATGCCCGACTGAACAACGCGTCCATCAAGCGTCATCAAGGCCCAAGAACTTCCCACAGGAAGACCCGTCAAGGAAAGCATGTGACTCGCAGGATTCGGGAAGGAATGCCAAGAAAACTGTTGAATCTCCTCGAGATCTGTCAAGACATCGAAGCTTTCCACTTCTACAGAGCAACCGATGCTGTCCACGACCAACACGCTGTACTGGCCTTGTGCCAAGTTGCCAATGCTTGGTCCCGAGCCCAGAAGCAGGCCTGCCTCTGAATACCAGGTGGCTGTCCAAGGGCCCGAGGCTCCATCCACGATCACCGTCGCCGAACCGTTGTCATCGCCCTCTTCAGCGTCGACCACATTCACGGTTGCCGACATCGTGCAATCCAGTCCTTCGTCAATGACAACCCAACCTCCGAAAACACTTTGGCAATCTTCCGTGGTGACGATGACACCAAAAGTTCCAGGGTTATCTACGGTGACGCTGTCGCCCGTGCCAATTTGGACACCCGACGAATTGAACCATGCGATTTCTGTCGCCGCAATGCCCTCAGACAACGTGACGGACAAACTGCCTTGAGTGCCTTCCACACTGTTGGCGTTCACCACCTCTACCCCTTCAATCAAAGGACAGTTGACGCGGAGCGTGAAATTGTCGAATGTGAACGGAGCATTGAAAGGCGTGAAAATGGTGGCCCAAGCCTCAATGTCAATGGAAATGCGATAAATGCCTGAACGGCTCGGCACTCCTTGAATGGCCGCGCAATACTGCAAGCCCCCCAGAAAGGTGCTGCCATTGGGAGAGTCTCCATTGTTGTTCAAGGCGACCTCCAATCCAATCTCTTGGGCGTGAAATTCTTCGTTGGTGATGGTGTCCGTAAACACCACTCCGGAATAGGACCCATCTCCGGCGATCACGTCCTCCAAAACAATCACGCTGTCCACAGGCAACGTTGGGGGGTACGTTGAATCAATTCCGGCTGCCGTCGCAGGTATCAAGATGTGCAAAACGTCAAAGTAATCCACGTCCAACATGCCGTCCAAAAACGTCTCTCCAGCCGCAGGGTCAGGTGAAACGCCAAAGGCCACATCCCCGAAATCAAAGTCGCTGTTGCATTGAGCATGCGCCGTGACGGCGAGGAGGAGAACACCTGCAAAGGCGCTCGCTTTTTTCAGAAGTTGCTTCATGACAATCAGAGTTCAGGATTCTGCTCCTTCCCCAGGAGCCCCCAATTCCTTTTCCGTCGCCTCCATGTAGACAAAATCTACGGCCTCATCCACTGTAGGAGTGATGTGCAAGACGCGATCCAACTGAGAAATCTGAACCAATTTCTCTACTGTTGGCTGCATTCCGCACAGCACAAAGGTTCCCTGTTCATCACGGCACAGGCGGTTGCCAACCAAAACGGCACTGAGTCCACTGGAATCGCAGTAACGCGACTCCGTCAAGTCCAACACAATGTTCAGGTGACCTGACTTGGCCAATTGCACCAGTTCAGCCTTCAAATCAGGGGCGTGCAGCGCATCGAGTTTTTCAACTGTGCTCGTCACAATGGCGACGCGGTCGCGGTGTTCAATGGTAAACTTCATAATGAATCGTTCGGTCAAATATAGGACGGACGGGCGTGCAACAGTTACCCTCTTTTTTGAGCAAGCAAATAAAGCACCGCCATTCTTACGGCCACGCCATTTTCCACCTGTTCCAAAATGATGGAATGTTCGCTGTCAGCAACTTCGCTGCTGATTTCAACACCCCGATTGATTGGACCCGGGTGCATGATGGTCAGGGATTTTGACGATTGACCGAGCCTCTCCAACGTCAGCCCGTATCGCATGGTGTACTCTCGAATCGTTGGGAAAAACCTCACTGACTCCTCGGATCCTTGACGTTCGAGCTGGATGCGAAGCATGTTGAGTGCATCCGCCCAACGAATGGTGTCATCCAAATCGTGGCTCACTTCCACCCCAAGTTTCGACAAATGTTTGGGGATCAGTGTGTGAGGTCCACAAACCCGCACATTTGCACCCAAGAGCTTCAGCGCCCAAATGTTCGACAAGGCCACACGCGAATGCTGAATGTCCCCCACAATGGCGATGTTTCTTCCCGTGAGATCCTCACCAAGACTTTGACGCAAACTGAACGTGTCGAGAAGGGCTTGTGTCGGGTGCTCGTGCGTACCGTCTCCCGCATTGACTATGGGGACATCGACTTTGGACGCCAAGAAGTGATGTGCGCCAGGATGAGGGTGCCTCATCACCACCATGTCCACCTTCATCGCTAAGATGTTGTTCACCGTGTCCACGAGCGTCTCTCCCTTCTTCACGGAAGAACCCGCCGCAGAAAAATTCACAACATCCGCTGACAAGCGTTTTTCAGCCAATTCAAAGGAGAGACGGGTTCTCGTGCTGTTTTCGAAAAACAGGTTCGCGACTGTGAAATCACGAAGCGAAGGCACCTTTTTGATGGGGCGGTTCAAGACATCCTTGAACTCACGTGCAGTCGAATGAATCAGGTCCAGATCCGCGCAGGTCAACCCGCGGATACCCAGTAGGCTTCGTTGCGACAAGCTGCTAGAATCGCTCATTGTGGCTTGGAATTCAAAAGAATCACACGATCCAATTCTTGCTCTTCTGCCCATTCTACCAACACGTGCTGAGCTCCTATGCTGTCCACATGCTTCCCAATGTAATTGGGTTCAATGGGCAGTTCGCGCGAAAAACGTCGATCTATAAGCACCGCCAATGAGACCGACTTGGGGCGACCGTGCGCGAGAAGTGCATCAAGCCCAGCCCGAATTGTGCGCCCCGTGAACAAAACATCGTCCACCAAAACCACATGGCGGTTCTCCACGGTGAAGCCCATGTCGTTGACGTTGGGGGAAAGTGGTTTCTCGTGCGTGCGGATGTCATCGCGAAAAAATGTAACATCCAATTTGCCACAATTCACCGTGTTCTCAGGAAGCAATTCTTCTAAGTGCACCTTCAGCCTCTCTGCCAAACGTGATCCACGTGGCTGCAGCCCCACCAAGTCCGTTTCTGAAAAATCGTGATGTTCGATCAACTGGTGGGCCAGTCGATCGAGAATGAGCGCGAATTGCGCAGGTGGAATCAGAACTTGGTTCTGCATATCTCGGCGTAAAGGTACGAGCAAAAAAAAGGAGACCCGCAGGTCCCCTTTTTCGATTTTTTCGGAATCGACACGTTATTCCTTGTCCTCCTTCTTTTCTTCTTCCGCAGGCGTATCTTCTGAAGGGGCTTCATCCGTTGCAGGAGCTTCTGCTGCAGGAGCTTCAGAAGTTTCCTCCTTCTCGTCCGCATCCTTCTTCTTCGGTGTTGCCTTTTTCGCAGCGGCCTTCTTCGCCGGCTTCTTAGCCTCTTTGGCTTCTTCTTCCGGGTCGCCGTCCATCTGCTCCTTAAGTGCCGTCAAAACACCCAAGTCACCGAAGGTGCTCTTCTCGATGCTCGCATTCACTTCGTCCATCATGCGCGTAGAACCACCTCCTCCGCCGCCACCCGAGGTGCGTGGCTTCTTCGGAGCTTCAGACTTCACAGGGCCATCTTCGTAGGTGCGCAGGTGACTCACCGTAATGCGCTTGGCATTCCGGTTGAACTCCAACACCACAAAGTCGTCCTGGCTGTCCACGCCGAGGGTTTCTCCATCTTGCTTGACCAAGTGCTTTGAGTGGCATGTGCCTTCCAAACCGTAAGGCAAAGCAATGGTGGCGTGGCCACCTTCCACCTTCACAACGGTCGCTTGGTGCTTGCTGCCCACGGCGAACACGCTTTCGAACACCTCCCATGGGTTTTCTTCGAGCTGCTTGTGGCCGAGGCTCATGCGGCGATTGTCCTTGTCCAATTCGAGAACAACCACTTCGATTTCGTCGCCCACGTTGCAGAATTCCGAGGGGTGCTTGATCTTCTTGGACCAGCTGAGGTCGGAAATGTGCACCAAACCGTCGATGCCTTCCTCCAATTCAACAAACAAGCCGAAGTTGGTGAAGTTGCGCACCGTACCCTTTTGCTTGGATTCCACGGGGTAACGGGCTTCGATGTCGGCCCAAGGGTCTTGTGAGAGCTGCTTGAGACCCAAAGACATCTTGCGTTCTTCACGGTCGATGCCGAGAACCACGCATTCGATTTCGTCATTGACATTGAGGAAGTCCTGAGCGCTACGCAAGTGCTGCGACCATGAAATTTCGCTGACGTGAAGAAGACCTTCAACGCCAGGAGCAATCTCCACAAAGGCACCGTAGTCGGCCATCACCACCACACGACCTTGGATCTTCGCTCCTTCAACGAGGTCTTCAGACAAGGCATCCCATGGGTGAGGCGTGAGTTGCTTCATGCCAAGAGCGATGCGCTTCTTTTCGTCGTCGAAGTTCAAAATCACCACGTTGATCTTCTGGTCAACTTCCACCATCTCTTCAGGGTGACCCACACGGCCGTAGCTCATGTCGGTGATGTGCACCAGACCGTCGACACCGCCCAAGTCCACAAACACCCCGTAAGAGGTGATGTTCTTGACCATGCCTTCGAGAACCTGACCCACTTCGAGACCCTGGATGATGAGGCGCTTTTGCTCTTCGAGCTCAGCTTCGATCAGGGCTTTGTGTGACACGACCACGTTCTTAAACTCTTGGTTGATTTTCACAACCTTGAATTCCATCTGCTTTCCAACGTACTCGTCAAAGTCGCGGATAGGCTTGACGTCCACTTGGGAACCAGGCAAGAATGCTTCGAGCCCAAACACGTCGACAATCAAACCACCCTTCGTGCGGCACTTGACCGTGCCCTGGATGATCATGTCTTCGTCTTTGGCTTGGTTCACCTTGTCCCAAGCGTGGTAAATGCGCGCCGTCTTGTGGCTTACGACGAGCTGGCCGTTGGCGTCCTCTTGCTTCTCGATGAAGACAGGAACCTTGTCGCCCGCTTTCAATTCGGGGTTGTAACGGAATTCAGAGGCACCAATGACGCCTTCTGATTTGTAGCCAATGTTGACAACCACTTCCTTCTTTCCGAGGGAAATGACCGTTCCTTCGACCACTTCCTTTTCCTTGATCAGCGTCAAGCTTTCCTCATACAGATCTTCGAGGCGCTTGCGTTCATCCGCACCGTAGTCGTCCTGCTCGCTTTCAAACGCGTCCCAGTCAAACTCTCCCGTTGGCTTCGCCAATTCGCGGGGTTCAGTTGGAGTCGGTTCTGGAGCTGGAGCCGGAGCTGGCGCAGACTCTGCCTTTGGAGTCTCCTCAGCGGGAGCTTCTTCGGCAACGGGTTCAGAAGGGGTCTCAGGGGCTGCTTCTGCAGCAGCTTCTGCAGCTTGCTCAGCTGCTTGTGGAGCCTTAGCCTCTTGGTTCTCCAAGTTGGCGTCTTCAGGCTGTTGGGTGGCGTCGTTCATGCGTCACCGGTGTGTTGTGCTTCGCTGCAGGGAGCGCCGCGGAGTGTTACTTCCTTTGCCCTGCCAAAGATGAATGGGGCGCAAAAGTACACATTTCCCTCTTGAGAACCAAGCTTGAGAACCAAGTGGATTGGAGCTGAAAAACGTCAGTCCAAACCCGCGAGCAGCCGCACGGTCCCGCCGGCTTGATTCTTCATCACGTACACCCCGGTTGTGACGTCCGGGAACACGTGCGTGCCTGGTGCGAATTCACTTACCATTTGTCCCGAAGAACGGTAGAGAATCGCGGGTTGCCCGAGAACAAATGGTGTTCCTTCGGAAATGGGATTGCTCCCCACAAACCAGGTGGCATCGGCCTCTCGCCCTTCAACAAAACCTTCTGTGCAATCGTTGCACTCGCCAGGTGTCGGCCCATTCACCCAGCCGAAGGGGCCTGTGCCGTTCGGCAGTCTTGCGTATGAATCTCCCGGAGTGCTGCCTCCAAAGTGAACGCTGTCCGCAATCGTAAACCCGTCGGGAGAACGAAGCACCAGCGCTTCCCCATTGTTGTTCAAACGGAAGTTGGCGTGGTTCCACCCTTGGCTTCCTTCCTCGTCAGCCCATACCAGAATGTACCCATTCGGAGCCACGATGGTCGAATCGCCTGCATCCAAAGGAAAACGCCACTTTGTGGGGTTATTCAACCTGTCTGTGAGGTAATAACCCGCCAAATTCACGGGATCGTTACTGAGGTTGTGGATTTCCAGCCAATCGTCCGCGCCGTTGTAGGCATCCAGGAATTCTCCCGCATTGGAGGTTTGGCATTCGTTGATCACCACCTCCTCGGCCGGGACAATCAACAAGGTGTTGGTCACGCGGGGCGTCGGAATGTCAAACCAATCCGAAGTTGTTGCGCCATCCGACACGCGACCCCATGAGACGTTCGCGAACGAGACCTGAGCAGCATACTCATCCACGACCGTCATGTCGGGCGCGACCAGGGTGAAGTTTTGGGCTTCAGCGGCCGGCTGAAAACCCAGGTGATGACCTCCTTCTGCGGGCTCTGCATCCATCCAAAGCAACAAAAAACCGTCACCCGGGATCGTGGTGGCCACGGGGTCGGTGTTGGGCAACGTGTACGAATCGCCAGCGGACGAGATCAAGGTGTATCCAGCGAGGTTGACCTGGTTTGCATTGGGGTTGAAAACCTCCAGCCATGGCTCGGCCTCAAACTGCTCGTCCACGAGGTTGGTGGTGTTGTCCAAAAGCACCTCGTTGATGTACAAGGTTGCCGCAGGAAGGTCTTGTTGTTGGTTGGTGGCCTCAGGAGTTGGGACGTTGAAATACGCCCACGAGTCGCAGCCATCGCAAGAGCGACCATAGCTGATGTCGGTTTGTTGCGGGGGGTATTCCATGAAATCCAACACCGTGATTCCATCCGGTGCAGTCAGCCACACGCCCTCGTTGTCAGCACTGAGTTTGAAATTGGCGTGCAACACCCCCTGAACGCTGTCCTTGTCCAACCAAACCAACATGTGGCCTCCGGGAGTCAAAAAGGTGGAACCCGGGTCGGTGTCCGGAAACGTGTATTTCGTGAGGTCGTTGGGATCATCGGAAATGTGGTAACCGGCCATTTGGACCAAGCCGCCCGGGTTGTAGATCTCGACCCAGTCGTCCGACTCGAAGAAGTCGTCGAACACGGCCAAATTGTTCGATGCCATCAACTCGTTCAACACGGGCGTTTGGGCTGATGCTTGTTGCCATGCGAGCAGTCCAACCACAAGCGCCACGCATCCTTTCTTGATGGGCGCGCCCGTCAACACCGTTGTTTTCGATTCCTTCATCCGACAAAATTACGTGTTACTTTTCCTTGACAAGCGAGGCGCTCGCGAATCCTTCTCGCCGCACCTCCGCCAAGACCCGTTCTGCCTCAGCCAGATCGGAAAATGAGCGCGAGGTGTACGTGGTCTGCCCAAACAGTTCGACACTCCGCACCCCCCAATCCGCAGCTTTGAACAGCAGGGACGCCACATCCTTGGATGGCACAGTGCCATAGTAGCGTGAGATGTCGATGTGCCAAGTTGCCGCAACGTTGGTAGGCGCGCGCGCCAGCGTGGCTCCAACCTCCGCTGACGGCACCACCTCTCCGGGACGAGTTGGTTCGGGGGCAGGGAATTCACCCAACGCGTTGACCTCCATCGCTCGGCCTTGCACTCCCCCTCTTGGCCCCTCGGACTCCGTTGGCTCCTCTACGTCAGCAGCATGTTCCTCTGCCGGTTCTGCAAGATTTTCCATGGAGGAGTCTTCAGCCAAATCACTGTAGCCCATCTCCTGAGCAGATTCGCCGGGCCGAATGACCTCACGCTCGCCGTTCCGCAAACGCACGACAAAGGCATCGGCGAAGGGGGCAAAACGTTTCAATTCCTCCCAGCGTGCTTTGGCGGATGTGTAATCTTGGCGAACGCCCGCATACCAGCGCGCCAGCCCGTCCGGGAAAGGTTCGTAAACCAGACGCTCTCCTGCTTGTTCAATCCAATCCTTCTGGGGCACCCCACGGAAGGCACCAACCTGAACAGCGTACCACGTGCCCATCAAATTGCCCAATTCCACAGGAGCGCCGTGTTCCCAAAACTCGTCCCCTCCCCAAGTTTCGTCAGGCTGGGCACGCTGGGACTCTTTCTCCTCGCGCCCACCTACATCCGAATGAACTGGAGTGGTTGTGCCCTTCATGCTTCCCGCTTCGTTTGGTTCAGGATAATCTCGCACAGGTGTCTCTGAAAGAGAGCCCTCGTCCCTGGAAGCGGGCCTTTGCACGTCACCAGCCCCTTCGAATGGCTGGGCTCCTTTTTCTGAAGTGACCAATGAGACCGAATCGCCGGGTGAAACCTCCTCGGACCCTTCCGAGATGGTCATGAATTGAGCGACAGGGGCCTTTTTCCATTCGTCGCCGTGCCAAAAAACTTCATGGGCGTCCGTGACGCCGGATTGCCTCAACCAAGACTGGATGGCGCTCCAATCGCTTGCTTCCTCGTCTTCCGGGAGAACAAGCACCCACCGCACCAAGCCCTGCACTCCTTCCTGGGAGGCAAGTCTCGTTCCCGGCGGCAACGCCCCAAGACGAGGTGCCCTTCGAAACCACCCAAGATGCATTCCGCGCTCCCCCGTTTTCAACTCAGGACCACGCGTCACATTTTCATTCGTCGGCACCACACTTTCCTCTCCCGGATTCATGTCACCTTCCGCTTGTTCGTCATGGCGTGCCTCGGCACCTGAGGGTTTGGATTCCGCCTCAACCCCTTCAAGAGGAGGCTCAGGAGCCTGCTCCTGTTGCTTCTTCGCCCATTGCACGCTCATGGCCTTCAGTCCTTCTTTGGCCAAAGGGTGCCACGCTGCAGTGATGGCCAACATCTCATCTGGGGAGCGAGAAGCCCACGTTGGGTCGAACCTCCACTTGGCCAAGAGCCATGAGGAAAGCACGAGCTGACGTGCTTCGGTCGCCTCCATCCCTAAAGACGCAGAAAGCTTGAGCTGCTCTGAAAGCATACGCTTCGCGTCCTCGAAGTTCACGTCTGACGGCCTGCCTGGACTCGCCAACTCTTCTTCCTCGAAATCACGACCTCCCTCATTTTCCTGAAGCATGGCCCAATGAAGGATTGCCCTGCCCACCAAATCCTGGGGCTTCCAACCGTTCTCGTCGTCGGCAGGCATCCAGGCTGCCAAATCACGCAACCAACCAGCCACGTCTTCTTCCCCGTTTGCTTGAGCAGTGGAGGCCTCCCCTCTGAGCACGGACTCCTTCCAATCCTGCCAAACCTGCACCCATTCTCCGCGCAGCGCACCTTCCGTCTGCCCGCCTTCATGGGCAACTTGCTCGTGGCCCAAACGAAGGGCCTCAGACAACATCAAGGCCTGTGCTGCCCATTGCCTTAACTCGTTGGCGCGCATGTCCTCCGTCCAACTTCCTGTAGGCTCCAAGGAATCGAGCATGCTCATCCGGATTCGGATTTCCTCAAGTGTGTTTCGCATGGCCACCTCACGATCCTCTTTGGCCAGCGAAGCGACAGCAGGAGTCGAAGGTGTTTGGAAGCTCAAGCCCCCCCAATCCTGAATTTCTTTCGCCACCGCATCGAGATCCCACATCCCAGGAGCCCGCCACTTTTCACCCCAATCTTCAGATGCATCAGGCTGGTGGGCCAGCGCCCAAACCACGTGGATTGCTTCTGGCCTTAACGCCACAACGTTGTGCTTTGTTTGGGCCAACGCCGCTACGTCTCCACGTTTCCATGGCAATTCCACCCACTCCCCATCCCCAACTAAGCTGTTCTTGTCGCGAACTTCAGGCAGCATACCTTGGTCGTAAAGCGCACCTAACTCGGCCCAACGACGCTTAGCCATGCGGGCCACTTCTTCCACGCTCAACGAACCCACTGGCCACAAATCACTCGCGCGATTCAACGCCTTGTTCATCGCTTCCTCCCAGGGGACTTCGTTTCGCAGGATGTCAGCAGCAGCAAGCGTCAACACAGCATCGACCGCCATTGAAACGACTTCCGTGCCGCGCAGTTCCAAGCGTGCTTCGTATTCCTGAACCGTGGAAAATTCGAGAGGATTGATCTCCTCGTGTTGTTCCGTTCCCGGTGCGTAAGCTGCCAGCGCGTTGGCCGCCAATTCCCTTTCCTCACGCTGAACCTCTGTCCACCATGGGTAGGACTGAAATTGCTTGAAGGGGCGCAACTCGTTCAGAACCGCTGTTTCTTTCTCCTTGTCGGTCTCAGAAGGAAGGTCAATGGGCTTCACTTCGGGAGCCTGAACCTCATTTGTCACCAAATTCCAACCCCAGGTCAAGTCAGGGTTTCGAGTGGAGGACCGGGTCAATGGGCGGGCATCGAGAAACGGCTTTCCATCCAACATGGTCATGACCATTCGCTGGCCTACAGACGATGGGGATTGCACTTGGGGCAAGGCGTAAGTCCCCTCCACAATTTCACCTGCTCGAGTGACAAAGGAATAGCGAACGACCTGACCCGAAGCCACCACAAGATCCCATGTACCCGAAGGCACCTCGAGATCCAGCTCGGCGAGAACCGCTCCTGACTGGGCATCTGAAAGCGTCAATGTTCCTGGGACAACGTCTCCACCCACTTCCCAGTTGGTGGTCAGCAGCACGGGGGAGGAAGGGGGACCGTCTGGAACAACTTCCCAAACCTCGGTCCCGCCGTAGGCCGCCGCTCGCCCCGTCAGCAACCAACCGGACGAGGCTGTGTCAGGGGGGTAAAACGCCCACTCGTCGTGCACCGAATTGTACAACGGTCCCAAGGATTCAGACCGCTCCCACGTTTCATTCACACGACACGTCCGCCACACGTCCATTCCTCCGACAGTGCCAGGGCGATTTGAGGCGAAATACAGGCATTGCGTGGCTTGGTCCCAAACGGGGTTCACATCATCCTCGGAGCTGTTCACCCAATCCGGCAAACGCTGGGATCCCGAAAATTCCCCGTCCCCGTCCAACATGCCAACCCAAAGGTCCATGCCTGTCGACCCCTTGCTGCCCAAGCTGTGGTAAAACACTTCGCGGTTGCCTCGCCAAAACGTGACTGGGGCGACCACTTCGTTCTTCAAGTCGAGCTTGGTCTGCAACTCCTTGGGCACAAGCATGACCCGCACCCCATCCCGTTCCCAATGGATGTATCGGTGAAACGAAGCCAGAGGAACGTCAATCGCGTCCAGCTTGACAAGTCCCTGCCGCAAATCAAATCGGACGGGCAAGGATTGGCTTTGCCTCAGCGCCAATTCGCACCTCCCACGCCATGAGGCCTTTTTCTCCGCCATGCCCAAAGCACGACGAAAGGTGGATGAGGCATCGGCCCCTTCACCTTGCAACATCAGCGCCCTTCCCCACCAGTACAAACCCTCTCCGTCCAATTCGCCTTCATGGGCCAGCGAAGCCAATCGCTGAATGCCTTCTTCTCGAAGCCTGGAATCGTGCAAGAGGGTCGCAGCATACTTGACTTGGAGCTGCTTGTTGGTTCCGTCCAAGCTCAGTAATTCCGCGAGGCGCCTGTGGGCCAATTGCCAATTTTCTTCTTCGAAAGCCGTCAGCGCCTCAGCGCGCAACGACTCGGGAGACATTTCTGTTTGGGCCGCTGCACAGTGACCAACCAGGAGAAGGACAAAGACCATGCAGCCGTGAAAGAACCGGAAGCGCAGTTGAGGATGACCCAAAGACGGCAAAAAGAAGCGGAACATGAGGCAATGTGCGGTTGTGCAACACGAAGGACGGCCGGCGGAAGTGAGACGCCGTAGTTTTGGGCCTCAATTCATTCACAATGGCCCACGGAACTTTCAACGTACCCTACCCGATCAACGAGCCCGTGCTCAGTTACGCCCCTGGATCGCCCGAGCGCGAAGCCTTGCATTTGACGTACCGCACCATGTACAACCAAGCGCCCATCGTGGTGCCGATGTACCTCGGAGCACAGCGCGTGACGACGCAAGACAAGCGTCCCATGACGCCTCCCCACGAGCATGGAAAGGTGCTGGGCCACTTCAGCTACGGCACCGCCGAGCACGTGACGCAAGCCATTGATGCGGCCTTGGCCGCACGTCCCGCCTGGTCGAGCTTGGCTTGGGAACATCGCGCCGCCGTGTTTTTGAAAGCCGCGGATCTGATTGCCGGGCCTTACCGCTCAAAAATCAACGCGGCCACCATGCTTTCGCAAAGCAAAAATTGCTTCCAAGCAGAGATCGACGCGGCGTGTGAGTTTGCCGACTTCCTGCGCTTCAATGCCTATTACGCCCAGGAAATTCATGCGCAACAGCCAGAGAGTTCCGACGGCATCTGGAATCGGTTGGAATACCGCCCACTCGAAGGATTCGTGTTTGCCGTCACCCCATTCAATTTCACAGCCATATCTGGGAACCTCCCAGCCGTCGCTGCATTGATGGGCAACGTCGTGGTGTGGAAGCCCTCTGACACGCAGGTTTACAGCGCGCAAGTCATCATGGAAATCTTCCAGGAAGCAGGCCTTCCCGATGGCGTGATCAACATGATCACGTGCGATGGCCCTGTGGCTGGAGATGTGGTCTTCAAACACCGCGATTTTGCGGGGTTGCATTTCACGGGATCCACTGGCGTGTTCCGCCACTTGTGGAAAACCATCGGCGAAAACCTTGAATTGTACCGGAGCTACCCTCGCATCGTGGGTGAAACGGGAGGCAAGGACTTCGTGGTGGCCCACCCAAGCGCCAACGCCAGTGCCGTAGTCACGGGGCTGATTCGTGGTGCGTTTGAATTCCAAGGCCAAAAATGCAGCGCCGCCTCCCGCGCCTACGTGCCAGCTTCGCTTTGGCCTGCAGTCAAAGCGGAAATGGTGGCAGAATTGGCGACTCTCAAAATGGGGTCTCCGGAAGATTTTGGAAACTTCATCAACGCCGTCATCGACCGCCGTGCGTTTGACAAAATCAAGGGGTACATCGACTTCGCCAAGAATGCCTCGGACGCCGAAGTCGTCTCTGGCGGGGGAAGCGACGACAGCGTGGGTTACTTCATCGAACCCACCGTCATTGAAACGCGCAACCCGCATTTCAAGAGCATGGTGGAAGAGATCTTTGGGCCAGTGCTGACCGTGTACGTCTACGATGACAGCACAGAAGATGCTTTTGAATCGGTCTTGGACCTCGTGGACACCACGTCGGAATACGCGTTGACCGGGGCGATCTTCGCTCAAGATCGCTATGCGTTGGACCTCGCTTCCAAAAAGCTTGAGAATGCGGCAGGCAACTTCTACCTGAACGACAAGCCTACTGGTGCTGTGGTGGGGCAACAACCTTTTGGCGGCGCTCGAGGCTCTGGAACCAACGACAAAGCCGGTTCCTACTTGAATTTGCTCCGGTGGGTCAGCCCGCGCACGATCAAGGAAACCTTGGTTTCTCCCACCGACTACCGATACCCCTTCCTTGGGTAATCGGGATCCCGATCAACAAAAAAGGAGCGCCTCACAGCGCTCCTTTTTTATGAACTCGAGGCCATCGCCTCATTCCCCATCGGGGTAAGGGCTCTCTGGAATGGAAGCCATGTCCACGCGTTGCGCTTTGCCCCCCATGACGTCTTTGAAAGACTTGGCGTATTCTGGCTTCAACGCGCCGGAATCTTCCAACCATTTGGTCAACACCACCATCTTGTCCTTTTTCCCAACCCGGCCTACGGTGGTGATTTTTCCGTGAACCGTTCGAAGCCGAAAGGCGCTGTTCAAAATGCTGGCCTTCGCTTTTTCCTTTCGCGCGTCCGGAATCTTGTGAATGGACATGGCGTCTGCCATCAGTTCGTCGTAGCTCATGGGGCGGTTGCGTGCGCGAAGTCGCTTCTGAATGAAGGTTCCCCAAACGCTTTTTGGCCCCCGCTTTTTAGGCGGTAGACCCTTGGCGGTCAACCCCTTTGCTGCTTCAACTCCAGCTGGACCGGAAGGCGACTCTTCGCCCAACTTGGCCAACATCCATTCGACGTGTGATAGCTCCTCGACCAAACGGCGACGCTCCTGGGAATAGCGCTTCTTTATTGAAGCAATTTCTTTCGAAGAAAAGTCAATTTTTACCATACCTCAGCATCATTTTTCGAAGGTTATTCCTGAATAAATTCGTTTGACGCGGCAAAAGTAATTTGAACACTTCGAAAAAAAACTACCCCAACATCATGCACCGGTAAAATGAACGGGGAAGCGTGCAAAATGGAGAAGGGAAACGCGTCTCCGCATTTCCCTTCAAATTCACGGTGTAAGCCGGATTCTGTTCCCCGAAGGGCTCCGCCATTGATCTAACGCGACCTACCCTCTGGCTCAGGCGGGACGCCCTCAAACGCCAGTATACATGGTCTTGCAACCCACAAGGTTTACCCAAGCCGCAAGGTCACCCTTACGCTGGTGAGCTCTTACCTCACCTTTTCACCCTTGCCTGTGCCCGAAGGCCATCGGCGGTTTGAATCTCTGTGGCACTGTCTGTCACGTTCCGTTGAACGCGCCTTCCCTTTCAAGAAGTGTGGCTCCCTGTGTTGTCCGGACTTTCCTCCCCACAAGTGAGGCGGCGGAGTCAACCGTGAGACGAAAGTACGTCAGACATGCGTCATGAAGTAGATTCGCGCTATGGACAAGCGTCTCTTTATGCTGCACAAGCCTTTTGGCATCCTCAGCCAATTTCAAGACGAGGGGGCGAGACGCGGATGGGGTAGCTTGAACCTGCCGTTTCCTCAGGACGTGTATTCCATCGGCCGGCTCGATGCCGACAGCGAGGGGCTCTTGTTGTTCACCAACGACAACCGACTCAAGACGAGGCTGCTCGACCCGACGTTTGGGCACCAACGAACTTACCAGATTCAAGTGGAGGGCATTCCCTCGCAGGAACAACTCGACCGGCTTTCAAGTCCCATGGATCTGCGAATCAAGGGCGAGACTTTCACAACACGTGGGTGCCAGGCCCGTGGGATCGAACCCAAATGGGCTCCGCGCATCCCTCCCGTACGCGAACGAAAAACGGTCCCGGATTCCTGGATTGAAATCTCGCTGACGGAGGGAAAAAACCGTCAAGTGCGACGGATGACTGCGGCCGTCGGGTTGCCCACCTTGAGGCTCATCCGAGTCGCCATGTCCCAATGGACGCTCGGCGAACTTGCTTCTGGAGATTGGCTTGAACTCAACCCCAACACTCACCCATGATGAACGCATTTGGATGGTTGCTGTCCCCCGTTCGCACTTTGATTGCCATCATGCACACGGCATTCTGCAGCACGGTCGGACTTGTTGCGATGGGTCTCGACAAACGCAACGGTGATTGGGTGATGTGGAACGTCGGGCGCGTGCTTTGGAGCCGTCCCTTGCTTCGGTGGATTGTCGGCGCGCGTTTGGACATCGAGGTGCATCCTCAAACGCAAGCCTTGGCCAACGAGAGGCAAGGAATGGTGCTCGTCGCGAATCACTCCAGTTTCTTGGACATCAACGCCGCTTTTGCCGCTTCGCCTACGCCCATTGTTTTCCTAAGCAAAGCCTCGGTCCGGAAGGTTCCGTTGTTGGGGAAGCTGAATGAATTGGCTGGAACGGTGTTTGTCGAACGTGGCAATCGAGCGTCCTCCGAGAAAGCCGTTCAACAGCTCACTCAAACCCTGCAACAGGGCAGAAGCGTCCTGGTCTTTCCGGAGGGAACGCGCTCCAAGGATGGGAAATTGATGCCCTTCAAAAAAGGCGCCATTCATCTGGCCAATGCCGCGGGAGCACCCATCGTCCCTGTGCACATCTCGGGCACATGGGAACGCTTGGCTCCTGGCAAGGTGCTTCTTGGTCCGAGTTCAAAAAGGATCGCGGTTCGCATCGGCGCACCCCTATCCAATTCTGCCCACAGCGTCCAAGACATCTTGGAATCAGCACGTCGCGCCATAGAGGACCTCGCGAGAAACCACTAAGCCGTCTTGTTCGACTGAATCATTCCGTCCAGAATGGCCTGCTGAGCATCCAAGCCGCTTGCATCTCGAGCTCCGCCAATCACAATCAAGTTGGGATGTTTTAGATCTGTCGGCACATAGGACTCCTGACCCGCGCATACGACGACGTGATCCACACACTGCACATGTGGCTTGCCGTCTTCTAGCGTGACGTGAAAGCCCTCGTCGTCCACGCGCACATAATCAACACCAGTCAGCTGCTGAACGCCTCTTTGTTTGAGCGTC